>Ga0210009_1003036_pt1 | contig 11288 bp, 15 predicted proteins | sample CryGeyCG2114_065_FD_185457 | JGI IMG/M metagenome (GOLD analysis project Ga0210009, IMG submission 185457) | Groundwater microbial communities from aquifer - Crystal Geyser CG12_big_fil_rev_8/21/14_0.65 (SPAdes) (version 2) | ecosystem: Environmental > Aquatic > Deep subsurface > Groundwater ... | reverse complement strand
TACAAAATTGATTGGCTCTGATGATGATTCATCACGCTTTACATATAATTCGGGTTGAGCCTCATTATAAAGGATGGCTACTTTTAATTTTTTATTCATATTGATATTAAATTTATGAAAATTTTAAGTAAAAAATTATTTTGAATTTATAATTTTTGTATGTTTGTCTTAATTTTAATACTAAAATATTTTATATATGAGTTTCTATCCACAGCCATTTAAATACCAATGCGGACCATTCGCACTTAAATATGCTTTAGTAATGAGGGGTAAATTTGTAAGTGAAAGACAAATAGCCAAGATTGCCGGAAGTACCTGGTGGTACGGAACAGACGAGATTGGTCTTGCTAAAGCCGCTAAGAAATACAATTGTAATTTAAAATATTTCCGTCGTGAAACAAAAAAAGATGCAGAAAACATTTTAAAGAAACAATTAAAGAAAGGATATCCCTGTATATTAAGTGTGGACGATTGGGGACATTGGATATGTGTAGTAAACTATCAAAACAATAAATTTATAATTATTGATAGTGAATATGATAATGTAATTGTAATTAGTTCCGTCTCAACTTTATTGAAAAGATGGAAATACTATGACGAAGATACTGAAGATATTAGCTATGATGGTTATGCATTGATATCAAATTCTAAAACTTATACTAAAGCAAAATTTAATCTTGCAAAAGCTAAATTTTTGATGAGGAAATCAAATAAACAATTAGCAAATAATTGGGATACTTATTTCAATGATCTAATTACGATCTGCAAGCCAAGGGTACCGCAGGCATATAATATAACTTCATTTAAAAATTTTTTAAGAATAAACGGAAAATTAATTGTTGAGCAGGTAGCAAATTGGCATGGCTCCCCTACTTATCCGGAATTATATAAAATTTTAAAACAATTGACATTTGTTGCAGAAATTTATGATTTAGTAATTCACAATGAGGATGAAAAAAAAGCAATAATTGATATTACTTCAATACTAATGATGTATTCTTGCGGTAAATATAAAATGTCAAAAATCTATCAGTAAAATATTATGAATAAAAGAAATCCAATAATACTCAACAAAAAAACTACTGCTCTTTTAATTATTGATATTCAAGAAAAAATTCTTGGTGTTATGCAACATCCAAAGCGAGTTGTAAAAAATACAATTAAACTGATAGAAGGCTTTAAAATATTAGACCTCCCAATTTTCTATACCGAGCAGTATCCAAAAGGATTAGGAGAAACAGAAAAAAGCATAAAAGAAGCTTTATCTGATTTAGAAGCTGTTCAAAAGTTAAGTTTTAGTTGTTCAGGTGCAGGTGACCTGTTCAAACAAATTAAAGATAAAGGAATTACACAAATTGTCGTTGCCGGAATTGAAAGTCACGTTTGCGTTCAACAAACTGTTTTGGATTTATTAGCTGATAAATTTCAAGTTAATTTAGCCGTTGATGCTGTTTCATCAAGAAATAAAATTGATTATAAAACTGCAATTAGAAGGATGAACAAACACGGAGCTGAAGTTACAACAACTGAAGCTATTCTTTTTGAATTATTGGAAGTATGTGGAACTAACGAATTCAAGAAAATATCAAAAATTATAAAGTAAAGTATTGATTTAATCAACTCCATAGTATAAATTGATTTGAACAAAAAACTAACTACTGATTTTATTAGTAGTTAGAATTAATTAATATTTACAAAGGAGTAATTACATGAAACAATTAACAACAACTGTTGCAAGAGTTATTTTTGCAATTCCTTTTCTTGTTTTTGGTATAATGCACTTTATGAAGGCTGGTGATATGGCTGGTTATGTACCTTCATTTATTCCAGGTGGAGTTTTTTGGATTTATCTAACAGGTCTTGCTTTAATTGCTGCCTCAGTAAGTATCTTAATCCAGAAAAAAGCAAAATTAGCTTGTTTACTATTAGCTATTATGTTAATGATATTTGTGTTAACTATTCATTTGCCAGGTGTTTTTAATGAAGCTACCAGACAAATGTCAATGTCTTCTATGTTAAAAGATCTTGCATTATGTGGAGCTGCATTGTTTTTTTCTGGTTCATTTGCTGACTAATAATTTTTTTTAAAAGAGAAGGAGAGATCCTTCTCTTAACTTTTCCTTTCTTAAATTTACAATATGTATTACCTAATTTTTTTTCGAAGAGTCTTTTTAATTTCGCTAATAATATTTTCAACATTATTTAGCCAAATAAAAATTAAAGCAGTAGGTGATATTATGCTTGGTTCAGTTACACCAAAAACAATACTGCCTGCTGATAGCGGAAAAATATTTGCAAAAAGTATTTCAAGTTATTTAACAGATGCCGATATAATATTCGGAAATTTAGAAGGAACATTTATATTAAATCATTTTAAACCCAAAAAATGTTCTGAACCAGCAAGAACTATGGGAAGATGTTATGAATTTGGAATGCCTGAATATCTTGCACCGGTATTAAAAAAATTAAATTTTAATGTTTTAAATTTAGATAACAATCATTCAAATGATTATGGCTTTAGAGGATATAATTTTACCAGGCAATTGTTAAATGAATTGGATATAAATTATGCAGGTAAAAAAGAACCGTTAAATTTAAAAGTAAAAGAAAAAAAAGTAATAATAGTTCCTTTTGGGTTTTCTGAAATATCCTATAATATATCTGATTTAGTTACAGCAGAAAAAATTATTACTGACTTAAAAACTAAGGACAACATAATCATTGTTTCTTTTCATGGTGGAGCAGAAGGTAGAAAAGCACTACATGTAAAAAACGAGACTGAAAAAATGTACGGAGAAAACCGCGGTAACTTAATAAAGTTTGCTCACACTGTTATAGATGCCGGAGCTGATCTGGTGATTGGACATGGACCTCATGTTCTTAGAGCTTTAGAACTCTATAAGAACCGGCTGATTGCTTATTCACTTGGAAATTTTTTAACTTTTGGAAATATGAATATTAATGGTGTTAGCGGAATTGCTGGAATTCTAAATGTTACAATTGATGACAGTAATGGTGAATTTATTTCTGGAAAATTTTTACCAACAAAACAAATTGATCACGGATATCCTATTTTTGATAAATCGGATGAAGGAATAAAGTTAATAAATAAATTAACACAATTTGATTTTCCTAAAACAAATTTAATAATTAAAGACAACGGCGAAATAATAAAAAAACCGCCTAAAGGCGGTTTATAAAAATCTTCTCTTTTAGTTATTAGAAATTAAAATCCAAAATTTAATCCGGCACTTAAAGTTTTTATGTTTGCAATTTTATAATCAATATTTAGATTTAGAATTGCTAGCTTAAATGAGGCACCAACGGTAAAACCAACTGTATTTTTCCCCTCTAGTTCAAAATTAATATTTGATTTAGATCTTACAACTGTACCACCAACTACTTCATCAAATTCATAATCATAATTAATTGTAGTTGTGGAAGATTCCGTTGTAACGCCCATATAAGGTGTAAAAGCAATTATTGAACCTAATTGTTTTCCAATGTAAACACCAAACTGAGAAGCCTTTGTCTCAAATATAGTTCCCACAGTTAATTTTTGATAGAATCCACCAAAAGCTAGATCAAATGGCATTTCACCATCAAACCAAACTGCTGGATTATGCAAAACACCAATTCCCCAAAAACTAAATTTACCCAAATCTTTAACATCAATATCCGGTAACCATCTAAGCATAAAATTTGTACCTGCAAAAGTACCAATACCTAATTGAACAGCAGCGGTTGGCATAATTGATAGTTCATCCAAAAAACCCTTTACATCAGATAAAGCAAATACCTGTGATGCAATATTGTATGTATTTCCATTTGCAGTAAATGATTGCCCTGCAAAAGTTACTTTAACATTGTCTGCTTCTTTACCAATTATAGTAGGTCCTCCAATTGCAACATTAAAATCTTTAGATAGTATTTGATTCTTTATATCAGCTCTATCATTCGGATCCGGGATATTAGCAACAAGCTCATCTGCTTGACTTGAAGTAAATCTAAAAGCCCCGGTTGTTGAAAATGTTTTTTCATTATCATCAAAGAAAGAACCCATACCCACAATTTTAAGATCTAAGTTGAAAGATCCCATTGTGTTTCCCGGTAATTTACTTACCCAACCTGAGTTTAGATTTGAACCAAAAGCGGATATAACAGGATTTACATATGGTTGAGCTGCTGCAGTTGAAAGATTAGATAATGTATTATTTATATCATCATTTTGAGAAAATGAAGCAGTTGAAAATAGAAAAGATACCCCAACAATGATCAATACAAAATACTTTTTCACATTTACTCCCTTTATTATTTATTAAAAAATTTATCTTATATACAAATATATGATTGATAACTAAAATAATATATTATTTTTAATAATTAAATGGAAATCATACATTCAAATAATTTTGCCAGATCTTAAATAATTCATTTGTTGCAATTACATCTTTTCCACAGTAAACTGCAATTTCTTTGATCTTTCCTGCTTCGTATAAATTTTTAACCTCCATTCCTGAAATACCTTTTGATTTTGGTGATTCAATTCCAAACGCCTTGCAGTAAAAATCCAAATTAAATTTTTTAGTTAATCCAAAATAGGTTAATTGTTCCAGGAGATCTATATGAAGTTTTTTATCGTATCGTGAGGTAATTAAATTTTTAGTAGGTTTTATTTTATTTAAGGCGGAACGCACCATCAAAAAAGGGATATCAAAATTTCTTCCGTTAAAAGTTATAAACTGATCTGTTAAATCTGCTATTCTCCAAAATGACTTAATTATTTCGGATTCTGTTAAACCCTTATAATTAATTATGCCGTCATCTGAATGCCATTCATCTTTTTTATTACTTTCGTAATAAACAAAAGTTTTATCTTTAAGAATATCATAAAAACCTATTGCAATTATTTTTGCAGTAAAAGGATAAAGACTGAGATATCTTACAACTTCATCTTTTTTTTCTTTTTTTAATTCTTCGTCTTTTTCTTTTTCAGCATATCTGAAGAGATATTCTTTTTGACTTTCGGATAGTGTTTCTAGAGGATAAGGAGCAGTTTCAATGTCAAAAACTATTTTTCTTTTTTTGGATTTTCCCATTTAACCCCCGATTAAATTATTTAATATTCATAAAAAAATAATAAAAATTAATACAATCAACTTCCTTTTACATTTTTTATTATTTTCTCTAATTGATCCCACATTTCAGGTGTAAGTTTTTCAAACATATTAAATTCTCCGGCTCCTTTCAACCATTCTCCCCCATCAATAGTAACAACTTCTCCATTCATAAATGAAGAAAAATCAGAAATTAAATATGCTGCTAAGTTTGCTAATTCCTGATGTTCTCCAACCCTTCCTAAAGGAATTTTCTTTTTTACATCAAAAAATGCTTTCATTTCTTCGGGGAAAAGTCTTTCCCAAGCACCTTTTGTTGGAAAAGGTCCGGGTGCAATTGCATTTGTACGAATTCCATATTTAGCCCACTCAACAGCCAAAGATCTTGTTAAAGCCAGCACTCCGGCTTTTGCACACGCAGAAGGAACAACATAAGCCGAACCTGTCCAGGCATAAGTTGTAACAATATTTAAAACAGTAGCTTTTTGTTTTTGTTTTATCCAATTCTTTCCAAAAGCTAGTGTGCAATTATATGTTCCTCTTAAAACGATATCTACAATAATATCAAATGCTCTATTTGAAAGTCTTTCTGTGGGACTAATAAAATTACCGGCAGCATTATTCAGCAGCCCATCAACTTTCCCAAATTCTTTTATGGCTGTCTGTAATAAATTTTCTACTTGAGAATAATCTCTTACATCACAAACAACCGGTAAAACTTTATTTTTAGTTTTATCAGAAATTTCTTTTGCTGTTTTTTCAAGTACATCCATTTTTCTACTAGTTATAATTAGGTTAGCACCTAATTCTGAAAAATATGTTCCCATAGATTTCCCAAGTCCCGTTCCTCCCCCCGTAATTACAATTACTTTGTCTTTAAGTGAGTCTTCTTTTAACATAGGTTGAGTATATAAATTTTCTGACATTTATTGTTTTTCCCTTTTAATAAAATTATTTTATGTAATAATTGCACAACAATTTAAACAAATATATCTAAAACTGTAAGTTACATTCATAAATTTGGGAGCTTAAAATGAATATCAAACAAACAGCGTTATATTTTGTAAATATTTTCATCCTTGTTATTATAGTAAGTGCATTGGTGACCTACCTTTATAGTCTTATAGTTCATAAAAACGTTGCTGCAAACTGGGATACATCATTCCAACTTGCTATAATTATTGGAATTATTTTAACTTGGCTAAATTATCAGGAAAGAAAAAAATAAAAGATAAATAAATTATGGAAATTAGAAGAATCACACCCGACATTAATTCAAATAAAATTGAAGAGAGTAAATTATTTTATCAGGATTATCTTGGATTAAGATTGGCCATGGATATGGGTTGGATATTAACTTTTATATCAACTTCTAATCCAACTGCACAAATTAATATCTTAAAAAGTGGTAAAGCAGAAATATCAAATAAAGATGTTTTTATTTCATTAGAAGTTTCGGATATAGAGTTTTTATATAAGAAAGCTGCAGAGCTAAATTATGAGATCGTTTATCCAATAACTGATGAACCATGGAAAGTGAGAAGATTTTTTGTAAAAGATCCTAATGAAGTAACAGTAAATATAATGTGTCATATTTAATTTAATAATTATATAATTATAATTTAGGTGCTATGGAAAAAAACAAAACAGTTGATGAATATATAAAAAAGAGAAAAGATTGGTTTACTGAACTGATTTTTCTTAGAAAAATAATTTTATCAACAGAATTACAAGAAACAATAAAATGGGGTGCTCCTGTTTATACAATAAATGGAAAAAATGTTGTAGGAATTGCTGCCTTTAAATCATACGTAAGTTTATGGTTTTTTCAGGGTGCGTTGTTAAAAGACAAAAAGAAAAAACTAGTTAATGCTCAAGAAGGAGTTACAAAAGCTCTTCGTCACTGGAAATTTAATTCCAAAAAAGAGATAGATGAAAAATTAGTAAAAGAATATTTGCTGGAAGCTATAGAAAACCAAAAGAAAGGTAAACAAATAAAACCGGCTGCAAAAAAGCCACTTAAAATACCTAAAGAATTAAATTCTGCATTTACTAAAAACAAAAAACTTAAAAACTGTTTTGGTGAATTAACACCATACAAGCAAAGAGAATATACTGAATATATTTCGGAAGCAAAAAGAGAAGAAACAAAAATGACCAGACTTAAAAAAATCATTCCTATGATCTTACAAAATCAAGGCCTTAATGATAAATATAAAAGTTGTTAATATTCTTAATAAATATTTATATATAGAATAAAAATGCAATCGAAAGCTAAAACAGTAAATGAATATATAGATTACTTACCTATTGAAAGGCAAATTGTTATAAAAAAATTAAGACAAGTTATAAAGAAAAACTTACCTCAAGGATTTAAAGAAGAAATGAGCTACGGTATGATTGGTTATGTTGTTCCACATTCTATTTATCCTGACGGGTATCACTGCAACCCTAAACTACCACTTCCTTTTTTATCTATTGCATCACAAAAATATTTTATAACTTATTATCACATGGGTATTTATTCAGATAAGAATATATTGAATTGGTTCAATGATGAATGGAAGAAAATTTCAAAATCTAAATTAGATATGGGAAAAAGTTGCATAAGATTTAAAAATATTGATAAAATTCCTTTTGAGTTGATGGGACAACTTACAAGTAAGATAACCCCCCAAAAATGGATAAAAACATACGAAAATAATATTAAGAGGTAATTTAACTTGTATCTTGAATCAGAAAGATTAATATATAAAAAAGCTTCTGAGCCAGACCGTTCTAATTATATTAATTGGTACACCAATGATACTGTAATGAAATACATAACAGGAAAAGGAATGACTGACGAAGCTGCAAAAGTAAGATTTGAGTTTGCACTTGATACAAATAAAAACTTCCCTGAACTTGGTTTTTATTCGGTTAACAAAAAAGTTGATAATGCATTTGTCGGGCTTGGGAAATTAGTTTATTACGGAAAAAAGCAGGTAGAAGTTGGTTATGGGCTGATGCCTGAATTTTGGGGAAAGAAATATGCTACAGAAATATTAAAATGTTTTATCGACTATTCTATAACATTACCAAAAATAAAAGAACTTATTGCAATCGTGGATCCGGAGAACATTCCCTCAAAAAAAATATTGGCAAATCAATCTTTCACATATCTGAAAAAGGGATTAGAAAATGAAAGACCGGTAGAATATTATATATTAAGTATCTAATTTTTTAGAAGAATGATGAAACTTAATAAAGATCTTTTATCTGATGTTCACGAACGAATAAAAAAATATATTCATAACACACCTGTTTTAACTTCACAATTACTTAATAATCTTACCAGATGCGAACTATATTTTAAATGCGAAAATTTTCAAAAGATGGGAGCCTTTAAAATTAGGGGGGCAATTAATGCTTTACTTAATTTAACAGAAGAGGAATTGCAAAGAGGCGTAGTAACTCATTCTTCAGGTAATTTTGCACAAGCATTATCTCTTTCAGCTAAATTAGTTGGAACAAAAGCATACATTGTAATGCCATTAACAGCACCAGAGGTAAAAAAGCAAGCGGTAATTGGATATGGTGGTGAAATAACATTATGCGAACCCAATTTAAAAAGCAGAGAAGAAACTTCAGACAAAATAATAAATGAAAAAGGATGTACATTTGTTCATCCCTCGAATAATATAAATGTAATATTGGGACAAGCTACAGTAGCAAAAGAATTATTAGAAGAACAACCAAATTTAAATTTTATAATTGTTCCTGTCGGGGGTGGTGGACTTATTGCCGGAACTTCTCTTGCAGCAAATTTTTTTGGAAAGGATTGTAAAACAATTGGCGGTGAACCATTTGAAGCAGACGACGCTTTTAGATCACTTAAAAGCGGTAAAATTGAACACAACCAAACCACTAATACAATTGCTGATGGTTTAAAAACAGAACTGGGGAATATTACTTTTCCAATAATTCAAAAATATGTTAATTCTATAATTAGAGTTGAGGAAGATGAAATTATTGAAGCAATGAAATTGATTTGGCAGAGAATGAAAATAATTGTTGAACCTTCCAGCTCTGTTTCATTAGCTGCATTAATTAAAGAAAAAGAAAAATTCAAAAACAAAAAGGTTGGAATTATTCTTTCTGGTGGAAATGTGGATTTAATTAATTTACCTTTCTGATTAAAGAACTAATATTTTTAGGAAATTATAATATGGAGTGGTATCAAACAGTAGGTTATGGGGGTTCTGTACTAATCGCCCTTTCTCTTATGATGAAGAATATATTTAAACTAAGAAAGGTTAATTTAATTGGTGCTACAACTTTTGCTGTATATGGCTTTTTAGTTAATGCATATCCTGTTTTGTTTTTAAATTCATTTATTGCCTTGGTAGATATTTACTACTTGGCACAAATGTATAAAATAAAAGATGCATTCAGTTTAATACCTGTGCTCAATCCCAATCATTCTTACTTAAATAAATTCTTAGACTATTACAGTAATGATATTCAAAAATTTTCACCCGAATTCGATAGATCAAAAACCACCGATGGAAATTGTTATTTTATTTTAAGAAATCTATTCCCTGTTGGTATTTTTATTTATAAAGTAAATAAAGAAGCTGAAGCTGAAATTTTATTAGATTATGCAATACCGGATTACAGAGATCTAAAAAATGCAGAATATTTATACTATGCTGCTTCTGAATTCCTAAAAGAAAAAGGTATAAAATCGCTAATCACAAAAAGTTCAGTTGATAAACACATAAAATATCTAAAGAAAGTAGGCTTTGTAGAAGATACAGAGAATAATGGTATTTTTAAAAAGAAGTTGTAAAAATAATACAAAACCTCCGAGGTTTTTTTGAAACCCCGTAGGTCAATACTTCTTATTACAATAGAGAATTAAAATTTAACTCAACACTCCTATATAATTACCAAACATTAAAAACAGTACTCGTTTGCTTCAATTAATTTATTTGCTACATTTCTTCTCAGTTCTTTTGTGTTAACATTTTCATATTTAGTAAATCTTTTTAATCCTAGCAAAAGCATTTTTAATTCATCGCCATCAGCAAAAGATGTAATTGCATGTTTGCCATGTTGATTTATTCTTTCAAATGAATCGCTGAAATATACTTTTGTCATTTCAACATAAGGTTTAAATTCTTCTTCGCTTTTTACTTTTGAAAGCTTCAGTGTTCTCAAGTATGCTGACTCACATGCAAATAATTCAATCATCATATCAGTAATGTTCATTATTATTTCCTGTTCATCTTTCAAGCTTTGCATAAATTTTTGTACGGCTGCTCCGGCAATAATCAGAATAGCTTTTTTAGCATTTACAATTGCTTTCTTTTCTGCTGATAGAATACCATCTTCATCTTCCCCCATTTCTGGAATAGACATTAATTCTTTTTGAACAGCCATTGCAGGTCCCATCAAATCCAATCTTCCCTTCATAGCTCTTTTCATTAACATATCTACTGTCAACAGTCTGTTTATTTCATTAGTTCCTTCAAATATTCTATTAATTCTGGAGTCTCTATATGCTCTTGCTGCTGGATATTCTTCAGAATAACCGTAGCCGCCTAAAACTTGAACGGTTTCGTCCACAACATAATCAAGTACTTCCGAACCATAAACTTTCAGCATTGCACATTCAATTGCATATTCTTCAGCAGCTTTAAGTGAAGCATCTGTGTAACTCATTCCTTCTGCTTGCAATGATTTTATTTTATCATTTATCAATCCACTGGTTCTAAATGTTGCTGATTCGCATGCAAATATTTTTATTGCCTGTTCTGCAAGTTTATATTTAATTGCACCAAAATTTGAAATGGATTGATTAAATTGTTTTCTTTCATTTGCATATCTGATAGCAACAGATGCGTTTTCTTTTGCACCGCCTGTTGTCATAGCACACAATTTAAATCTTCCAATATTCAGAATATTAAAAGCTATATAAGCACCTTTGCCAATTTCACCTAAAATATTTTCTTTTGGTACTTTTACATTATCTAAAAATAATGCTCTTGTAGATGAACCCTTTATACCCAATTTATTTTCTTCACTACCACTTGTAAATCCTTCAGAGTCTGTTGGAATAATAAAACATGTAAATTTATCGCCATCAACTTGAGCAAAGGTTATAAGTATATCTGCAAATCCTCCGTT
>Ga0210009_1003033_pt1 | contig 11291 bp, 11 predicted proteins | sample CryGeyCG2114_065_FD_185457 | JGI IMG/M metagenome (GOLD analysis project Ga0210009, IMG submission 185457) | Groundwater microbial communities from aquifer - Crystal Geyser CG12_big_fil_rev_8/21/14_0.65 (SPAdes) (version 2) | ecosystem: Environmental > Aquatic > Deep subsurface > Groundwater ... | reverse complement strand
GAAAAGTTAACGAGTGTCCCTGATAGTGTCTTAGTTTGTTGAGTGAATTATTAACTTGACTTTAATTATGGCAAATGCGCCTCCTGTAGATTACGGTAAGGTAGTTTACTTCCCCACTTATTACTATGGCTTATCTTGCATAAACAAATTTCTTTTTTTGTTCTTTTGTGGCCATTTTAAGTTTTATATTCTTCATAACCTTACAATCTAGTGCTAAATCCAGAGGAAGGCAAATATAGCATCGGGTCAAGATAGGCATCGGTGGCGGCTACTGGTGTAGTGGCTGATCCACAACCGGTCACGGCTTTAATTTCGTTGAAGCGTCTAATGGTCACTCCGCTCTTGGCATAAACGGTAAAGTGTAGGTGCGGACCGGTGCTATAACCAGTGTTACCGGAATATCCTATAACTTCTCCAGTTTCTACGTGTTGCCCCGGTACAACACTAATCACGCTCTGGTGGGCATATAAGGTACTAAGACCATTAAAATGGTCTAGAAGTGTCCATTTACCCCAAGAGTAACAACCGGGCACAGCGTCAGTATTTCCAGTGGCTCTGACTGTACCAGCCAGCGGCGCAAAAATCTTTGAACCACTTGGGGTACCAATATCGATTCCGGGATGGTAGGCACGGCCACCATAAACACTGGCATTGCGCTTGGCAAATTCGGTACCGCCAAATAATTGGGTAATAATAATGTTACTTAGTGGCCAAGCGAAAACTGCCGTTCCAGATGACGGAATGGTGTTAGGGTCAAGAATAAATTGTAGTTTTGCCTCAAAATCGCGTACTTCTCTTTCCAAAGCATCCTTGGCGTCTTTTTGTTCTCGAAGAATTCGTTGATAATTTGATTCTTTATCCTTTGTGACCGCCAATAAACTGGCTTGCTCGGCCTTGTTGTTAGTCAACACTTTATTTTGATCACTATATTGGTTTTTGAGCTCAACTAACTGTCCTCGCTGTTTATTAGTAGTTATTTGTTTATCTTCTAATTCAGCTTGCAAAGTGATTAAGTCTCGAACTTTAGTAGACATGCTATCCCGCACGCTATTCAAAGATTCCAAAGAACTCCAAAACTCAGAAAGGCGTTTATAGGTTAAAAGTGTCTCAAGTAGAGAAATATCTCCTGATTGATTCAATTCACGTACTATCTCACTAATTGCTTCTTTGTTGGTGATGATGTCGTTTTCTGTTTTGGAAATTTCTAAAGTCAATTTACTTAGTTGTAAATCAGTAGAACTGATGGATTGATTTGTATAGCTAATATCCGCTTGAATTTTCTTCCTTTCCAATTCAAGTTTATTGATGGCATTTTGTAAGGTCTTTTTTTCCGATCCAACCTGAGTTAGAGCAATTTCATATTTAGCTATTTCCTTTTGAATTTCTAACAATCGGTCATTACGCTGTTTAATCTCAGTCTGAAGTTGTTCAACCTGATTTTGGGCAAGAGCAAAATTACTTCCCCACCAAAGTACGGGAATAAAAAGTGCACCAAAGCAGAAGGCGGTAATTAATTTAAGTGACATTACCTGATATTTTACCATAACCAGTTTTAATCCTGGCTAGAGTTTCACCCTGTCCAATAATATAAGCAATGGTAAATGGGTCTGGTGACTGCTCCTTGCCTGAAAGAGCCACCCGTAGAGGCCAGAGTAGCTCACCCTTCCCCACTGTCTCAGCATAGGGCCATAAAGCAGCTTTTATTGTCTCAACTGAAGAAAAATCAGCTTCTTGAAGTAGTTTCTCGGCCTCAATTAGGCGTGGGGCAGTTTCTTTTATATCTGTGTCATTTTTCCACTTTAGGATTGAAGTTTCGTATTTTGGTGTTTCAAAAGCATAATCATACTCTCCTGCCCTAAAATCCTCAATAAACTGTAATCGTAATTCAACCCTTTCTCTTAATGTAGGTAGTAATTTTTCAAGTATGTTTGGCACGAAGACAATCTTTTTCGATACATCCTCTGGTAGTGATTCGGAAATATAAGAAATGAAGTCACTATCAGAAAGCTTCATCAGATGTTGTTTATTCATCCAACGGAGCTTTTCCTCATTGAAGGCAGCTCCGGCATGCTGGATTTTATCCAACGAAAATGCATGAATCAACTCATCAGCTGAAAATATCTCCTGTTCTGTTCCCGGATTCCAGCCAATTAAGGCGAGAAAGTTTATCATTGTTTCTGGCAAGAAGCCGTCATTACGGTAATCAAGGATATCCTTAGCACCATCCCTTTTACCAAGTTTTTTAGTCCGATCATCGCGAAGAATGGGTGGTAGGGTGGCAAATACTGGATAGGTAATTCCTAAAGCATCGTAGATACTCAAAAATTTCGGCATACTAGAAATAAACTCGTCCGCGCGCATGATGTGAGTAACACCCATTTCAAAATCATCAATAATATGAGCGAAGTTGTAGGTTGGGTAGCCATCACTTTTGATTAAGATGACGTCATCGAGGGCACTCTCGCCAGCAGTTAATTCACCTCGGGCGGCATCGTGCCAGGTATACCTTTTCACTTCAGTTACCTTGAGACGTAATGGTCTGGTACCATCCCAGACATCAAATGTGTTGGGTCGGTGTTCACGATACAAAAATGGTTTCTTTTCAATCTCAGCCTGTTGTTTGAAATCGGCAATTTCTTCTGTTGTGTATGGGTCTGGATAAGCCAACCCTTTCTTAATTAACTGTTCTGCATACTTTTTATAAATAGGTAAACGCTCTGATTGTACACATGATCCAAACGGACCTGGTCTATCTGGTCCATAATCCCAATTGATACCCAGCCAAGACAAGGCGGTTTTAATGTGTTCGACTGAACCTTCTACCTCCCTCTCCCTGTCAGTGTCTTCAATCCGTAAAATAAATTTGCCGTGGTATTTTCTGGCATACAAAAAGGCAAATAAGGCCGTACGAACACCACCTATATGCAAAAAACCCGTTGGTGATGGTGCAAAGCGAGTGACCACTTTTTTTGTATTTTTAAAATTATTATTCATGTTCTAGCCCGATAGAAATTAGTACTTCAGCAATTTTGGTGGAGGCTTGTGGTGAGCTAAAGTTTTTAGCTGCTGTTTGCATTGCTGTGTACTTTGCCGGGTCATTTATAATAGACCGAATTTCCGAAGTGAGCAAATTTGTGGTTAGATTACCCTCTTCTAATACGCTGGCAGCGCCAGTTCTAGCATAGGCGTAGGCATTAGTTTTTTGATCATGGCTAACTTCTTCTGGGATGGGAATAATAATTGCCGGTATGGCGTGGAGAGCGATTTCAAAGATGGTGGTACTGCCAGCACGAGAAATAACAATAGTGGCTGCGTCAAGTAGTGCCCCTACCATATCAGCCGATAGGGTACCCTTAACATAGTAATTTTCTAATAATTTCTTATTAGTAACTAATGATTGAGCGGTTTCAGTCACCACTTTCTCTTGTTGTGGACCAGTTTGATGAAATACTCGATAGTCAGGTAAAAGTTCATTTAAACTTAATAGTATCAAAGAATTAATTCGTTCCGCACCAAGTGAGCCGCCAGTTACGTAAATCAGGGGTTTATCATTTGGAATGCCCAATATAGTAAATGGGTCAGAATTTATTTTTGCAATAACTTTCCTAATAGGTATACCAACTAAGGCGGTTTTATCTTCTGGAAAATAAGTTGCTACTTCATCATAGGCAATACCTATGTAGCGGGCAAATTTACGAGCTAGTAAATTCGCTCGACCAGGTCTACTATCACTTTCATGAATAACAACTGGGATGCGATAGAAACGCGCCATCAAAAGAATTGGTACACTGGTATAACCTCCTTTGCTAAATATAACGTCCGGATAAATAATATAGAGTTTATAAAAAGCAGTTAATAATCCGCCTAAGGTTTTAAAAATATCTAGAAAGTTTTGCCATGAAAAATATCGGCGCAATTTTCCGGCTGGGCAATAAATATGTTTAATATTATTGTCCTTTAGTTCGTCCTTATTGTATGGATTGGGGCCAAAGTAATATAACTCCGGTTTTTCCGGCATTTGATTTAATACCTCAGCCGTAGCTATAAGAGGGTAAAAATGACCGCCTGATCCCCCACCGACAAAAGCAATTTTCATAATTAATTAAAGTGTATCATGCGCGCGGGTTCTTTTTTTGATATTTCGACACATTTAGCACAATACCAATCATGGTCAGTGTAGTCAGTAGAGCGGTTCCGCCATGGCTAATGAAAGGTAGTGGCAATCCAGAAAGTGGTGCTACACCCAACATAGCGCCAATATTTAAGAATGCTTGGCAGGCGATTAAAGTCATAAAACCAACCACCAATAAAGTACCAAACATATCGTTGGCGCGAGTAGCTATTTTATAACCACGAAAAGTAAATCCTAAAAAAAGTAAAATTAAAAAGATGCCACCTATAAAACCGAATTCCTCAGCGTAAACTGCAAAAATTGAATCACCGATTGGTTCGGGTAAGTATTCAAATTTTTGGATACTTTGTCCAAATCCCCTACCGGCAATTCCGCCCGACCCAACCGCAATTAATGACTGTTGAATTTGATAACTACTGCCCTGAGGGTCTTTTTCAGGGTGTAGAAAGGTTGTCATTCGGTCCATGATGTACGGTCTCATAAATGCAATAGTCACCAAGAGCAGAATGGCTAAAATTCCCATTGCAAATACGTCTCGCCAACGCCCGCCCGCAGTAAGAAACATTGCTGTACCGGCTACTGCCATAATCAAAAAGGTGTCAGTGTCTGGCTGTTTGAGCATAATAACACCAACCATTCCGACAATGCCGATAAAGGGCAATGTTCCCGATGCGAAGTTTTTAATATATTGTTGCATGCCGGACAACCAAGTAGCCATGTAAATAATAAAACCTAATTTTAGTATTTCTGCTGGTTGGAATTGGAAAGAAGAACTACCGATATCAATCCAGCGCGTTGCCCCTCCATGACTGACACCAAGACCAGGAATAAAAACCAGTGAAGTTAAAACCAGTGAAGCAATAAATATATAAAAGGCAAATCGTCGCAAATGACGATAGTAAATATTACTCATCATAAACATGGCTGTACTACCACCGATTATTCCAAACAAAAATTGATTAAAGGCAACGCTAGAAAAATTAGCCCCGTCACGGGATAAAAGACCTAGTGAAGCAGAGGAGAAAATCAAAAACCCAAATGTTACCAAAATAATAACCAAGAATAACAAAACCTTATCAATTGATTTTACCCGCATAAAAATCTAAAAAATTGTTGCCAGTGCCAATCCCAGAATTGCACAAACAATACTAATTATCCAATAACGCATAGTAACTTTTGTTGACGGCCAGCCGATAGCTTCAAAATGGTGATGGAGGGGTGCAATGCGAAAAAATTTTCGCCCAGTTTTCCTTTTATATAAGACTTGAATTATATTAGATAAGACCGTGGCCACCAGTGGCAAACCAATAATTGGTAGCAGGGCAATGCCGTAGCCATCACCGAGTTGATCGGTCATCAAAACTATTACAGCTAAAGTCAGAGTCAAGGCCATCGAACCAGTTTCGGTCATCCAAAAACGCGCTGGTGGAATATTAAACCAAAGAAAAGCCAAAATACCGCCACTAATAGTAGCGCAAAGGGCGGCAATGTCATATTGTGACTGAATAAAGGCCACTCCAGCATAAGAGAGAAAGATAGCTGTAAAAACCCCACCAGATAATCCATCAATGCCATCAATCACCCCACTGGCATATAAAGCAATAGAAAGCAAAATAAAGAAAGGAATAATAAACCAACCAACCTCAACTGGTGCATGAAAAGGAACACCAATTTGGTCAACACCGAGCTTGGCATAAAACCACCAACCAATCAAACCAGCCAGTAAAGTAATAATACCTAATCGAATTGAAAGTCGTAGACCACGACCACCGTGAACAACATCATAATAATCGTTAAGTAATCCAATAGTTGCGCCAATTATTAAGACTGCCAGTGGAATCCAGGTTTGTGATCTACTAAGAAAAAATAAACTACCAAACAAATCAGTTGGCCAGATTATCGAGGTACCATAAAGAACTACTAAGGTAATTATGACACTTCCCCAGATTACAATTCCGCCCATCCGAGGTGTTTTCAGTTCCCCTTCCCCTTTGAGTCTGTTGAATTCAGTGGCTATCCTACCGTCCAGAGCTATTTTTCCACTTTGTTTTTTCCAGACTTTATATTTGTAAAGGTAATGGGTTAAAATTGGTGTAATTAAAATACCAACTGTAAAAGCAATAATGGCTGGGATAAGAATTTTTATAATAGGTGATTCCATAATAAAATTATTTAGGATTGGTAAGTGCGATATTGATGGCATCAACTAGAGTCATGACGTCAGTAAATCTTCCTGAATAAGTTGAGCCGAGCACGGTGATAATAATCGGTCGGTCAAAACCAGTATCAAAAGCTACTGTTAGATTACCACCTGCCAAATCTGTGTAACCAGTTTTGGAAGCTAGAAGATTGGGAATTTTATTAATAATTGGATCAGTGTTCTCAGCTTCATGAAAAGCACCGTCTGAATTATAAATTTTTGTATTGGTAATTGTAGTGGAATAAAGTAAGTCTGGGTGGCTTTCTAATATGTACTTCAGTAAAAAAGAGATATCACGCGCCGAGCCATATGCTCCCGCCTCAGTGGTTGATATATCGAGACCGGTTGGGTTGTAAAACTTTAAACTAGCTAACCCTAATTCAGTTGCTCGTAAATTCATACTGTTGACAAACGTCATATTCGGGTTGTTTCCGCCGATGACAGCGCCCACGGCCGCTCCCAAGGCAAAAGCTGCATCATTAGAAGAAGCCATTATCGCGTAATCAGTTAAGGATTGAGCAGAAATCCTCTCCCCTTCACTTAGTCCACTAGCACCATCTTGTAACACAGCATCTTTAGGAATAAGTACAATGGTGTTTCCTTGGACCAGCTCGTCAGCAATTAAAACTGTCATTAGTTTTGTAATGGAAGCAAGTGGTAATACAGTATCAGCATTTTTATTATAAAGAGCTCTCTTCGCGCGGACATCATAGACATAAGCCGACTTAGCATTAATATTTATATCTCCTAGGTTTATGACGTTAGTAGTATTTAAGGTGGTGCTATCAGAAATTGGTGCCGGCGAGTCAACCCAGGTATCAGCCCCAGTAACATTTTTTGAAAAAATGCGAGGAATGATACCTATAAAAATAATTACAAAAACTAACCCTAAAAGTGACAGTTGGGTTATCACTGGAAAACGTTGAGATGGCGTGATTTTATCCAACGGGTCTGATATAAAAAATTCATCGTCTATCATAGATTGGCTTCGTTAGCTATTTCTGAATCATGTACAAAAGTTTCTAGGGCATCAGTGATACGGGAAAAATCAGTTAAATTTTGGGCATTGGTAATACCTAACTGAGACAGCAAAGCTGGCGTAATAGAAAAAGCAAAACCATGCCCAGTTTTGGTTGGGGTGCGCTCAACTAATCCTCTAATCATTAAATTACGCAAAATAAATGAAGAATTTACTCCCCGGATGCGGTCTATTTCGGCACGGGTGATTGATTTTTGGTAGAGAATAATTGCCAATGTTTCTGCTCCGGCCTTACCGATGTCATTTTTTATATCAGCTTTTTGCATCTCATCAATAAATGGAGCCATGTCGGGCGCGGTGACTAATTGAATTTCTGAATCAGTGTCAATCAGACGTAATGCGCCCGACTCTAATCTGGTAGACAATTTACTAAGAGCCAGAGCCAAACCATCTGGCTCTACCGAAAATTGCTTGAGTAGTGATGATTTTTTGATCGGAGAAGCTTTATAAAAAAGCAGTCCTTCAATGAGGATATCTAGTGGCATGTGGGTATTTTAACATAGATTAAGGGCGGAAAAACAAAGTTTTTCCGCCCTTTTTGTGTACAACTCATATTACCCACCCTAAAAAGCTTGACATTAGTGATGCTATATGCTATTATATCAATGTTGGGTTTTACACAGCGTCGTTGTTGGCGCTGGGCTCAACGGGAGAAAAAAGATGACCGACCCGATGAACTTTTCGCCGCAAAACGCGGCGAAAGAAAATGAGAGTTTGTTTTATGGTGATCACTCGCGCGGCCTCGCCACGGTGGGCGACGGCACGACGACCTGACCGGCGGCCATGCCGAATCGACCGAGGTGACCATGCGATAGTTGCTCCTTTGCAACTTGCAACGGACACCTCAGGTCTTTTTGAGGGGGAACCCAACCGGTTTTCTCCCAACGCCAAAACGATCAGAAAGGGAGAGTGACATGAAAATGTTCCGATGTACCAGCTGGCCGTCTGACACTGCGAAGCGGTGGTAAAGCGGCAAGGGGTTTGGCAGTTTCCCCTCAAAAAAATCTTAAACTGACCGTCAGGGCTGTTGCAATCGATTCATCGGCATTGCAACAGCCTTTTCTTTTTACATATTTATCAATACAATTTACACTTTATTGCCATCCACGTCACCTGTCTTTGTCTTCGCGAGTTTACGAAACGATTCACGTTTTCATACGTTCTGGATTGCCACGTCGCTCGTCTGCTCGCTTTCCGCAATGACGACATTTTTCAAACTTCGTTCGTCTTTGTGAGTCGCAGCGAAGCAATTCACACTTCGTCATTCTGTCCCACATTCTCTACTCAATATTCTCTATTTTGCACTCAATAATACCGCGGTGTACTTCCCTGTTCCATTTCTATTTCAATGTCACCATATCTACCAATTTGAGTTACCAATACGTTACCTTGTTTTACCAATTCTAAAATTGCCAAAAAACTTACAATCACTGTTTTATGTTCCTTAGCTTCTGCTCGTAAATCAAAAAATCTAGTCTTGATATGATTTTCAATGCGTTTTTGTAAACTTGACATCATCTCTTCCAATGAAATAGTAGCTTTGACTTGTACTTTAGGTTTTTCTTCTTTCTTAGGGAGATTTTTCAGCACTCCAAGCATAGCGGAATGTAACGATGGTAGAGTACACCACTCATCGATAATAAAGATTGGATTTTTGGGTGGTACAAAACGCGGACTATATAATCTTGTTTGGCCGAAAATATTAGCTAGATATTGCCCACCTTCACGATATATTTGGTAGATTTTCAGACGTTCTTGTAGGTCTTCAATAATATTCTCTTCCTCTACTGTAAGATCTAGGACAGGTAAAAGTGATTTTGATTTTATTAGTAGTAATGTAGCCGCTAGTTGGATAAATTGAGCGGTATTAGGCAGTGACATTTCTTGCATAGCACTAACGCGATTGAGATATTCATCGGTCACTTCTGTTAAGGAAATATCATTGATCAGCAATTTTCGTTTTTCCACTAATTCAATCAAAAGCTCTAGTGGGCCTTCAAAGACATTATTTTTAAAAGAAAAATTAAGTGCATCAGTTGTCAAACTCATGTTTTAATTCTAACATGCCGAATTAGTCTTTTTTTCATTATTATCGTCTTCCTGTTTCTCTTCATCAGAAAGTAATCTATCAATTCTGTTCATGTCGCGTGGAAACATGGTGGCTTCACGAATATTTTTTAATTCAAGTATTTGCATTGTCATTCGTTCTGCTCCAAAAGCAAAACCGCCTTCAGGTGGAACACCATATTTGAATGCTTCCAGAAACATAGCAATAGCATCGGGATTCATGTTCCATTGCTTCACATGTTCACATAATTGCGCATAATCATTAATGCGTCGTCCGCCAGAAAGCCATTCAACACCACGGCAAAGAAGGTCTACTCCTTCATTAAATTCTGGATTTTCTGGATTAGGAAAAACATAAAATGGCTTTTGGCGGGTTGGATAACCATATACATAGACGAAATCTGAATTAGTTTCCTTTTTTACAATCTCACACAGTGCTCGTTCGTCCTCGGGATTTAAATCCTTTTCTCCACGAACATCACGACCTGTTCCTTGAAAAATCAATTCTTGTGCTTCAGTCAGAGAATAAGTTGGGGTTTTATCAATAATGGTTGGTAAAGTGGCATTAAGAATTGCCAGTTCACCGGAGCATTTGTCAGCTATTTCATTAAGAATATAGCGGACAGTATTTTCAGACATATCTCGTATATCTAGCCATGAATCAATAAAACCCATTTCTGCATCCAGAGAAACAATTTCCGTGATATGACGAGTAGTGGCACTTGGCTCAGCTCGGAACACTTTATTGACAGAGAAAACTCGCTCAAAAGCTGTCATCACAATTTGTTTATAAAGTTGCGGTGATTGGGTTAGGTATGCTTTTTTATCGAAGTAATTTATTTGAAAGACCTCTGCCCCACCTTCAGCCGTCGCTGGTGTGATGGCCGGTGCTTGAAATTCAAAGAACTCATTTTTTTTCATAAACTCACGAAATGAGTCTATAATGACACTCTGGACTTTGAATATTGCCTGTAGTCTAGGATGACGTAAGGTTAAGGCGCGATGGTCTAATTCAGTTGCTAAATCTAAATTATAGCCCTCCAGTGACATGTCAAATGGTAAAGGTTCGGCTGATGCTAAAACCGTAATCTTGGTAATTTCCATCTCAATATCACCATTTTCAACAGCTGTATTTACCATTTTTTCTGGACGAGAATGCACCACACCACTTACTTCTACTACCCACTCCTGTCGTAGTGTTTCAGCCACTCCCAGCACTTCTGGCTTACCAAAAACCACTCCCTGAATTTTTCCACTTCTATCACGAAAATCAAAGAAGGCCATTTTACCTTGAAGTCTGGTCACGTCTACCCAACCTCTGATAGACACCTTACTTTCAATATTTTGTTTTAGATCTCTAATTAAAGTCCGGGTCATAAATTTTGTTAATTAAATAGTAAAAATCGCCCCTACAAATGTATTACGATAATGTAATACATTTGTAGGGGCGACTGCAATCTTGTGATTACTGCGCGGTACCACCCTACTTGTCTCATGGTCTAGAATTGATAGACCAAAAGCATCTCATTTATACGCTATATCGGGCGCTTACCGGAGAGTTCTAATGCAATATTTAGGCATGCCTATCCCTAAATTGGTTCTTCTCTCACCTTGGCAGTGTCTTCTGCTTCATCGGCTTAATATTATTGTACACTAATAACAAAATCTAACAATACTGTAAAATTATAATGATGTCCTTTTTATCTAAGCAGTGTCTAAGAAGAAGGAATACCTAGCTAATTTGATTAAACTAAATATTTATACCAATAGCATCCCGCACTTTTTTCAAAGTGTAAGCTGATTGAATTTTTGCTTTTTCTACCCCTTCAGCTAATATTTTTCTAATGTCACCA
>Ga0210009_1003027_pt1 | contig 11311 bp, 9 predicted proteins | sample CryGeyCG2114_065_FD_185457 | JGI IMG/M metagenome (GOLD analysis project Ga0210009, IMG submission 185457) | Groundwater microbial communities from aquifer - Crystal Geyser CG12_big_fil_rev_8/21/14_0.65 (SPAdes) (version 2) | ecosystem: Environmental > Aquatic > Deep subsurface > Groundwater ... | reverse complement strand
CCGGCCGGCCGTGTTCAGATGCCCGGCAGCGACCGCTTCCGCCCAGTATTCGCCCATCTGCGTCGAAGGGGTGATCGGGTAGGCACCGGCGCCGTCCGAGGCTTCGCGTTCCACCAGGATGACCGCGGTGTTGCCGTCGATCGCATCGCGCACCCCGGGATATTTGAAGCCGGTTTGCTGCTCGGCGCCGGTGATGGCGTCCAGCAATTTGAATTGTTTGATTTTGTTCAGCATGGTGGCGTCTCCTGGTGAAAAGGGCAGATCAGGCTTCAGCCATGACCGGCAGGGGTTGGATGCGGATGATCTTCTTGGCGGCATGACCTTTGCCGATGTGCTCGCCTTCGAGCCAGACGATGGCGCCGGTGGGGCAGCGCTCGATGGCGCGGCGATCGGCCAGTTCATTGTTCGCGTAGTCGATCACCGCGAGATTGTTCTTGAGCGCGATCAGGCCGGGTGCGGCGTCCACCACGCACTTGCCGCAGGCGGTGCAGGCCACTGCGCAAACGGCTTCGGCGGCAGCCGGGTCGGCCTCATTGCGGCAGGCCAGCCACAGTTTGCGCGAGACGGGTTGCAGCGAAAACAATTGTTTCGGGCAGATATCGACGCAGTCGCCGCAGGCGGTACATTGGTCGGCGATCACCTGCGGCAGGCCGTGCCGGTCCATGAAAATAGCGTCGAAGTCGCACACGTCGGCGCAGTCGCCGATGCCCAGACAGCCCCAGGCGCAGGCTTTGCCGCCGCCCCCGGCGATTGCGGCAGAGCGGCAGGTCGAGTGACCGACATATTCGGCGCGGATCTTGGCGACATGACTGCCGCCGGCGCAGGCCAGACGCGCGACACGTTTCTCGACGTCGCCCAGGGTGATACCGAGAAATTCGGCGATGGACAGGTTCTGCTCGGGTTGATTGACGGTGCAGCGTGCGGGTTCGAGTTTGCCATCGACCACCTGTTCGGCAAAGTTGCGGCAACCGGCGGTGCCGCAAGCGCCGCAATTGGAATGCGGCAGCATCTCTTCGACTTCATTGATGCGGGGGTCTTCGAAGACATACAGGCGCTTGCTGGCCAGCGCCAGAAACAGCGCGAGCAACCCGCCCAGCGCAGCCATGAATGCGCCCGCCAATAGAACATTGTGCAGTGTTTCCATGATGCTTCTCCCCGGTTGAGATGGGTGTGACACTCATCCAACTTATTTTTGTGAGTGCAAGGTTATTGAAGTTACAATCATTTGGGGAATCAATTATTTCAATTTTAATTATTAGTAATTGCAGAATCCGGGTAATGGGGAGGAGAAAATGCCAACAGACAAGCAAGCCTATTACAAGAACAATCGACTCAAACAGATGCGCGCTTTTTGTCAGGTGGTGCGTTGCGGCAGTGTGACGCAGGCGGCGGAGAAGTTGTTTCTCAGCCAGCCGTCGATCACCTTGCAGGTACAGGCGCTGGAAAGGGAGTTGAGCGCCACCCTGTTCGAGCGCCACGGACCGACGCTGCGCCTGACCCCGGACGGTGAGGCGCTGTACGCGCTGGCCGAACCGCTGGTGCGCGGCATAGACGATCTGCAAACCAATTTCGTGGCCCAGCATGGCCGTCTGGAATCCGGTGAGCTGAACATTGGCGCGGGAGAGTCGACCATTCTTTACATCCTGCCGGAAGCGGTCAGCCGCTTCGTCAAGTCGTATCCGGGTGTGCATGTACGCCTGTTCAACGTGACCGGGCGCGACGGGCTCAAGATGCTCAAAGCGGACGAGATCGATTTTGCCGTCGGCTCCATGCTGGAAGTGCCGGACGACATTTCTTACCAGCCGGTCGTCACTTATGACCCGGTGTTGATCGTGCCACCCGGTCATGCGCTGGCAAAAATCAAGAATGTGACGCTCGAACACATCAGCCAATACGGTCTGATCCTGCCGCCGCGCCATCTTTCCACCTGGGGTATGGTCAAGTACGTGTTCCAGCAGCACAACTTGTCGTTCCGGGTCACGCTGGAGGCGGGCGGCTGGGAAGTGATCAAGAAGTATGTGGAAATGGGGATGGGTATTTCCATCGTGACTGACATCTGCCTCACCGGATGTGAAAAACTCGAACGCATCCCGCTCAAGGATTATTTCCCGCGACGTGACTACGGGTTGGTGCTGCGCAAAGGCAAGTTTCTGTCGCCCCAGGCGCAGCGCTTTGTCGAGATACTGATTGAGGTCTATCAGAATCGCGTTGCCGCCTAAGCAGCAAACATTCAAATGATTAAGTCGCTTGACTTAATCATTTGACTGAATTATTGTGGCGCCCCGTTTTGCTTGCCGGAGCCCGCTTGAACACCCACAAAAAAACACCTTGCCCCTTGGTTAATATGGCGCAGCGCCTGCTTGGGCATCCGCCTGCCTCGCAGGAAGAGACACGCTGGCGCCTGCTGCAGGCGGCGACCGAGGTGTTCGCCGAATCCGGTTATCGCGCGGCGACGACACGCGAGATTGCACACCGCGCAGAGGTCAATCTGGCGGCGATCCATTATCACTTTGGCGACAAGGCGGCACTCTACCGTGCCGTGTTTCAACTTCCTTTCCTCAATGAATGCAACGGTTTCATCTCGCTCGATCTGGCGCGTGTGTCTCTGCGCGAGGGCTTGCACGCTTTTTACACCTGGCTGTTCCCACCGACTGCAGATGAGGACCCGATGCTGCGCCAGTTCATGCGCCTGCATGTGCGCGAGGAAGCTGAACCGAGCGGGGTGCTGGATGACGCGATGGTGCAGGCTTATCGCGCCAATCACGAAAAGATGCAGTCAATCTTGTGCCGCGAATTTGGTTTGGCCGCTGCCGACGACGAGGTGGATCGCTTGTGTTTCTGTCTGGCCGGTCTGGCCACCGTTTATTTTCATGGCGGTCGCAGCGCGGTGGAAAATCTTGCGCCGCAACTGGTCAAAGGCGTGGCGGCGCGCAAGGTGATGGTGGCAAGGCTGGTCGATTACGCAGAGGTGCTGGTCACCGGCGAACGGGAGCGACGCCATGCGGGAGATTGATTGTTTGGGCCATGCATTTTTGGTTCCCCCGCGTTTTCCGCGTCTCCGCATGAGGCTAATTTTTTTCCCGGGTCAAGTAAAATAGCATGAGCACACAAGCCTTTAAACTCAAACCAAACACCATTCGCATTTTGCTGGGCGCAATGCTGCTCGCGGGCGGGACGGTCTGGCTGTTGAATAGCCACGGCGAAACCACACCCGTTGCGGAGACGGTCAGCCGCCCGGCGCTGACGGTGCGCACCACACAATTGCGCGAAGACAAATGGTCGGAAACCCTCTCCGCCAACGGCAGCATCCTGCCCTGGCAGGAAGCGGTCATCGGTGCGCAGTTGCAGGGTGTGCGTATTGCCGATGTAAAGGTGAGCATCGGCGACCGCGTGCGGCGCGGTGATGTGCTGGCCACGCTGGACAATGCGCTGCGTCCGGCGGGTGATGGCATGCCGCAGAGCAAGATTGTGGCACCGGACGATGGTGTCATTTCATCCGTCAGCGCAAACGTTGGATCCATGCCGCAGACCGGGACAGAGTTGTTCCGTCTGATCCGCCAGGGCAGGCTGGAATGGCGGGCGGAATTGACCGCAGAGGAATTAATGCGCCTGCGCCGCGGTATGCGCGCCACGATCAACTTGAGGGATGGGCGGGAGGTAAAGGGAAACGTGCGTGCCATCTCGCCCAAGGTTGAAACGCAGACCCGTTTCGGCCATGCCCTGATCCGCCTCGACGACAGCCGCAACATCATCGCCGGCGTCTTTGCACGTGGGACGTTCGACATCAGCGGCGAGCGCAAGGTGCGCTGGTTGCCGCCGACCGCCGTCATGCAGCGCGGCGATCTGACCTTCGTGCTGGTGGTGGATGCGGCGGGCCGGGTACATGAGCGTCCGGTCCAGACTGGACAGCGCAACGGCATCAAGGTCGAAATCAAGAGTGGCCTGCAGCCGAATGAGCCGGTGGTGGAAAGCGGAGGCCCGTTCCTGACCGACGGCGATGTCGTGCAGGTTGTGAAAAAATGAACGCTGTATCAGAAATGGCAAAGGCGATTGAGCCACGGATGAACATAGATAGGCACGGATGTTCAATCAGTGCGCATCCTTGTTTATCTGTGGTTAAATTTTCGGGGCAAATTTAAGCTCATCATGAATGTTTCCGCCTGGTCCATCCGCAACCCCATCCCCGCGCTGCTTGGCTTTGTGTTGCTCACCTTCATGGGCCTCGCCGCGTTCAAGGCGATGAAGATCCAGTTGTTCCCCGACATCGACCTGCCGATGATCACGGTGACGGCGTCGTTACCCGGCGCTTCGCCCGACCAGATGGAAGCGGAGGTGGCGCGCAAGATCGAGAACGCACTGGCCAGTGCGCAGGGCTTGAAGCATATCTACAGCCAGGTGAAGGACGGCACCGCCACCATCTCGGCGGAGTTCCGGCTGGAGCGGGATTCACGCGAGGCGCTGGAAGATGTGCGCTCGACCGTGTCGCGTATCCGGGGTGATCTGCCGCGCGAGATGCTGGACCCGGTCGTCAACAAGGTGGAATTGAGCGGCAAGCCGCTGCTGACTTATGCCATCACTTCGCCCGGCATGAGCGAGGAGGAGTTGTCCTGGTATGTGGACAACAACATCGCCAAACTGTTGCTGGGCGTAAAAGGCGTGGGGGCGGTCAACCGGGTTGGCGGCGTGACGCGACAGGTGCGGGTCGAACTCGACCCGCTCAGGCTGCTGGCGTTGAATCTGACCACCGCCGAAGTTTCCACGCGGCTGCGGGAGATCCAGCAGGAAGCCCCGGGCGGGCGCACCGATCTGGGCGGAATGGAACAATCGGTGCGCACGCTGGGGACAGTCAAGACGGCCGCCGAGCTGGGGCAGATCGAGATCGCCCTGAAGGACGGACGCAGCGTGCGCCTGGCGCAGGTGGCGAATGTCAGCGACACCATTGCCGAAAGGCGCTCGGCGGCTTTGCACAACGGCAAACCGGTGGTCGGTTTCGAGATCGTCCGCTCGCTCGGGGCAGGCGATGTGGCGGTGGCTGAAGGTGTGGCAAGCGCACTGCAAGGATTGAAAAAAACGCGGCCTGACATTGAAATCGAACGCGTGTTCGATAACGTGGACGCGGTTCAGGAGACCTATCAGGGTTCGATGGAAATGTTGTTCGAGGGCGCGCTGCTTGCGGTAATCGTGGTGATTTTCTTCCTGCGCAACACGCGCGCTACCATCGTGGCTGCAACCGCCCTGCCGCTGGCGATCATTCCGACTTTCGCGCTGATGTACCTGTTCGGTTTCACGATCAATATGGTGACCCTGCTCTCGCTGTCACTGGTGGTGGGAGTGCTGGTGGATGATGCCATCGTCGAGATCGAGAACATCATGCGCCATCTGGAAATGGGTAAAACACCCTATCAGGCGGCGATGGAGGCGGCGGATGAGATCGGCATGGCGGTGATCGCCACCACCTTCACCCTGGTCGCTGTGTTCCTGCCGACCGCGTTCATGAGCGGCGTTCCCGGGCGCTTTTTCGTGCAGTTCGGGTGGACGGCGGCGGTGGCGGTACTGTTCTCGCTGGCGGTGGCGCGCCTGCTGACACCGATGATGTCGGCCTATTTCCTGTTGCCGCGGGTCAAACATGCCACGCCGGGATGGATAGCGATTTATCTCAAGTGGGCGCAATGGTGTCTGCATCACCGCAAAACCACGCTGCTGGCCACCGCCGCATTCTTCATTGGCTCGTTCTATCTTGCCGGCTCCCTGCCTACCGCCTTCCAGCCCAAGGATGATCGCTCGCAAACCCAGGTTTCGCTGACCCTGCCACCGGGCAGCAAGTTCGAGCAAACCTACGCGCTGGCCGAGCAGGCGCGCGCGATTGTGATGCGCAATCCCAATGTGACGCTGGTTTATACCGCCATCGGCGGCGGTGCCTCGGGCGCCAATGCCTTTGAACCGACCGGGGCACCCGAAGCGCGCAAGGCCTCGTTGTCAATTCAACTCAAGCAACGCGAACAGCGTCCGCGCAAGCAGTTGATCGAGGACGAATTGCGCGAGGCGCTGACGGGGTTGCCCGGGGTGCGGGTCAAGGTCGGCCTCGGTTCGTCGTCCGACAAACATCAACTGGTGCTGACCAGCGAGAACCACGAGCTGCTGGCTGCGCACGCACTGAAGGTTGGGCAGGAGCTGCGCACCCTCCCCGGCATCGGCAACGTGGTGTCAAATTCCAGCATCCTGCGCCCCGAGATTGTAGTGCGTCCCGATTTCGCCCGTGCGGCTGATCTCGGCGTTACGACGGCTGCAATCGCGGAGACGTTGCGTGTGGCGACCAACGGCGATTACGACCAGGCGCTGGCCAAGCTCAATCTGCCAGATCGACAACTGCCCATCATCGTCAAGTTGCCTGATTCTGCGCGGCAAGACCTGGCATTGCTGGCGCGTCTGGTGGTACCCGGTGCGCACGGACCGGTAATGCTGGGCAACGTGGCAACCTTGAGCATGGAAAGCGGGCCGGCGCAAATCGACCGCTATGACCGGCAACGCAACATCACCTTCGAGATCGAACTGGCCGGACAGCCGCTGGGCAAGGTGCAGGCGGCGGTGGACGCCCTGCCTTCGATCAGGAACATGCCAGACGGGGTGGAGATGGCAGCCATCGGCGATGCCGAGGCAATGAACGAACTGTTCGCCAGCTTCAGTCTGGCGATGTTCACCGGCGTGATGTGCATCTACATCGTGCTGGTGCTGCTGTTCAAGGATTTCATGCAGCCCGCCACCATCCTGTGGGCGCTGATCCTGTCCATTCCCGGTGCATTCCTTGCGCTGTTCCTGACGCGCAGCGCGATCTCGATGCCGTCGATGATCGGCCTCATCATGTTGATGGGTATCGCCACCAAGAATTCGATCCTGCTGGTGGAATACGCCATCGTGTCGCGTCGCGAGCGCGGCATGAACCGGAGTGAGGCCGTGCTCGATGCCTGCCGCAAACGGGTGCGCCCGATCGTGATGACCACGCTGGCGATGGGCGCGGGCATGTTGCCGGTCGCGCTCAATCTCGGCACCGGCGATGGCAGTTTCCGCTCGCCGATGGCGATCGTGGTGATCGGCGGCCTGATCACCTCGACCTTCCTCAGCCTGCTGGTCATTCCGGTGGTGTTCACCTATGTCGATGACGGCATCGAGTGGTTGCGTGCCGCCTTCGGCAAATTGCGCCGCGCATCCGGCAAGTTGAGGGCGGGGGGCGCTGTTGCTATACTCCCGCGCGATTGAACGAACAACCAGGCAGAATACAAGGAGAGAGTGATGAATCTGGAACAATTGCGCTTCAACATGATCGAGCAGCAGATCCGTCCGTGGGACGTGCTCGACCCGCGTGTGCTGGAATTGCTGAAAGTGGTGCGGCGCGAGCAGTTCGTGTCGCCCGCCAGCCGCGCGCTCGCCTTTGTCGATACCGAAATCCCGCTGGGGCATGGAGCCGCGATGTGGCAACCCAAACTCGAGGCGCGCGCGTTGCAGGCGCTGGCTCTGCAACCGACCGATAGCGTGCTGGAAATCGGCAGCGGCAGCGGCTATTTGAGTGCCTTGCTGGCACGGATGGCGGCGCAGGTTACCAGTGTCGAAATCGAGCCGGAATTGAGTGCCCAAGCTGCGCGCAATCTGGCGACCCACAACATCACAAATGTCACCCTGCAAGTCGGTGATGCCGCGCAGGGCTGGGGCGAAGCGGAATATGACGCAATCGTGTTGACTGCTTCGGTACCCGTGTTGCCGCCGGCGTACAAACAGCAACTCAAGGTTGGCGGGCGGCTGTTTGCCATCGTCGGTGATGCGCCGGCGATGCAGGCGCAACTCATCACGCGCACGGCGGCAGATACATTCGAGACGCGCACCCTGTTCGAAACCAATGTCGACCCGCTGCGTAACGCGCTGCAACCAGAACGTTTCGTGTTTTAAGCCATCCACATCGTCGAACCGGCTTGCCTGCAGCCCGGATAAAATATAATATTAGCAAATACTAATATTTGGAGTCCCCGATGAAATTTATCCGAACCACTTCGCTCATCCTGCTGGCATCAAGTCTGGTACCCGTGCAGGCGGTCGATCTGATCGACATCTACCGCGCCGCGCAGACGCAGGATGCGGTGTTTGCTTCCGCCCGTGCCGCGCACCTCGCCGGGCAGGAAAAGCTGACGCAGGGACGCGCCCTGTTGATGCCCAGCGTCAATTTGAGTGCGAACACCACCTACAATGATGTCAGCGCGCCCTCCTTTGACCAGAAATACAACAGTAATGGTTATGGCGTGAACGTGGTGCAACCGCTGTTTCGCGAACAGAATTGGGCGGCGTACAACCAGTCAGAACTGCAAGTGGCCATCACCGAAGCGCAATTCAAGGGTGCGCAACAGGATCTCGTCCTGCGCAGTGCCCAGGTCTATTTTGATGTGCTGATCGCGCAGGACACCGTGCAGTTGAACGCCGCGCAGAAAGCGGCCATCGCGCAGCAACTGGAACAGGCAAAACGCAATTTCGAGGTCGGCACCGCCACCATCACCGACACTTACGAAGCACAGGCGCGATATGACCTGATCCTGGCGCAGGAGTTGGCAGCGGCGAACGATCTGGAATTGAAGCGGCGCGACCTGCAACGACTCATCAATGCCGATGTGTCGAATTTGAATGTGCTGGGCACCGGATTCAATCCGGTCGCGCCCGATCCGTCCGATGTGCAGAAATGGGTGGATGACGCGCAACGCAGCAACGTGCAGGTCATCACCGCCGAAGCCGCCTATCGGCTGGCTGAAGAAGAAGTGGCGCGCACACGCGGCGGACACTTGCCGACGGTCGATCTGGTGGGGAACTACGCCAAGAACGCCGGATGCAGCTTTGGCGTATGCGGTGACACGCGCAGCACGTCGATCGCGGTGCAGCTCAACATGCCGTTGTTCCAGGGCGGCGCAACCCAATCGAAATGGCGTGAGGCGGATGCCAATCGGGAAAAAGCCAAACAGGACTTGGAGAATGCAAGGCGCAATGCCGCGTGGCAAACGCGCCAGGCTTACCTCGGCGTTGCCTCCGGCATCGCGCAGGTACAGGCACTGCAGCAGGCATTGAAATCCAGCGAAAGTCTGCTCGAGGCGAGCAAGCTGGGGCAGGAAGTCGGCGTGCGTACCAGCCTCGATGTGCTCAATGCGCAACAGCAGTTATTTTCCACACGGCGCGACCTGTATCAGGCGCAGTACAACTATCTGGTCAGCCATCTGCGGCTGAAGGCGGCGGCAGGCAATCTGCTCGAAGCTGATCTGGAGCGGGTCAATCAGGCGTTGCACTAGAGTGTGGGTCGGACTTTAGTCCGACAAAATATAGAAAGATCAACCCCGTCGGGTTGCACCCGCAAGGGGTAGGCCGTGGTTGCCTCGAAGAGGTTCTCGCCCCCTTTGGGGGTACGGGGCTGAAGCCCCAACAACACACGCTCAAACCCGACCCATAAAAGCATCGTGCTCCAATGTGGGTCGGACTTCAGTCCGACAAATCATGTCAGGTTACCCCGCAGGAGTTCTTGCACCCTTGGGTGAAACACGACCTACAAATTCCCGTAGATTTCTTTTATGCAGTTCGCCAGATTGTCCTGCCATGCGGGCAGATTCAAGCCGAACGTTCGCCTGATCTTGTTGGTCGCCAGCACCGAATTAGCCGGGCGCGGTGCAGGTAGCGGGTAGCCGCTGGTTGGGATGCCGTGGATGGTCAGCGCCTTGTCGCGCAGCACCGGATCATACTGCCGCGCCAGCCGCACGATCTCTTCGGCGTAATGATGCCAGCTGGTGCGACCCGCAGCGGTCAGGTGGTACAAACCCAATTGATCTTCTCCGAACTCCCTGTTTTGCCATCCTTGGATCATCCGCGCGGTCGAGTCGGCCAGCAAGCGTGCCCAGGTTGGCGCGCCGAACTGGTCGGCGACGATGCGCAACTCGTCGCGTTCTTTCGCCAGTCTCAAAACAGTCTTCACAAAATTGCCGCCATGCACGCCGTACACCCAACTCGTGCGCAGGATGAGGTGATTGCCACCGATGGCACGGATCGCGCTTTCGCCTGCCAGTTTGGTCTTGCCATAGATGCTTTGCGGGTTGGGGACATCCTCTTCGGTGTAAGGCGCGTTCTGGCTGCCATCGAAGACGTAATCGGTTGAGTAATGCACCAGCAACGCGCCTATTTGTCTCGCTTCTTCAGCCAGCACGCCGGGCGCGGTGCCGTTAATTGCCAGCGCCAGTTCCGGTTCGGCTTCAGCCTTGTCCACTGCCGTGTAGGCGGCAGGATTGAGAATGATGGCGGGACGATGTTCGTGCACGACTTGGCGGATCGCATCCGGCTGACTCAAGTCGAGGTCGGCGCGGGTGAGTGCAACAACATTGCCGAGCGGGGCGAGTGCTCGCTGTAATTCCCAGCCGAGCTGGCCATTGACCCCGGTGAGCAGAATCGTGCTCACGCAAAGACCTCGGCGTCCTGCAACCGTTTTCCAGCCTGATCCTTGGCGGCGAGCAGGGGCGTCGCGCCATTCAGTTGCCAGTCGATACCCAAAGCTGGGTCGTTCCACAGCAGCGAGCGTTCATGTTCCGGCGCCCAGTAGTCGGTGGCCTTGTACAGGAATTCGGCGGTCTCGCTCAACACCACGAAGCCGTGCGCAAAGCCGGGCGGGATCCACAACATGCGTTTATTTTCCGCACTCAGGATGATCGTTTCGACTTGGCCAAAGGTGGGCGAGCTGCGACGGATATCCACCGCCACATCCAGCACCTCGCCCACCACCGCGCGTACCAGTTTGCCTTGCGGCTGCTGGATCTGGTAATGCAGGCCGCGCAATACATGACGTGCAGACTTGGAGTGGTTGTCCTGTACGAAGGAAGTGCTGACGCCGGTCACTTCAGCAAAACGTCTGGCGTTGAAGCTCTCGTAAAAAAAACCGCGCGTATCGCCGAACACTTTGGGTTCGATGACCAGCACGTCCGGAATCGAGGTCGGGATCGCCTGCATGTCAGAATTTCTCCTGCAGCAGGGCGAGCAGATACTGGCCGTAGCCGTTCTTGGACAGCGGCTGCGCCAGCGCCTCCAACTGCTCGCGCGAAATGTAGCCGCGCCGGAAGGCGATCTCCTCCGGACAGGCGATCTTCAAACCCTGGCGCTTTTCCAGCGTCTGGATGAAAAGCGATGCCTCGAGCAGCGAATCGTGGGTGCCCGTGTCCAGCCAGGCACTGCCGCGACCCATCACCTGCACGTCCAGCTTGCCGCGCTCCAGATAGATCTGGTTGACGGTGGTGATCTCCAGCTCGCCGCG
>Ga0210009_1003024_pt1 | contig 11321 bp, 8 predicted proteins | sample CryGeyCG2114_065_FD_185457 | JGI IMG/M metagenome (GOLD analysis project Ga0210009, IMG submission 185457) | Groundwater microbial communities from aquifer - Crystal Geyser CG12_big_fil_rev_8/21/14_0.65 (SPAdes) (version 2) | ecosystem: Environmental > Aquatic > Deep subsurface > Groundwater ... | reverse complement strand
TATGGCGTGGTGAAGGTGGCGATTGAAAATTACCTTTTGATGTTTCAAAGGTTGTATGGTTTTCGCCCCGTCATTTTGCGTCCATCTAATCCTTACGGTGAGCGGCAGGGGCATGGTGGTGTGCAGGGCGTTGTCGGTACTTTTCTTCGCAAGGCCAAGGCGGATGAACCCATTGAGATATGGGGTGATGGGGCGGTCGTCAGAGACTTTATCCACGTGTCTGATCTGGCGGAACTGTGTCTGAAGGTGGTGGAGCAAGATACCTGCGGCATTTTCAACGCGGGGAGTGGTGAGGGACATTCGATCTTGGAAATATTGGGCGCGGTTGAGCGAGTAACCGGCAAGAAGCTAGTCCCCGTGTTTAAACCTGCCCGTAATTATGATGTGCCCAGAGTGATACTGGATGTTACACAGGCGATCAAGGTGTTTGCTTGGCAGCCCCACGTTGATTTGGATGAGGGGGTGGCTCGGACTTGGCGTTGGATGTGTGGCGCTGCTTGCAATAAAAAAAACTGAGAATGCGGAAAATCTGTGATGCCATTTTTTGATGGATATGTGAAGTTTTACAGTACGAGTATGACTTCTGCGAGCCCTGATCGGCTAAATGCGCGTTATGAAGCAATCATTGAAAGTAACCGGGATTTATTTTGTGGTAAGCGAATATTGGATATTGCAAGCCACGATGGTCGTTGGAGTTTTGCTGCAATACAGGCTGGTGCGTCTCAGGTGATAGGTATTGAGGCGAGGTCTGAATTGGTTGAGAACGCAAATCATAATTTTGAGCATTATGAGGTCGATAAATCACGGTATAAATTTATTCAGGGTGATGTGTTTGAGGTGTTGTCTTCGGGCGGATTCCAGGTGGATGTTGTTTTATGTTTGGGCTACATGTATCACACCATAAGGCATGCTGAGCTAATTGACTTGATTGATCGTTGTGGTGCTTCGCACATCATTCTTGATACTGAAATCGTTCAGCAGGATGGCGTGAATGATTTTCAAGGGGAGATGCGAGAAGAGGGCGCTCGAAAGATTTGGAAAGAGCCTGTCATGGTGCAGATGATTCAAGAGCCTGTGGAACACGAGTCTATGGCTTATCAAGATAGCATGACGCGATCTGGCTTTGCACTGGTTGCGCGACCTTCAGAGGGGGCTATTGAGATTTTGCTGGATCATTTCGGTTATTCGGTTCAAAGGGTTGATTGGGCATCTCTCTTGTTCGGCAGAGGGGATCCTGGTCAACTTAAGGATTATGCCGATGGATGGCGCGGTACATTTGTTTGTTCTAAGCGGCATAGATAGCACATGAACTCCTGTCGCATTGTTGTTGTTCTTGGAATGCACCGCAGTGGCACCAGTGTGATTACGCGCGGTTTGCAGGTGTTGGGCGTTGATTTGGGCGATAAGTTGATTGGCAGCATTCCCGGCAATAACGAGAAAGGTTTCTGGGAAGATGCGGAGATCAACGACTTTAATAATTCACTGTTGCTGAAACTGGGATCGGGTTGGGATCGGTTGAATGCGCTTGATGAAGTTGCCTTGCTGGGGGCTGAGTTCGCTCAAGAGCGCAATCAAGCTTTGAATTTGCTACGCGGCAAGCTGAGCTCGGATTCGATCTTTGCATTCAAGGATCCCCGCACGGCGATTCTGCTGCCGTTCTGGCAAGTGATTTTCAATGATTTGGATTTGTCGGTGAGTTATCTGGTTGCGGTGCGCAATCCGATGGAGGTTGCCGAGTCTTTGCATCGTCGCGATGGCATTTCCTTGCTCAAGGGGTTGTTGCTGTGGGTGAAGTATTCGCTTGCGGCTGTTCGCGGTACGCAAGGTGCGCGGCGGGTATTCGTTGCTTATGCGGCAGTGATGCAAGAGCCACGTTTGCAATTAAAACGGATATCGCAGGCGCTTGATCTTTCTGACCCAGAGTTGAATCAGCAAGGGTTGTTTGAATATGTCGAGGAGTTCTTGAGTCCTGAGCTTAGGCATAACATTTCTGCGGTGGATGCGCTGTTGGCACCCGGGCAGATTCCTCCGTTCGTGAGCGATCTTTATCGCTTTTTGTTGCAATTGGCGAGCGATAAATACGCGCCTAATGGCGAAGAGATGAATCGTGCGTGGCCAACTATCGAGAAGCACTATGCGGACTTTGTGCCGTTACTCAATCAGTTCGATCTGTTGGAGCATGGAGCGGTAGCAGGGCAATCCAACGAGGGGCAGAATCTCGATGTTTCGCCGACAATGGTGCAGCAAGCGCGGCAGCCACAGTTCAGGACTCTGCGCTCGTTCATCGATCACCTGGGCACTGTCTATGCGGATTTCACCAAGTATATTTATAGCTGGAACCTGGAAAGTATCCAGGCAGGCAGTCGCTTGCAGACTGAGGCAGGGCGCATGGTGGTGAGTGGCTGGGTCATGGGGAACGCGCCGTCCGCTGTGCATATTGCGATGCGTCAGGACGGTGTCACGCGATGCTATCCGTTGAATGTGGAAAGGCCGGATGTGGTGCAGGCGCTGATGAATGAGAATCCGGCGGGTGCGATGAGCCGGTTTTGCGGTTTCAGCTATGCGATGAAATCGGATACCGCGTTTGACATTGGTTTCGAGGTTGAGGGCTGGATTTTCTGGTTGTATAGCGGTGAGCCGGTCGCGGGTTTGCAGACAGGTTGATCGGAAAACGCCTCGAAATAGTCGCCCCAGTCATAACCCATCCGAAACCCGCATCAGATCAACGTGGCGCTCGCCAGGTTTCGGCTGTTTTGGACAGCAGTGGATTGATTCATATCCCGGAGCGTACACAAGGTGAGCAGAAGTGGAAATGGAAATAAATAAAGAACGTTGGGGATGGACTCTGGTGGAGGCCAAGCTTGGGCGAAGTGCCGGGCGTAGTCGGGTTCGCCTGCGAGGGAAACACTTTGCTGGTACTGCGGATGTTTTCGAAATCTTGCTGCCTGTTCTGCTCAGTGGACGTGTTCACGAATTGGCTTGGTTGCCTGAGGATACAAGCGGATTGTTAATTTCACTTTCCAGTGGCGACGCACTGTCTGTATCCATGTTCATGTTCAGGCGGGTGGGGTTTTTTGAACGTGTCTGGCGTATGGCAAACCGGGTCAATGGTACGTTCCGCCGACTTTCTGCCATACAGCGTGAGAAGGTGGGGATCACCTATTGGAAGATGTTTTTTAATTTGTCGGATTCGTATCGCTTGGCCACCCGCTTGCGGGAGAACATCCCTTATTCAATTTGGCTGGAGCGATTCGATGAACTCGATGTGAACGATGAACGGTTGATCGGGAAGCACATCTCGCGCTTCACATATCCGCTTCATTTCAATGTGCTGGTGGTGGCCGATGGCTCCGCACCTGATTCTGTTCAAAAGACTCTGGCGTCACTCGGCGCTCAGATATATCGCGATTTTGCCTGTGTCGTGGTGGATGCAGAATCAGCAACCAACACGGTGAGCGATGGCGTGAATGGTGCAGGGGCAGAGGTGACACGCATCGCGCAAAAACAGATGGCCGCATGGCTGGAACAGGTCAACCCCTCGCTTGCAAACGATAAGGCCCATGAATGGGTGATTATCCTGCAAGCTGGGGATGTGCTCGCACCGCATGCGTTGTACTGGCTCGCCAGCGAGGTAATTGCGAGGCCAGATGCAGCGATCATCTATGCAGACGATGATGAGCTGGATGCGAGCGGCCAACGCTGTAGACCCAGATTTAAACCGGATTGGTCCATGGCGCATCTGCGCGCCACCAACTTTGTCGGGGATGCTGTGGCGTTACGTGGAGATGTGGTGGCCAGTGCGGGGGGCTTGGATCTCGATTGTTTCCGGCATGGCAACTATGACCTGTTGCTCAAGATGGTGGATCGGCTCGGGGAGGGCGGGGAAAAGAAAATCGTTCACATACCGGCGGTGTTGTTGCACATGAGGGATGATGAGAACGCAACCAAGGAAACACTGGAATGGGAGATGAGCGCCTTGCGAAACCATTTGGCACGAAACGGTGTGGTCGATAGCGCAACTGAAACTTTGGCGGGATGCTGGCGGGTGCACTACGATCTGCCGGAGGTGCCGCCGCTGGTGAGCATCATCGTGCCGACGCGAGACAGGCTGGAGCTGATACAACGCTGTCTGGAGAGTGTGCTGGAGAAGACGGTTTACCCGCGTTACGAGATCCTGGTGGTGGACAATCAAAGTGCTGAGCCGGAGGTGCTGGCGTTCCTCGACCGTATGGACAGGCACGAAAAGGTGCGCGTACTGCGTTATGACCAGCCGTTCAATTTTTCCGCGATGAACAACATGGCGGTGGAGCAGGCGAAGGGCGAGGTGGTATGCCTGCTCAACAACGATACCGAAGTGATCTCAGCTGACTGGCTCGATGAGATGGTGGGCCAGTTGCTGCAGCCCAAAGTGGGCGTGGTGGGGGCGAAGTTGTATTTCCCGGACGGGCGCGTGCAGCATGCGGGCGATCTGGTCGGCGTGGGCGGGGTGGCCAATCATGCCCATGCGTTCCTTGGTCGCGAAGAACCTGGATATTGCAACCGTGCGATGGTGGTACAGGAGCTTTCGGCGGTGACAGCTGCGTGCATGCTGGTGTGGCGGCATCTGTATCAGGAACTAGGCGGGTTGGATGAGCAGCACCTTGCGGTGGCTTTCAACGATGTCGATCTTTGTTTGCGGGTGCGCGAGGCGGGCTATCGGGTGGTGTGGACACCGCATGCCGAGCTTTATCATCACGAGTCTGTGTCGCGTGGTAAAGATCTGATGCCGGAGAAAATACGGCGCGCGAAACGTGAGGTTGCTTTCATGCGCAAGAAATGGAAAAAGGTTTTGCAGTGCGATCCGTTCTGCAATCCGAACTTGAGTTACGAGCGGGCGGATTTTTCCTTAAGTCATGCGCCTTTGGTGAATAAGCCGTGGCGTGAAATTCGTTAAGTAATGTCTGATTAAGTCCGTCACGGCGGCGGAGGCCTGAATCCATTTGATAAACAAATCCCTATGCAAAGGGGTACAAAAAATTGGGTTTTGTCTGCTTCGCAGCATGTTTTAGTCGCTGGATTCCGGCCTCAGCCGGAATGATGTATGGGGACTTAATCAGACCTCCCCTGAACATAGTGATGGTGGCAAGGAGTAATGATGGAAATAGATGAACGCCCGGGTGCGCTGATTCTGTCCGGGGGGAAAACACCTACGACGGATTACTTCCTGAAGCCCTATCTGGCGGCAAAGGGGTATGCGGTATCCCAGCTCGACGGCAGTTGCGAGCCGATGGCATCGGCTTTTGATGCGCAGCGTTGCGGGATGGTGGTGATCTCGCGTTATGCATCGGGATGCTGGTTCGCCGCGCTTGAACGCTTGCGGCGGCAGGGCGCGAAGCTGGTCTATTTCATGGATGACGACCTGTTCGATCTGGCTGCGCTGCAGGGGCTGCCTTGGCGCTATCGCTGGAAGATCTTGAGTCGGGCGTGGATGCATCGCACACGGCTGCTGCGTTTGTGCGACGAGTTCTGGGTGTCCACGCCTTATTTGGCGGAGAAATATGCACGTTTCGATCCTGTCTTGCTGGGGCCGCTTCCTTCGGTTTTGACGCTTGTGCAAAAGCCCACTGTGCGCGTTTGTTATCACGGCACGGCTTCTCACCCGCGTGAGATCGATTGGCTGTTGCCTGTGATCGAGCAGGTGCAGGCGCGCTCGGAGGCGATCCATTTCGAGTTGTTCGGCGGTCGTGCGGTGGCGAAGCGCTTCGGTGGCCTGCCGCGTGTCTCCGTGTTGCATCCGATGGCTTGGCCAAACTATCTCGCCTACACGGCCAGCTATCGTTGCGACATCGCGCTGGCACCATTGTTGCCGGGCGCATTCAATGCCGCGCGCGGGCCGATCAAGTTCTACGATTACACGCGTATGGGGGCGGCGGGGCTGTATTCCGATGTGGTGCCTTATCGCGGTTTCGTGCGGGACGGCGTGGACGGGTTGCTGCTCGATAACGATCCGGAGCGGTGGATCGAGGCGATTTTGGCGTTGGCGCTGGACGCGGAAAAAAGAGCGGCGCTGGCGGCGGCGGCAAGACAACGGCTGCTCGATGTGATGCATACCGGTTCGCAATGATCGGGACGGCGGGTTGTTAATTTGATGCTGATATATCGCAGGGATGAAGAATAAATCAGCGCTTTTTTAATGGAAATGCAGATTGGAGTACGAGAATGCCCAGCAGTGAACAGAAATCAAGCAACGTGGTGTGGCACAACGCCACGGTGACGCGCCAGCATCGCGAGGAGATGAACGGCCATGGCAGCGTGATACTGTGGTTCACGGGGTTGTCCGGGGCGGGCAAGTCTTCGTTGTCGCATGCGGTGGAAGAAGCGTTGCACCAGCTGGGTTGCCATACCTTTGTGCTGGACGGCGACAATGTGCGCCACGGTTTGTGCGCCGATCTTGGGTTCTCGACGGAGGACCGGGTGGAGAACATCCGCCGCGTGGGTGAAGTGTCGAAGCTGTTCATCGAGGCCGGTGTGATCGTGTTGACTGCGTTCATCTCGCCGTTCCGCAGCGACCGCGAGCGGGTGCGTTCACTGGTGCCTCACGGCGATTTCCTGGAAATCTATTGTGACTCTCCGCTGGGGGTGTGTGAGGGACGCGACGTGAAGGGCTTGTACAAGCGTGCCCGTGCCGGGGAGATCAAGGATTTCACTGGTATTTCTTCTCCGTATGAAGCGCCCGAAGCGCCCGAGCTGACGGTGGAAACCGGGATGCTCTCCATCGAAGATTCGGCGGCCAGGGTGATGGCCTTGCTGCGTGAACGCGGCATCGTGAAGGAATGAGCATGCGTATCGATAGCGGTTTGCTGTGCAGTATAGAAGATATCGCTCGCGAAGCAGGCGCGGCGATTATGACGGTATATGGACGCGAGGATTTCGGCGTGCAAGTAAAGTCGGATGATTCGCCGCTGACGGCGGCCGATGCGGCTGCACATCTGCTCATCTCGCGCCGATTGGCTGCATTGACGCCAGAATTGCCCTTGCTGTCCGAGGAGGATGTGGCGGGTTTCGGCGGACCGGATGCGGCGGGACGTTACTGGCTGGTCGATCCGCTGGACGGCACCAAGGAGTTCATCAAGCGCAACAGCGAATTCACCGTGAATATCGCGCTGATCGAGCAGGGCAGGCCGCTGCTCGGCGTGGTGTACGCGCCGGTGCTGGAAACGATGTATGCCGCCGCGCAGCGCGTGGGGGCGTTCAAACAGACCGGCGATGGCGGGCGCACCGCCATTCGCGTCGCGGAACATCACACGGGTGAAATATGGAAGGTCGTCGGCAGCCGTTCGCATGCGGGCGATACGCTGCAGGCGGTGTTGCAGCGTTTGGGTGAACACGAATTGATCTCGATGGGCAGTTCGCTGAAGTTCTGTCTGGTCGCGGAGGGGAGTGCCGATGTGTATCCGCGCCTCGGGCCGACTTCGTTGTGGGATACGGCCGCCGCACAGTGCGTGGTCGAGCAGGCCGGCGGCAAGGTGGTGCAGTTGTCCGGTGAGCCGCTCGGCTACGGGAATCTCGCGGTCATCCTGAATCCATTCTTTGTCGTGCACGGGCAGAGCGGTCAGGATTGGCCCGCGCTGTTCGCCGACGTTCCTGAATCCGCCGCCAAGGTGGGCTGATTGGCCATTGGTGTTTTTTCCGGCGGGATGTTGGGTATCCCGTACCTGGATAAATTCCTCGGCGCGGATGTTGTTCCCGGCCGCCTCGGCCGGCTCTTTCGCCCGGTCGCTGCCGTGGCGGGCTGGGGCCGTAAGCCGACTTCGTTGCGCGCGCGCCGATATGCCGAACAACACCATCTCCCCTATCTGGCGGTCGAGGACGGTTTCCTGCGCTCGGTGGGACTGGGCATCCAGGAGCCGCCACTATCTGTTGTGGTGGACGACCTTGGTATCTATTACGATGCTACGCGCCCATCGCGTCTTGAATCGCTGGTTCCCTCCCCGCTCGACAATGCGGCGTTAGCCCGCACCCGCGATCTTTTCGCGGCATGGCGGGCCGGGCAGGTGTCGAAGTACAACCATCTGCGCGAATATGCAGGTGAACTGCCGCAACGTTATGTGCTGGTGGTGGATCAGACCTTGGGCGATGCTGCCATCGAATTTGGACTGGCGAAGCCGGAAAGTTTTCAACGCATGTTGCAGGCGGCACTGGATGAATATCCGGATTGCACCGTGCTGGTGAAGGTTCATCCCGATGTGTTCGCCGGCAAGAAGCGCGGCTATTTTGATGTGGCTGCGCTGACGACAATGCCGCGCGTGCAGGTGCTTAGCGTTGATGCGCACCCGGTGCGCCTGATGGAAATGGCGCAGGCGGTCTATGCGGTGACTTCACAGATGGGTTTCGAGGCATTGCTGTGGGGTAAGCCGGTGCGCACGTTTGGCATGCCTTTCTATGCGGGCTGGGGACTGACGCATGACGAACTGGATGCGCCGTCGCGGCGTTCACCGGCGACACTGGAACAATTGGTCTATGCCGCGCTGATCGTGTATCCGCGCTATGTCGATCCCGAGACGGGAGAGCGCTGCGAGGTGGAAACGCTTCTGGCACACCTCGCGCTACAGCGGCGGATGCGTAACCGCTTTCCGCCTGTGGTGTATGCGGCGGGTTTCTCACCTTACAAGAAGCCTATCGTGCGTGACTATCTGCAGGGTAGTGAGGTGCGTTTTGTGCGCCGCCGACGGGAAGCGCCAGTCGGCAGTACGCTGGTGGTATGGGGCAGACAGGAACGGGCGATGAATGATATCCGGCTGCTATGTCTGGAAGACGGTTTCCTGCGCTCGGTCGGGTTGGGTGCGGATCTGATCCGTCCGGTATCGTGGGTGATGGATGGAGGCGGGATGTATTTCGATGCCACTGCGCCTTCCGATCTGGAGGTGCTGTTGCAGAACGAGGTGTTCGGCGAGGCGCTGTGCGCGCGGGCGAAGCTGTTGCGAGAACGCATCGTCGCGGCCGGATTGACCAAATACAACGTCGGTGCTGCGCACTGGCAACGGCCGGCCGATGCCAGTGCGGTAATCCTGGTGCCGGGGCAGGTCGAGACGGATGCCTCGATCGCCTACGGCGCACCGGGTATCCGGCGCAACATCGATCTGTTGCGCGCGGTGCGCGAGGCGAACCCGGCGGCCTATGTGCTGTACAAGCCCCATCCGGACGTGCTGGCGAAGTTGCGCGCCGAAGGGCAGGGCGAGGCTAATGCGTTACGCTGGTGCGACGAGGTGGTGATTGATGCGGCGATGGGGGATCTGTTGCAACAAGTGGATGCAGTACATGTGTTGACTTCATTGGCCGGATTCGAGGCGCTGTTGCGCGGCAAGGCAGTCACCTGTTATGGGCAGCCGTTCTATGCGGGCTGGGGACTGACTGCGGATGTGATTCCGCTGGCGCGACGCAGCCGGCGGTTGGCGCTGGATGAATTGGTGGCTGTCGCGCTGATCCTCTACCCGGTATATTTGAGCCGTGTGACAAACCGTTATACCAGCCCGGAGCGGGTGCTGGACGAGTTACTGGCTTGGCGCGAAAGTGATGTCGGGTTGAAAGGGTGGAATTGTGTCTATCGCTGGATCAGGCGTACGTTTATGCGGGGGCGGTGAGGATGCAGTTAAGGATGTATGCTTATTGCTGGTCGCGTGCATCGCGACACAGGCACAGGCAGAGCCTGCGCAAGCGTTGTTTGATTCCGTCGCGGTCGGGGCGGATCACAATCTTAGAGAGTTGCCGGGGCGCATTGTGGTGGGGGATCTTGCCTGGGAGAAGTCCTATTTCAATGCGCTTGGGTTACGCAAGACAGGCGAGGCTGTCGGCCAGCGCTGGAAGGTGCTTCAGGGCACGCCCCTCGCCGCAATCTTGCAGGGGCATGAGCTAGTGCTGGTTCAGCATCACGGGATGCAGGATAATGCCGAGGTTGGCGCTGCGTACACCTTGCGTACGCACGATTTGGAATTGGGGGCGGCAGGCGTGAATTTTGCGACAGGTGTGGGATTATCCTATGCGCTCGGCACGCCGTCTTACGAGGACGGCCCGCTCAACGACCCGGGCAAGTGCTATCGTTTGCAGCTCTTGTTATTGTTCGATCTGGAGTGGAAATTACATGGCTACGGGGATTGGTCGTTGGTCACGCGGGTGCATCACCGCTCCGGCGTGTACGGGTTGATTTCACCCTCACATGTGGGCTCGAACTTTCTGGCGCTGGGCATTCGTTATAAATTCTGATCGCGATAAAAAGAAAATAGTGATTACTGACGGCCTTTCATCATTCAAGGGTAAGCGGGTGCTGCTGTTGCAGGGCCCGGTGGGACCGTTCTTTCGCCGTTTGGCACAGGATTTGACCCAAGCCGGTGCGCAGGTGTTCAAGGTGAATTTCAACGGGGGTGACTGGCTGTTCTATCCCGGTGCAGAGTTTAACTATCGTGGCAATCCGCAAGATTGGCCAGCTTATTTTGAGACATTACTGGAGCAGTTGCATTTTGATGTGGTGATGCTGTTTGGCGATTGCCGGCCAATCCATCGTTCAGTGCATGTGATTGCACATCGGCACGGCTTGGAGATTGGCGTGTTCGAGGAGGGTTATATCCGGCCGCATTACGTCACACTGGAGCGGTTCGGGGTCAACGATTATTCCCCTTTACCGCGATCTCCTCTCTTTTATCTGAATAGGCCGTCACCCGCCATTGAAGCTCCGCAGCCTTTGGGCAATACCTTCTACCACACTGCATTGTGGGCAACGCTGTATTACTTCGCGGCAGGCTTGTTAAAGCCGTTATTCCAGAAATATCGTCACCATCGCCCTCTCAACTGGCTTGAGATCCTGCCTTGGCTACACTCCATATGGCGCAAAAGGTATTACGCTTTTAAGGAGCGGGGGATGCAAGTAATGCTGACGAAAAAATTCGCTGGACGCTATTTTCTGGTGCCGCTACAGGTGCATAACGATGCACAAATTGGAAAGCATTCAAATTATATTTATGTTGAGAATTTCATCGAGGAGGTAATGGCATCCTTTGCCCGTCACGCACCACGCGGCAGGCTACTGGTGTTCAAACATCATCCGATGGATCGCGGATATTGCGTCTATGCTGAATTCATTGTCCAGTGTAATAAAAAATATGGGCTGGAAGGCAGATGTTTCTACATCCACGACCAGCATCTGCCCACACTGCTCGATCATGTTTGCGGTGTGGTTGTAGTCAATAGTACGGTCGGTTTGTCAGCCATCTTGCACGGTGCGCCAGTCAAGGTCTGCGGCAAGGCGCTTTACAATATGAACGGCCTGACCTTCCAACGTTCCTTGGGGA
>Ga0210009_1003023_pt1 | contig 11326 bp, 9 predicted proteins | sample CryGeyCG2114_065_FD_185457 | JGI IMG/M metagenome (GOLD analysis project Ga0210009, IMG submission 185457) | Groundwater microbial communities from aquifer - Crystal Geyser CG12_big_fil_rev_8/21/14_0.65 (SPAdes) (version 2) | ecosystem: Environmental > Aquatic > Deep subsurface > Groundwater ... | reverse complement strand
TTCAAATAAATATATTAAATTTTGATTCAACAACCGTATATCCTTATTTATTGCAAGATATAACAAATACTAATCTTAGTAGTGGTAATGTTATTTATACAATTTTTCCTGTTCAGGATACGGGATTTATAAAATTTAAAATATTTGGGGGTAGTGGTAATTCTAATTCTCCTGTTTCTCTGAGCTTTAAGGATTCTCTTACAATTAATACTCCTATAGACACCACCAATATATTTATAAGTGGATTTACATTTTAGTTAAAACTTTTTAACACTGCTATTTGCTAAACTATTTTAAAAGGAGGGTACAAAATGAAAAAATTAAAAATCTTGTTACTGGTTATAGCTTTCCTATTTTCGGTAAATAATCTAGTTGCTCAATCAAGCGGATTTCCGGATTATGAGCCAACAATTCCTGCTGATAGAAGGGTTGACTGGCACAATGTTGGAGATAAGGAAATACCAACATCTTTCAACAAAGTGTTTAATGTCCTAAATTATGGAGCTATTCCCAATGATGGAGTAGATGACTGGCAATCCATACAGAATACTATTGAATTAGCTAGAACTTTTATTTCTGCTAATCCCGGTTCTTATGTGGCTGTTTATTTTCCTCAAGGTACTTACTTTCTTTCAGGAGGAATTAGTCTTGTTAATGACGATGTTAAGGATTATAGTAATATTTGCCTAAAAGGGGACGGTTCTGACAAAACTAAACTATATTTCCCAGATTCTTATAAAGGTATAGCTATAAATATTTCAGGAAGGATTAGCGATAATGCTCCTCTGACAATTATTTCAGGCTATGGTAAAGGAAGTAATACGATTACAATTAATGCAAGTACTCAAGATTATAATATATTAGATTATGTTGAAATAGTAAATAACTATCCATTGGATTTTGGACAAGTAGGGCAGATAGATAAAGTAATTGGTAAAACAGGTACACAATTAATATTAGAGGATAAATTATCTATCGATTACGATTTTGGAAGCAGCCTTATTCAAGTAAGAAAATTGATTCCAATTAAAAATGTAGGTATAGAAGATTTAATTATTGAAAGGGAAACTACAACATGGGATTGGTCTAACACTATCGAATATAATTACGCAGCAAAATGTTGGATTTTAGGTGTTGAAAGCTTTTTTACATATAAGCATCATGTAGATATACATAACAGTACATTTATAGAAATAAGAGGCAGCTATTTTCACCATGCTGCGGAACTTGGAAATGGTGGGGAAGGTTATGGAATTATAATAGAAAATCATTCTACCAATTGTTTGGTAGAGGATAATCTTTTTGATGGATTGCGTCATTCTATGCTTGTACAATCTGGTGCTAATAGAAATGTTTTTGGCTATAATCACTCGTGGAATAGAGAATGGGAACTTGAAACAGCTACTCCAGGTACAGGTACAGCAGATATAAGTATTCACGGTAATTATCCTTATGCAAATTTATTTGAGGGAAATCTAGTTGAATTAATATGGGCTGATGACTACCATGGTGCAAATGGACCTTATAATACTTTTGTAAGAAATCAAGAGTCACCAGGAATATTAGTAGTGTAAAGAATTTTGTGTAAATGGTTAATAAGCTGATTTAGATAAATGCTGTTGAGCGTAGCGAAACAGCATTTATCTATGAGAAAAAAATCACTAATTTATTAACCATAATCCGAAAAGGAGATTTACACTATGGAACTAACCGAAAAAATGATCGAGCAACTGAAAGCCGATCTATCAAAAGCAAAAAACTACGAAGACTTAATGGGCAGAGATGGTGCCATTAAGAAACTCATTTCTCAATCTCTTGAACAAATGCTTGAAAGCGAACTTGCTGAACATCTTGGTTACGAAAAGCATTCTCCGGCTGGCAGAAATACCGGAAACAGTCGTAACGGTAAAACTCATAAAACCCTTAAGAATGATAATGGTGAAATAGAAATCACTGTTCCCCGTGATCGTAACGGAGAGTTTGATCCTGTCATTGTTAAAAAGTATGAAAGAACCATTGGACCGATTGAAGATAAAATAATTTCTATGTATGCTAAGGGAATGACAACCAGGGATATACAGTCACACATTCAGGAGATGTATGGACTGGATGTCTCGGCTACACTTGTTTCAAACATAACCGACAAAATAGTTCACATAGCTACTGAATGGCAGAACAGACCACTTGAGGGCATTTATCCAATAGTTTTCTTTGATGCTATTCACTACAAAGTAAGGGACGATTCAAAGAAAGTAGTATCAAAAGCAGCCTATACCTGCCTTGGTGTTGAGCTTAGCGGCAGAAAAGACTTACTCGGTCTATGGGTTGGTGAGGCAGAGGGAGCAAACTTTTGGCTAAGCGTTCTAACTGAACTTAAGAACCGTGGAGTAAAGGATATTCTGATTGCCTGCATAGATGGATTAAAAGGTTTTCCTGATGCTATACAGACTGTCTTTCCAAAGACAGAAATCCAGCTATGTGTTATCCATCAAATCCGTAACACTCTGAAATACATTGCTTCTAAAGATCAGAAAGAATTTATGAAACAGTTAAAAACAGTTTACACAGCACCAACAGAAGAAGCTGCTCTGGAAAACCTAAATTTACTGGAAGAAAACTGGTCTAAAAAATATTCATTGGCTCTAAAGTCCTGGAGAGGTAACTGGAATAATCTGGCAACCTTTTTCAAGTACCCGGAAGAAATCAGAACTATAATTTACACGACCAATGCTGTTGAAGCGGTACATCGCCAGTTCAGAAAAGTCACCAAAGCAAGGTCGCTTTTCCCGAATGATGACGCTCTAAAAAAAATGCTGTATCTTGCTTACAGAGATTTATCAAAAAAGTGGACTATGCCCATTAGAAACTGGGCCATTGTTCTTTCTAATTTTTCTATTAACTTTGAGGAAAGGCTGGAGCCTTTTCTTTAATGAAAACGCCATTTACACAAATTATTTTACAGACCCTTAATTTTTTTTATAAATAGCAGATAAAGCCTCTCCATGAGCCTTTATGGTTTTATCAAGATCTTCTTTTGTGTGTGCTGTTGAAACAAATAATGCTTCGAATTGAGATGGCGCAAAGTACACACCTTTCTTTAACATTTCGTGAAAGTATCTACCATACACTAAAGTATCAGACTTTAGCGCTGTTTTAAAATCAATTACTTTTTCTTCCGTAAAAAACATACACATCATAGAACCAACACGATTAAAAGCAAAATTCTTTTTTATATTTTTTAAATTATCTTTAAATCCATTTGCTAAATAAGATGATGATCCTTCCAGCTCTAGATAAACACTTGGTTTTTCCTTTAAATAATTTAATACAGTGAACCCTGCTGACATTGCCAAAGGATTTCCACTTAATGTACCAGCTTGATAAACAGGTCCGCTTGGTGCAACTAATTCCATAATTTCTTTTTTTCCACCAAATGCACCGACAGGCAAACCTCCACCAATTATTTTACCCAGCGTTGTTATATCAGGTTTTATCCCCAGTAATTCTTGTGCTCCACCTTTTGCAACCCTAAACCCGCTCATTACTTCATCAAAGATTAATACTATACCTTCTTCATCACAAAGCTTTCTTAAACCTTTAATAAAAGATTTTTCTGCAGGTACTACACCCATATTACCTGCAATTGGTTCAATTATAATTGCAGCAACCAGGTTTTTGTTTTTTAAAATTAAATTCTTAACTGAGTCGATGTTATTATAATCACCAATCAAAGTATCTTTTGAAATATTTTTTGTAACCCCTGGACTTGTAGGAACACCCAATGTTAAAGCACCTGAACCAGCCTTTATAAGAAAAGAATCTGCGTGACCATGATAGCAACCTTCAAATTTTATAATCTTATCTTTTTTGGTATAGCCGCGGGCTAATCTTATTGCACTCATTGTAGCTTCGGTTCCGCTGTTAACCATTCTAACTAACTCTATTGAAGGAACCATTTCAATAATAAGTTTTGCAATTTTAATTTCTAATTCAGTTGGGGTTCCAAAACTCACACCGTTTTCAATGGCTTCAAAAAGTGCTTCTTTTATAAATTGTGGATTATGTCCCAACAAATGAGGGCCCCAACTACCTATATAATCTATATATTCATTTTTATCAACATCATAAAACTTAGAACCTTCCCCCCTTTCTATAAAAATTGGATTTCCTGCTACAGATTTAAATGCCCTTACAGGAGAGTTAACGCCTCCCGGGATATATCTGTTGGCTTCATTAAAAAAATATGTACTTAGTGTTGTATTCATAATTTAAAAAACAAATATAATTAATTACCGAACAATAACTTATAGTCTTTTTCTTTTCCTTTCTTTGCCCAGTTTTCAGGTATTATTTTCCAATTATTGTTTTTTTCAGGAGTAATTGTTTTTTCTTTTTTTAACCATTGCATAATATAAAATCTTAAATCTTTATCTGTCGAAGAAAGAATTCTTTTGATTAAATCATCTTTAGGTATCTTTGCTCCATACACAAGGTGGCCTCCGCCTCCATTGCCACGATAGGAATTAATAGCAACCTTGTACTCACCGTTAAGATCAAATGCTCTTCCGTCGGAAAAAGAAGAGATTGAAACCATTTCACCTGTCGGTTTAGTTACATCAACAGCATAGTTAATTCCTGCAGCTGAAGAAAAATTATAATAAGTATTATATAAAGCAGGATGCCCTTTGTAATATATTATATTATTTTTCTCATCTATTTTAAATCTTAAAATATGATCATCTTCATTTTTCATTTTGTTAAACCATCTTGAATATGAAAATTCTAAATAATCTTTAATTTCTTTTCCGGACATTTTAAAAGTATAAAGTAAATTTTCATATTTATATAAATTAAACATATCTCTAACATAAACAGGACCTTTATTAATTTCAGCGTTAAAAGAAAGAGGTGAAGCAAAAGAAACATCTGATCCAGTAATTTTTAGCTGAATATTTTGAACAAGATCAACAAATGGTGAATTACCAAAGAATGAATCTTTAGTAGAAATTGTTTTGGTAAAATAACAAATATCTTGAGTTGTATATTTTTTTATTTCATCAAAACTTTTTTTAAAGTGGCTTAAAAATTGTTCATCAGGAATAAAATCCTTTATTTCTATTATTTCTCCGGTGACGACCTTCTTGTTTTTATCCGAAAGATTTATAGTTACATTTGCAACAGCAGCAGTTCTTGCAGCATTAATACCTCCCAGGATCAATACATTTTTTCCATCAGTGTTTTTAACTGTATAATTCCAACCATGATGATCGTGACCAACAAAAACAACATCAAAACCGGGAACCTGTTTGGCAACAAGCTCCGAAGCATTTTCATTTCTTGGCATATCTGCACTTTGATTACCGTAAGTAGCGTCAACCCCTGAATGAAAAAGCCCGATAAGTATATCCGGTTTTTCTTTTTCATTAATTATTTTAACCCATTTTTTTGCAGTTAATATCATATCTTCAAAATCAATATTGCTCCAAATATTTTTTGGAAGCCACATTGGTATTCCCGGAGTAATAATTCCCAGAACGGCAATTTTTACTCCATCTCTTACAAGTATTTTATAAGGAGGAAAATAAGTTTTGTCTGTAGTTTCTTTTATTGCGTTTGCTGCAAGCCATGGAAAATTAAATTCTTTATTTATTCTATCATAAACATCATGTCCTGGCTCAATATCGTGATTTCCAACTGTTCCTACATCATAATTCATATAATTCATTACCTGCGCAACAAGATGTTTTTCTTTAGTATTTTCAAAATTATAATAATAAACAGGAGGCTGACCTTGTAAAATATCTCCTGCATCCAGCAGAATTACCTGCTGGTCTTTTTTAGCTCTTTCTTGTTGAACATATGTATAAACTTGTGAAAGAGAGGTTTGAGCTTTTTTATCGTTTTTGAAATCATAAGGGAAAATGCTGCCGTGAACATCTGTTGTTTCAATAAATTTTAATTTTACAGTTTGAGTATAAACAGTAAAACTTGAAACAAGAAGAATTATTAGAATCGAGATAATTGTGTTTTTGATTTTCATGATCTTTTAATCTTTTCTTTCTAATATAGCAATTTCATCACCAACAGAAATCTCACCAAGATTATGTTGTATTAAATTTTGACCAAACATAACCTTGTTGTTAATTTTTCTGTAACCACTTAAGGTTAAAAGAGGTTCTTTATTTCTTTTACCAGTATCCTGATCTGTTGTTGGAATAACACATCTTTCACAAGGTTTAACTACATCAAAAATAATTTTACCTATTTTGATTTTCTTTAATTTGTCTTCTTCAAAAGGAGTCCCTCCGGTAAAAACAAAATTTGGACGAAAACGATTAATTGGAATTGGTTTATCAAGTTTATTATTTAAATCATCTAAAGATGACTGACCAATTATTAAAAAAGAAAAACCATCTGCAAAGCTCACTATTTCTTTGTTTTTAGCATAAGTATTATCAACAAATCTTTGTGTAGAATCGGGCATATAAACGAGCTTGCAGTTTTTATTAAATACTTTACTTAACCATTTATCAATATCTGAATTATAATGAAGAGCTAAACAATTATCATCCCAAATTTTAACATTTAATTCTTTTCCTGAAGTAAAAGATGTTGGAATAGAAATTTGATCGATGTTTTTTATTTTATGTTTTAGTTGAATAGTATTATTAATTATTGATGTTTTAATAAGTGCCATATCAGGCAAATCTCTTTGTGTAATAAAGACATTATTGTCATCAACCAACAGCCATCTTCTGTCATATTCCAGGCCTCTTTCTGTTACATCTGAAGTGTCAACAGATATCCCGCAAAATGATTTAACCGGATAAATAAATATTTGAGATAAAATTAATTTATTCATTATTTTATAAGATTTATAACATTTATTTGAGGAGTTGAATTATATCGAACAGGTGCAATTGACATACCGAGCCCACCGGTAACAATTGCTTTTAAATTACCAAAATTAAACACTCCTTTCACATATTTTGTTTCTATTAATGTGGGAGATAAATTTATAAAAGGAAATAAAAAACTGATTTGTCCTCCGTGAGTATGGCCTGCCAGATAAAGATCATAATCATATTCTTTTGCTTTATTAATTAAAAAATTTCTTGGCTGGTGGGTTAAAAATATTTTTAGATTATAATTGTTTGACTTATCAACAACGCTATCTAAAATAGAATTACTTATTCTTTGCACGTAAGTATTAGTAATAAATGTTATTCTAATTTTAGAAGAATCAATTGACAGCGTTATGTTATCGTTATCGATCATTTTAACACCCTTTTTTAATAACGCCTCTTCAACTTCTGTAAGACTTTTTTTAGTGTCCCATCTGTATGCCCAATTATCGTGGTCACCCTCACAAGAATAAACGCCATATTTAGATTTAATTTTTCCGGCAATCTCGGCAGAAAGATTTATATAGTTTGGAGTTGATGTAATAAAATCACCGCCAACCAAAACAAGATCTGGTTGTTCATTGTTTACTAAAGAAACAAACTTATTTAATCTCTTTTCTGTGGTGTAACGATCTGCCTGCATGTCAGAAATAAAAACGATCTTAAAACCATTTAGATTATCCGGCAATGTGTTTTTAACAAAATTATAAGTACTGATGCCTATTGTGTTATAATCATATAAAATTCTACCGGGAACATAAATTGTAAAAAAACAAACAACCAACAATGAAATAACAGCGTTATATTTTTTTATTTTTTCTCTAAAACTTTTTCTAACAAGTTTAATTACAAGGCTTATTAAATCTATTATCACAAAAAACAAAATAGATTGAACTATTATAAACAGCAAAACCCAAAAAGGAAAAATTAAAGCAATATCAATTAAAGAGCCTTCCGGAAAATTCAAACGACTGTTACTTGTAAATAGCGAATACAATAAAAGCAATATCAGGAATAACGGATACAGATTAAATATTATTATAAAGATCTTGTTGAACAATTTTATTTTTTTATCAGAAGAATCTTTAAAGATGTTTTTAATGGAGAGATTTAATTTTTTTAAAAAATAAAATTGAAGACCAAAAAGTAAAAGCAAAGCTATTGTAATTCTAATTAACCACATATTTATAATTTTTTTAATTCTTCAATTAAAGATTTTTTAAGACTGCTAACAATTAAGTTATATGAATCATCTATCCATTCATAAATTAATTTATCGGGGATCGTTCCATCTAACATTACTGTATTCCAATGTATTTTATTCATATGATAGCCGGGCATAACAGCATCATATCTTTCTCTTAGCTCTATTGCTATTTCAGGATCACATTTAACATTCATACTATGAGGTAGATCTATACTTAAAATTAGAAACATTTTGCCCATTACTTTATAGACAGGAGAAACTTCATCAAAAGGAAGAGATTCCGTTACACCTTTTTTTGCCAAGCAATAATTTCTAACCATTTCAATATTCATATTTATTTTTTCTTTAACATTTCAACTGATTTATCGAAAACCTTATCAACAGTAATATCATTTATCTTTTTTGTATGAGATTGAATAGAAAAACAACTTTTTCTTCTTGGACCCCATTCGTAACTATTTGTCGGGCCAAAAAGAGCAAGAACATTTCCACCAACAGAATCAGCAATATGCATTGGCCCTGTATCATTGGTGATATATAAATTAACTCTGTTTAATAATGCAGCAAGTTTTTTAAATTCAATATTTTGAGCCAATTGATATTCAATATTATACTCTTTTAAAGATAAAAATAAGTTATTAATTGCAGTTTTATCTGTGTGACCGGCGGTGATCAAAAAGTAAGGAGAGTATTTATCATTTAATCTTTTTATTAAACTTTTGAAATTTTCAACATTCCAAATATTTTCTAATTTACCTGCCCCCGGATGAACACCAACAATTAATTTTTCTTTTTTAGGGAAATTGGTTCTGATATATTCATTTGCAAAAGTTTCACCTTCTTTATCAATCTTAATTTTGATATTTTTTAATTCATCAGCAGTTAAATCACAGTCAATTTGTTTAACAACGTCTAAATTTCTTTCTTTTTGGTGTGTTTTATTTTTATCCCAGTCAAAACTACTTTTTACATTTAACAGATAAGCTGTTTTATTTTTTTTACCTTCTATGTTTTTAACCCCAACCCTAATTTTTGCGCCTGATAAATAATTAACAATATGTGAAGTAGAAGAAAGAGTTATTGTAGATGGAACAATCCCGATTTGATATTTTGTTTTTCTCAGTTCTTTCAAAAAAGCGACATTGGTTTTTAAGCTGGATCTATCTAGTGTAATTACATTATCAATATATTTGTTTATCTCTTTTATAGGAATAGGATAATTTGTTTTGGCTGCAACAAGTGTAATGTTGCAATCGGGATATTTCTTTTTTAAAGCCGCATATAAAGGAAGAGAACAAATCATATCCCCAACTTGATTGTTTTTACCTACAACCAAAATGTTTTTTACATTGTTGGAGAATTTTTCATGATCTATCATTTTAACTACTTGTTAGAATCTATCCATTTTGCAACATCTTTTGCAAAGTAAGTAAGAATCATATCTGCACCGGCTCTTTTAATTGATATCAACGACTCAAGCATTACTCTTTCTCCATCTATCCAGTTATTTTGAGCGGCAGCTTTTATCATTGAATATTCACCGCTTACCTGATAAGCAGCAGTAGGCATTTCAAATTTATCTTTTACTCTTCTTATAATATCAAGATAAGGACCTGCAGGCTTTACCATAATAATATCAGCACCTTCCTCAACATCAGATTCTGCTTCTCTAATAGCCTCGTCTCTGTTAGCAATATCCATTTGATGAGATCGCCTGTCGCCGAAAGATGGGGCTGAATCAGCTGCGTCTCTAAAAGGGCCGTAATATCCAGATGAATATTTAACAGCATAACTAATAATAGGGATATTTGTAAAACCTTTATAATCCAAAGATTTTCTGATTGCGGCAACTCTTCCATCCATCATATCAGAAGGTGCTATCATGTCGGCACCGGCCTCAGCGTGAGAGATAGCTTCTTTAGCAAGAAGAGAAACAGTTTCATCATTTAAAATTTCTTCACCGTTTAGCAAACCGCAGTGTCCATGAGATGTATATTCACACAGACAAACATCTGTAATAACTACAAGATCTTTTACTTTAGCTTTGATTTCTCTTACAGCTTTTTGAATAATTCCATTGTCATCGTAAGCCTCAGACCCTTTTTCATCTTTGTGTTCTGGAATTCCGAAAAGAATTATTGCAGGTATTCCTAATGAAACAACTTCTTCACATTCTTTAATTAAGTTATCAATCGATAGTTGATAAACACCGGGCATTGATTTCACAGGGTTTTTAATTCCTTTTCCCGGTACAACAAACAAAGGATAAATTAAATCATTTTTTGTTAAAATTGTCTCTCTTACCATATTTCTTATTAATGGATTGTAACGCAGTCTTCTTAATCTTTTTGTTGGATATGTAGCCATCATTTTCTCCGATATATAAAATTTTATTATTTAAATTAAGTAAATATTAACTTTTTTATTTGTTGAAATATTCTTTTACTTGATCACAAAGGATTTCTGCGCTATTAAAACAATCACCCAAAGCAATGCCTCTTCTAAAATTTCCACCAATAAAAAAACCGGGATTCTCTTTCTCAAATTCTTCAATTGCTTTTAACTGAGTTGAGTAATCTAAATTATACTGCGGAATTGCTTTTTCCCAAAGCTTTGATGAAATAAAAGAAGGTTCATCTTGTATATTCATAATTTCAGAGAATTCTTTTATTGATTTATCTATAAAATGTTGTTTTGTTTTATTTGACAATTCTTTATTCAAAGCACCGCCGATAAAAAGCGTAAAACAAACATCATCATTTGTTGTACGATTAGGAAAAAGTGTTGAATTCCAGATTGCACCCAAAAAGGATTTGTTTTCTTTTTGCGGAATTAAAAACCCAAAACCATCAAGATCTCTTTTAACAGAATTTTTTTTATAACCTAGATACAAAACCAAAACTGAAGGATAAAAAATTTCTTTTAATTTGTTTGTTGTTTCTTTGTTAATATCAGCAATTAGGTTTGATAAGACATAAGATGGAACAGTAGAAACAACCGTATCTGCTAACAATCCTTTTTGAATGTTATCTTTTAAATAAATTACTTTATAACCGGTATCATTTTTTGTAATACTTTTTATTTCGGAAGAAGATAAAAAACTTTTGCCCAAACTTTTTTCAAATTTATTTGGCAATACTTGCATTCCATTTTTGAAGGAAAACATTTTAGCACTTTGCTTTGATTTCTCTGCTCTTTTTTTTCTTTCACGAAT
>Ga0210009_1003020_pt1 | contig 11336 bp, 4 predicted proteins | sample CryGeyCG2114_065_FD_185457 | JGI IMG/M metagenome (GOLD analysis project Ga0210009, IMG submission 185457) | Groundwater microbial communities from aquifer - Crystal Geyser CG12_big_fil_rev_8/21/14_0.65 (SPAdes) (version 2) | ecosystem: Environmental > Aquatic > Deep subsurface > Groundwater ... | reverse complement strand
ATGCTTTACATCGCTGATCCTCTTGCTTCAAACGATCGTGTGCAGTTCCCGCACGAAACGATTGATGTTAAAGGAGGCGACTGCGATGATCTTTCTGTTTGTCTCGCTTCTTTATATGAAAGCATCGGCATCGAAACCGCCTTTGTTGATTACCGTGGGAATGATCACAGCCGGCACGTGCATCTTCTTTTCAATACAAACCTTTCGCCTGCTGAAGCCGGTTTAATTACTCAAAATGATAAGAAATATTATGTAAGAAAAAATTCACTCGGAGAAGAAAAAATTTGGATCCCGCTTGAAACTACAGAACGTTCCAACTTTACAAATGCATGGGAAAAAGGTGTTGAAAAGTTTTCAAACGAAGCGCTCGATCAATTGGGGCTTATTAAAGGGACTGTCCAGATAATAGAAATTTATTAAACTTGATTAACGAATAGAGATACTTATGAAAAAGATAATGATAATGACCGCAATTTTAGCTTGCTCTCTTTTTGCACAATCGTATAAAATTGAAAAAGTACAGGGCACAGTAAAAGCGTTGATTGGGAACAGCGAGCAATGGGTTGATGTAAAAGAGGGAACGCTGGTTTCTTCATCCACTGTTTTAATGACGGATAAAAATGCTTTGATCGTACTTTCCGGTAGAGGAATAAAATTTACATTAAAACCTTCTGCGGCTTTGTCGGTTAACAGCTTAAAGCGAATGACGATAGATGAACTTTTGCTTGCGCTTGCAATGGAAGAAATTCTTTCAACTCCCGCAAAGAAAAAAGATGATAAAAGCATGAACACCGCTATTTACGGCACGAACGAAAGCGGAGCCAAAACAGCTGCGGTTCCAACAAACTTACTTGGCGATTTGAAATTGAACGGCGCACGCCAGCTTGCGGAAAATGGTTTCAAAGAAACCGCGATTTTAACTGCAAAAGAAACCTACCGGAAATATCCGGACACACAGAAAAATATTTTAACGCGCATCTACTTTGCAGAACAGATGATGCAGCTTTCCCTTTTTGATGAAGCGTTAGCTGAATATTCGCAAATACAAAACTTACCGTTAAATGATCCGCAATCTAAAGAGGTTCATGAGAAATTAGATTTTCTTAAAAAGAAACTTTCGGGAATGTAATTGGAAAGGGAAGAGAATTATTCCGTAAAGACGGGGCATGCCCCGTCTCTAACTAAAATCTAATTATTTTCTTGCCGTTTTGTGCAGAATACTTGTGCTGATTATATAAAGAGACGTGGTTACTTTAACAAAATCATTTTACGGCTTTGGACAAAGCTGCCGGCGCGTAAAGTGTAAAAATATATTCCGCTTGCAAGATTGTTTCCTTTGAAATCAATCTTGTAATTGCCTGCCGGTTTTTCTTCATTCACTAATATTGCAACCTCATTCCCAAGTACATCATAAACTTTTAAACTAACTTTACGGTATACTGCTAACTGCCAACTGATGACTGTACTCGGATTGAACGGATTAGGATAGTTTTGATTTAACTGAAAATTTAACGGAGTTGAAACATCGTCTTCAACATCCACAACATCAGCACCAAACCAGCGCATTGCCTGCACCAGTGGAGAGACTCTATCAAATCCATACCAGAAATAACTTGATGGCGGACTATCTAATGATAATGGATCAAACGCAAGGAATGCAATTTTGTTTCCTGCGTCTAAAGTTCTATGTGCGCCTACATTGTAAATATTTCCGTCAATGCCTTTGGCTGTAATATCAACAACAGTTCCAGCGACGGTTTCAAATCCATCCAACCAATTTGAGTAAGTAGAACCTAATTCATATGTTGGATCAATTTTTAACGAGTCTTCATTTAGTGCAAGAACTTTTAAGTAAAGCGAATCTCCGAGTTCGGCTCCGGCAACAGCCGCAGCTAAGGAAGCTTTTTTCTCATCACCTGCTGTTGCGTAATTAATGTCATTATGGTCTGAAGAAATACCCAGTATATCATACTGAAAATCACCTGGAGCATAAGTTGTGTCATTCCAATTTGTAATAGTCCCAAGATAGTCATCACCGGCTAACAGGTAATTATGAGTTGGGGAAGCAGCTAACCATTCTTTAATAACAGCATTGTTATTATCTTCTGGTCCAGTGGTAGTGATCTCAAAAATGTTCTGATAATTATCAACTAATTCCTTGGTTAATTTACCATATGCCCATTTATCCTTCGGGAAATTGATAATTTCAGAAGAGTCGGTTGTTAAACCGTTATTTCCGAAATAATATGATGGTGGAAAACCTGTCGTTTTATTAAAACCGTTAAATACTATTAACGAAGGATTTGTTGCAATACATGGACGTGTATAATAAGAGAGTGACTCGCTTTCAAACGACACTCCAGCCGCATTTATATAGGAAGCATAATAGATAACTGTAACCCCGCATCCTGCATCCGATATCCATCCATTGAATTTTTGAACAAGACTGTCAGCATCTGTGGTTGTCATTTCTGTTTTTGCAAAAGTGATTCCTTTGTCAAAAGAATAATTCAATTCAACTTTACTTTTGCCAATATCTTCAAGTCCGCAATGGTTTACGATGGCAGATACTTCTCTTGGCACAGGGCTTAAAGTTGTCGGAACATACGAAACAGCATTTCCTCTGAAAGGCCAGCACCCACCTTCAAGTAATTCAATCTCTAGAGCAAAATCAAATGTATATAACCGTGACCACCAACCAAAATCAATACCCGGTTGTAATCTTCCGTTGCTATAAAATTTGAATCCAGTATAACCATTGACGGTACCAGCACTAATTCCTACCCGCATGGAATCCATTTCAGAATTAAGATTACGAACTGCCACACCAATAATTTCATAACTTTTTACACTCACGTCTTTTCCCAAAATGTCCAGATCAACCCATTGATAATTTTGTTCTTCGGTTTTAACCTTGGGATAAACGACCATGCCCACTCCGCTGTCACTCCAAACATCTTCAGCAAAGGGACTTGATAATCCCAAGCCCGATGAATCAACCCAGTCACCGGTTCTATCCGGATTATCCCGGAACGCAGTAATGTTATTGTACCCATTTCCCTCCGCAACGTAATAACCTAAATTTATTTCACGGTTTTTCTGTAATTCAGATTTGCTCCATTTGAGTTTAACTAATTTAACTTCAACTTCTACATGAGTCGTGGGCACATCGGCGAAAGAAATTCCGGCTTTATGTATAATTATATCTGCCGGGGCGATGAACCATTGCAAAAGCCAGTCTTGTCCGAAAATTCCAAAGCTTGTATTTGCTTCGCCGCCTTCAAAATATTTGAGAGTGTCAATAATTCCGTTTATGCTTTTCGGTTGAGTTGCAGCTTCAAATGAATTGGGATTATCTCGTTTTTTTACTTTTTTTTTTGATTTAAGATCAAGGGAGGTTGTAGTTTCGCTTGCGGAAATTATTTCTCCGCTGGGTTTAAGTACAACTTTGTTTTGTGCGAATGAAATAATCACGCAACTAAAAAGTAAACAAAGGATGATGTTCTTTTTCATATTATCTCCCTATTTCAACAAAATCATTTTACGGCTTTGGACAAAGCTGCCGGCGCGTAAAGTGTAAAAATATATTCCGCTTGCAAGATTGTTTCCTTTGAAATCAATCTTGTAATTGCCTGCCGGTTTTTCTTCATTCACTAACACCGCGACCTCATTTCCCAGTACATCATAAATTTTCAAAGTTACAAAACTGCGTACTGCTAACTGCCAACTGATGACTGTACTCGGATTGAACGGATTAGGATAGTTTTGATTTAACTGAAAATTTAACGGACTTGAAACATCGTCTTCAACATCCACAACATCAGCACCGAACCAGCGCATTGCCTGCACCAGTGGAGAGACTCTATCAAATCCATACCAGAAATAACTTGATGGCGGACTATCCAATGATAATGGATCGAATGCCAGAAAAACAATTTTGTTTCCGGCTGGCAATGTCCTATGCGCACCAACGTTATAACTATTTCCATTTATCCCCTTTGCGGTAACATCAACCAAAGTTCCGTCAGTTGTTTCAAATCCATCCAACCAATTTGAGTAGGTTGAGCCTAATTCATACGTTGGATCGATCTTCAACGAATCTTCGTTTAGCGCAATTACTTTAAGGTGAAGGGAATCGCCAAGTAGTGATCCTGCTTTACCGAAAGCTAATGACGCTTTCTTTTCATCTCCGCTCTCTTTATAATTTATATCGTTATAATCTCTTGAGATTCCCAAAATATCATACTGAAAATCACCTGGAGCATAAGTTGTGTCATCCCAATTTGTAATCGCCCCAAGATATTCATCACCGGCTAAAAGGTAGTTATGAGTAGGTGAAGCAGCTAACCACTCTTTAATAATATTGTTATTAAGCGTTTTCGGTCCGGTGGTAGTTATCTCAAAAATATTGGTGTAGTAATCAACTAATTCTTTTGTTAAGAGTCCATAAGCCCAAGCATCTTTTGGGAATTTGATAATTTCTGATGCGATTGAAGTTGCCCCGTTATACCCAAAATAATATGAAGATGGATAACCGGTAGTTTTAGCTAAGCCGTTAAAAACCATGAGTGTAGGATTTTCAGGTTTAAATATTTTATAAGAAACGGTTGAACTTGTAAATTGATTCCCCACGGCATTGGTATATGAGATAAAGTAACTAACTTCAGTCGATGTCTGCAAAGAAGGTAGTGTTCCACTGTATATCTGAATAAACTCGGCTGAATCTGTTGTTGTTAATTCTATTCTTGAATAAGTAACTCCTTTATCATATGTATAAACCAATTCAACTTTACTTTTTCCTATGTCATTCAAGTCACAATGCTGAATGGTAACTGAAACCTCTCTTGGATCAGTACAAAGTGTTATAGTTAATTTTGTGAAATTAATGAATGGTCGACAGAGATATTCAGGAAAGGAAATGGCAAGCGCAAAATCAAACGTAAAAGCTCGTGACCACCAGCCGAAATCATTTCCCGGTTGTAATCTTCCGTTGCTGTAAAATTTAAATCCTGTATAACCGCCGCTTAAAGTACCACTACTAATTCCAACGCGCACAGAATCGTTAGTTGAACTAACGTTTCGGACAGCAACCCCAATGATTGTTCCCATAGCTATAACAGGTCCTTGATTCAAGGAATCTAATTTAATCCATTGGTAATTTTGTTCCGGCGTTTTAACAATAGGATTGATGATTATTCCCCTTCCACTGTCACTCCAAATATCTTCTGCAAATGGACTTGTTAATCCTAAACCGGAAACATCAATCCAATCTCCGGTTCTGTCCGGATTATCTAAAAATGCAGTGATGTTGTTATTGCCGTTTCCTGCAGCCGGGTAATATCCTAACTGTTTTTCCCCGATATTTTGCAGACCAGCTTTTTCCCAATTGAGTCTGACTAATTTTACTTCTAATTGTACATTTGTGTCCGATATGTCGGCAATTGAAATACCAACACTCGGAATAATCATATCTGCCGGGGCTATGAACCACTGCAAAATCCAGTCTTGTCCAAAAATTCCAAAGCTTGTATTTGCTTCGCCGCCTTCAAAATATTTGAGAGTGTCAATAATTCCGTTTATGCTTTTCGGTTGAGTTGCAGCTTCAAATGAATTGGGATTATCTCGTTTTTTTACTTTTTTTTCTGATTTGAGATCAAGGGAGGTTGTTGTTTCGCTTGCGGAAATTATTCCTCCTCTTGGTTTAAGCACAACTCTATTTTGTGCGAATAAAGTAATTGTAAAACTAAAGAGTAACCAAAGAATGATGTTCGTTTTCATACCGTTCCCACATTATGAATAAACTATTTAATACCGATTATATTTTTAGATGAAGATCAAAGAAAACCAATATCTTTCACATGAACACTTTACACTTGGAAAGCAAAATAATAAAAAAATGAGTAAAGTCAAATTGATGAAAGGAAGCTGGCTGGAAAAGCTTCTCATCCCATCACATTTAGTATCAGACTGATTCTTTTCACTTTTTTTAGCTCTCTATTTTGTCTATTTTTTCATGTCGATTTATGAAACCTCAATTGGAGACCGTTATGAAAATTAGTTCTACACCAAAAATATTTTTGATGCTTTTGTTTGTCTCAGTTACAAATCTCTTCCCGCAGACAGTGCCGGTAACTTTTCACTTTAAACCGGATTACACTCAGTTCAAAGCGTTGCGTGTTGTAGGGACTTTTAACAACTGGAACAACGCGGACGACAATTTCAAAATGACCGATGTGAACGGCGATGGTGAATATGAACTGACCGCCGCACTTGCTGAAGGTGTAACCCATAATTATAAATTTGTAATGGATGCCAGTTGGGATTTTGCTTACGGCGATCCCGATAACCCCGCAATAAACATTGCCGATAACAACAACTCGATGCTTGATGTTAAAGATCCGATGATAACGTATCTTCTTCCGCGCGGAATGAACACGAAGAATGAATTTTTTATTGATACTACAATTGCAGGACTTCCTATCAGAGCAATCTTTGCTTTCAAACCGGAAAACCCTCTTAACTTAACAACATTAAAAGTTACCATTGATGGTGTTGAGGTTATTAATCCTACTCAATATTACGATGCGGCAAAACAAGAATTTTTATACCAGCCCGTTCCGGCGCTTGGTTCCGGTAACCATACGGTTTCTGTTTCGGTTTCATCTTCAGTCGGTGCGGCTTCAAAACAATCAACCTATACGCGACTGCCGGGTTACGTTGTGTATCTGGTCCCTACAGATTTTTATTACGACAAGAATAGTTCTAAAGGATATCTCACTCAAGATGTAACGGCAGTTTCGGTTGTTGGCGAATTTAATAATTGGAACCAGGCGATGCATACGATGGATGACAATGATGATGATGGTTTATGGGAAACCACCGCGTTGTTAAAAGAAGGGTCTTATCAATATAAAATGAAAATTAACGGGCAGTTTTGGCTGAACGATCCCGACGAACCTAAGTTTGATAATACGATGGTTAATAATCTGATTACCGTAAAAGCGGATTCAATCTCAAAGATAAAACTTATTTCTCCTTCGGATGAAACGGTTTTTTCTTCGGATAATGCGCAAATAAATTTTAAAGCCCTTTTACGTCCGGGAGTAAAATCAAAGGGAGTTAATCAATCAACCATTCAAGTAAAATTGGACGATGTTTTGGCTGCTTCAGTTTTTCAAAGTGATAGTTCAATAGTGAACGCGACTTTAATGCTTGCAGGAGAAGGGAGGCATACGGTTACTGTCTCATTTTCAAATAATGAAGGAGTAGCTGCATCAGAAAATTATTCGTACGGAATTTATCTTGGTAAGACGGGGAAATATTTTGTTGATGCAGGTAAAGATGAACCATATAAATATCCCGCTACAGTAAAAGATGGTTCGTGCGATATTCTTTCAGTTAAAATTGATGAAACTCCACAGCACGATTCTTTGAAATTCACCGTTCAAATGAGAGATGTTTCAGATAGAACGCGATTAGGTTTAATCATCTCCAATCCAACAAAAACATTGGTGAATGATCCGATCGGCTTGGATATTAAAACGTATGAGTGGGAAGGAAGCGGAATCTTTGCATCAATCGGCGCTCCCGGAAACGTGTATGAAAGTAAATCAAAAGAAAATAGATTTATGATTAAACGCGATCCTTACACGGCAAGCGGGGAGTTGATAAAATTGAATAGCGATGTGCTCACAAAAAAAGAATTTGTGTTTAACGTAAGTCTGCAATTTTTAGATAGCCTTCTAACCGGCTGGATGCAGACAAGAAATATTTCTTTCTTCTCTTATCTTTCTGCCGAAGATACAAGCGGCGGCGCTTATGAAGTCGGAATGAATGACGGCGGCACATACATGGACGAAGACCCGGACATTTACGATGCCGCATTTGTAAGAAGCGGAATGTGGCAAAAAAGGATGTTCGCAAATTATATTCCCACCGGTTCTCCAAATGGTCCAAGTTTGGTAGCTATTGATGGAGCGGGAAGAGGAATTTTACCACTCAAAGCAAAAGATATTTCCGACAGCCTTGCAACATATGGTCCGGTAGTTACAATGTTAACTCCCGGTGTTGAATATTGGTACAGAGATATAAATTTCCGCGGAAAGTTGAGCGATTCAACAATCCAATCAATTTCATTTTTCTTTAACGGCGTTGAAAGTGCACAACCGGTAGTAAGCGGAAACTTTTCTGTTCCCATTACACTCGTTGACGGTGCAAATAAAGTTTACGTTCGCGCTGTTGATTTAAGAGGTTTCGCAACGGTATCAAAAGAAGTAACTCTGTCAATTAATCCCGATTACACTCCCGAACTCTGGATTAACGGTTCTTCTACCGGAAGGCAAGTAACGTTATGGGTAAATGGGTCTTCACCGAAAGGTTTAACGTTATCTTATTTATGGTCTTCTGATTTAACTAACCCGGCTTCTACAATCGGAATCGTAACCGATACAATTACAACTTTCACTATGCCGACGGTGAGCGGTGAATATTATTATAACTGCCGTGTAAAAGATTCACAAAACAGAATTAAGAATGCGAGAATTCTTGTTAAAGTAGTGGGAGATTCCGTTCGTGTTGCCGGTATTAACGAACACGCAGCCTGGATTGACAAAGCGATTGTTTATGAAATTTATCCGAGAGCTTTTACAGCGCAAGGCGGATTTCTCGGAATCATCGAGAGAATTCCCGATATGAAAGACCTTGGAGTAAACACTCTTTGGTTAATGCCGATCTACAAAGGTCCGACAACGCATGGTTATGAAATTACCGACTACTACGGCTTTGAAGAAGATTACGGAACCGAAGCAGATTTTATTAAACTTGTTGCCGAATTAAAAAAAGCCGGAATAAAAATTATTCTCGATTTTGTTGTTAATCATACTTCAATTCAGCATCCCTTTATGCAGAATGTTTTTGAATACCGCGGATATTCACCCTGGGCGAACTGGTACATTTGGAGCGGCGAACCGGGCAATTCAAATTTCCAATTTTTATTTGATTGGGCTTCACTACCAAATTTGAACCAGAATGATGTTGAAGTTCGAAATTACTTTGCAAAAGTTGCGGAGTATTGGGTGAAAAAATATGGCATTGACGGCTACCGCTGCGATGTTGCCTGGGGTGTTGAACAGCGAAATCAATTATTCTGGCAGGAATGGCGAAAGAAAATTAAAAATATCAAACCGGAAGTTTTTTTGGAAGCAGAAGCTACTTCTTCCGATCCGACTTTTTATCAAAAGAGATTTGACTCCGCCAACGATTGGGATTTGCGCACCAAACTTTTAGGAGCGATCAGCGGCACGGTTTCCATCAACGATATGCACACCGAAGCGATGCGGGTGTACACAGACGGAAGACCGTTTAGATTTGTTGAGAACCATGATGAAGCACGTGTTACTTACTCGTTCGACAGCAGAAGAAATAAATTAGCGCATACAATTTTGCTTACGTTAAACGGGGTTCCGCTTATCTATTCCGGTGGAGAAGTTGGTGAATTAACCAACCGCGATAAAGTCAATTGGAGCGACCCTGATAATACGAGACCGTACTTCAAAAAAATTATCAGCGTTCGTAATAAATATCTTGTAAATCCGAAAATTTCAAGATTGCCAAACACAGTTCCAGCGAAAATTTATACATACGCTTCACTTAGCGACACAAACATTGTGGTTACCGCTGCAAATCTTAAAAATGAAATTCTTAATGCCGATGTTGATTTAAGCGGCTTACCATGGGATAGTACAAGCACATACTACTTAACCGATTTAATTGATGGAACAGTTTACACCATTAATCCGCAACAGCATTCAGCTTTTCTAATTGCTTTAAATGAATATGAAGCAATACTTTTCTGCTTTAGTAAATATCCTGTTGTTGTTGGCGTTGATGATAAAGAAAATTTAACTGTTACGGAATTTAAATTGCAGCAGAATTATCCGAATCCATTTAACCCGACAACCACAATTAAATTTCAACTGCCGGAACAACAGCATGTTTCTCTAAAAATATTTGATATGCTCGGAAGGGAAGTAACCACTTTGGTTGATGATATTAAAAGTGCCGGAATTCATCAAGTTGAATTTAACGCCGCCGGTTATGCATCCGGTGTATATTTCTATCAAGTTAAAGCGGGAAAGTTTTTAGAGACTAAGAAATTTGTACTAATGAAGTAGAAGTAAGAATTCAGAATTAAGTAGTCAGAATAAATTGAGAAAAATCTCCGGTGTTTTCAAAACATCGGAGGTCTTATTTTTTTTACTTGAGCAAAATCATTTTACGGCTTTGGACAAAACTACCGGCACGTAACGTGTAGAAATATATTCCGCTTGCAAGATTGTTTCCTTTGAAATCAATCTTGTAATTGCCTGCCGGTTTTTCTTCATTCACTAACACCGCGACCTCATTTCCCAGTACATCATAAATTTTCAAAGTTACAAAACTGCGTACTGCTAACTGCCAACTGATGACTGTACTCGGATTGAACGGATTTGGAAAATTTTGGCTTATCCTAAAATCTTTTGGAGTTAAATTTTCTACAAGCCCAACTGAAGTTAAATTATCAATTTCGATTTCTTGATCTGATGAATCTGTTTTAATGACTCCCCCTGAATAAATTGAGCCTTTGAATTTTCTCATGAATTTATAATGATTGTCTGAAAATCTAGTTGTGTCTCCATCAATGTGTTCCAATTTTATTGGAAGAGCAGTATTTTCTTTGGAAGTATCTGGAATTGCATTGTATCCTTTACTCTCTAGAAATTCTGGAGTATAATTTTGATTTTCTGGAAGCCCGTTATTGTCAACTAAAAGTTTTTCCAATTTTCCCAAATGAACTTTTATAATATTTGGATTGTTTAAAGTTAAATATTTTTTATCATAGTTTGATAAAGTTGCAACTCCCTCTTTAAGATTGAACTCTACAAAAGGACTTATCAAATTAAAAATTTTTTTATGAGTATATGGATTTTCATAATAAGCCTCCAAAGCCATTGTCACGGGATGATTTGCATCCATATCAAAATCTCCTGGTTTTATAGAATTAAAATTGTGATAATTAAAAAATAGCCAATCATCAAATTTTAAAGGGTCATCTCCAACTAAAATCCCTGCAATTGCATGAGAAACTCCATTTGTGTTGGTTGTTGAAAAATAATACAATGGGATATTTGTCCAAGCATTATGTTCGCTTGAATGAACATTCTGCATTCCTTGGTCTTTTTCTAATTGAATAAATTCATCCATATTAGATAGTCCTCCATTTCTAAAGCACATATCTAAAATATTTGTTGCACATACCCATCCAGGAGTCGCTGCTCTAGAAGGTTGATTTGTAATTA
>Ga0210009_1003019_pt1 | contig 11340 bp, 6 predicted proteins | sample CryGeyCG2114_065_FD_185457 | JGI IMG/M metagenome (GOLD analysis project Ga0210009, IMG submission 185457) | Groundwater microbial communities from aquifer - Crystal Geyser CG12_big_fil_rev_8/21/14_0.65 (SPAdes) (version 2) | ecosystem: Environmental > Aquatic > Deep subsurface > Groundwater ... | reverse complement strand
CCATTCGGGTTGTATCGACACTTGATACCATTTTTGCAGACAATGGTCAGACCGTCGCTGTGGTGCAGGCCGCTGTGAAAGATGCTGACGACCAGCCGCTGGATTCAGTGCTGGTCCAATTCACGTCGACCAAAGGTGTTTTAGCTTCGCCGATCTCAACCAACAATGCAGGTGTGGCTTCCACTGATTTTTACAGTCTGGGTGTCCAAAATGATATTGGTGACGCGCGCATTATCGCGAAATATATCCACCCGGTACACGGCATGATTCGTGACACCGCCTATGTCCATATTTCACCCAGTGACCAACAACAACAACCCTGGCCTTATTCCATTCGGGTTGTATCGACACTTGATACCATTTTTGCAGACAATGGTCAGACCGTCGCTGTGGTGCAGGCCGCTGTGAAAGATGCTGACGACCAGCCGCTGGATTCAGTGCTGGTCCAATTCACGTCATCCAAAGGTGTGTTGGCTTCACCCATTTCAACCAACAATGCTGGTGTTGCCGCCACTGATTTTTACAGTCTGGGTGTCCAAAACGATATAGGCGATGCACGCATTATCGCGAAATATATCCATCCGGCACACGGCATGATTCGTGATACTATTTATGTTCATATTTCTCCTAATCCGGAAGTGCGAGACCCTTCACCGGCTTTTATTGACATGGTTCCTGAAGACGATGTCATGCCGCCGATTGGGCAGGATTCGATCCGCATTACCCGGATTTTCGTTACAGTGACTGACACATCTGGATACCCGGTCAATCCTGGTACCCTTGTTGAGTTTACCTCAACCATGGGTTACATCACACCCTTTGTTTCAACGAATACGCTAGGGGAAGCATTCGCAAACTTTTCCATTGGCACATCGGCGGGTGTCGCCCGGATTTATGCCCAATCAAACGGTATTAAAGATTCGTGCCTGGTTCAAATTCGTTCGGGTGTACCAACATCTATCATCATTCCCCAGCCCAACCCCAACCATATTGTGGTTCAGGGCGGATCGGGTAGTGAGTCCACTCAATTGACTGCGGAACTACGGGATGCTAATGGCCAATTGGTTGATCAACCTTATGATGTCAATTTCCAGATTATGGGTACCTCACCCGCCGGCGTTCGTTTGAATGGGCAGGGACTCACGGCCAGCGATTCTTCCAACCACGGTGTCGCCTCGGTGACATTGAACAGCGGCACACGGCCGGGTGGTGTGAGAATCCGAGCTTCGGTCGTCGTGAATGGAACGACAATCAGTGCTTCTGGCAATCCCGTGGTGATTGAAGCGGGACCGCCATATTACATTTTCCCGGACTATGATCCACAAAATATCGCTGACATCGGTGGTGGTATGTATGAGCTCGAGCTATCGGCGCGTGTCCAGGATTTCCATACCAATCCGGTGGAAGATTCGACTCACGTCTATTGGCGGGTTGAGCCGAACAATTCAACGGATATCATCGGTACAAGCTTTACCAATAATGAAAATAAGGCAGGTGACGCTTACAAAGGACTGGCCTGGACCAAAGCTTATTACAGTTCTGAAATTATTTTCCAGAATGTCCAGATCATCGCGAGTACCTTTGATGGCGATGGTAATCTGATTGAGGGCTATCTCAATTACAGTACAGACAGTATTACAATTATGCCTTTCGTGCCCGGGAATTTAGCAGTTGGTGCCAATCCTTCATTCTGGGATTTTGGGACGATGGGCAATCCTGCGTTTGTGACCGTAACGGCATTTTTAACGGATGTCTATGGCAGTGCCATCCCACGCGGCCATATCATGTTCAGTGGAATCGGCGCTTCAGCCTGGTTTGATGGTGATGGGAACCCGTTGGATCCACCGATTGTGGAAACCGACGCCAGTGGAATGGCGGTTGCCATTGCCCAATTTGATCAGACATTATGTACGCCCAATTTCGATTCCCAGGGCGATGTGACCTCCTATACGCCCTTTACTGCGTATGTCTGGGGCTCTTTGATTGAGCCACAACAAATTACCAGCGAACAGGCATCTATCGAACTCAGGCGCTCAATCCCGGAATAAACATTTCCGTAGCAATTGGCGTAAGCGGTCGTTTGTAGCAAGCAGGGCAGATAAGCAAAGAAAGTAAGTGATGTTCAATCCTCAATTTGAAAAAATCGGTAATATTCTGGTCCATGAGGCAATTCTTACTCAGGAACAATTGGAAAGCGCACTCGAACGGCAAAAAACAACCAGTGAAAAGCTGGGGAAATTGCTGCTCAGCATGGGTTTACTTTCGGAGGATGACCTTGTTCGCGCTTACGCACTCCAGATGGGACATCGGGCTGTTTACGATGAGGACCTGCTCAGAGCCAATTCCAGTGATGTAAAATATTTGCCGGAAGATTTTGCCACAACCAACATGGCGGTGGCGGTGGCTGTCACACCGACGACCATTCTGGTGGCGATGGAAGATCCGGAAGATCTGGCCACCATTGATACCATTGAGAAAATCACCAAGCTGAAGGTTGAAGTTCTGGTCGCCAGTGATTCATCCATCAACCGGGCGATCGAATATCACTACAGTCGCATTCGTCAGTCCGGAGAGGTTGCTGACGCACTCTCGAATATCCAGGTATTTGCCGGCAGCGAAGATGATGAAGGGGAGGGTGTCGACCTTTCCAGTCAACGCGTTTCGGATGAAGAAGCGCCTTTTGTTAAACTCGTGAATCTCATTCTCCAGGAAGCCATCAAGGAACGCGCGACGGATATTCATGTGGAGCCACAAGCAAATGAAGTGGCAATCCGGGTTCGTATTGATGGTGTGCTCCAAAAAATTATGGCGCCGCCGATCTCTTCAGTGAGTGGTCTGACAACCCGTATTAAAATCCTGTCGAACTTGAATATCGCCGAACGGCGTCTGCCTCAGGATGGTCGTTTTACAATCAAAACGGGCGACCGTGAGATTGACGTTCGTGTCTCGGTGCTGCCTACGATTTTTGGTGAAAAGATCGTGATGCGTCTTTTGGACAAGGGCAGTTTTAACATGGATCTCACCGGTTTGGGATTCGTCGAAAAAGAGATTAACATCTTCAAACGATGGATCACCCAGCCCTACGGCATGGTAATTATCTCCGGTCCGACCGGTTCGGGTAAATCCACGACTTTGTACGCATCACTCAAGGACATCAAGTCTGAAGGTACGAATATTACGACGGTTGAAGACCCGGTGGAATACCAGTTGGGCGGCATCAGTCAGGTCCAGGTGAAGGAAAAAATTGGATTGACCTTCAGTTCGACCCTGCGCTCTATCCTGCGTCAGGATCCGGATATTTTACTGATTGGTGAAATTCGAGACGAAGAGACGGCGGACATCGCCATCAAATTTTCTCTCACAGGTCACCTCGTGTTCAGTACCGTCCATGCCAACGATGCACCCTCCACCATCACGCGTTTGATTGACATTGGCATCCCGCCATTTTTGGTGGGTTCCAGTTTGAACCTGGTTATGGCTCAACGGTTGGTGCGTAGAATCTGTCCCCATTGCAAACTGGAATACAAGCCGACAGATGAGGAATTGACGAGGGTGCAAGTACCCGAACAATTCAAGAAAAACACATTCTACAAGGGCAAAGGATGCGTGAATTGTCGGCAGACAGGTTATCGTGGTCGAACCGGTATTTTCGAGATTCTAGAGGTAAGACAACCCATCCGTAAAATGATTTTTGCTAATGCCAATCAGGAAGAAATTCGTGAAAGAGCTGCGGAATTAGGTATGATGAGCCTGAGGGACGCCGGTATCAGTAAATTGGTTGCAGGTGTAACGACCTTCGAAGAGGTCTTGCGTTCCACCGTTGAGGATTTCTAAGTGGCTGAAAATAAACTTTCAACTCCCGTGAGTACGCCGGGGAATGTGACCGGTACCAAGAAAAGTACACTACAGGCTATCGTTAAAAAGCCTGACGATAAACCCAAACAGTGGGGCGATGACTTTATTGAAGAACTTACGCTTTCCGTTACGAAAATGCGTAATCGCGTACCGCTTAAGAATCTCGTATTCTTCACCCGGCAGCTATCCACCATGTTTGCGGCTGGTCTGACACTGGAAAAATCCCTGAATAACCTGGCTCAGGAAGAGAAAAATACAAAATTTAAAAAGGTGCTGCTGCGGGTTGCCAATGACATACGGAAAGGTTCAAACCTGTCCGATGCCATGGAACGCCATCCCGGCGCTTTTTCCAGTCTGTACATCGCACTGGTGAAAGCCGGAGAACTCTCCGGTAGTCTCCAGACCATTCTGGATCAACTGGCGACATATCTGGAAAATTCACACGAGACCAATCAAAAGGTAAAATCAGCCCTTTATTACCCGGTCCTGGTCTTTTGCTTTTTAATTGTGGTACTCCTCATCATGTTGGTCTTCATCGTGCCGAAATTCAGTGATGTCTATGCGCAACTTGGTGCAAAACTTCCGGGACCGACCCAAATGCTGGTGCAAATTTCCAATATGGTTACGGACCATTTTATCGGAACCCTGGGGCTGGTCTTCCTCGGTATGGTTGCCTTATGGATGATCCGGTTAACACGCCGCGGGGGATACGCAATCGACAGTTTTTTATTGAAGTTTCCCGTATTTGGAACATTAATCACCTACAATATTTACCAGAAATTCAGCAAAACCCTCGGCATTCTGCTGGGAGCGGGTGTACCGGTTATTCCCTCCATGCATCTCATGAAACGCGTTGTGGGGAATCGCGTCTACGAGAAGGCTATCGGGATTGCTACTGAATTCATTCGGGACGGGTATAATATTTCCGCTGCGTTGCGACACGCTGAAAAATTTCCAGCCATCATGCTGCAGTTGACCTCCACAGGTGAAGAGACGGGTGAAATAGATACACTTCTGGACAAGTCTGCGGATTTCTACGGCAAACAGGTTGACAGCATGGTTTCCCGGATGACATCACTGATTGAACCTTTGATGATCATGTTCGTGGGTGGCATGATTCTGGTCATTCTGGTGGTGACTTATTTACCCATTTTCTATATTGGTCAAGCCATGCGCTCCGGTATGTAAATCCGGGTTCATAACACACAAAAAATCAAATTATCATGCTACCACTTTGGGAAAATACAGCCTACCTCGTCACTGTTGGAGTGATGTTCGGCTTGACTATTGGAAGTTTCCTGAATGTGGTGATCTACCGGGTGCCCAATAACCTATCCATCGTAAAACCTGATTCTCACTGTCCCATCTGTAAAACACCCATTGCCTGGTACGATAACATTCCCCTGATTTCCTGGTTGATTCTCGGGGCAAAATGCCGCCATTGTCACACCCACATCTCAGCCAGGTATCCACTGATTGAAGGCGTAACCGGTCTGGGTTGGGGACTGGCGTTTGGCTTGTTGCCGCTACCACAGGCACTACTCTTCGTTCTGATGTACAGCGCATTAATTGCAATCGCTCTCATTGACCTTGAGCACTGGGTCGTGCCATTGAGTTTGGTGATAACGCTCCTCGTCGGTGATCTCCTTGCGGTTTGGTTCAATCTCATTCATTGGCAGGTTGCACTCAAAGGTGTGATTGGTATCGCTGTGCTGATGATTTTTATCCAGGCCATCACCTGGTTGTTGCGGAAGGAATTTGGCTTGGGGTGGGGCGATGTTCAACTCGCTATCGCACTCTCGCTCTGGCTGGGATTGGAATTGAGCCTGTTGGGCATGTTCTTCGCAGCGCTGATTGCCATCCTTGTCTGGCTTGTTCAAAGCCGCAAAGCGAGTTTTAGTTGGGATCGAAAAATACAGTTTGGTCCCTACCTGGCGATTGCTGCGATCATACTGGGATTTCTGCGGGTCTACGCGCTCGAACTGTTAGAACATCTGCTGTATTTCTGACGCTAGCGTTAATCATTTCTTAAAAATCGTATATCACCGTTTAACCGTATCCCCGTACTACCTGCGGCCTTTACTACCTTGTCATTTTTTTTCTTGGAAAGACATGACAAAGTAAAGTACACTTAAAAGTCAATTTATCTTACAACTGAGAGAGCAGCATGAAACTCTGACCAGAGACATTCGAAAACCATTTTTTACAGCTTACCCTGGTCAGCGGTGCCCTGTTATTGGATGGTTTAGCACTCTGGACGAAGTTATTAGCTGGAAATCAGCATTTCCCACAATTGGTACGGTGGCAAACAACCTGGCTTCCGGTCTATGCGGCGTGGGCGGTCATCGTGGTTTGCGTGTTTCCTATAGTCTTCAAATTTAAGTGAGGACAGATCGAATTTTCGAAGCAAGCCATTTTAGCCCCAGTCGTTCCTTATTTTACCGGGAAGATGGCGTAAAAAACGCTCCGCAACACGACTTAATAGTCGAATTTTTCACTGTATCAAAAAAAACCGTGCAAGCATCAGGAGTCCAGGACCTCGCGCACCTTTTCCGATAATTTTCGGGGGTAGAGAGGCTTGCTGGTAAAATAAATTCCCTCTTCCAAGATACCATGGTGAACAATCGCATTATCGGTATAGCCTGACATATAGAGGACTTTTAGTTCAGGTGCGTATTCAATGGCCATATCAGCCAATTCTCGTCCACTCATCCCCGGCATAACCACATCCGTCAGCAATAGATCAATCTTCGTCCTGGATTGCCGGAGAGTAGCCAGGGCAGCGCTTCCTGAATCTGCCAAAATCACATGATATCCCGATCCTGCCAGAATATATTCCGCAATCTGTCGAACCTTCTCAGAATCATCAACGACCAGGATAGTCTCGGTGCCGGTGACTAAATTATCTCCGGTAGTCAACTGCTCAGTTTCCGGCTCAGCATACACGACGGGAAGGTAAATTTTAAAGACCGTCCCCTGCCCGACCTCGCTATATACTTGTATATGACCGCCGCTTTGCCGGACGATCCCAAAAACGGTGGAGAGTCCAAGACCGGTTCCCTGACCGCGTTCCTTGGTGGTAAAAAAAGGCTCAAAGATTCGCTCTTGTGTCACCTGGTCCATTCCGCTCCCTGAATCAGAAATGGCAACCTGGACATATTCGCCCGGATTGACATTGAAATGCTGTTTACAGTACTGATTATCCAGGAAAATATTCCTGCTCTCGATAGTGAGTTTTCCGCCTGTAGGCATGGCATCCCGTGCATTTATCGCCAAATTCATGAGTACCTGTTCCGTTTGACTTCGATCAACTTTTACTGCGTGTAAATGCTCCCCGGGCAGAAACTCCAACTCAATATCTTCCCCAATAGCACGCTCAAGTAGTTTTTTCATCTGCTCTATAATCGAATTTAAATCGGTCACTTTAAGCTCTATTACTTGTTTCCGGCTGAAAGCCAATAATTGCCGGGTAAGTGCGGCGGCGCTTACTCCCGCATCATAAATATCCTTAATCCTTTGATAATTCTGGTCACCCGGGCCAGTTTCCATAAGCATTAATTCTGAATAGCCGTTAATAATCGTCAGCATGTTGTTAAAATCGTGGGCAATTCCGCCGGCCAGACTGCCAATTCCTTCCATCTTCTGGCTGTGTCTCAACTGTTGCTCAAGTTGCCGCTTGTCAGTGATATCTTCTATTGAGCCATCGTAATATAATACACGCCCCTGGTCATCTTTAAAGAGCCTGGCACTTTCACGGATGCATAATTTACTCCCATCCTTCCTGGGCCACATTGTCTCGCGTCCGGTAACAACACCATTCTTTTCAATCTCCTGAACAAACTCACTTCGCGCGAATTTTACTCGAAACTCGGGATCGTTCAGATTGTGTTGGCTCAAATCATGAAAATCCTCATATCCCAGCATCTCTATAAGCGCGGGGTTTGCCATGATGATTTCACCATCGGGCGTCGTGCGATATAGACCGATCGTTGTGTTCTCATAAAGGGATTGAAAGCGCTGTTTGGCCTCTCGTAATGCAGTAGCTGTCTCTTTTAATTCCAGTTGAGCTGCTTTCCTGTCAGTAACATCAAAAATAAGTGAGTATAAATAATTCCCGCCTTTATACAAGATTGGCCCACTGTAAATTTCAACATCCCTGATCTCATCATTTGATAAACGGTGTTTAAATTCAAAATACTTTCTCTCCTTCTTTTGGGCACGATCCATTTCCGCCTGAATTTCCTCTTTTGAGAGCGTATTTATCTCTGACACTTCCATGCCGATCAACTCATGGCGGTCATACCCATAAAAACTCATGGCGGCTGGATTGGCTTCGATGATTTCACCATTCTGCGGATCAATAATCAGCATGACTGCATGGTTGTTCTCAAATATCAACCTGAAACGGTTCTCACTGTCAGCCAGATCCAGCTCTGCATTCTTACGCGTTGTCATATCCCTGAAAACGCAAAGTACTGCCTCAGGTTGTTTTTCTTCATTTTCAAGGGTTATGTTGGAAGTTTCAAGCCACCGTTTGGTTCCGTCATGCAAAACGACTTGATTTTCCGCGTGGGCGGGAATGGATCCACTTTTAAACCGTTCCCGATGTTTCTCATTGATTCGCTCATGATCGCCCTGATAGACGATTGAGAGTGGTTTGCCCACCAGGTCATCACGATCTTTATGCACCATCTCACAATAAGCGGCATTCACATCAAGGATAATTCCATCAGCATCCGTTAAACGCATCCCATCAATCGTGCTCTCCCAGATCAGACGGTACTGTTTAGTACTTTCCACTAATGCGGCTGTACGCTCGGTTACCATCTGTTCCAGATAATCCCGCCTGGTCGCGATCAAGCGAACCAGAATGCCCACCAATGCCGTGGCAGTCAACCCAATGATGAGTGTCACCCACCATGAATGGGATCTGAATGCGTTCCAATCGCCTGAATTGACGCTGGTCCTAATCGCAAATGATTTTCCGTTAATAAACAACGGTCGTATGAGTTGAAACCCCTCATTGGCCCTCAGGTGCGTGACAGTCGGTGGATCAGGCTGCACAGGATCGTGGTTGCTGGCAATGAGCTTAAAGCCAATTTGCGAATAATTTCCGGTACGATGCAGGCGAAACACATCGGCGTTGATTATTGTGGATGAGTCCGGAATGCTTCGGAGTTGGACATCATTCAAAAAGGCTTGCATATCAATCGCTGCACCAACAAATCCAGAAATCGAATGATCCGAATCAGTACTGAATACGGGTCTGAAGGTATAGATCAGGTTGGATTCTTCCTGAAGAAAAGCGTTGGGCTCAGTCACCTGGCGCAGACGTGTGGCAAGCGCTTTTTCCAACACCTCCCGTATTTCGGGAACAGAGCCGAGATCGAAACCGAGAAATTCCGCCGAGCCATCCGGTGAGCACTGATAAGTTATGGGGAAATAATACTCACGAGGGTGGACTGAAATTGGATTTCCACTGGTATCGATTTGCCAGATTTCGATTTTATTGCCATCTTGATCCAGATGAGTTGCATGGAATCCGGTTAAATTCTTAGCCGGTACGAAGGGCACCCAAATCCAAGAGTCTAAAGCGGGTGACCGGGTCAATTTATCCGTATAAGCGTTAAACTCAGTTGAGGTAACATCCTCACTGGCCTCAAATAATCGGCCTAAACCTTCCAGGTTTTGATTAAATAGTTGACGAACTTCGAACCGGATACGCGTATGGATTTCATCGGCTAACCGGATGAAAAAAGATTCACGAATGGAATATTGACTCAGGTGATTTAGGGTATAGCTTGCCGCGACTGTAACAAAGATACCAAATATAATCGTTACAACGGTGTGAATATTTTTCATTGCCCAATGGTGTGATTCGCGATTCGAGTCCCTCCAGTGGAATGCGTACAAGGAACTTAAAATTAAAATAATGAACAGGAGTGTGAGGCTGAGGGGAAATATAGCTGACCGCCGCAGCATGCGACGATACTCGTTAGCCATGACGTCAACACCAAATACAACCGTGACGGTTTCCAATGTTGGATTAGGTGAGGGGATGAATACACTGATGAACTCACCATACTCATTCCGATACGGACCATGTATGACTGGTTTCATGGTTCGGTAAACACCGGTTAATGCATCGGGAGGTTCATGGTAAATTGTCCCCACCGGTGAGGCTTGGGGATCATCAGGGGGAATACTCTCCGGTCCGAATATGTAGGAGCCATTTTTCCGGACAATGGAATAGAGGCTGAAATAATTAAATCTGAGGTTCCAGGAGCAACATTGTTGAAGGATTTCGACTCCAGCCACCATCTGCCGCTGCAGTCGTTTATACACCGGATTATAGAGATCGGAGGACGTAAAAGAGAGGTCCTGAAAATGCGACGTACTCAGGGACTGAATGATTTGATTGCCTTCCCGGACCATTTCCTGCCGAAAAATGTTGTCGGCACGAACAACCCAGCTCCATGTGAACAGGGCTCCAAGGATAAGGACCGAAATGAGCGAAACTACAGCCCAGAGTTTGTAGGAGGCGGGTTTTAAACTCATGGAGAGGGGGTCCTTATGGAGGCGCGAGGGAGAAACCGACTTCAGCTCCCTTTGGGTTCAGAAGATCGTTCAAAGAGAATTTATTACAGGAATAAACAGTATCAAAGGGGAAATAATGTTGCAAAAACAGTGCGCATTGACTCAAAATTAATGTAACCCTGATGAACTTAGAAAAAGGTCGTTGCCTCATAAATAATGTTACCGCAAATGAGGGACATGACTATGAGCAAAAGATCACGCAAAGAATACCAGGAGACGATCCGAAAGCGTTACCGTGAAGCTGATCTAAAAGACAAGCAGAAGATTCTGGATGAATTCTGCCAAGTCTGTGGCTATCAACGCAAATACGCAATCCGGATTCTAAACCAACCCAGAAAGAATAAGCGATTAAAGAAACCCGGCAGACCCAGACAATATCATGATCCACGAATCATGGATGTTCTCATGGAGCTTTGGCGGGTTCTGAATCTGCCCTGTTCCCGAGATTGAGGGTGTAAAAAAAACTGTGTAAATGGTCAAAACTGTGGAATACTTGATCAACGACCGGACAAAAAAGCCCTGTTTCAGGATCTCTTCCAAGGGCTTACTTTCTACTACTGGGTTCATGTCAGGGTGCTCTTTTTATTTGGTTGTTTTCTTAATTTGTGAATCCTGAACCCAGTTTCAACTACCAAGTTATTCCAATTTTACAGAAATGAATTTCCATTATCTCTGGGGAACCGCATTCTGATCATGAATTTCAGGAGGGCATGCGGTGCCGGGTGATTTCACCCTCCACCATATAAATGACATCCTCAGCAATATTGGTCGCGTGGTCCGCAATCCGCTCGAGGTAGCGCGAAATCCCCAAAACCTGGATAAATGAGGGCGTATGCAGGGGATCTGCGGCGATGTTGTCCTCCGTAAAGCGATACATTTTACGGTGGA
>Ga0210009_1003018_pt1 | contig 11348 bp, 8 predicted proteins | sample CryGeyCG2114_065_FD_185457 | JGI IMG/M metagenome (GOLD analysis project Ga0210009, IMG submission 185457) | Groundwater microbial communities from aquifer - Crystal Geyser CG12_big_fil_rev_8/21/14_0.65 (SPAdes) (version 2) | ecosystem: Environmental > Aquatic > Deep subsurface > Groundwater ... | reverse complement strand
GATGACGAGAGATCCGGATGGGTACCTGATAGACCGAGTAGGCTGGTTGCAGAAACTTGCATTGTCCGATGCCGCGATCTACGTGTTCGCAAACTACGGTATCGACGTCCTTGCTTCTGCACCAGTCTACCTAATCAAAACCGAGATGTTCCATTCTGAACATTGGCCACGGACGGTTGAGCGGGTAAAGAAGAAACGGACGCAGGCGATGAAACGTTACTGGTAAAGTTGATAGCGCTAGGTTGGACTCATCCGCTACATATATTGATTTCAGCAGAAGTCACAATGGGCCCTCATGGTTATTGGTAACGAATTTGCTTTGGCCGAGTTGCCGTCCTGGCAGGTCATCGGCCTATCCGGTCATGGCTCTTAACGAATTCGTCGCCGCAAACCGGACATTGGCGAACTCACACAATCGACCCATTCCGGTCAGTCGAGATTTCAAAAAGCAGACCTTCAGCGATTGAATTCAGCGGGAGCCGAAGGCGATCCGCTGGAACGAGTTGCTAGCCCATTGCCAACAACTTTGAAGTCAGTGACATAGATGCCCACAAAGTTCTCTATTCCGTGGAGCTTGAGGGTATGGTCTGATTGATTTGTAATTTATGCCGTAAATAGTGCATGCGCGGTTTGTTGTGTATATTCGCAACGCCCCCCAACTCAGTTGCACATATTTACTAAGCAAAATGTGATTTTATGAGCCCAGCAACAGCTAACCCAAGCACACTCTTAGGTGCACGCGCATCTACAGCAGGCGATGTATTTCATGAGCTTTGGGCATTGCGCAAAGCGCTTGAGCTCGTCATTCCAAAAACAAACCTGAAAGCGGTAACCATTGAAGGTATTTCAGTTCCGCCGGGCAGCCCCCATATCTATGACGGCGTCGACTGTGGGTTGTTCTACGGCGGCCTGTCGCTCGAAAGCGCTTGTCGCGTCGAATTTGTGCAGCTCAAATATTCAACCGCCCACCCTAACACTGCTTGGACGGTGGCAAGGCTGACGGCAAACAGTGCCCAAAGAAGCAACAACTCCGTCATTCGCAAATTGGCGACGGATTTTGCGAAAGCTCAGGGAAAAATGTCAACCGGCGCAACGCTGATTGTCAAGCTGACTAGCAATCAACCACTGGCGTCCGAAGTCGGCGATGTAATCGCTAAAATTCGTGCAGGTGACCGTAGCGATCCAAACGCCGTCAAACTTGCCGAGGCGTCAGGACTATCAGGTACTCAGCTTTTGGCATTTCTGGACGCGCTCGATCTTACCGATATGGGCTCTACATCGCGTTCTGCCTTGCAAGACACAATTACAAAGGAACTCTCCCAAATGTCGGGCGACAAGGCCGATACTTTGGTTTTGCAGATGCAATCACGCATCCGATTGCTTATGCTTCCAGAAGCGGCGCGAGATATCATAACCAGCAGCACAGTCTACAGTTGGTTTGGCATCAGCACTCAATCGGCGCTGTTTCCGGCTTCCGCCGACTTGCAGCCAATGGTCGATGTCATTCAGCGCGCCCCAGCAAAGGAGGTGCGCGATGCGCTGCTTGTCGGCGACCAATTGGTCTGTCTTTACGGATTGGGTGGGTGCGGCAAGACCACGACGATGCGACAGATACAGTCGCTTCTACCAGCGGGATCGGTCAGCATCCTATTCGATTGCTATGGAGCTGGCCGCTACAGCCATTCAAACGATAGGCGTCACCTTCCAGAAAACGCCTTTCTACAAATTATCAATGATCTTGCCATGTCGCAAGGCATACCATTTCTGCTTGCCAAACAATCCAGCCAGTTGGCGAATATTCGCGTATTTATCGAACGTCTGAAGCAATCGGCCGAACTCCTCGCAAAGGTATCTGCAGACGGCCTGCTCACTATCCTGATTGATGCGGCGGATAACTCAGTCTCCGCCGCCGAGCGCGATCCGACTGCTTCGGCATGTTTCGTTAGAGAAATCGCCAATGCCGACTTGAGCGAGTTGCCATCCAATGTGCGCATCGTCATGAGCTCGCGCACTGGCCGTAAAGACCGCCTCTGGCTACCCCCAAAAACAAAATATATTGAATGCCCGCCTTTTACACCCGTAGAAACCCAAGCCTATGTAGACGCACGATTGCCAGGGATGACCTCCGAGTGGCTGGCTCAATTTTGTGCGCTTTCGAATGGGATAGCCCGCGTTCAGGCCTATGCCTTCACGAAAGGTGGCACGTCTTCAGTAGATGTTTTGGATGCATTGCGACCTAGCGGAAAAGGCCTCGACACAGTGCTACAAGAACTTTTTCATGATGCCGCAAGTAAAGGAGGGCAAGACTTTTACGAACGCTGCGTTGCTGCTATGGACACACTTCCTGGTCCTATACCCCTGACTCACTTGGCAGCAATTTGTGGCGCCAGCGAGGATGTTGTACGTGACTTCATTTCCGACGTATGGCCGACGCTTCGAATCGAGGAAAACGATACTGTCACGATTGCTGATGAAGATGTTGAGGACTTTCTTAAGGCTGAAGGTCACTCACGACATGCTCAGACGCTCACCGAAGCCTGCATGTATTGTCAACCGATCTATCGAACGGACACCTACGCGGCCACCCACTACTGTGATCTACTGGTTGATGCGGGCGACGCTGCCAAAATCCTGCCGCTGATCCAGAAAGATGTCGTACCTGCGGGCATTTCGGACCCTATAGTGCGGCGGGAGGTTCAGCTACGCCGGATCCGCTTGGCACTTGCCGCATGTCGTATGGCAAACAACGCGGTCGATATCCTCAAGGTGATTCTGCTAAGCGCTGAGGCCGCGAAAGATGAAGCAGTGCTGAAGGAGCTATTGGAGCGAGAGGCGAAGTTGTCGGTCCGCTTTGCCGGCAGCTCCTTGTTGCGATTGGTTCTCGCGGATCGCGATACCTACCCAAAACAGGGGTCAATCCTAGTTCATGATGCACTGCGCGCGGCTTTGGCTGGCGACAAAATTACCGCTACCGAACGTATCCGCCTGTATGAACTTTGGATGAATCGCCGAAGAGAGGTGGAAAGTGATCATGAATGGGGCCAGTCACAAGAGGATTTCGTTGCATTCGCTCAAACTATTGTGCTCATCAAGGGAGCTAAGTACTTCGTCGAGCGTATTCAAGACTGGCGACCGGCGTCGTTTCGTTTGCGTGTCGCGCTAGACCTAGTTCCCCATCTCATTGCCTGTGGCCACTACAACCTCGTTAAAGAGGCCTACGCTGCCCGGTTGGTATCAGTGAAGTGGAACTTACTTCTCTCTGTGCCATTAGCTCTATCAGGCTATACCATTCAGAAGGAAAGGCTGGAAGAAGAACTTGTGGCGCTAAGAAAGCGCATCGTTCCCGATCTTCGTAGTATCCATAGCAGCGAAACGTGGCAAACTCAGTATCTGGAAGTCATCGTAACTGCGTGCGAAATAGGTTATGCCATTGGGGTGGATCGTGCCGTCCTGCAGCGAGCACTGGCGTTGATACTGGATTATCGTGCCTCCCCCTCGAGCTCCATCCATTACTCCGATGTACCAATGATCGACATCGCGCTTCGCGCGTGGTTGCTCCAGCGCGAACTAAAGCCAAAGACTGCGGAAGCGACAGAAAAGGAAGCCGCAGATCTGGAACAAGTCAAAAAAGTGGCAACGCCAGGTGGCACTCCCTCCAAGCATACCGGAAGTGCACAATTTTTGGTTTTTGCCAGCAATAACAACGCACCACCTGAAAAGAATAAGCCAGGCAGGAAGAAGATGCCAACTCGCATCCAGCACAACGATGGTGACGAACGACTGAAGCGAGCGGTGGAAGGCATCTTCCATATCTACGCAGCGCGTATCGCCGTTCTCGCCCAGGCCGCCATAGCGCCAATTAAAGAAAGGCCCGCCACCGATCTCGCGCTCCCAATCGATTCCTATTCATTTGACCGTGATTATTACGGCGATGACTTCCGCACCAAGGCGGCGCGAAGCGTGGCACGCCTGATGCATCTGAACGGCCTATCCACCGAATACCTATTCGAATGTACCACGCATACCTTGCGCACCCGAAATGAGGGGCCTTTGGCAAGGAGGTCGTTGCCTATTTGGGAGGACTTCTTGGTAAGGCCCGAGGTGCATCAAAAGATACTGGATGAGATTATGTCTCGTTTAGGGGCAATCAAGGGCGCGCGCATTAGTGCGCGAGATAAAGCCAACACGCTCTTAGACTTTAGCAAGCTCGTACTAAATTTCAGTCCAAGAGACGCTCAGGCGTTGTTTGAAGATGCGGTCGTAATTACCCAAGATATCGACCGCGAGGCAATGATCCAAATTGAATTTGTTTCTGGCCTTACCGCCCACCATGATAATTTTTCGCCTACGCTCGGAAAAGAGCTTGCAGTCGCGCATGCGGCTTACGTCACCGATGTCGCGATTCGTCTCGACGGTGAAGAACATTTCCCGTGGAAGAAGGCGATATATTCGATCTATGACCTGTCCCCAGAAGTGGCGTTTGCTGTTTCGTCACAATGGCAGGACGAAGGACTTGCCGATCTTGACGATAGCTTGGCACCGCTTCTTCGCCGAATGGTAAAGGATAGCAAGAATCCAATTCTGGCCAGCGCGCTCTTCGGTTTGCTTAAGTATGTACCTGTGCGTGGTTTCTTGTCTCTTATTGAAAACGTGAGCGTGACCCCCGAACCGTTACGTAAGGATGCATTTGAATTACTGAGTAAGAAATTATTGATGGACGTGTTTTCAAGTCAACGGGATAGACTCATCGAAGATTTAGCTGAACACTTGCCGAGAAATTTTATACCGGGAAACATGACGATTCGCCTTAAAGCGGAAGCGGAACTAATTAAAGAAGCTGGCGCGAATATACCCAATATAAAAGCCGAGACCGAAATGCCAGTGAACTTCCCTGTCGATGCCGATTTCTCAACTGGGGCGGGCATTCGAGCAGCTGTTGATGATGCTAAGGCCGAAGAAAGAAAGCAGGGCCGCTATACATCGCTCGACACGATTTTCCAGGCCGCCAGAAAGAAGATCACCGCCCCTGCTCAGCGACTCATGTTCCTAGAGGTTGTCAGCGACTTCAGTAGCGACGGACTAGATGCTGACAATCGCATTCTCGCTATGTTGGATACGTTAGAGGACTGGAAGAGTCCGGCGATAGATCGCTGGAAAGAGCAGCAGTTACCCTCCATCGTTAGAATAAATCTTTGGGGTTTTACGCGGTGGATCCGAGAGAGCAATGTCAAATTAACTAAGCTGATTCATGCATCAGGTTTACAGGGCCAAGCTCTGATCGATGTGGTTGCTGGGGGTATTGAAGAGCGAAGTGGTGATTACAGTAGCCACTCCCTATTTGGGCTTTGCGAGACCATAGCTCCAAGCCTTACGAAAGAGGATGCGAACGAGCTTACTAAATGGTACGTCGCCCGTTTGGGTGAAAAAGTGCCTAGGGATGTTGTTGATCGGTTCTCCCTAGCAGAAATGCCCGATGATTTAGAGCAGGCCATCGGCCGTTTCCTTTTTGCCCAATTTAGCGACATTGATCTTCGCGTACGCTGGCGGGCTGCTCATTGTTTACGTGCACTTACGGGATTGCAAGGTGGATGGGCACTCAAGAGCGTGCTGGAGGTATACAACCAAAAGGCCGATAACGCTTTTCGCCTGAGGGAAGCCCCCTTTTACTGGTTGGGTGCTCGCCTATTTACCGTGATGACTATAGCGCGCATTGCCCTTGATCAGCCAGAAGCCGTTGCGCCATTGGCACCGGTGTTGTTCGCTATCGCTACTGACGACGAACTGCCGCACTATCTGATTCGAGGCTATGCCAAGGAAACTCTAGAGAAGCTTCTAGCAAACGCTCCCACCCTTCTTACCGCCAGCGAGAAACAAGTCCTTGCCGACATTAATCGCCCTAAAGTCAAATCGAAACCGAGTAAGAAAGGTAAATATCATCGGGAGTTGGAGCGACGTTCCGAACGAAAGGGGGCACGCTTCCGGTTCAATAGCATGGATACAATCCCCTATTGGTACTCCCCCCTGTATCGCCATTTCGCCCAGATGACACCAGGGAAGTTCTTTGCAACCCTCGAGCGCTGGCTGATAGATGTTTGGAAGGCCGATCCAGAGTCCAATTGGTGGGATAAGGAGCCGCGCCGCAAGCGTTACGACCGCGATTCTATGGCCTCTTATCACGGTCACGGAAGCCTGCCAAAGATCGAGCGGTATGGCACCTATCTGGAATGGCACGCAATGTTCTGTGGTCTTGGCGAGTGGCTTGAAACGGAACCCTTGCTTGTACCAGAACATCATTCCGATTCTATCGATTATTGGAGTCGACGCTGGAAACCGACCGAAGCTCCCACATGGTTGGCTGATCGTCGCGGGCATCGACCACTTGATAAAGAATTTATCACCGACAAAGGGGGGGACGATAAACACTGGATCCGTCGTGTGCCGAAACACCGTTTTCAGGCAGCGATATGTGGCGGAAAGGATGCGACGCTGGATATGCTAACGGTTCACGGGGATTGGGCCGTTTCAGGGAAGAATAGGCAAATCGATATCAATGTCAGTACTGCGCTAGTCGAACCGGCCTCAGCGCGCGCATTGATGCGTACACTAAGCGGTAATGAAAAGCGCTTCTGGTTGCCTACTGAACATGAAGAATTTGATGACGAAAATTCATATGACATGCCGCCATTTCGGCTATATGGTTGGCTGTCATTGGCTAGCAGCGATACTGAGTACGACCAAGATGATCCTCTGCGAGCCGAAGTCAGCGAATTGAAGATAAAACCGGCGACCACCCTGATATCCAAGTACAAACTTACGGAAAAAGGCTTGCCGGTATCAGTATGGGAGCAAGGCTCGACCCATGAGTGGTTCCGCTATGAGACTTGGTCGGACTGGAAAGACACTGATGATGATCGCCGTGGGCACCCTCGCCCAGTTGGCTCCAACGGCTATCGCTTGCTCGTTCACAAAGATGCATTGCTTACCATTATGAATAGTGAGAATCTTGATTTAATTGCCGATATTGAGATTGAGCGTAGATTGGAGAGTGAATATGGGGAATCAAGCCAGTGGGACGACAAAACAAAGCGTAGAAAGACCCGCAAAATCCTCGTCTTTCGCCAAAACGGCGATATCGAAGACGAAACCGGACGTATTGGGACTTGGCATTGAAATCGTGAAACAGCTTGGCGAAATGGCCGAGCACGATCTTCTGGCATCATGGATGGCGGATTACCTGGGCGAGAAGCTTACCGAAATCGAGGGAGCGAGCGGCAAGCAACGCGAAGACTTGGAAAAGGAATGCGTCGAACTCATTCTCAGACTATGGGATCGTCGGCACCACCTTCCCAATGGTGCACGACCGCTGGAATCGTTTGAACCCATTTTTCTCGCGCTGAAGGAGCTATCACAGGATGAGCCGCGGTTTTCATTTCTTCGCAACTTGCCACCAGTCGATAGAGATTCTGAAGTGGCTAAAATAATGCAAGGCGTTTTAGCTATCGATCGATCTGCGAGCACGCTCATCCGATATTTCCTTATTGAAGCTGTCGAAAAGATACCCAAGAGCGATAGGCGTTGGACGAATATTCGGACAGCAATCAAACCGCCCGCATGGGATATCGACATCGTGCGCTTTTTGGTCGATGACTCAGAGGCTATGTCGGACAAGTTGGAGAAATTGAGGGGGGAAGAGCGCAAAATAGTGAAAAACATGTTGGAGAGCCTTGATGATTTTGAGAGAGCGACGGCAACCTTGCGAGTATTTCTTGAAGATAAGATTAAAGCAGCCGAATGAATAAGGCCTTCGTCTGTTGCCTACGCATCATGTAATCTCAACGCATCGGTGTGTAACGACGCTAGCGGCCCCTCATGACATGCGACATTCGACCCGTTGCGGGCATCGCAACTTTCAGAAACCGGACATTCAACGTGGAGCTAACCGGCGACCGGAAGCAAGCGAAGCTTGCTGGAGGGCGTCCGTGTTGAGCACAATGTTAGGTGCGTTCTTCGATAACATGGGTGGTATCGCCTTCTAAATACACCGCGAAGCACACAATTTTCCCCCTGACTTGAATGGGTACCAAATCACTGTGTGTCCTAGCCGAGGCAATATTAATAAAGATACCAATAGGGTACTGCAATACATCCAGCATAGCCGAGAGGCTACTAAAATCTTCCATTGCCTCTGCAGGTGACGCATTAAGCTTTAACTCAATGACGGCAAAGTTTCCTTCCGTGCGTGCCTTGTGAAGCTCGGGGTTGAATGGCTCGTGGACAATGATATCCGGGCGAATATTTAACCCATGAACCATCAGCCTCTTTTGATACTCCTGCTCGACAATAACGTCATTTAGAAGTGGAACCCGATGGCGCAGTTGAGCTAGTAGCTCACCTTGAAAGCCACGTTCGGTTTCAAAGAAACGCGGAGCTGATACTGCGGCAAGAGATTCGCGAATGCCTAAGATCACAGATTCCATGCCAAGCACCTAACAGTTATTAGATGGACCCACCGGTCCGCATTATTAAAAATAGTGAGGCGCGCATTCTTTTCATAACCAATTGACTCATTAGAACCCCACTGTTTTGCTGTCCGCATAAGCATAATAGTACGGGCGGACGCGAATATCTCCTACTGGCACACAGCGGAACTTGGCAACGTGCTGCAGGCGCCTGCAACGCAAGGTTAGGCCACATCGCGAAGTAGGAACGCTTGCGCGGCCTCAATCAATTCCTTCATGTTGGCGTAAGACATCTGACCGTGACGAAGAGGTTTATCGTTCATAGAGAGATCAATCGTTACCCCTGACCAAGTCACTGGAAGCAGGGCCTTTTCGGCGGGGTTGAAGTTGAACTTGAGGTCGTGGGCAAAGCAGTTTCGAAGGATGCGCCAGAATGGAAACCAAGGCTGCGCCTTCAGTTTGTCCATCTGACCTGTGGCTTGGCAGTAGCTCTTTGTCATCGGCAGCAAGTCGGTCAGCGCGGATCGGTAGGCCAACGTATACAGATCATCGCAAGCAATTTTCATCGTAGCGTCGTCATGAACAAGCCGAGACACATTCGGAAATATGCGCACTTGGTCCGGCATAGCGTCGTGGATCTGGTCGAACACTCGCGGGATGTCCGGATAGCTCCACAAGACCAACGTAGCGTAGGTGAGTTCGATCCGATTCAGTGCGGTTCGGTACTGGCCGAGCAGTTCAGAGTCGGGATTCATGTGGTCCAGCGACCGGAGGGAGCGAACTTGAGCGAAGGGTTAGAAATGGCCATGAAAATGCTCAAGCTATTAAGGCGTATTGGTGATTTTGAAAATTGCCGCGCTAATCAGGATGAAGCCGAGTATGTCAAACAGGGAGCCCAAAAGATTTGCATTTCTTGGGTGCCCGCTAATGATGCCACCGCCACCCATATAAACATTGGGGGGAACAATTTTCGTTTGGAGAGGATGGTTTATCCATTCACCGAGACCGATGAACAAAATTCCGAGACTCATAATGATCGCATGTGCATTTGCGATGCCCTTCAATTCAAAGGTCATTGCCGCAATTACCCCGGCAGCACCAAGAACTACGAGCACATGATACCAGTGTTCGATCTTCAACCCGGTCAGCGATTTATCCATATTTCTAACGAAGCTGTAGAAAACGTTTATTCATAGCCGGCTATCGTGCCGTGAACCAAACCAAATATCAAGGTCGAATGACCGCTTTGGAGCAAGCATATTCTCGAAGGACTGCCATTGGCACATTGCAGTAGTTCAAGTGGCGAAATTGACTTCGCTAAAGCTGCCGTACGCGAAGGGCCGTTCCGGCCGATGATGCGCCAGTCATTATTCGACTATGCTGCAGATGACCGAGATCTTGATGCAGCAGGTGTGGGCACTAGAGTGATGAATTAAGAAACCGGCGAAATGGAATTTTCGAGAAGGGATTACGACAACTTCAATTGAACCTTCGAAGACTTCCTGCCGGGTGCGGCCTTTGGAATAAATCCAGTCACCCTACATTTCATTCCCTCGACCTTTTTTCCATTTTCGAAAGAAGTGGATTGGTAAGCCATGATCTCACGCTTGGCAGCTAACTCAGCTAACTGAACCAGTGTTTTAGGTAGTGAAAGCCCAACAGCATTTGCGATATCAGAATCTATGTATTCACCGTTAGCTTTGAGGTAGTCGAGAATTTCTTTCATGTGTATATCAACATTGAAACAGCAAGACCGGTGTTGTCACCAGCCTTGCGCATCTCAATTCTTACTTCTTCCCGCCGTTAACCGCGCCCTTCAGCGTAGCGCCTGGCTTGAAAGCAGGGGCCTTGGATGCCTTGATTTTTAGCTCTGCGCCAGTAGCTGGATTACGACCAACACGCGCTGCACGCTTGCGAACTTCGAATGTACCGAAACCAACTAGGGCAACGTTGTCGCCTTTCTTTAAAGTGGCCGTGATGATTTCAATCAATGCAGCGATATTGCGATCGGCATCTGCCTTGCTGTTGTCAGTCTTTGCAGCCAGTGCATCAATTAGTTCTTTACGGTTCATGCAATTCTCCTTAGTTAATCGAACTTCCATTGTATCGAGTAGTCAACGCTGTGCAATAAACCAACTCATCTTTTTGGTTTATTGGGATATGCTAATAAATGATTTGCTAGAGTGTTTAAAACACCAGATTTGTTAATAGGAGGATTTGCCATGGCTAACATTGCATCAGAAATGAAGGATGAGATTTCACGATTATCTCGAAAGGAGATCAAAAATGAGGTTTCAACTTTAAGAAAAGCATCATCACAATACAGGTCAGATATTGCAGCCTTGAAGCGCCGAGTGGCTACGCTAGAGCAACAACTGTCTCGCGTACTCAAGTCTTCGACTGTGAAGTCTGATGTCGAAGTGCCTGCAGAAGCTAAGCCCAAACAACGCTTCACTGCGAAGGGATTGAAGTCGCTTAGAAGCAGATTGGGCTTGAGTGCTGAATCTGCTGGCGTCCTGATTGGTGTCGCGCCCCAAACCATCTACAACTGGGAAGCCGGTAAGTCGAGTCCACGCGAATCTCAACTTGAGCGAATTGTTCATCTCAGAGGCATGGGTAAGCGTGATGTGGCGGCTGTCCTAAATCAGCAGGCTAATTAAGCTCGCTACGGTTAGGCAAGAATTCGATTCCTTTTAACCAGTTCCTCATAACTGATCGGCTTACCGGGTCTGGCTGTGGCTGTGTTGTCCAGCCAGTGTGCCCATGCGCGACTGGTATGGGGGTTGTAGACAAGCTTGAATAGGTGCTGCGGTCCCAGACCATACTCTCCTGATTCAATGCAGGCATGGCCCGTAACAAGGGAGCTAAACAGGGTAGGAGTGCGTGGTG
>Ga0210009_1003017_pt1 | contig 11350 bp, 12 predicted proteins | sample CryGeyCG2114_065_FD_185457 | JGI IMG/M metagenome (GOLD analysis project Ga0210009, IMG submission 185457) | Groundwater microbial communities from aquifer - Crystal Geyser CG12_big_fil_rev_8/21/14_0.65 (SPAdes) (version 2) | ecosystem: Environmental > Aquatic > Deep subsurface > Groundwater ... | reverse complement strand
TTGTTTTAAAATCAGAACACTTTTTCATATTCGTAAACCTCTTTTTTTGTTCAAATTAAAGATAGTTTACATTGTTCTTAAGCCTTACGGCTTAAGGACTCTATATTTTGAACTTTTCTACAAAGCCGTAGGCCAAGCATTGTAGAGAATCTCATGTTACTTGGCAGGGCACCATGACTATCTAGTCAGCGTGCGTCTCTTATCTCTTCATGTGATCCGTTGCCAAAGTGACTGTGGAGAACTTTTGGCAGGCAATAGTCGGACCGAGAGCCTGTAGAAAGAGAATCTTCCAAAAAAACAATTTGCCTTCAGACAGTTAATTTTATAAATAACTCTCGATAGCAGTATGGTAACAGGGGGTATGGTTGTGATATTAAGGCGTATATCATCAGATTCAAAGAAATATCTGAAGAAATTCGGGACTATATCAGGTGTTTTTGTTCCTTCTGTGCTCACTATTCTTGGCGCAGTCATGTATCTGATAGCGCCGAAAGTCCTTGGTGGTGTCGGCCTCATCAAGATGATCGCAATAATCATGATTGCGCATTCTATAACTTTCGCGACAGCATTCTCGATCTCAGCCATCGCCACAAATATCCAAGTGAAAGGTGGCGGTCTATATTATATACTATCACGAAGCCTTGGAAAAGCCTTTGGCGGAAGCATGGGGATACAGCTATATCTTGCGCAGAGTGTAGGCGCAGCGTTCTATGCGATAGCGTTCGCAAAAGCACTCCATGCTATATTGCTTGGGTTTGGAGTGATCGCTAACGAAGTGTTTCTCGCAGCAGGTTCATTTTTGATTTTCTTCATCATAGCATATAGGGGCGCTGGGTTCGTCATAAAGATACAGTATCTGATACTTTTCACAATAGCATTGTCGCTTGTGTCTGTCTTTATGGCTCCGAATGGAGCGAATGTGCAGGCGCATCTGCTTGGAACACACGGTGTCGCGATCCCATTCTGGGTAGCGTTCGCATTGTTCTTCCCCGCAGTGACTGGCATCGACGCTGGTGTTGGCATGAGTGGCGAATTGAAAGATCCAAAAAAAAGTCTTGTCACAGGGACTTTCTTCGCAATATTTGCCACGCTCATTATATATCTATTCTTATCTTTGAAGATGTCTCTGACAGCTACGCCAATGGAACTCAGCACTGATGCGATGATTGTCAAGAACGTGGCATATATTCCATCGTTAGTATTCATCGGGATACTTGTCGCAACAGCTTCATCCGCTTTGAGCTATCTCATGACTGGTCCAAGATCACTCCGCGCGATGGTGAATGATGGTATAATACCTAAACGGCTTGCGTTCCTTGGTAAATCATTTGGCAGCAAAAGCCAGGAGCCGCATGTGGCGTTGATCCTCACATTCCTGATTGGCGAATGCGTGTTGTTCATGGGTGGTCTTGATTTGGTGTCGCAAGTGGTCGCGATGTTCTTCCTCAATGTCTATGGCTGGGTCAATGGCGCGGCTTTTTTGGAGAAAATAAGCAACAGCCCAAGTTTCAGGCCTACATTCAGCTCTCCATGGATAGTCTCTCTATACGGCATGATCGCATGTTATTTTGTCATGTATCTGTTCAATCCGATCATCATGGTCGTCAGTATCTTCTTCCAGGTCTTGATATTCTATCTATTGACAAAGAACAATTTCACACGGGGACTTGAGAGTGTATGGGATGGTGTGCTATTCCAGTTCCTGAGAGTCGGGCTGAACTGGATCGAGAAGAGCGAGAAGAGCAAGAAGAACTGGCGGCCGACAATTGTTAGTTTCTGCATCAATCCAAAGAATCAGAAAGTGATGATCGTGCTCCTGAATTTCATAAGCTTCAATCGGAGCATCATGAAACTTTATACTTTGATAAAAGGAAAATTCGGTAAGATGTCTGAGATCCGTGAACAGACTGAATCTGATGTGAAAGAGCATATAAAAGAGCATGATTTCGAACTGTTCCCGCGTGCTGTAGTGACGCCTGATTTTGAAGTCACTTTCGAATCGATAATCCAGAGCGAGGCTCTTGGGAATCTTCCATTGAATACCGGTCTTGTAGATTATGATGATAAGCTTGATCTGGCGAAATTCGCGAATATATCACTTGGGCTGAACAAAAACTTCATGATAATGAGAAACAGGTCCGGTTTCTCACAGTTCAAGAAAGTCGATGTGTGGTGGAGCGAGAGAAAAGATGGCAATCTTGCGATCATGCTCGCTTATCTGATAACACATTCAAAGACCTGGAAAGAGAACGATGGAGTCATACGTCTCTATAATATCGTCCAGAGCAAGAAAGATATGTCGAACGCAAAAGAACGTATCAATCGGGTGATTAAAGATTCAAGGATTGAGAATATCGAGATAAATGTGATGCATGAGGATGAACATAATCTGCCAGATGTCATCCAGAAATTCTCTGGCTTCTCTGATCTTGTTATCCTTGGCATGAAACGCAACAAACAAGGGCAGATCACTTCTGAATCAATACGGAAAGCAGCCGAGTGCACGAAGAGACTCAATCTTAGTCTGCTGGTCGCGGCGCATGATGAGATTTCCCTCGATTAAATGACAAAGCTTATATAGCCTTCTCCAAAGCCCCGATGTACGATGAATTTCCAGAAGATCCCAAGTGTGAGGAAGATCGATGCTTTTCTAGATACTGCTTTCTCCCGTGCGAGGAAAGAGAGCGATAAGTCCAGGATGTCTTTCAAAGATTCAAAGGCGCTCAGCAGGATAATAAAATCAAGGATAGCTGAACTTAAGAAGATTGAATCAGCTGGTGAGTACTTGTCTTCTGCATTCATGGATATTGTCGAGAATTTTCCAAGCTACAACTCCTTGCCGATGTTCTATCAAGAGGTATTCAAGTGCCTGTTCGATGTCGATGAGATGAGGAAGTCCCTTGCCGCGGTCAATTGGGCTGCGAAGACGATAACCAAGCTGCAGTTCGATACTGTCGCGAAGATCAAACGTTGTAGGATACTTGAGAATATGAATAAGATCAGACAGGGATTCTATGGGCGGACTTGTTCAATCATCGAACAGGTGAAGAAAGACCTTGATGGATTGGAGACAATCAGATTGAAATTGCGGGAAGTGCCGACTGTCGATCTTGATAATTTCACGATAGCGATCGCCGGTTTCCCAAACGTCGGCAAATCCACATTGCTTAGCAAATTATCTTCAAGCAAGCCAAAGATCGCGGATTATCCATTCACGACAAAAGGGATCAATATCGGTTATTTTGAATTCCGTAATTATAAGATACAGCTTCTTGACACGCCAGGGACACTCAATAGGTTCCAGAAGATGAATGATATCGAGAAATTGGCTTATCTTACTATGAAACATGCTGCCGATATGATCATATTCATCTTTGATCTGACTGAAGAGTACTCGATTGAAGATCAGCATGAGCTGTTCAAGAAGGTATCTGCATACGAAAAAGATATTGTTGTATATCTCAGCAAAAGAGATGTCTTAGATGAAGAGACACTTGATGATTTCATCAACAAAAATAAAGATTTGATCATCTGCGATATCGCCATGCTCGAAAAGATCATCATCGAAAAATTAAGGGCCAGCCAAAAAAAATGATTTCTTTTCTATTAGATATATCCATCTGATATCTATCACATCGACATCTGATCAGCTACGGAGCCATCATCATTTTGATATCTGTCCCAGCATATCATCGATCTTCTTTTTGAGGGCAGGTCTTGGCAGGAAACCGACAGTCCGTGCGACCTCTTTTCCTTTCTTTGTCATGACAAGACAAGGGATACCTTGTATGCTGAATTGCGCGGATAGTTCTGGTGTAGAATCTGTGTCTATTTTCACGAACTTGATCTTGCCTTTGTATTCATCAGAGAGTTCCTCAAAGACAGGGCCCATCATCTTGCATGGTCCGCACCATGATGCCCAGAAATCGATGAGCACCGGTAGATCTGATTCATTTACTTCTTTCTTGAAATTATCATTGTTTATGTGTGTTACAGCCATGTTGGAAAACACCTCACATTGAAATCCGATTGCCACATATTTAAATTTAATGGAGTAAAGCACAGGAAAGCAAGCGATTTTATGGTTCTTCTGGATTTCAAAGTAAACTATAAATAGTAGACACCTGTGTTATATCTTAAAATGGATATAAAAAATGATGATTCTGGGATACGTAAAGTATCTGATCTGCATGATGGTTTCAGCGATGGATTCACACCAGTGAAATCTATCGATCTTTCACGATGCAAAACAGTGAATGATCTGGTCGTCGCGATGTCGACGACAGCATTTGGCGGAAGATCTCTTGGCGAAGCAGCCGATGTCTTTGAGGCCATGGTCCGTGACAAAGATTGTTTTGTTGTACTTACTCTGTCTGGTGCGATGACTGTCGCAAAGATGGGTCTTTTAGTGTGTGATATGATCGACAAAGGCATGGTTGACGCGGTAGTCTCGACTGGCGCCCTCATGGCACATGGATTTGTCGAAGCCGCTGGGATGCAGCATTTCAAATATGAGTCCGAGATGGATGATAAGGAACTATATGAAAAAGGCTATGATCGGGTGTATGACACACTTGAGCTTGAGAAGAACCTTGATGATGCTGAGCTCATTGTCCGTGAGGTCCTAAATACCTGCGATTCTATTGAAGAATGGTGCAGTTACAAACTCAACTGGAAGCTTGGTGAGCATCTGAAGAACAAGTTCGAAGGAAGAGGGATATTGAAATCCGCTTTCATGCGAAAAGTGCCTGTATATGTACCTGCGTTCACTGATTCAGAGCTCGGGCTTGACTTTGGGATATGTAGACGGAATCGGCGAAGAAAAGGTGAGGACCCACCAAAATTCAATCCATATCATGATCTTGAGGATTATACCGCAAGGGTGCTTGAGTCGAAGAAGCTTGGCATCTTCACTATCGGCGGCGGCGTCCCACGTAACTGGGCGCAGCAGGTCGGCCCATATCTTGACATAATCGATAAACGTATCGGTGAAGGCGGAGCATTCAAGCGGTTCCATTATGGCGTCCGTATATGCCCTGAACCAGTGCATTGGGGCGGACTTTCCGGCTGCACATATTCTGAAGGCGTCTCCTGGGGCAAGTTCGTGCCTAAATCTGAAGGCGGCATGTGGTCTGAAGTCATGAGCGATGCGACGATAGCATGGCCCTTGATACTTAAAGCAGTCATGGAGCGGTTGGATGCCTCTGGCTGGAAGAGCCATAGATTGAAGTGATAGCTGATATGATTTGATTGCTTTTTATTTTATCTTCTTATTTCTTGGTATCAGCGATTCTAGGGTTTCTCGTCTATTGTTGGACGATTGGACACTTACTTTTTTTTGGTTTGAGCAAATTGTCTCTCCGATATTTAATATATCCAATGTCGTGGTATCTTTGTCTGCGTAACTTTATGATTTCAAAAAAATATATGGATGGTGAAAAATATGGGTGAAAATAAAGACGATAAGAGTAGCATTCAAAACAGAGGCAGAGGACATTTTTTTAAGGTCGGCTTTTCTGCATTGGCTGCGATAGCGATAAGTGGATGTGGCAGATCTTTGCCTGGACAATACATTGATGAAATCACTCCGAGTAATGATACGCCTGGAACAGTCGATTTTGTGATGCCAAAATCTGGTGACCAGTCTATGATGAAATCTAATGACCAGTCTGGGATAAAAAATTTTGATGCTTTATGCACAGATGATATCCCTGATTGTGTTCTTCCTCCGTATCCATCTACAATAAGTGATATCGTAGTCGAGCAGATCGCTTATGCGATTGATCTGGATGTCGTTATGACTTCATCGTACAAATGGGGCTGGAAGATAAAAGTACAGGAATTATGCACGGACAACAATTATCTTGTCACTGGTGAGAATGAACCATGGGCAGCAGGAAATGACAAGACAAGGCTTTTGACGACACGTCTTGATTTCGGCTGTATGGACCCGCAGGTATCCTGGCATAGGGAAGATGCATTGTCCTCTCTTGTGAATAGTGTATCTGATCTGGACTATATGCGTCTATCGTCTAATCGGATATGCGACCTCGGGATAGACGATATGTCTGTGCCTCCGAAAGAGCAGTATGTGGACTCAGCCAATAAATTCGGCGTGAGTATTGATGATCTGATGCAGATGACTGGCTGCGATGCTGATCAGATGCAGATGCATAGGTGGCTACGCGGAGAGAGCGATCCATTCAGCATCACGACTATCAGGCCGCTTGACAAGAAGCCAGGAGTATATGAGATCATGCTATATCGGGTCGGGACTGATAACAGCAGGACACGTGTCCTGACTGCTCATCTGGATTTCAGCACAGGTGAGATGAAGAGGATTGATTCTGCATCGATGCTCGGCGGGCCTTACTCGAAGATATATGCCTGGATACCTGATACGAATGGGTTTGAAATCAAAAAGTATGGTGTGGATACAGAGAGCCAGAGCATGTCACTTCTCTACATGCCAGAGCTCCTTGCTCTGACCGGGCAATATTGGTGATTTCAAAAATATATCTTATTTTTTTGTCATGAATTAAAACAGAAGTGTTTTGATGATAAGATCCTGATGGACAGAGGTGTTTGATATGGTATTCCTAGAAGCATTATTTGGATTTTTGGTCAGTCTCATAGTCTCATCTGTAATCATCTATTTTGCCGCAAGATTGCTTGGTGAGACTGAGGGATTTGGCACAGCGATAATGGCTGCTTTATCTGGGGCGATAATCTTTCCATTGATGTCTTATCTGTTCGGTGTTGGTTGGATTGCCGCATTGCTTGCAGGGATAGCCTGGCTTATCGCTCTTGGCAGCATCTATTCAATAGGATGGGTGAGAGCATTTATCATAGCTGTGGTGATATGGCTATTGACAACAGTTGTCAGTCTTGTGTTACCGACCATCGGAAGAGCGGCCAAGATATAATAATAATAATTGGAACCCTATCAGTAGATTCACTTGACGAATTCGACTCCTTTCATATCCTTAAATTCCTTATCCCCTGTCAGGAAAGGGATCTTGTTTTGCTGTGCATAGACATAGCCGATGCAATCGACATATGATAGATGCCTTTTTTTGTTCTTTATCTTCAAAGCCATGGCTTTGAAAATGACTTCATCATCTATCTCTCGCACACATCCCTTGAATTTCTTGTAGAATATCTGTGCGACTTCTTCATCGTATTGGTTCAGCAGAGAATAATAGAACTCGATAAGATTGAATCTAGAAGTGATCGCGACATAGTTAGAGAATCTTTCATATGCAGGGTTTCCGATGATGACTTCTATCAATGCATAAGTGTCAAAGAAGCATTTCATATATCCCAGCCTTTTCTAAGTTCATCCTTTAATTTCTGGGTGTTCGGTTTCCAATTTGGAAGGAGACCAAAGAATTCTTTCACTTTGTGGATCTTCTTGATGCTGATCATCACCTTGTCATTAGGTCCGATCTGTTCTTCCTTCACAAGGTTGCTCGGCAGTATCACACCAAGTGAATTGCCCCATTTTTTTGTTATGCATTCTATATCTGCCATGGCGACTAGTTATACGTAGTATAATTTAAATCTTCCGCTTTTAAATATTATATCACAGCAGGTTAACCTTTTCGTTGGATATATGGAGATATTTCCCGGAAATAGCTTTGCTAGATATTTATAGCGCAAAGACGGCAAAGACCGAATGAAGCGGTGCTGTAGAAAGTCATCTTCTCTTGGAGATATATGTCCCTCTTTTAAGCTTTGAGCACCCTGCCCTATGGTCAGCGTGCGCTGTTTTGCCCTGTCTGTCAGACCTTATATACATGATGGATCAAAAATAGCAGGGGCAGACTTGTGTCCGGGCCGCTTTAAGCGGTCCGGGACTCTGCGAAGCGGAGATATGAAAAAGATCTGGTATCGGTGATCAAGACAAGACTTTCTACAGAGCCGAATGAAGCGAAACGTTTATAAATGGAACCCATTTCTCTAATCCAGAATAAGGTGCTATAATAATGGTATTCACACAATTAAGATCGACAAGGAAAACAACAGGCGGCAGATATAAAGGTAAAGTAGTCAAGAGACGATCTCAGATAGCTGGCGCAGCGACACTGACAAAACTTGGAAAAGACGTCAAGAGAAAGGACACAGGGCGAGGCGGAAATCCAAAGACCCGTCTCATCTCAGCAGAGACAGTCAATCTTTTCGACCCAAAGACCAAGAAGCATGTCAAGACAAAGATAAAGCTCATCACAGAGAATGCGGCGAGTAGGCACTTTGTCACACGAAACATCCTTACAAAAGGCACAATCGTAGAGACCGAGAAAGGCAAGGCACGTATCACATCTCGTCCTGGCCAGGAAGGGACTCTGAACGCTGTCCTTATCTGATTGTTTTTTTTATCATATTATCTAACTCTAATACTTCTTTGGCTCTGATACAGATGAAGATGTTTTATTCAGAAAATATCTTTTCTATTCTATCGGGATTTGAGGCATGATGCCCTATCTCTTTCTTGATTATATCGCCCAATGTTAAAACCGCTTTTTTGTATATCTCGGCTGCGACCATTTTTTGTGCCTTTGTTGGTTTTTGTATCACTTCCCTGCGATACCATTCTCCGTCTAAATAAACATGTTTCATCAAATCGATCTCTCCAAGATGATTGATGGATGATCTGTCGATAAGATACGCTAGTGGGGGAGAATCTCTTGGGAATCCTTTATCATCTTTTTTGCCGACCGCAAAAAGCATGTCTGGTTTTCCATCCCTATCATAATCACGCATGCTGAACACGATATATCTATTATCTGATTTGAATCGTATCATCTCTTTATCGTATGATTTGACATATCTATGGATAAAGTTTATCCGTTGCACATGTGTCTTTGGTATCCTCTGTGCATACATAGTCCCACATCCAGATAAGAATAACGCGACCGGTAGGATATATCTATCTATTCTATTCATTTTAGGATCCCTTAAAAAAAGAGAATGGTGATTGTATTATTATATCTTTCGTGATATCAATTCCAGCGTTTTGTCTAATATGTTCTTGTTGTATATCAATCCAAGATGTGCCACATCCTGGACCAATATGTTTTTCCATCCAGGACACCAGCCATTCTTATGTGGTATCAATAGTTCATCAGCGTCGCTGAACACAGAAGACGCGAATATGGTGGCGGGTGTCTCTGCTTTGCAGAGCTCTTCTAAGAAATCAGAACCAGGAACCATCTGTCCAGCGCTTTTCCCGACTCCAAGATGTGCCATCACAGTGCCTTGGAACGGACTTCCTAAAGCGACAATTCGATCCACGTATTTTGATTGATCCAAGGCTTTCACGATATAAGCTCCTACAAGCCCCCCCATGCTGTGGCCAATCATATCGACTCGTCTGGTCGGAGAATCATGCGCGATCCTTTCGATCCCTTCTGCCGCTTGTTCGGCAGATCTCCTTATGTCCTGGTAGAATGATCCGTATCCTATCGGTATGACTGTCCGATCATTCTTGGCAAAGTGTTTTTGGAGATATGTGAATGTATGTTTCATCTGGCAATAGCCATGGAGCGCTATTATAGGGTTGTCATGATCACCCTGTGTTTCATCGATTTTTGTTGAACCATGCATGTGATCGATCAGATTAAGATATCCATATCTGATCTCATCTAGATACGCTTTGAAGATCCCCATGAGATTGTCTTAAAAAATGATATATTTAAATCCTTCGTAAAGAAAATGAAAGCTCATCTGAAAAGTTTTTTTCCGTGCTCATAATAATTTTCTACTAATTTTTTCTCTTTTAATATGTCTTCTTTTGAAATATTTCCTGCGTGCTCGAAGATCAATGGGATCTTTTTTGTGATCTCATAACTGAACAGTTTCTCCATATCGCAGATCCCTGTCCCAAGCGGGATGTGATCGAGTTTGCCATCGAAGTCATGCACATGCATCTCGACTACTCTGTCTGAAAGATTATCAAGGAACCAGAATGGGTCATTATATGAATGATAACAATGTCCGATATCTATCAGCAATCTTAGATCTTGGTATTTTGCGAATACTTCCAGATATTCTTCTCTTTCCAAAAAAACAGATTTGTTTACGCGCTGCATAGTCTCGATCGCGAACGGTATTCCCACAGACGATGATTTTCCAAGCGCATATTCTATGCATTCCTCGACGTATGGCATGATCTCTTCACGCTTTTTCTCTTCGCCATATGCACGAAATATTGTGAAACCGCTGAAGACTGATGATTTTCCCTGTGATATATATCTGGCTTTGCTTCCCGGATGCATGCTCACCACTTTCGCTTCCAATATAGATGCGGCTCGAAACATCCCATCGATGATAGTTCTGTTCTCTTTAAGTCCCTTCGATAAGTTCACTTGATGGGGTATTTCATGGGCTGGTGGAAAATATGCATGGACTGTGAAATCCAGCGACGGAAATTTTTTTTTGATCCTTTCGATAGTATCAAATACATCTTTTTCATAAGCGTGCGCCGCGCCCATCTCCACAAGCGAGAAACCAAGCGCTTCAGCTGATACGACAGAATCGTAGATCCCATGGCCCAATGCTGCGAAATAACTAGATGATATCCCTGGCTTCATGATATCGCTAATGTCGGCAGAATTTAAAAATATATGTCAAAACATATATAAAGGCCCTAAAAATCCATGCATCCAGAGCTCTGATGGTTGATACGCTGTTGATAGTGACATTCCTTGTAAGCTACGTGGTTACATTATTTGCAGTTCCGGCATGGATCACAAGAGCGAGGGCGACTGGTTTTCTGGCAAAAGACATGAATAAGCTGGATAAGCGAGAAGTCTCTGAGCTAGGTGGTCTTTGCGTGGTCTTTGGTTTCATCTGCTCATTGCTTCTGTATATCGCGGTCATCACTTTTGTTTTCCAGATAAACAGCGCATCAACCCAGTTCATACTGGCAGCGTTATGCAGTGTCCTGATCGCGACAATAATAGGACTGACGGATGATATCCTTGGCTGGAAGATCGGTTTCACAGCAGGATACAAGGTCCTTCTGACTTTTTTGATCGCGCTTCCGATGGTCGTCATCAATTCAGGTGTCTCATATATGAATATTCCCTGGATCGGCAACCTTAGCTTGGGTATCTTGTTTCCCCTGATAGTGATTCCTATCGGTATCGTCGGCGCTGCGAATGGTTTCAACATGCTGGCTGGTTATAATGGGCTTGAAGCTGGTATGGGCATGATAATATTGTCGACACTCGGTCTGCTCTCATGGCTCTCTGGCAGAGGCTATGTCGCTGTGATCGCGTTCTGCATGGTATTCGCTCTGTTCGCTTTTTATCTCTTCAATAGATATCCCGCGAAGATATTTCCAGGA
>Ga0210009_1003006_pt1 | contig 11405 bp, 7 predicted proteins | sample CryGeyCG2114_065_FD_185457 | JGI IMG/M metagenome (GOLD analysis project Ga0210009, IMG submission 185457) | Groundwater microbial communities from aquifer - Crystal Geyser CG12_big_fil_rev_8/21/14_0.65 (SPAdes) (version 2) | ecosystem: Environmental > Aquatic > Deep subsurface > Groundwater ... | reverse complement strand
ATTTGAATTTGGATATTAAGAAAATCTATACAGAAGCAAAGTCAGCCAAAAAACCCAATAATCGTCCCTTATTTGATGAAATGATACAGAGAATTGAAAACGGCGAAGCTGATGGAATTCTATGCTGGCAGATAAACCGCTTATCTCGTAATCCCATAGATAGCGGTAAGTTAAGCTGGCTTTTACAACAAGGAATACTCAAATCAATCCAAACCATAGACCGACAATATCTTCCCGATGATAATGTAATTCTTTTCAGCGTTGAGAGTGGAACGGCAAACCAGTATATTCTGGATTTAAAAAAGAATGTAAAAAGAGGACAAGAGTCAAAACTCGCAAAAGGCTGGCTTCCCTGTTTCGCTCCGCAAGGATATTTAAACAGCAGAATTAAGGAAAAGGGAGAAAACGATATTCTTAAAGACCCAGAGCGTTTTCCGCTAATAAGAAAGATGTGGGATTTAATGTTAACAGGTAATTACACACCGCCTCAAATTTTGGATATTGCCAATAAAGAGTGGGGATATAGGACAAGAAAAACAAAGCGAAGCGGTGGCAATTCTCTATCAAGAAGTGGCATTTACAGAATTTTTACTAATATCTTCTATACAGGAATTATTGAATATGGCGACAGACAATACGATGGCAAACACGACGCAATGATTACTCTTGAGGAATATGACCGAGTGCAAAAACTTCTCGGAAGAAAAGGCAGACCAAGACCAAAAACCCATAAATTCGCTTTTACTGGATTTATTCGGTGTGCGGAATGCGGTTGTCTTTATACGGCTGAAACTAAAACCAAATTTATCAAAAGTGAAAATGAATACAGAGATTACACTTATTACCACTGCACGCATAGAAAGAAAGATATTAACTGTTCTCAGCGAACGGCATTAAGAGAAAAAGATTTGGAAATACAAATTGAAAAAGAAATAGAAAAATATACAATTCTGCCAGAATTTCTGCATTGGGCATTAGAGAGTCTTAACAAGAAAAACGATAATGAGATTGATGAACGGACTAAAATTTACGAAATGCAACACAAGACACTCGTGCAAACCCAAAAAGAATTAGATGAACTTACTAAGATGAGATACCGACTCTTGATTGATGATGGAACTTTTCTAAAAGAACAAAAAGAGCTTCAAGCTAAAATCGCTCAGCTAAAAAGCAAATTAAGAGAAACTGAAACAAGAGCCGAGCGATGGCTGGAATTGACCGAGAGAACCTTTAATTTTGCAACCTACGCTCGTAAGGCGTTTATTACGGGCGGGTTAGAACTAAAGAAGGAAATAATGATGGCTTTGGGTCAGAACCCGATAATTAAAGGGAAAAAGCTCATAATTGAGCCAAATGAGTGGCTACAACCAATCAAAAATGGCTACCCTGTCTTAGAAGCAGAATATCTAAGGTTAGAACCAATAAAATTACCTCTAAATGAACGGAAAACAGAGGCTCTCGCCTCTGTTCGTGCACGCTGGCGGAGGAGGTGGGACTCGAACCCACAAACGGCTTTTTAGACCGTTACGGTTTAGCAAACCGGTGCCCAACCATTAGGCGACTCCTCCCTATTAAATTATATTTTAAGCATATCTTATTTAAAGTACTTCTTCAAGTTTTTTGGATTACTAGAATTAAAAATTTGAAAATATCTTCGGACATCCTTAACGCTGTCAATGCGTACATCTTTTTTTTGAGCTAACCTAGGATTCAACCCATTGTCTTTTAAAATATTAAACACGGATTGACGAAGGGGTTCGGAATGACTTGTAAATGCAAGTTTTTTATATTTGTAGAATTTACCATTTACTTTATAGCGATGATTAAAAATACATCCATCAGTATCTATAAGACCGCGCACGGAGGCGATTGAATACAATTTATTTTGTTTTATCCAATCTGGAATATCTACTTGTTGTTTAATTTTATTCCCTTGTTTAAGTCCGAGTTTCTCAATGCAAAAACGTACTAGTTCAATTCGTGAAATCACTAGATCAAATGATAGAGCACTTTTGTCATACTGAATACCAATCGGAATATCAAATAATCTTTTTATTAAATCAGCAACAAATTTACTATATTCTTTCTCCTCGATAGAATGAAAAGAAATTGTAATCTGGTATTTAGCAATCCCACCATCACCCAATAAAATACCAACAAATTCAGCAAGATCTTCAGATTTTCTTGGTTTTTTAATAGGAAGAGGAGCATTGATAATTGAGTGCTGTTTAAATTTTCCCTCTCTTTCCTACCATTCATACCATTTCTTTTTTCGATATTCGGGATCCCCAATGCTACCGTACTTTTTCCACATGGCTAACCCACCAACCGATGAACTATGGGCTACATACCAGTAATCTTTTTTTAGTTTGACATCGGAAGGAAACAGGGTGCCTGTCTTTCTGCATAATTTGCGAAGCGCGCCAAGTTCCATTGAAAATTTTTCACGACGCCAATCTCTAATAGTTCTTTCAGAAAGATTGCATAATTTTGAAATTTCTTTAATTGAGAGATGAGGAATAGCTTTATCTATAAATTCCCTTTGCGCTCCTTTTGAAAAGAAAACTCTCATAAAAATTATATTAGCTCGGCTATACCTCCATATTATCAGAAAAATGGGGTTTAGTCTATGGTAATATTCCCAATTTTATGTTATTTTAAATAAATATCGCCCTCGTAGTTTAATGGATAAAACGGGAGTTTGCGGAACTTCAAATAGGGGTTCGATTCCTCTCGAGGGCACCCTATTAGAAATTTTATTAATTAAGTTATTACTAAATATTTGTTTTAGTTTAGTTCAAATTTGGAATTTCTAACGGGGCAAGCATGAATCTCTCTACTCCTATTGAAGAAATTCCTCGGGTCGGTCCTCAATATCAAAAAAGGCTAAAAAAATTGGGGATTAAAACTGTCCGCGATCTTTTGTTTCATTTTCCTCACCGCTATGAGGATTTTTCTGATATAATTCCGATTTCCCAGGCAACGCCTGGAAAAATTATCTGCATCCAAGGAGAAATTACTGAAATCAAAAACTTCAGAACTTTCAGGAGAAGAATGTACATAACCGAAGCAAAAGTAAGTGATGAATCCGGGGGAATCCGTGTTACCTGGTTTAACCAACCATATCTGATAAACACCTTAAAAAAGGGTGATTTTGTTTTTCTGGCAGGTAAAATGGTTTCAAAAGACGGAAAAAAATATTTATCCAGCCCAGCTTATGAAAAAATTCCCGCCTTCGCCCTCCGAAGCCTTGGCGAAGGAGGGCTTCGTCTGGCTACGACGGGCAAACCCGCCCAAAATTTCGAAGATTTAAATTTTGATCCAACCCATACCGGAAGAATTATTCCCGTTTATCCTGAAACAGAAGGAATGTCCTCGCGCTGGCTAAGATTTATTATCAAACCCCTTTTAATAAAAATAAAAGACGGAATTCCCGAAACTCTGCCCGAAGAAATAAGAAAAGAGCAAAACCTTCTTCCGATTAAAGAAACGATTTGGCAAATTCATTTCCCCGACACTTTAGAAAAAGCCGAGCTATCAAAAAAAAGATTTGTCTTTGAAGAGCTTTTTGACCTCGCCTTGGCGATTCTCCGTGAAAAAATAAAATTAGCGAAAGAAAAAGCAACTATTATTCCTATTAATCTTGAACTAATCAAAAAATTCATACAAAAACTTCCTTTTAAATTGACTCTCGACCAGAAAAAATCCGCCTGGCAGATTCTAAAAGACTTGGAAAAAGTAAGGCCGATGAACCGGCTTCTGGACGGCGATGTTGGTTCCGGGAAAACAGTGGTGGCTACAATTGCGGTTTTAAACGCGGTCAAGGCCGGCTTTCAGACAGCTTTTATGGCACCGACCGAAATTCTGGCAAAGCAGCATTTTAAAACGATAAACGGTTTATTAAAAGGATTTAAAGTAAAAATCGGATTAATAACAGGGAAAGAGAATTTCTTTGACAGTAAAAAAATCAAAAGAAAAGAGATGATAGACAAAACAAAAAATGGAGAAGTTGATATTTTAATCGGAACTCACGCTTTGGTGCAGGAAAAAGTGGAATTTAAAAAACTGGGGCTGGTGATTATTGACGAACAGCATCGCTTTGGGATAGAGCAGAGGGCCCGCCTCTGCCATAAAGGCTACGGCGGGCAAGCAAAACTTATTCCTCACTTTCTTTCGATGTCAGCTACTCCAATCCCAAGAACGCTGGCTTTGACAATTTACGGCGACCTGGATTTGTCTTTGATTAAAGAAATGCCCAAAGGAAGAAAAAAGATAATCACCAGAATCATTCCGCCCGAAAAAAGGCAGGAGGCCTATGATTTCATTAGAAGCGAAGTTCAATCTGGCAGGCAGGTGTTTGTAATTTGCCCGAGAATCGAACCAGTTTCCGCTGAGAGCTTCTACGAGAAAATCCTCAATACTCAAGAAACTTTAGTCGAAAGAGAATTTCATTCTCTTTCTCACCTTCGCTTCCTTCGGGAGCTCGGTGATAAAAGAAATTTTCTTTGGGCTGATGTGAAAGCGGTAAAGCAGGAATACGAAAAATTAAGAAAAGACATTTTCCCCGATTTAAATGTTGGAATGCTTCACGGCAAAATGAAAACCGAAGAAAAAGAAAAAGCGCTTACAAATTTCAGGGAAAGAAAAACCGATATACTGGTTTCAACATCGGTCATAGAGGTAGGCATTGATTTTCCAAATGCCACCATAATGATGATTGAGGGAGCGGACAAGTTCGGCTTGGCCCAGCTCCACCAGTTCAGAGGAAGAGTGGGAAGAGGCAAAGACCAGTCATCTTGTTTCCTTTTCAGCGAATTCCAGTATAATCCGCGACTGAAAGCAATGGTTTCCTGCCAAGACGGCTTTGAACTGGCGGAAAAAGATTTGAAATTAAGGGGCCCTGGAGATTTAACCGGCCAAAGACAATGGGGTTTTCCCGATTTCGTGATGGCATCATTAAAAAATATTGAGCTGGTTGAAAAAACGCGAGAAGCGGCAAAAGAAATTTTAACTAAGGACCCGGAATTAAAAAAATACCCGCTCCTGCGAGAAAGATTAGAGAAATTTCGAGAAAGAATTCATCTGGAATAGGTTTACCCCGTTAGAAGTTTTAAAAATTGGCAGTTCTTCCAGAAATGTCTTTTTGGAGACAAAACACCTGGAACTTCTAACGGGGTTTACTTTCGAGTTTTCTCTGTCATCCAGAAACCGAGGGGCTTATTTAACATTAATCTAATTTGAGCATCCAAAGCTGGAAAAGTACCAAAAAAAATTAAGGTAATTGGTAAAAGTAGCCATTGAAAAACCATTGAAAGATTTTTCCAGCGGCTAAATTGGGAGGGCCGAGGAGGTAAAATTAAAAGGGAGATAATGGCAGAAACTATCATTCCAATCATAGCCGCAGTCATAATATTACTAGTAAGACGAGGTAAGTTATAGGAAAGGAGGGTGACTTTAAATTCTTGGCCCCCAAACATTAAAGGTAGCCATCCCAAAAAGAAGACTAAGAGAGCGGAAGTTGCCCAAGACCAAAATCCATCTAAAATATTTAAGGAGTGGCGAAGTTTTTCCCAAAGAGGAATTTTTTTATTTTTTAGAAAACCGTAAAAGAGATAGGGAATATTCTCGCATCCCCAAGCCCATCGCCGCTGCTGTTTATATTGATTTATAATTGTTCTCAATAAATTTTTAGATAAAACTGCATCCATGGAAACTGGGTAATGGAGAGGAATCACTCGATAATCGCCATCATAGTGAAGGTAAGATTTCCAGAATATTCTCGAATCATCGGAGACCAAATTTGAGGGATAAGTTATCTCCTCAAAAATTTTAAAAGGTATGGAGTGAGATGAATAGGTTACCAATTGATCGGGTCTTTCTTGTTGCATCATTTGCCAAAAAGTTCCAGAAGTAGCTATTACCCTGGAAAAGCTAGGGGCTTGCCAGATGTTATTATTATAAACGGGAATGGGTTGATAGCTCGATTTCAGAGGCTTTTTAGTAGTTAAATAATGCCAGGTGAGACAACTAAAATATTGGGGATAAGGACTGGTATCGATATCAAAACTGGAAATAATAATGTCCTTTTCGGGTATCAATAATTTATCTAAAATTTTTTCTTTTGCTTCCTTGACTGCCCAGGCTAGATTTGAACCCTTGCCAGTAATCTCACCGGGAATATTTTGGGGATGAATTGTAATTAAAAATTTAAAAAATTTTTTCGAAAATTTATTTTCAATTTCTTTAGCCACTTTCTGAGCTCCTTTCCCCGTTCTTTCTTCGGTAGCCATAACGACAATCATTTTTTCTTTCGGGTAATCTGAGTCTGTCAAAGATTTTAGGGTAGGTTTTACTATTTCAATTCCTTCCCTGCATATTGGCAGAATAATTAAGTGATAGATTTCCTGCCAGTTTTTTGTTTTAAGATTTTTAAGTTTTTCCAGCCAATCGGTTCTGAGATTCTTTTTCATTTGCCGGTAGCTGGCTATTTGGTGAAAAGATAAATAGGTAATTCTCAATAACCAATAAAGATCGAAGATAATAATAAAAATGGCTACCGCTACCGGTGCCAGCCATGATAAAATAATTGCTATTGCCAAGGTTTCTAAAGAAAGAAAGCCAGGGAGAATTTCGAAAAAACGATATAAAAATTTTTCTTTAGGATTTTTGAGGTCCTGAGCCCGTGAGAGATTTAGGTAATTAACTTCCATGCGGCCCCAACCAGATTTGAACTGGTGTTGTCGGGATGAAAACCCGGTGTCCTAAACCAGACTAGACGATAGGGCCAAATTAACCATATTTTACCTTAGAAATTGAAAAAAATCAATAAGCTTGATAAAATTATTCTATATGGAACTCCCCAAGGTCTACGATCCGAAAAAAGTGGAAGAGAAAATCTATAATCTCTGGCAAAAGTCAGGTTACTTTAATCCTGATAAATTGCCTCGGCGACATAAAAAACCTTACTGCGTTATTATTCCCCCGCCAAATGTCACTGGAACCTTACATATGGGTCATGCTTTGAATGCGACAATTCAAGATATTTTAATTCGATGGCGGAGGCTTCAAGGATATAAAACTCTCTGGTTGCCAGGAACCGACCATGCCGGAATTGCCACTCAGGTAGTTGTTGAAAAAGAATTAAAAAAAGAGGGGCGAAGTAGATTTGATTTAGGTCGAGAAAAATTCATCGAAAGAATTTGGCAATGGAAGGAAAAATATGGAGATATTATTTTAGACCAACTTAAAAAATTGGGGGCTTCCTGCGATTGGTCAAGGACAAGGTTTACCATGGACGAAGATTACATAAAAGCGGTAAAAGAAGCTTTTTCCCATTATCATAAGAAAGGCTGGATTTATCAGGGAGAAAGGGTGGTGAACTGGTGCCCAAGATGCCAGACATCTTTATCGGATTTGGAAATAGAATACAAAGAAGAGAAAGGGAAATTATGGTATATTCGCTACCCCCTTTCTAAACCCTATACCCTAAACCCTAAACCCTATATTACGGTGGCTACTACCAGGCCAGAAACAATGCTTGGAGATACAGCGGTGGCCGTAAATCCTAACGATAAGAGATATGAAAATCTGATTGGGAAAAAAGCAATTTTGCCTTTAGCTAAAAGAGAGATTCCGATTATTGCTGATAAATCTATCGACCCAAAATTTGGAACAGGAGCAGTTAAAGTTACCCCGGCTCATGATTTAACTGATTATGAAATCTCTCTAAGACATAACTTACAAGCAATTCAAGTTATTAATGAAAAAGCTGAAATAACCAAAGAGGTTTCTCTTCCTTATCAAGGATTAAAGACTTTAGAGGCCCGCCAAAAAGTGGTCCAAGATCTTGAAAAACTTGGACTTTTAGAAAAAGTTGAAGACTATGCCCATCAAATCCCAAAATGTTACCGATGCGCGACGACAGTAGAATTAATTCCTTCGAAACAGTGGTTTTTAAAAATGACCGATCTGGCCAAAATGGCAATTTCAGCAGTAAAATCAGGAAAAGTAAAATTTACACCAAAACACTGGGAAAAAGTTTACTTTGACTGGTTGAAAAATATAAGAGACTGGTGCATATCCAGACAGATCTGGTGGGGTCATAAAATCCCGGTTGAGGGAGTGAACGATGTTTTAGACACCTGGTTTTCCTCAGCCCTTTGGCCCTTTGCCACTCTGGGATGGTCGAAGAAAACTAAGGACTTGAAAAAGTTTTATCCAACTAATGTTTTATCAACCGACCGGGGAATTATCAATCTCTGGGTGGCCAGAATGATATTTTCGGGAAAGGAATTTATGCAAAAAGAACCATTTAAAGATGTTTATATCCATGCCACTGTTTTGACTAGAGAGGGAAAAAGAATGTCGAAATCTTTAGGTACCGGGATTGACCCTGTTAATCTTATAGAAAAATATGGAGCCGATGCCACTCGCTTTGGCATCAGTTGGCAAATTATGGGCGGGCAGGATATCCGATTCGTAGAAGACAACATTATAATGGGTAGAAAATTCTGCAATAAGTTATGGAATGCTTCAAGGTTTGTTCTGATGAACAAACCTACACAAATTAACACAGATAAAGAACACAGATTAACACAGATGAAAAATCTAACTTCGGCGGATAAAAAGATATTAAAAGTATTAGATAAAACCATAAAATCTGTAGATAAGGATTTAGAGGGTTTTCGGTTTGGGAGGTCGGCTCATAAGCTTTACGAATTTTTCTGGCATGATTTTTGCGACGTATACATTGAAAAAGCAAAAAAACAAGACAATGAAAAAACTAAAAAAATTTTACTTTATGTGTTACTAAACTCTTTGAAACTCTTACATCCATTGATTCCCTTTATTACTGAAGAAATTTACCAGAAATTACCGATAAAAAATAAAAAGAAATGTCTAATGATTGAAGAATGGCCCACCTGAGTTACCCTTTTTACATTATTTTTGGCGTTTTACCAAGTATTATTTGGTTGCTTTTTTATTTAAGGAAGGATGTTCATCCTGAACCAAAATTAGAGGTCATTAAAATTTTCTTTTATGGAATGCTAATTGCTATTCCAGCAGTTTTTTTAGAAATGGGAATTTTCAAGGGATTTGATAAAATAGGTGGATGGATGGCTTTAAGTCCTTTTTTAATTACCATTTTTAATACTTTCATTGGGGTAGCTTTAATTGAAGAAGTTTTAAAATATCTAGTGGTTCGGGAAAAAGTTCTGAAGAACCCGGAGTTTGATGAACCAATTGATGCCGTGCTTTACATGATAATTGCTGCCCTTGGGTTTGCTGCCTTGGAAAATATTCTGATTTTGTTCCGATTGGGCCCAGGTTTTTTAGTTAGCAGAGCTTTGGAAATTTCGGCTCTTAGATTTTTAGGAGCGACTTTTTTGCATGCCCTGTGTTCAGGAATGGTAGGATATTTTTTAGCCCTATCTTTTTTTGAAACAAAAAAAAGGGTAATCATTCTTTCCCTGGGGTTGGGGATAAGTATTATCTTGCATGGATTTTACAATTTTTCTATAATGGAAATTGGGGGAGATTTAAAATTCTTAATTCCAGTCGTTATTCTAATTAGTTTAGCTATTTTGGTTTCGTTAGGTTTTAAAAGATTGAAAAAATTAGCCAGTGTTTGTAAAATATAATATATGGATTCTTTTTTTGAAAAATTAAAAAAGGGAATGGGGATTGAAGCGCCAGAAGAAGTGGAAGAGGAAATCGAAGAAAAACCCCCGAAAATGAAAACTACAACCCTCCCACCGCGTCCTCCCGCTTCGCGGGCCCCTCGGCCAAAAAAACTAAGGGAACTTAAAATTGAAACAAAGCCCCCTAAATCTGAAATTAAAGCAAAAGAAATGCCAGAAACAGAGGAGGAGATAGAAATTAGTCCGCCTCCCATCCAAGAAAAAGCCCCGGAGACTACAACCCTCCCGCCTCCCTCCCGCAAGCGGGCCCCTGAAATCAAAGAGCCCCCGGAAGGTAAAGAGAAATGGTTTGAGCCGGAGGGAGAATTGGCAATTGATGTTTATCAAACCGAAACCGATTTGGTAATTCAATCAGCCATTGCCGGAGTAAAACCGGAAGATTTAGAAATCTCAATAGAAAGAGATATTCTGACTGTTAAAGGAAGCAGAGAAAAACCCCTTGTCGAAGAGGGAGATTATTTTACTCAAGAATGTTATTGGGGTCCATTTTCCAGAGAGGTGATATTACCAGTCGAGGTTGATCCTAACCGAGCAGAAGCAACAATGAAAGACGGAATTTTGACCGTCAGACTGCCAAAAATCTTAAGGGAAAAAAAGAGAAGGATAAAAGTAGGAATATAGATAAAATTTTCAATTTTTAAACTAACCCCGCCAGAACATGTTCTGGCGGGGTTTTGTGTCGGAGGAGGGAGTCGAACCCTCAAGGGTTTCCCCACCGGCTCCTAAGGCCGGCGCGTGTACCAATTTCGCCACTCCGACAAATTTTATCTTAATCATTTTAGCTTTCTCAATAAAAAAATCAACCCCCATACCAAACAAGCACCAAAGGCGCTAAAAATACCTGGGGGATTGATTTAGATTTAAATTAAAATCCTAATTAAGTTAATATTGCTCTAACAATAGCAGGAATTGCTTTGGCGAAGAAAGCAACCACTAAACCAATGGCAGCCCACAGTATATAATCCCTTCCCTTACCTAATTTCAATGGATCACCGGCTGCTGTCAAAATGTTTATTGCTCCTATAAGGACGAGTATGATTGCTATTGATAATAAAATTACAAATATCCAATCAGTTACGGTTGCAACACTGTGAGCTATGCAACAAATTGCTCCGATAACTCCTTCAGGACAAATTACTTCAGTTCCAGCCTTATAACACTTATTATATGCAACATCGCCGGTTGAAGGACAATCAGTAATTCCGGTACCCCGTACTATCGTACATTTCTCAGGAACTTGGGCTGAAGCTACCATCGGTACTAATAAAACAGCCAGAAAACTAATTAAAACTAGAATTGGTAAAAATTTTTTCATAAATCTTCAATTTTTCATTTTTTTTTCGACCTTTTAACTATTTTACTCCTATTATTGTTTTTAACACAGCAATTAGGCCTTTGGCAAGTAAAATTATGGCCAGGCCTATTAAGGTATAAATAATGATGTTTTTACCGGTCTCAATTTTTTTTGGGTCACCCCCAGAAGTTAAAAGATAAATAGCACCAATAATTACCATCAAAGGAGCTAAAACCAGGGCAATATTAAAAACAAAATTAACAATCCCGCTAACAAAGGCCTCAAAAGAAGTAGCAGTTATCGGCGGCTCGATTTTAATAATCCCGATGGGACTGGGAGTAGGGGTTAGGGCAGTGGTACATAAATCGGTGTTAAATTTACAATCGGTGGTGCATCCCAGAGTTCCGCCT
>Ga0210009_1002999_pt1 | contig 11427 bp, 11 predicted proteins | sample CryGeyCG2114_065_FD_185457 | JGI IMG/M metagenome (GOLD analysis project Ga0210009, IMG submission 185457) | Groundwater microbial communities from aquifer - Crystal Geyser CG12_big_fil_rev_8/21/14_0.65 (SPAdes) (version 2) | ecosystem: Environmental > Aquatic > Deep subsurface > Groundwater ... | reverse complement strand
CAAGGGAACAAGTGAAAAAACATGGTCACCCGAAAAAAATGAGGTAATCGCATCGCTGGCTTATTTAATATTATTATTTAATTCATGCACTTACAGCTTAAGTCAGTGCCATTCGGGTCAGACTCGAATTAACCTGCAACATCCCGTTTGGGTCTGCCGCGCGGCAGAGGAGTTGCCCGCCTGGCCGTCAACGCCTCCAAGCGTTCCGCCCTACGCGGGTTGTTTTTTGGAGTGCGGCGACGCGTCGCCGCTTATATTGACGCGCAGTCATGCCTGCGCACTCCATTATTAATCGAGTCTGACCCTATTTACCTTGGTTTTTGTCTTTATGCATACGTCCCAACCAAAACACGAAATTATGTCGTCAGCGACCATTCCGGGAGTTTTTTGTTCGGACTCATCTCTGATTGCAATACCATCACCTTCTGAAAAACATGAGGCGTAATAACCTAACGATCTGAATTTTTCGAGTGGGTGAATATTATCTTTTACTTGAATCGAGTTTACAGGATGGGTAGTGTCATTTTTCCCAAGCTCCTTGCCCCACATGATATTTCCATACACATTTTGCTTTTGATGGTAATAATCAACTTGCATCAACCAATCCTCCTAAAATAAATTGAAAGTGCGAATTTAATGCTGTTCACTAACGTGAAGCGAGGGGCTGCGCGCTTTTGCGCAGTCCCGCTTGAGTGTAGATACCGTTAACGTCCATCGGAATGAAGTGTTAGACAGAAAACCGTGCCCCCCGTTTTTTTGTTTTCCATGTTTTTCTCGCATCACCTTAACTCGCTCTTCGTACAAACTTGATTCAAGATCATCAAGGAAGGACTACCCGGAATTGCCTTTAATGCCATTCCCTTTAATTCGCCCGACGAAATCAACTTTCTGTCCTCCGAGAACTTCTTCACCACCGCAATTGTTTCCGTCTTATTGCGACAAGAAAAGAGTGCACCTAATGTGAGATATTTCACCTTTACCCCATCATCTTGTACTTGTGTCTTTTTGAAGGTAACTCGCTCCCTCACAAACTTGTCGCCCTCAAATAACTGAACTGAGCTTTTGTCAAACTCCATAAGTTGTTCGGCATCCTCGTAAACGAAAACCCACTCAGATGCGCTCACACTGGTCGCGGTTAGTAGTATAAGTGATGCAATTGACATTTTTACTCGCAACATTGGTTGTCTTTCTTGCTTGGTAGGTCAGTGGGGTTTGCCTTGTGGTGTCAATGTGAATCAATAAAGTAGTCGTTTCCCCTGCTAACGTCTGAGTTCAGGGGCGCTGCGCGGCTTCATCGCGCAGCGTCCCTTGGAACGATTGGTTAGGGAGCCGGTTCATTGGTACTTCCACGCTCAATCAATTTGGCGGTATAGATTTTTGCTTCGCTCCAAGAAAATAATTCATGACCGCAAACCTCGCAGTCAATCTTGTCTTTGTCTCGCCAATTCAGACGCTCGTAATTCAATTGGTATTTCGATTGACAGTATTTACATGCAATGATTTGATTTCTCATGTCAGTAGCGAAAAATGAGCTTCATTAGACCAAGCAAGACGATAGCGACAAATATACCAATGACAATCTTGCTACCTAAACCCGTAGGTTCGGTTTCCGCGACGGGAATTGTTTTGGGCGTGCTATTGCTTAGTGGAACGGTCGGCGTTGCCGCAGGTGGGGGAGTGAAGCGACTATCACTGTTTATGGTTGCTAGGGCTGAAGAAAATGCTGGGGATTTCTTTAGCATATCCTCAACTGCGTCTGCGGGTTTGCCAGCAATGTGATTCAAACCTTGAAACAATGCTTCGCTCTTGTTTGTAAGGCAAATATCGTTTCCATCGATAACGAAAATGCTCATTTCAACGAGTGCGTCAATGCCTTGCTTGATCCTCGCTCGTTCGTTGGCCGGGAACTGATTGACGATCTTACTTAATGGAAATCTTGCTGTCTTGTTGGCCACCATTGGCTGATAGACCATGAAAAGGAGGACTTGTGCCCCAATTTGGTTTTCAGTGTGTTGATAGTCCATATTGGGACTCCCTAACGTAATGTTGACACCGAAATCGGTGTATATCCTGCGCCGATAAAGAGTAGAATTCGGCTGGTTTTCAATTTTAACTCCTTGTTTGTTTTTGACTACTGTACATAATAAGGCGATGTTATGAACACTGAAATCACACCTCAAGCCACTCCGCCGAAACTGCTCGATCAAGTCCGCGACAAGATCAGGGTGAAACATTACAGCATTCGCACAGAAACGCAATATGTGCAGTGGATCAAGCGCTTCATTCTGTTTCACGGCAAGCATCATCCGAGGGAGCTGGGCGCGGTGGAGGTGGAGGCATTCTTGACGCATCTGGCGGTGGAGGGGAATGTGTCGGCTTCGACGCAAAATCAGGCTTTGTCCGCGTTGTTGTTTCTGTACCGCGAAGTGTTGGGGGTGGAGTTGCCGTGGCTGGATAACGTGGTGCGGGCGAAGAAGCCGCAACGTTTGCCGACGGTACTGAATCGCGCCGAAGTGGCGTTGGTTTTGGAGCGGATGAACGGCGTTCACAGCTTGATGGCGCGGCTGTTGTATGGCACGGGGATGCGGCTGATGGAATGCTGCCGCTTGCGGGTGAAAGATATTGATTTTGGTCAGCGCGAGATTTTGATCCGCGATGGCAAGGGCGGCAAGGATAGGGTGACGATGTTGCCGGATACGCTGGTTCAGACCTTGCAGGCGTATCTGGCGAAACGTCGCCTGTTGTATCAGGATGATCTGGCTAAAGGCATGGCTGAAGTGTTTTTGCCGGACGCGCTGGCGCGCAAATATCCCTCTGCCGCGAGTGAATGGGCCTGGCAATATGTGTTTCCATCGGGGAGTTATTCGCTTGATCCGCGCAGTGGGCGCGAGCGCCGTCACCATATAGATGAAAAATTGTTGCAGCGCGCCGTGAAAAAAGCGGTGGGTTTATCAGGCATCACCAAGCTGGCCACGCCGCATACCTTCCGTCATTCCTTCGCCACGCATTTGCTGGAGAGCGGCTATGACATTCGCACGGTGCAGGAACTGCTCGGTCATTCCGATGTTTCCACCACGATGATTTACACTCATGTCCTGAATAAGGGCGGGCGAGGGGTGGTCAGTCCGCTGGATAGGTGAATAATTTTATATAATATGTTGATTAATAATAATTTATATTATTTCAGGGCGGCTGCATGAGTCTGCTCAAAGTAAATAATTTGGTCACTGGATTGCGCAACGGCGCAAATATCGTGGACGGTATTTCCTTCGACATCGCGGCGGGGGAGACTTTCGCGCTGCTGGGCGAATCGGGCTGCGGCAAGTCCATGACGGCGCTCTCCTTGATGCGCCTGCTGCCGGACGGCGTGGCGAATACGGGGGGTTCGGTGCGGGTGGCGGGTATCGAGCTGTTCGGTTTGCCGGAGCGCGAGATGCGGGCGGTGCGCGGCGGCAAGATGGCGATGATTTTTCAGGAACCGGGGCTGAGTTTGAATCCGGTGATGACGGTGGGTGCGCAGATTGCCGAGGTGCTGGAATTGCACGGGGGGCGGCCGGACGCCAAGATTTTACCCCCTCTCCCCCTCTCCCCCTGCAAGGGGGAGAGAGTTAAGCGTTGCGTCGAGTTGCTGGATCAGGTCGGTATTCCCGACCCGGCGCGGCGCGTGGACGAGTATCCGTTCCAGTTGTCCGGCGGCATGAAGCAGCGCGTGATGATTGCGATGGCGCTGGCGGGCAGGCCGAAATTGCTTATCGCAGACGAGCCGACCACGGCGCTGGATGTGACGATACAGGCGCAGGTGCTGCAATTGCTGCGCGACACGCAGGACAAGTCCGACATGGGGATATTGTTGATTACGCATGATCTGGGCGTGGTGGCGGAGAACGCGCACCGGGTTGGCGTGATGTATGCCGGGCAGATTGTCGAACAGGCGACACGCGAGCAGTTGTTCGCGCAGCCCTTGCATCCCTATACGCAAAAATTGTTTGCCGCGTTGCCGGATGCCAGCCGCCGTACCCTGGTGTCTATCCCCGGCAGTGTGCCACCGCTGGGCAGTATTCAGCAGGGTTGCCGTTTCGCGGCGCGTTGTGATCTGGCGTGGGAGAAATGCCGCGAACAGACCCCGGAATGGACACGGGTTTCGTCGCAGCAGGGGGTGAGGTGCCACCTTTATGAGGGGCAGGGGGCAAAGGCACAAGAAATTGGGGGGGAGGATAAGTCGGTACATTCTCCAGAGGGTGTCGAACCCACCTTGAACCTTGAGTCCTGCAATTTGCTCCTCAATGTCTTTGACCTGCGCGTTCATTTCCCGATCCGCCACGGCATTTTGCAAAGGGTGACGGGCGCGGTGAAGGCAGTGGACGGGGTATCGCTGGATATTCCTGTCGGGCGGACGCTGGCGCTGGTGGGCGAATCCGGCTGCGGCAAGACCACGCTGGGCAAGGCGGTGTTGCAATTGATCGCGCCCACGGCGGGCAGCGTGCAGTTTGCAGGGCGCGAGTTGATAGGTTTGAAGCCGCGCGAGTTGCGTGTACAACGCGCCGCGATGCAGATGGTGTTTCAAGACCCTTACGCCTCGTTGAACCCCAAGATGCGCGTGGCGGAAATCCTCGAAGAGGGCATGAGTGCGATGCGGATCGGCGGCGGGAGTGTCAGCCGTCAGGCGCATATTGACGGGCTGCTGGATAAAGTGGGTCTGGCGCGCACCGCAAAATGGCGTTATCCGCACGAGTTTTCCGGGGGTCAACGGCAACGCATCGCGATTGCCCGCGCGCTGGCGGTGTCGCCGAAACTATTGATTTGCGACGAGCCGACCAGTGCGCTGGATGTCTCAGTTCAGGCACAAATTCTCAATTTACTCAAGGAGTTGCAACAAGAGCTGAAGCTGGGCTATCTGTTTATCACGCACAATCTGGCGGTGGTTGACTATCTGGCACACGAGGTTTGCGTGATGTATCTGGGGCGCATCGTCGAACGCGGCACGGCGGATGAAGTGTTGCGCGCGCCCCGTCACCCCTATACTCAGGCCTTGCTTTCTGCCGTGCCGCGCATGGATGGCCGGCAGCGGGAGTTCATCCGGCTGGAAGGGGATTTGCCGTCGCCCGCCCATCCGCCGCAAGGTTGCCACTTTGCGCCGCGCTGCCGTTATGCCGAGACGATTTGCCGGGAAAATTACCCGCCAGCGAGCAATTTTTCGGCCAGCCAGGTGGTGCATTGTTTTTTTCCGATAAAAGCGGCTAATTAAAGTTGACGCGTTGCGACCTTTGGATTACAAAGGATGCCGTGTGCGTGGTTGGGCGAGTCTGGTTGTTAACCAGGCCGATTTTTAATCTGCTTTAGGAGAATTATATGAGTACTACTTCAAACGTCGTATCCGGTGATGTTAGCAAGGAAAAATTGATGCAGGATTTGCAATTGGTGGTGGCTGATGCCGAAGAGCTGCTGAAATTGACTGCCAGCCAAGCTGGCGAAAAAGTCAGTGAAGTGAGGGAACGCATCCAGGATAGGCTGATCGTTGCCAAGGCGCGCATGGCGGATGCTGAAGATGCCATGCTGGAAAGAACCCGCCAGGCTGCCCGAGCCACCGACGACTACGTGCAGGAAAATCCCTGGCGTGCGGTAGGTTTTGCAGCAGCAGTCGGCCTGGTGGTCGGTGTGTTGATTTCGCGTGGCCGTTAAAGCGATGCCTGAAACAGGTCTGATGGTGTCAATCAAGCGGCTGCTGTCCACGCTGATCGCCATCGCATCAACCCGTCTGGAGTTGCTGGCGAATGAGTTGCACGAGGAGCGTCTGCATCTGGAGCAGATGCTCCTTTATTTTTTGTTGGCATTATTCTGTATCGGCATGAGTATCATGCTGTTGACGGTATTCGTGGTGGTTTTGTTCTGGGATGATCACCGACTTGCAGTGCTGGGCGGGGCTGCTGCGGTGTTTTTGATGTTGGGCATGGTGCTGGTAAGCAAGCTGAGGATGCTGGCACGGCTTAAATCGAGGCTTTTCTCAGTCAGTCTGACCGAATTAAGCAAGGATAAGGAACAACTGGGTGGCGGGAATGGGGCTGCGTAAGCAAAAGTTGATGCGCCGTCGCGCCGCCTTGCTGGAGAGAATCTCCGTTCAGCGCGAGGAGTTGGCTGAAGTGAACGCACGCTTGCAGCCCGTGTTTTTGATCGCGGATCGCGCTGTGCTGGCGGGACGTTTCCTCTTTGCACATCCCGTGCTGGTGATCGGTTTGACAGGTTTGGCACTGGTGCGCCGCAAAGGCTGGGTCGGACTGGTCACGGGCGCATGGCGGGTGTGGAAGACCTATCGCTACGTCAATAATTTTTCAAAAAAACTGACTCCCCGCCAGTAGTTGCCTGGGACAGCAAAACATTGCCCGCTCATTTTGGCTGTCTGTGTTGGCGGACAGGGTTGGTTCTATCGGTTTTTTCTTCTGGAGCGTTGTTTGTGGCTTATCGCTTGGTGCGCGCTCAGGTATTTCCGGGAGGCGCTGCGTGTTGTTGCTGAACTGGATTTAATGGCTGTACTGTCCTTGATGATGGTGAGCGTCTGACCGGCATTGATGTTTTTGATTTGACCATTCCAGTTTCGTAACCTGGTGAGGCTGACACGGTAAAAGCGGGCTATTTTGCTCAGCGTTTCACCCCGCAACACTCGGTGTTGGACGGAGTTCCTGCTGTCGGTGAAGGCGTTTTTCTGGAAGGGGTTCAGTGGCATGTTGAACGCTGTGAACGAGCCTTTTCCAGCGTCGGCTACGCTGACGAGCGGAACCAGCAGCGTGTCGCCGGAATTCAAATGGCTGTGCGCTGACATGCCGTTCGCTTCCTGCAATTTTTCCGTAGAAAGACCAAAACGTGCCGCAAGGTTGGCGAGTACTTCGCCTTTTTTGGTCTGATAGGCTTGCCAGTTTACCAGCGGTTTGTCGTAGCTTTCGAGGTTGTTCAGAAAAGTCTCAATTTTGTCCACAGGCAGCAAAATATAATCGCTGTTGCTCTGTAAAATCACCGGGCGATTGTGTGCCGGATTGAGCGCAATGAACTCATCTTTAGTCATGTCAGCCAGTTGTGCAGCAAGTTGCACGTCTATAGGGTTTGCCGTGGAAACAGAGGCAAAATAGGGTTCGTTGGCGATGGCAGGCAGAGACAGGCCATAGCTGGCAGGGTGGGCGATAATGTTTTTGATGGCGAGTAGCTTTGGTACGTAATTGCTTGTTTCTTCAGGCATTTTAAGGTTGGCGTAATCGGTCGGCAGGCCGAGTTTGCGGTTGCGTTGCTGAGCGCGTGATACTGAACCTTCCCCCCAGTTATAGGCGGCGAGCGCCAATTGCCAGTCGCCAAACCTACCGTGCAACTTTTGCAGATAATCCAGTGCGCCGGTAGTGGCGCTGATGATGTCGCGGCGACCGTCGTACCACCAGTTTTGTTGCAAGCCGAAATTTTTGCCCGTTGAGGGAATGAATTGCCAGATACCCGATGCGCTGCTGGTCGAGTAGGCGATGGGGTTGTAGGCGCTTTCTATCATCGGCAACAGTGCGATTTCACTGGGCATACCGCGACGTTCGACTTCGTTGGTAATGTAATAAAGATAAAGGCTGGCGCGGCTCATCATGCGCGCAACGTACTCGGGACGGCTGGCATACCACTGTTCGTGTTTGGCAATCAGCGGGCTGTCCAGCTCCTCCATGGCGAAGCCGTTGCGAACTTTTTGCAATAAATCACCATTTTCCGGGTCGTCGCTTTGGATAATGGTCAATTTGACATTGCGCGCGGTGGAAAGGATTTGCGGAGTCGCCTTGCTTGATGCGATGGCGCTTGTGGAGAACAGTTCTTCGGCCTGTGCGGTGTCCAATACGATACCGATTGCCAACAGCATCGGGAAAATCAGTTTAATCAAGGGCACGGACAGGACTCCAGAGGGGGGAGGAAAGCGCGTCATGCTAACCGAGATAGGGCGGATAGGTCAATCTAAAATCAATGCGCAGGGCGGATCGGATCACTGAAGCCATCATCCGGCGGAACCGCCAGCGTTCCGCCTTGCCTGGCTTATTTCACCGCATTTTTCAATTGTTCCAGAATGGCGGGGTTTTCCAGGGTTGAAACATCCTGGGTGATTTCTTCGCCCTTGGCTAAGGTGCGCAGCAGGCGGCGCATGATCTTGCCCGAGCGGGTCTTGGGCAGATTGTCGCCGAAACGGATTTCGTCAGGTTTTGCAATCGGGCCAATTTCCCTGGCGACCCAATCGCGCAGCGCGTGGGCAATGGCACGGATTTTTTCAGGTTCGCCGGGCAATTCACCTTTCAATACGACAAAGGCGACGATTGCCTCACCCTTGATTTCATGGGGTTTTCCGACTACCGCTGCCTCGGCGACCAGCGGGTTGGCGACCAGTGCCGATTCGATTTCCATGGTGCCCAGGCGGTGTCCGGAGACATTCAGCACATCGTCTATGCGCCCCATGATCCAGAAATTGCCGTGTTCATCGCGGCGCGCCGAATCGCCTGCCAGGTATGCGCCACACATTTCTGTGGGGAAGTAAGATGTCCGGTAGCGTTCCGGGTCGCCCCAGATGGTGCGTATCTGCGAGGGGAAGGGGCGTTTGATAACCAGGAACCCGCCTTGATGTTCGGGTACATCTTCCCCCGTTTCGCTGACGATGGCCGCCATGATACCCGGCAACGGCAAAGTGCAACTGCCCGGCATGGTGGGCACTGCGCCGGGCAGCGGGGCAATCATGTGGCAGCCGGTTTCGGTCTGCCACCAGGTGTCCACAATCGGGCAACGCGCGCCGCCTACTGTGTTGTAATACCACATCCATGCCTCCGGGTTGATGGGTTCGCCGACTGTACCCAGCAGGCGCAGGCTGGACAAATCATACTTTTTAGGCAGCTCTCCGCCCAGCTTGATGAGCGAGCGTATCGCGGTGGGGGCGGTGTAAAAAGTGGTGACCTTGTGGTTTTGTATCATTTCCCAGAAGCGTTCGGCATCAGGGTAGGTCGGCACGCCTTCAAAGATTACTTGCGTGCCGCCCATCGCCAGCGGGCCGTAAGCCACATAGCTGTGCCCGGTGATCCAGCCCACGTCGGCGGTACACCAGAAAACATCGCTGGCCTTGTAGTCGAACACCCATTGCATCGAAACCATCGCGCCCAGCAGATAGCCACCGCTGGAATGTTGTACACCCTTGGGTTTGCCGGTCGAGCCGGAGGTGTAGAGGATGAATAGCGGGTGTTCCGCGCCTACCCATTCCGGCTCGCATTCGGTGGCTTGGTTTGCCACCAGATCATGCCACCAGATATTGTTGGCGGGATTCCATGCCGTGTCGCAGCCAGCGCGTCGGTAGACAATGACGCTGTGTACTGCCGCGCAGCCGCCCAGCGAAAGGGCTTCATCAACCGCCGGTTTTAGCGGCATCACCCGACCCCCGCGCAGTTGTGCATCGGCGGTAATCACCGCAGTAGCCTCGGCATCGGTAATGCGCTCATGCAGGCTCCTGGAAGAAAAGCCACCGAAAACCACTGAATGAATCGCGCCGATACGCGCACAGGCTTGCATGGCTATCACCGCTTCGATGCTCATCGGCATGTAAATGATGATGCGATCGCCTTTTTTGATGCCGCGCGACTTCAGCCCGTTGGCAAATTGGCAGACGCGGGCGTGCAAGTCGCGGTAATTGATTCTTGTCACCTGACCGTCATCCGCCTCGAAAATGATTGCGGTCTTTTCAGCCTGAGTGGCCAGATGTGTATCCAGGCAGTTGTAGGAAACATTCAGTTCACCGTCTTCAAACCATTTGTAGAAGGGAGCCGCGCTTTCGTCCAGCACTCGCGTGAAAGGTTTTTTCCATTGCAAGGTTTCGCGCGCCAGCCGACCCCAGAAACCGGTGTAGTCCTGCTCTGCCTCGGCGCATAGCGCCCGATAAGCCGCCATGCCGGAAACATTGGCCTGTTTGACGAAGGCATCGGAAGGGGTGAAAACACGGGTTTCTTGCATTATTGACTGGATATTGGACATGCGAACTCCTTGGGTTAAGGTTGCTGTTTTCCGGTTATTCGGGTCGTGCTTTGCTGTGCTGTAGCGGGGCTGGATTGTTGTTTTTTTTATCTGGCTTGTCAATTGGTGCAAGGGGTTTCATTGCCGCGCTGGCGACAAGCGTCGTCCCTATACCCATAACGCCTGGTTTGCAATAGGCCATTTGGCATATATACAACAAGCCTGTAAAGTGCGAACCTGAAGTTTTTCCTGAAGTCTTGTAGGGGGCATCGTGGGAATTTGTATCAATCAAGTCGCGCAGGGCAGTGCTGGCGATAGAAGCGCTGTTGCGCGCACGCTATTGATGCAAGTGGGTGTCGCAGTCATCTATTTGATGTTGGCGCGCGTGGTGCATGGTTATTTCACCAGCTCCATCGCGAGCGTCCTCTGGCCGCCTAGCGGTCTGGCGCTGGCCGTGCTGCTGGTGTGCGGCAAGCGTTATGCGTGGGGGGTGTTCCTCGGTGCCTTGCTGACGCATATCATCGCGGATCATTCTATCTGGACACCCGCACTGATTGCGCTGGGCAATACGCTGGAGGCGCTGGCCGGTGTGTGGCTGTTGCAACGCAACAGCCAGTTTGATGTCAATCTGCACGCTTTGCGTGACTACACCAGCTTGATCTTTTGGGGCGGCTGTGTGGCGGGCTTGGTCGGCGCTGCGGTGGGTCCTGCGGTGTTGCTGGTTGCGGGGATTTTTACCCCCGATATTTATCCGCTCCAGGCGCTGCACTGGTGGATGGGGGATGTGCTGGGGGTGGTGCTGGTTGCGCCGTTGCTGCTGGTCTGGCATCAATTTCCCGCTGATCGGCTGGATTACAAACGCCTGCCCGAGATCGTCCTGCTGTTTGGTTTGGCATTTTTGGCAGGAAACATTCTTTTTATGGGCTGGTTAGCCGATTCGTTCGGCCTGTACGCCCAACATTTCTGGATGTTTCTGTTCGTTGCCTGGGCTGCGGTGCGGTTTGGCGCACACGGCGTTTTGCTGCTGTTGGCACTGATTGCCAGCCAGGCGTTATTCGGTGCTTATCGTCACACGGGGCTGTTCGCAGACGATCTGCTGCGCACTCAACTGGTGAATTTCTGGCTGTATATTGTCACGTTGTCGGTGGTCGGGATGATGTTGGCGAGTTATATCCGTGCCGAAACGCTCAGCAAGCAAGCAATAGGCAAACAGGAAGCTTTCTTTCATTTGATTTCCGACAATATTGACGATTTCATCACGGTGCTGGATTTGCAGGGACGGCGGATTTACAGCTGCCCTGCATATAATAAATGTGGGGTATCCATCTATTTACGGTAATACTGTCCGCCAAGGATGCGTTGGCACAGAAATATCCAGCGATGACGGCGCTTTATTGAGAAAATTGAGTGGCACGGCGAACTCCTGCTTCTCATTTT
>Ga0210009_1002990_pt1 | contig 11446 bp, 10 predicted proteins | sample CryGeyCG2114_065_FD_185457 | JGI IMG/M metagenome (GOLD analysis project Ga0210009, IMG submission 185457) | Groundwater microbial communities from aquifer - Crystal Geyser CG12_big_fil_rev_8/21/14_0.65 (SPAdes) (version 2) | ecosystem: Environmental > Aquatic > Deep subsurface > Groundwater ... | reverse complement strand
TTGACCCCGCTCGCCCTTCGATCCGTCAGTAGCCGGATAAACTTGCTCAGCCCCGTAGGGATCCCTCTGGGAGGAGACGAGCGGGAATGTCCAATGTCCATCGTCCAATGTCTAAAAATTTACCACCCACGATGGCGACGAATCGCGCTGATGGAGACCGGCGCAGTGGATTCCGCCAAATCCAAAAGTGCCTTCGCGTATTGCTGAATTTCCCATTGGGCTCCCGTATGAATCCGTAACTCAATAAAGTGAACGAGATTGTGCAGATTCACTGTTGCGTACATTTCTGTATACAGGTTTTGCGGTAAAACCATGCGTGCTTGTTCCCGGGCGACACCCATTTCCAGTAACTCATTGTAAAATGTTACCGCATTCCCGGTATGCCTCGCAATCGCCTCCTGAATCGTCGGACCAGAGTCGCCTGATTGGTAGGTTAGAAGCTCGTCAGTACTGGCCTGGCGATTGGATTCAGCCTGCTGACGGTAGGATTTGGGCGTGTAAAATTCCAACCCGACACTGGTGTAGCGTCTCGAAATTTCGTTATATGACCACGTCCGATGTCGATGCCATTGACGCGTTACGAACAGTGGACATTTGACATGAAATGTGAAACTGATATGCTCGAAGGGTGAGGTGTGGCGGTGTTTGACCAGATAATCAATCAACGCCTCATCTTTTTCGTCCATACTCTCCTTGCGCTTCCCAAAGGAGACCCGTGCGCCATTCACGACATCAACATCGCCGCCCATGGCATTAATCAGTCGGACAAAACTTATCCCGTCACCCAGGACATCTATTGCTTCACTCATGTTTGATTCGTTAGCCATGTTCATTTCCATTCGCTTGGTATACTTTTAAAAATTTCTCAACGAGCACGGGATTTCCACCGACCAACCCCGGCTTGGAAATGGTCGCGGGTTTATTGTAATGCACATTATTGCCATCCAGAACCTTCAGAACGCCGCCATTAGCCTGGAGAATGGCGTGACCGGCGCAAATATCCCATTCATTTTTGGGACGGAGTGTGACGAAAAAATCTTCCTGCCCGGTCCCCACCAATGCCAGTTTATAGGCGACGCTGCCAATGGGAATTAAGTTTTTGAATGTATTCTGCCACGGTTCCCATAACCCCCGACGCGTTTCAGAGCGCGAATTGACGCAGCTCACCGAATGGAGCTCAGTGCCGGTACATATAGCGGTTTCGCTTCCGTTCAGCAGGACCTCACCAGATCCGTTCGCAGTAATCATTTGATTCCGAACCGGATTAAAAATCACACCCATCACGGGTTTGCCCCACTTCACCAATCCGATGGAAACTACGAAATGCGACACCCCCTCGATGAATTCCTTGGTCCCATCCAACGGATCGACAATCCAAACGAATTCCTTGTCCAGGCGTTCAGGCGAATCTTTGGTTTCCTCAGAAAGCCAACCGAAGTCAGGTGTTTCTTTCATAATGAATTCTTTGAGAAAATCATCTGCAGCATTGTCAGCAGTTGTTACCGGGTTGTGGTAACTTTTGTCACGAATTTCGTAATCATTTTTGTAATACTGCAAGAGAATGTCACCCGCGTTGGAGGCGGCAGTTTTGGCAAGTTTGAGTAGGTCGTTCATGGCAGCAAGGATAACATGCCGACATGATTTGGCAAAGTTCGATTATGACCCGGTGGCGCTGGAGCGGTCACAGGAGCGGCGATGGAATGCTGGTGAAAAAAACACGCTTATGCACTTGATAGACCTGCTATTCCCAATTAAAATAAATCCGTTCGTTCATATTTTGATTTTGGAGTCTGTTAGGGTGATTGCTTTCCAAACAAAGCTGCAACATGTCATTCATTTGTACCATGAATTTGGAGTCAGAGCCTGGGTCCGGTTGGCAGCTTATCCTGACCCGGAATTGTACCACCATATCCTGATCGGCACATTGACATCCATCGAATCGGACAAATTGAGGCACCAGTTGTTTCGAACGGAACATCATCGCGACAGCCGAAACATCAGGGAGTACGCGCGGGAAATGATACTTAATTGGTTGATCGAGGACCTGGTGATTCAATATGTATTGCCGCATAAATTCAAAAATATCAAACTGATCGGTGGTGATCGGGACCGCCGGTTTCTGGCTGGCTCACATGTCGCGGCAACACCGGACTTAAAAGCCGACGGCAGAAAATACGACATTAAGTGCGATTGGACCGGGTATTGGCATGAAAAGGGGATTGTGGATTTAAGAGATGGGGAATACCCATTGTTATTAAAACAGAATGCCGGATTGGTTTTGATCCTGCCTTTTCAAAAGCAGATTGGAATATTGGATTCGTTGACCGAGGTGAAGGTTATTAAAGGAAAAATGCACCCGATCTGGCACAAACCTTACCACGCATTGGAATTATCGGAAAATTTGTGTTGGGAAGACTGGAAGTGAGCGGTTAGCGGGTTATTTTTTTAAAAGGATATTCGTATAGTTCTGCAACCTGATCACGATAAACACCGGCGACCCGTTGGCGATTTTCCAGCGTGTCAGATTCAAGCGACACCGTGCTGGCTGTTCCGATTTTGAGTCGTACACCAATACTGGGCAGTCTGAGCAGGGTTAAAAAATGGCCACCGAAGGGGTCGTCTTTGTACCACATCACCAGATCACGTGAGATTTCATCTGTAACCATCCCACCAATATTGTAATAACTGATTCCCACGGGTAAAACCGGAACTCCCGCTTCGGCAGCTGCAGCGAATAAGGCGGACCGAAACCGCAATAAATCATTCCCGCCAGTCGTGGTACCTTCCGGAAAGAAGTTGATGTTGGTTCCGAACCCGAGGATCGTTCGCATCACCCGGGCATATTTTCCGGATTTACCTCCTGTGTCCCGATCCACGAAAATGGTACCCGCCAGGTAACCCGCCCAGCCGATTAACGGCCACTGCTTCACATCCTGTTTGGCGACAAACAGGACAGGAATTTGACTGGCAACCACCGGTATATCCAGGTAGCTGGTATGGTTTCCGATGACGACAAAAGGTTGACCGCGAGGGATATTTTCGCCGTTTTCCAAAGTAATTTTTGCATTCAGGGCGAGCATGAGGACCCGCGTTCCCAAAAACACCCAGTACGACATGAACCGCAGATAAAATTTGACTGAAAATAGTCGGATGACCAGCAGCGTCATAGCGCCCAGCAGGAAATAAACAATCGACAATAAAAAAATGAGAATCCGGCCGGCGAGCAGCCAGTTGTTTACAGGTCGAATCCGGTCGTCAGGCCAATTGGTTGGGTTTGACATATTGGGCGGAAATTAAACGACACGGGCGATGAACCAATTTATTTTGTTTTCAATCCGCTGTCGGCCTTCACCCAGTTATGAACCAAAAGAACTCTTCAAGTAACTAATGTCTAAGTTCACATTCACCCTTATATTGATCAGGCAATGATCTTCTATTTTATTGTCATTTTAGCGCTGTTAACAATCCTGTATGTGGTTGCCCGGCGATCGAGTGCGCGTGAGGCACACTGGGACTGGGGGCGTATTAATCTCGAGAATCTGACCTTTCCGCATAATTTCGACTGGGGCATAACAAGCGGGATTTTCCCAACCCTCTCCGTACAACCAACAAATTGGTCAGCCTGGCAAGACTCTCTGGGCGAGAGCCGGGATTTTCCGGGTGGTCAAATTCAACCTCAAGAATTTTCACAAATTAGTTGGGAGCATCGTGAGAGTCTGATTGACGCTTTGAAACTGTTGGGTGTTAATTCCTACCGTTTTGGACTGGCCTGGTCAGATATTCAACCCAAACAATCAGAATTTGACGCAAAAGTCATTCAGCAGTATGTCGCATTTTGTCAAGCGCTAATCGCAGTAAATATCCAACCGGTCATTACGCTGCACCATTTTGCGGCGCCACTATGGTTCGAAGCCTTGGGCGGTTTTGAGCGAAGGGAAAATATCCCTGTATTTGTGCATTATGCCGAAACGGTTTTCGAAAAACTGGCGCCATTTGCCTCCCGGTGGATCACCTTCCATGAACCGGAGGTCACCAGTTTGCAGGGTTGGTTTTTGGGAAATAACCCGCCCGGCAAACGCGATTTGCGGCTGGCAACCCGCGTATTGGCGAATATGTTGGATGCCCATACCAAAACTTACCACCGATTGAAGCAAATGGCTGACCCGGCCCCAAAAAACCTGCAGGTCGGACTGACCAAGCAGATGAATATATTCGACCCCGCGCGCCGGTGGCATCCACTAGATTGGATAATGACGGATGTCATCAATAAAGTCTACCGTGACGAAGTGCTGCATTATCTCACGGAAGGCGTTTTTGATTTTCAAATTCCCGGATATTTCCGAACGCGACGAATCAACCTGAAGGCGAAAGGCGCACTGGATTTCATCGGAATGGATTATTTCACACACAAACAGGTGCGTTTTGTGTCGGATTGGCGAAGACCATTTCGCCTGGATACGCCTCATCTGGAACCGACTGATGATGCCGATGCAGCCATTTATCCGGAAGGGCTCTATGCCGGAATTCAGCGATTGGCTCACCTGAAGAAACCGATCTGGATCACCGCGAACGGCATCGTTGATGCGGCAGATGAACAACGCAGCCAATTCATCCGCCGGCATCTCTATACGGTGAGACGGGCATTGGCTGAGAACTACCCGGTTAAAGGATATTACTATTATAGTCTAACGGATTCCCAGGAAGGCTCGACTGGAAAATTCATCGCCAATGGCCTGTTCGAAATTTTGGGCGCTAAATTGAACCCACGCCCCTCTGCAGAAAAGTATGCTGGTATTATTCGTCGGCAATAAGTTGTGATTCACCCAAAAAGCATTCGGAGACGTCCGGGAAAGCAGTCCGCCAAAGGCTCCCTTAGAGCCATTTTTTTCGTCTGAAATACATGACCATTCCAGACGTCACCCCAATCAGAATGACCCAAAGACCCGCATACCCGTAACGCCAACCAAGTTCGGGCATATTTGAGAAATTCATTCCGTATAGACCCACAATAAAGGTCAGCGGGATAAAAATGGAGCCCACAATTGTGAGTACTTTCATGACCTCATTCATGCTTTTGCTGACGGTGGACATATACAGATCCATCAAACCGGGGATTAATTCCCGGGCAGATTCGACCTCATTGATCACATAATTTAAATGATCCCAGGTGTCCAGCAGGTATTGCATCGTGTTGGTATCTATCAGGTGGGAGCCTGTTTTGTGCAAATTTCCCACTGCATCGCGCAGGGGAATGAGTAACCGTCTGATGAATACCAATTCCCGACGCATGCCTTGAAGTTTGTTGAGAATACGCTCGGACGGCGTGACTAAAATTTCCTCTTCGATGGCATCCAACTGGCCGTTCATATCATCCACAACCTGATAATAATGGTCAATAATCACATCCGTAAGCATGTAAAATAAATAATCCGACCCGCGATCCCGAGCGCGTCCCTGAGCATTGGCAAGTCGCTCCTCCACCAGTTTGAATATTGGACTGGGCAGTTCCTGGAAAACCAGGACATAATCCTTTCCCAAAATCAAACTCACCTGTTCCGGGATAAAGCTGCCGTCCAGCCGCTTGACGGCGAGTGATTTGAGTGTCAGAAAAACATAATGTTCGTATTCCTCAATTTTGGGGGTGTGCTCCGTATCCAGAATATCTTCAACAACCAACGGGTGTAGGTCGAATTGCTTACCGAATTCAGCAATCAAATTCACATCAGCGAGTCCAACGACCTTTATCCAGTTAATTCGATTCGGGACTAATGTCGGTACACTGAGTTTATCTTTTGGGAGTATTTCGCTTTTGAAACTTTCCGCTGAGTAGGTGTAATGAACCACTTCGACGCGTTCATTCGTTGTTGAACCGACATGAATCAGTACACCGGGCGGTTTCCCGATTTTCTGTGTTATTCTTCCGTGGGGGCGATTGGGCATGACCAACCCTTTCTAACAACTTGATTTCAATTTATTTCCGCGAAATCTAACTTCTGAAAGCGCTAAAGACCAATCTTCAGACTAAAATTATCACTCCGGTATCGGGAGCAGGAAAAATTCCCGAATGTCCGTAGCACCGGTGAACGCCTGTAACAGTCTTTCAACCCCCACGGCGATTCCACCGGTTGGTGGCATTTTTCCAACAGCTTCAATAAATGAATAATCGATGGGGTGTGGCGGGAATCCGTAAATTTCCCGCATGGCATTCGTGTGATGCCAACGTTTCAAAAGTTCATCCGGGTCGGTCAGTTCCGAAAACGCGTTCCCGATCTCAAATCCCCGGGCGTAAATCTCGAATCGCTCCGCCCAGCGAGAGTCACCAGGTTTTCGCCGTGCCAATGCTCCCATCTCTACCGGATAATCGTAAACGATTGTGGGTTTTTCTAAACCCAATTTTGGCTCAATCAAATCCAGCCAGACGCGAAAAAAAATGTCTTCGAAGGTATCGTCATCCGTCAAGGGTTGATCCAAAACCAGTTCCACCTCCCGACGCCAGTAAGATTCATCCGTCAATGCCCGGGAAAGGTCAATCTGCGCATCGCGCTGAAATAACTCTGCGATAGAAAATCGTGGATAGGGTGACGACCAGTCAAATCCACCAGCCATATGCGAAAAATGGTCCGCGAGATAACTGAACAATGCTTCACAGTCCGACATGATGTTATTGTAGTCGGCATTGACCCGGTACCATTCCAGCATATTAAATTCGGGGTGGTGCTGCTTCGTATTTTCACCGGCATTGCGAAAGACTCTCGCGATTTCGAATAGATTGTGGTTGGCAAAATCAGGATTACCCAATGCTTTTTTAATGGCAAATTCCGGCGACGTGGGGAGATAAAACGGAAAGCGCTCGCCGACAAAATTGGCGTATTGGGTGGAAAATCCATGCAGATGGACTTCAATGCCCGGAGATTGAACCAGGATCGGTGTTTCAATTTCGAAGAAATCCTGATCCGTGAAAAATTGCCGGATCAGGTTGATGAATTCGCGTTTTTGTTGTTGCCGGAAGAATCGATTCATTGCGAAAGATAGGATAAGAAAAGAGAAAAGAGAAAAGAGGAAAGAGGAAAGAAGAAAGAAGAAAGAAGAAAGAAATAGAGCACGAGTACGGACCAATAGAACACGGAAACCACGGATGGAATGGATTCACTCGGATCAATTTTCCGGTCAAATAAAAAAATTGAAGTTGCTACAAAAAAGTGGACACATAGAGAAGCCTAAGCCGCCACTGTAATTGCGTTCAATTCAAACTGCACCGGTGATAAATAACCCAGCGCAGAATGTTTTCTAATTCTGTTGTAAAATATCTCGATATACTCAAAGATGCTGCTTCTAGCCTGAGCCCTGGTCAGGTATCGTTCATGATACACCAGTTCAGCCTTGAGTGTCTTAAAAAAACTCTCCGCTACGGCGTTGTCATAACAGTTGCCTTTACCACTCATGCTCTGGACCATCCCATTTCCATCAAGCAGCTTTCTGAACTTAGTACTGGCATATTGGACACCCCGATCAGAATGGAAGATCACTCCTGGCGCTGGTTTGTAAGTTCTCAGATAGTGCTGCATCGCTGGAATGGTCGTGTGTTCGGCAGCCATCGTTCTGCTCATGGACCAACCCACGATCTTTTTCTGGAACAGATCCATGATGGTTGTCAGATATAGCCAGCCTTCTTTTGTGCGGATATAAGTTATATCTGATACCAGGATAAGATTGGGTGCGGATGCAGAGAAGTTCCGATTCAGCAGATTCGGTGATATCGGTAACTTGTGATCCGAATGGGTGGTCACCTTGAACTTACGCTTGATCTTGGACCGGATAGCGTTTGCTTGCATCAGGCGAGCCACTCGGACACGGCTGACCTTGTAGCCCCAATCATGGAGATCATCAGTAATCCTCGGGCTGCCATAAATCCCTTTGCTTAACTCATGGCTTTTGCGAATCTTGGATAACAGCAGTCGATTATCTTTTGATCGGTTGCTCTCTGGGCGATCTACCCATGTATAATATCCGCTCCGACTCAGACGCAGAACGCTACACATCTTCTCGACCCCAAATACGGAACGGTGTCTATGTATGAAGGCATACTTCATTTGGGATCCCTTGAGAAAATGCTCACTACTTTTTTTAAGATGTCACGCTCCTCCTTTACTGAACGGAGCTCCCGCTCAAGAGCCCGGAGCCGCTCTTCTTCAGGATCCTGAAGATGACCGGTACCCGGGAAAGCAGTTGACTTGTCTGCCAAATACTCCCGTTTCCACCGGTAAAGCATTTTGACTGCGATGCCAAGATCGTCTGCAATTTCTTTGGGTGGCTTACTCCCGCGAAGCAATAACTCCACAGATTCTCGCTTAAACTCTGCTGGATATTGCCGCCGTTGTTGTTGTGAATACATGCTGATTCCTCCTGTGACAACTTAACCCTTCTCGTGCTGGCCTCCAAAATGTAGCAAGTCCAAATCCAGGTGTTTGTCTCCTCTGAGAAATCTCCCCTTGAGGGAGCTTGTCCGACAACTGGCGGAAGAAAAAGAGGGGTGTTGTTCCAGAGAAAGAAGAAAGAAGAAAGAGGAAAGAAGAAAGAAATCGAGCACGAGAACGAGAACGAATACGAGAATGAAAATCCCGCCGTGTCCCGAAATATCGCGGGGCGGTTACAGTATTGTAGCCATAAAAAAATACCCCCAAAAACAAATTACCGTCTCGCGGTCGCAGGGCTTAGAGACAGAGGAAAGAGGACAGAGGAAAGAAGAAAGAGGAAAGAAAAAAAACCAATTTTGTGAAGTTGCCGACATTTGTCATGAGAGTAGGAATCAAACCTTCCCCGTTTATATTGCCGTCAGTGGAATCAAAACAACTCATCAAAACGTTGAAGGAAATAGCCGCGTTAATGGCATTGGCGGGGGAAAACGAGTTTAAAATCAGGGCGTTTGAAAACGGCGCCAGGGTTGTCGAAAGCTACAAATCTGACATTGAATTACTGGCGAAACAGGGGCGGTTGGAATCATTGCAGGGGATCGGTAAAGGGCTGGCCGAGGTTATTCGCGAGTTGGTTTTAGAAGGGAAATCCCAGGTTCACGAAACGCTCAAAAAGCAAATACCACCGGGGATGCTTGACATTCTGAGATTACCAGGAATGGGTGTGAAGCGCGTCCAACTGCTGGCGACAGAATTGGACATTACCACATTGGGCGAACTTGAGTATGCTTGCGTAGAAAATCGTTTGGCCACCATGAAGGGTATGGGACAAAAACAGCAGGCGCGATTATTGGAAGCCATTCGTTACCGCAAACGGTTTAGTAGCCATTTTCTTCTGGGCGATGCGTTGCGTGCGGCAAATGTCATCATTGGGGAATTGACAAAAAATGACCAGATCCAACGCATTGAACTTGCGGGTTCCGTGCGACGATTCAAAGAGGTCGTGCAAAACATTAATCTGGTCGTTGCTACTCAGATGACTCATGAAGAATTTGCTCAGTTTCTCCACAGCGTGCCCCCGGTCGAATCAATCGAATTAGTTGATCCTGATAAAATTGAAGCGACATCCTCCCTCGGCATTCCCATCCATTTCCACCTGACGGACTTAAACGATTTTCACCCGGTCTGGTTACGCCATTCCAACAGTGCTGATCACAATGAATTTCTAAAACAGGTAGCCCGGGAGCGGGGATTTTCATGGCGGAAAAACGGTCTGCACCGCAAGGGTGTCTTGGAGCAACCTGATTCAGAAGAGGCTGTGTACAAATTGCTGGGGCTTCGATTTGTTCCGCCGGAGTTGAGGGAAGGGGGCGAACCGGATATGATCCCAGACAATCTGATCACCCAAAATCAGATTCAGGGATTTTTTCATTTTCATACCACAGATAGTGACGGGGTTCATTCTTTGGTTCAAATGGTGAATGCCTCTCGCCATGCAGGTTACCATTATATTGGTGTCAGTGATCATTCTCAATCAGCCTATTACGCCAACGGTTTGACACCGGAACGCGTGGTTAAACAATGGTCTCAAATTGATGAAATGAATAATCAGATGACCGATTTTCACATTTTCAAAGGCATTGAATCTGACATTCTCCCGGATGGTCGTCTGGATTATGACGATGAGATATTGGCACAATTTGATTTCGTCATTGCTTCGGTCCACAACCACATGGGTTTGGATCGTGTCCGGCAAACCGCGCGACTTGTGAAAGCGCTGGAAAATCCCTTTACCACCATGTTGGGTCATCCTACCGGCCGACTCCTGCTTTCCCGGGAAGAGTACGCGCTGGACATGGACAAAGTGATCGATGCCGCCGCAACAAACGGGAAAATCATTGAAATCAACAGCTCGCCTCAACGACTTGATCTGGATTGGCGCTGGGCTCGTTTGGCACGCAGTCGCGGGGTCCTGATGGCCATTAATCCGGATGCGCACAGCATGGAAATGATTGATTTCATGCCTTTGGGTGTTGGGATTGCCCGGAAGGCCGGATTGACTGCAGAGCATGTTTTAAACAGTCGCACAGTCTCAGAGGTCGGTTCGTATTTCACGCGGTGATTCTGCCCGGTTTCCCCGCGCAGACTATTTTTATCACCAATCATTTTAATCCGCTTTACATTAATGCCATGAAACAAACTTTTCTCATTGGCCAAATTCGCATCATTCGGGTCCGGGGTGAAAATCGCCATGATTTTTTGAATCGGATGACGACGAATGATTTACGAAACCCCGGTCAGAAGGAGGTCATTCCAACCTTGATGACCACGGACAAGGGGCGAGTGATTGATCTGTTGTGGTACCTGGAGCGCAACAATGAAGGCTGGCTGATCACATCGCCGGGTATGTCCGATATAGTTTATGAAAGACTGGACCGATTCCTGTTTCCACTGGACCAGGCAGAATTGATTCTGGAAGAAACGGTTCACGATCTCACCATCTCTATCAATCAACCTGCGCATCAGACCCATCAATGGTGTGAAAATGAAGGTCAGGTCGCCTGGTCTGTCAACGACTGGTTTCCGGGTGGGGAAATGAGGCTGTCCCCGGCGTTTCTGCAAGAAGATGAACCCCTTTCAGAACACGAGTTTCACTTGCTGCGGATTCGTAACGGCACACCCTGGACGCAGTTTGAAATGAATGGTGAATACCATGTTCAGGAACTTGGACTGTTATGGGCGGTGGATTTCTCAAAGGGCTGTTATCCCGGGCAGGAGGTCGTTGCGCGCATTTACAATTACGAAAAAAATCAACGCCAGGCCGTACTTTTACATTGGAAAAATGCTGGTGAACATGGCTCACCCGCTGAATTAATAACCGAAGGCAAACCGGCAGGAGTCATGACTTCAGTGCTAAAAACGGACGATGGTCATATTGGATTTGGTTTGGTTCGGGAGCGTGTGATTGTGAGCGGTGGCGAACTTTCGTTATTGGGGGGTGATGGCACAAAAATACCGATGATATACCAACCGTT
>Ga0210009_1002987_pt1 | contig 11453 bp, 5 predicted proteins | sample CryGeyCG2114_065_FD_185457 | JGI IMG/M metagenome (GOLD analysis project Ga0210009, IMG submission 185457) | Groundwater microbial communities from aquifer - Crystal Geyser CG12_big_fil_rev_8/21/14_0.65 (SPAdes) (version 2) | ecosystem: Environmental > Aquatic > Deep subsurface > Groundwater ... | reverse complement strand
AAATTATTCACTTCAACAAAAACAGAAAACTTTAATGTATTTACAGAAAAGTATTTTTCGAAATTTAAGTCCACCCAAAACCAGTCATCACCGATTTCATTATTTCTATTATTTCGGACACTCTCATACTCCGGTTTTCCGTTTGATTCGTAATTGCCGGTGAACAATGCGGGAGTATATCGTTTGCCCGATTGATAGAAGAATCTTAAATGAAGGTTATAGTCATCTAAAATCCCATTACCAAAACCGAATAAAGCATTGTCTTTTTCCACATAAAAATTTGTAGTTATTGAAGCGGAAAAAGGGCGATCCCATGAAACATATTCTTCTTTAATAGACTCGTCGAGATCGCCTCTTAAAATCAACACGCCTTCATCTGCCGAAGAACTTTTGCCGGTAACTATGGAATATGCAAAAGTAGTTGACCCGGAAAACCATTTACCAATTCTTTTTCTGTACTCAAGCTCTACTCCTCGTGAGCGCGCATAATCTGAATTTACATATGTGATAAAGCGCTGTGTTGCAAATCGTGCCGATGTAATTCTTGCAGTACGCGTACTAACGTAATCAAAGATATCTTTGTAATAAGCGGTAAATGTTAAAACATCATCGAGAGAAAATTGTGTCTTTAAACCTAATTCGTACGCAACAGTTGTTTCAGGATTCAAGTTTGGATTTCCAAATTTTTGGAATGACGATTGGGCATTCAATGGATCGAGTTTTGCATATACAAACTGCGGCTTTGGCCATTTGCTGAAATGTCCGTATGAGAAAAACAAAGTTTGATTATCCGATACCGGATGGGATACACCGAGGCGCGGACTTAAGCGTGCCTTGAATCTTCTCTGACCGAACCAGCCAAAAGTATCGTTCCTGTAATTTTCTCTTGTCTGATCGGGAATTGTAATAACGTCCGGATTATTTACTGCATCATCAACATACTTACCGGGAAACCAGTAATCAAGACGCAGTCCGAAATTTAAAATCATACCGGAAAAGTTGATGTTATCCTGTGCGTAGAATGAGCCAGTAGCAGGGTTAACTTTATAGATATCATTGTTCAACCCGAGGTTACCAACCCACGGCTTGAATATATCTATCACCTGCATCTCCTGCAGCTGAATATTAAATCCCGCTTTAAATTTATTTTTCTCATCGAAGAAACTCGTAATATCTCCGCGAATAGAATATTCTTCAACATAATGATCGCGCCAGGTAAACGGATTTCCCACATCCCAAAAACCATCACCGGGAATAATACCTATTGTATCTCTTTCTAAATTATAATATTCAATCGGGAAATTTGGAATGTCTTTCGGTTCTGTATAATCCTTCCAATTTCGCCCATTTGCATCCACTCTTAAATTAGTATGGAAATAATTTAGTTTCAGTTCGTAATAAGTGTTGGGATTTAAAGTATGGGTTAATGAAAATGTTTGGTACTTATTAATGTGTGTAAATGTATTAGCCTGTTCTAAGATATTCTGAAATTCATACTGATATCCCGGACTCGGTTCAACATATTCGAGATTTGATTGGAGAGATTGCGAGTTTTGATTAATGTTTACAGACTGGTTGAATGAGTATTGGAATTTTATAGTTGGAGAATATTTATAAGTGATTTTGCCAAGCCCGAACCAGCTATTTTCTGCACGAAGAGCAAAATCTGTTCCTCCAAAAGTCGAAGAGTACAATTGAAAAGGTTCTGGTTTATAATATCCACCGGTAATGCCGTCTGAAATTCCCATATAAACATTTCCGAAGAATGTGAGTTCTCCCGGAATTTGAATACCGATTAAAGGAAGCAGGGAGGAAGTTATCGGTTCGGGTCCGCTAAGGTTTGCTTCAAGAATATCTATATTAAAAACATTGTAAGAATTTTTATTGCCAAGGTTATCTCTTTTATAAGATAAATAACCATGATAAACGCCTCCGCCTTCCCGTGTTTTAACATTTACCACACCGGATGTAGCCTGACCGAACTCGGCATTGTATCCGCCGGTTATTACTTCAACTTCTTCAATCGAATTTGCACTAAGCTGAAGCCCAAAACCAGTACCGGCAAGCGGATCTTGTACGGATACTCCATCGAGAAGAAAAGCATTTTCGTACGATCTGCCGCCGCGTATGTGAATTGCATTATCCGATTTTACAACACCTGCCTGCTGCACAACAACATCGCCAATATTTTCCACAATGGAATTTTCAATGTCTTCTCTTGATATAGTTCTTTTGCTTTGAGTTTCTTCAACATCAACAAGCGGTTTATCGCCTATAACTATCACGTCCTGCTCAAGAGTTAAAACCGATTCATCTAACTTTACATTTAATGTTTTTGTTTTATTCGGTTCGATTTTGGTTCCGGTAAACTGTGTAGTTTTATAACCAATAAACGAAATTTCAATGTTGTAGGAACCGGGAGAAATATTTTTAATAGAAAAATTTCCGTTTAGATCTGTGGCTGCACCGTAATAAGTTCCCCTAAGAATAATATTAACGCCCGGCAGCGGTTCGTTTGTTTTGGCATCCAAAATATTACCCGACAATATACCGGGTTGCTGCGCGAAGAGATTTAAGGAAATAATAAATAAAAAGCTGAATACTTTTTTCATGGTGTCAAACCGAAATCTTCAAATAAAACTTTGTTCAATAATGATTTTACGTTAGCGTTTCCGCCGTTTAATCTGTGAAGCGGTAATCCTAAAAAAAAGAGAGACTGACTATTGTTTTCAAATCCGATAAAACCTTTTAATTCATTATTCGGGAAATAATAAATTGGTTTTACGCCTATACTATTTAGATAAAAAGACCTCGGTCTGAAAATATTAAGTGATGTATAAAGGTCTGGATATTCGGGCGCAGTGTTATTTGCGGAGATCAATACATTACTAAATATAGTTGATCTCGAAGAGCTGCTGTCCGAATTTATAGGAAGAAATCCCTGAAGAACCGTGAGATCAACGGATGATGGGAACTGCATCGAGAAAAATATTTTGCCGCCGCCATCTAAAAACTTTTGAACAGTTCCAACCGCTAAATCGAGCGATGGATTAGTATCGGAATACCAGAATACATATTTAAACAACTTTACTGTTTCAAGAAATGTCACATTTAAAAATGGCGGAAGGTTTTTCTTAAAATCATATAAATCATGTTTCTCTTTTAACCCGAGACTGTCGAACATTTTATAATAAAATGATCCGGCATCATCTATTGTTCCATAATCATCAATCAAAATAAAATCGCTCTTGGGCTTTTTAACATACCAGTTTTTACCTTCACCGGGCAAAGAAATAAACTCTGATTTTGCTCCTGATATATCTACAGCCTGAACATAAAATTTATTATCCGAATCGAGTAAAATGCCCGATAATTTAACTGCCGCAAGATTATTGGGATTACCGTCTATTAGAATGTCGGCTAAGGGATTTAAATAATCCACTACTCTCAGCGTTATAGTTCTAACGGCTCCATTAATTGTTACTGAATTGTTAGTATCATTAAGAGCGATATTAATGTGTTCAATTGTATTCTCGCCGTCTAAATCAGCTGCATCCCATCCAAAAGACATAACAGGATAAGAAGTATCCGGGACAAAAGATAAAACATTCCATGAAATTACAGGAGCGGAATTTTTTATAGGCATATCAATTGAAGCCGGTTGAGGATCAATCAAACCTATATCAGTGAAAGGTTCGCCAGCATCATACGCGTTATTTCCGTTTTTATCAACGAAAGGTTCATTTCCGAAACTGATATTATTCTGGAAAATATTATTATCATAAATACCGTTGCCGCCGTTGTCAACAGCCGAAACTTTGAAAGTATAATTTGTATCAACAGCGCCAATTTGTAGTGCAAATACACTGTCGTTTTGAGATGTAAATGTCCAGGTTATTCCATCCCAAGAAAAATAGAATCCGATTATAAGTCCATCAGGGTCGTCACCCGTCCAATGCAGATGGATTCTGCTCGGCTGGCTGCTTATAGTGCTATCCGGATTTAAGAATACAGAGGTTTTGGGCGGCATATTTCCCAGAGGATTTTCTACCGGATTATCATAACACGAGTATAATAATACAGCAAATATTACAGGAATAAAAAACAGTAAAAATTTTTTCATTCGTATTAAAAATATATCAAGGATAGCTCGAAAACCAAGCCATCCTATTTGTTAAAATTATTTTATGAGTCTACCATAAAAAGGTTCAATTGAATAATGTCATTGCGATCCCGCATTGCGGGAGAAGCAATCTGGCAAATTTAGCGCAAAATCAAAAGATTGCTTCGTCACTTCGTTCCTCGCAATGACGGGAAATACCTTTTTTGAGTGAACTCATTTTATTAGTATCATTTTTTTAACAACAGAAAATCCTTCACTATCTAATTTATAGAAGTAGACTCCTGAAGTTAATTTGCTTGCATCGAAGTGAACTTTGTATGTCCCAGGTGATTGCACCTGGTTTACTAAAGTAGAAACTTGCTGACCAAGAATATTAAAGATTTTCAATTTTACTAATCCGTCTTTCGCTATTGAATATGAAATAGATGTAGAAGGGTTGAACGGATTTGGATAATTTTGATCTAAACTATACTGAACCGGAACGGGCTCAATTTCATTAACACCAACCGGGATGTAGCCCATAAAATCATCGTCTTTTCTTGGCGTCAGTTTGTAATTACTGAATGAATAGTACATTATACCTTTAAGTTCAGCAAAGCTATCGCCTTTTTTTACATATACAAAATTTGGATTACTAATAAATGTAGTATCCCAGGCGTTGTGATATTTATGATTACCATCCTGTAATTCTACTCTTGTTTTTCCGGTACCATCATTTACAAATATCTCACCGAAATTTGAACCGCCGTCAGCATTTCCACTATCGACCGTTACACTTACAAATTTAACTAACACACTCTCCCACTTTTCCCTCGCAGGCTGATTATTACCAGCTAATCCCATTTCGCCTGTAGTTATTGTTACTGCTTCTGGTAATGGGTTGACCTGTGAGTTAACAGTTAAAATAGATAAGCTGTCGATTTTAGTAACATCAAAACTTTCAAGAATTACACCTTCGGCAGTTATCTGATTTCCTTTGGCTAATGAAAGCACGTTAGTACCAAGGCTTCCTAAAGTACCAATTTGAATTCCGCTCCACGCTGCGCTCCCATCCTGCATATACACTCTTAATGGTGTAGTTGAATAACCCGGAAGATCGGATGTATCCGCAGTTACTAAACCGTTAAGCTGAATTCTGTAACCATTATAACCGCTGAATCCGCTTCCGAAGGGGCTATACTGAACATCAGCTATTTTTAAAGGTCTGTTGAGCACAAGATAAAAATATTTTCCGGTCGTATAATTGGATGGACCATAAGAAGTATTTCCCACATTGTCCTTTGATTTGATATAAAAACTAACCAAAGCAGAATCTGAATTAACACCAGGAATTATGGCGCTCCATCTTGTAGTATCGGAAACAAGTTTTGTCATGGTTAGCGAATCTAATGCTCCGCCGTCAACGCTGTACATAATTTTTGCTTCTGTAACGAAGCCATCAAGATCTGTAATTTTGGAAGTAATCGTAACAGCCTGATTTGACGATACTAAAGCATTATTCCTTTTGATATTAGTAATTAGCGGAGGCGACTGAACAACCGGACCAACATCACCGGGGTAAACAGGAACAAGATAGTAACCGTCTGCTCTTGTTGTCAAAATTCCGCGAACGTAACTTATATACGACCCGTCCTGCGGCGCCTGCCAATTAGCAAGCCCTGCACTACCGGTTTTAAAGTAACGGGATTGATTATACATATAAGCAAAATTTCCGTTACCATCATTCAGTTTGAATTCACCGTTCGTTTCTCTATCCGATGTAATTATATTTCTGAAAATGACGTACATATTCTCATATTTTTCCATCTCAAAATTATAAGTGCTTGAAGCTGTAAAAAGATCGGACAATTCAAGTTCTATAGGGTCGGGTCTTTTGGGTTCTTGCCCAACAATCTGAACCGGAACAGGTTGAGGATTGAGTAACATCAGTAATTCAGTTGTGGTAAAATACTCTGTCACCACGCCTGTGAATTCAACAACCTGCGCTGTATCGACGAGATCAAAAAATGTATTTTGATTTACTATTGAAGTATCATTCTGAAGGACATTTAATCCAGTCCATGCGTTGCCATTGGGATCTTGAATATAAGTGACCCATCTTGCCCCAGCGGAGATGATTGTGTTTCGATTAGTATCCGGATCAACAACCGGACGAACTAATATAAGCCCCCTTACTCGAACAGTATCTCCATTCAATGGAGACGGCGGATCGGAATTTAGCGAATCCAAATTAAACTGTATATCCCTTATAGTAACTAAGGGGTATTGTTGTGCTTGTATAAAACCGGCGAACAACAATACTGCTACCAGTAAATGTTTTAAGTTCATGTTTACTCCTTATTTAACAATTAAAAACTTACCTGTTTTAATTTTATTATTATTATTATTTTTTACTGTAAAAAGATAAAGCCCGGTGGCAATTGCTTGATCATGATCGGTAACAAGATCCCATGCATGTTCGCCGCCGGCAAATTTTTGAGAACTCCCGCTCGAAAAATTTTCAAACCATCTTATATCGCCCCCGCTGTTTTGCTGATTATGATGCAATCTTTTAATTACATCACCTGATAACGTGTAAATCGTAATTTCGCAATCCGCCGGGAGGTTAAAAAAATAAATCTTCCTTAATCTCTCCGAACTGCCATCCCATATCGCACTTCCGTAATATGGATTCGGATAAACTCCAACTTCAATATTATCATCTTCCGATGCAGGCGTGCCCGGTAAAATTCTATTTAGGTTTGCAAGTGAACTTGATTCTAAACTATTTAGATTATTTTCTTCATCACCTTCATCAAAAGCTGTAACTGAAAATAAGTATTGCCAGCCGTTAAGTAAATTATTTACTTCATACTTATAATAATAGTTGGTTGTATCACCCGGAAATGTTAAGGGCTGATCAAGCTTAACAAATTCAAATCCTGTGTTATATCCTATATCATTTACGCTGTCAACTTCGGTAAGTAAAACTAAAGATGAAAGGACATCCTGTTTGTTTGATAAATCGAATCCCGAGTGAGTCCTGTAAATTCTATATCCTTCGAAATCTCTTTTCCCAGAAATTGGATCAACTGAAGTTTCTGCTCTTTTATCCCAATAAATTGTTACTTTATTTTTTTCAGGAATAACTTTAACTACCGGAACTAATGGAGGCGCTGGCAGAATATATCTTGTTACAGCATTATTTCCGTCAATATCTTCACCGGGATCTAATATTCCGTTTCTGTTTCTATCCTCTCCATAGAATGCTCTTAAAGCCCACTCAGCATTATTAAATAAATTTGTTTTTTGTTCTTTCGTATCCAATGAAGCTGCATCGGTACCATATTTTTTTGCGCAGACTATTGCATAAACAACATTAATACTGTCACCCGGCGCAATATTCTTGTAGTAACCAGATGTTATCAAAAGAGATCTGTTAGATGGCTGGCGCAAAACTTCTGGACTTACGCCGCTATTGTATCTGTTCTGACCACCAAAATAGCCCTGCATTTTTCTATATCGGTCAAAATCATTATTTGGAGCAAAAAAGTTAGGATCATCAGTGTTTCTAAACTGCCACGAAACATAATTAACCGAAGGTAGAGTTTCGGTTCCGTTTGTAAAGATCGAATCTAAACTTGGTGTAGAACCTAAAAATTGAACACCGAGATAACTATCTGTAAAACCTATGTCGCCCGCAGCATCAAATTCATAGGCAATATTCATTGAATCGCTGAATCCGTTTCCACCTTTGTTAAAAAAAGAACTGCCCGTTCGCGGTGAAGTTATTTTTGTATTTCTTACAACTCCGTCTGTCCATAAACCTACATAAACACTGTCGAGATATTTTCCGGAAACATTTTTAATGGTGAAGTTTAGGATTACAAAAAAATCTGCAAACGGAAAATTCCACGCATAAGTTTCCTGGTGAACAACCACTCCGAGTGGGTTGTGGTTTTCAATCAATTCACCATTCGAATAAGTTGTATTAGTGTCTGTATAATCCATTAAAAAGTCTTGATGTGAAATTGCCTTTGGATCATAAACACGCGAATCTAATAATGATGAACGCTCAATTATAAAACTTCCGGGATCATTGGTATATTCAAACCCGCCGCCTTTTGATGAAACTGAAGCGGCATCAACGGCGCCGGTTGTTACTAAGGGTGTGGAAGGTGAAGGATTACTTGTTGGAGACTCTTTTTGAAATCCCCCAATCCATAATCCGCCGTCAAAAAGATGTTCAATTCCGCTGCCAAGAGGATACTCGGCACCCGGCTGCTGGGGCCACAAACTAAATCCGTGCCCATATGTTCCAAAATTGGTAACAGTTAAACCGATGTTACCAATATTAGTGAATTTTGAGTTGTCATCATCTAATTTTTTGTACAATTTTTTCTCATCATCGCCCGGAGCCAAAGTGAAGGCAAAGAATGAGAAGGCTAAAATTATAAGAAAGGCTTTTCGTCTCATTAAATGAAATTCATTTATTTTAAAAAATATTTCCCAACAAATTGTTCAAACGATCTGCAATTTGGGATGGGAAAAATAAGGAGAATAAACTAATTAAAAAACAGAAATAAATTATTTTAATATTAACACTAGAATTAAATGAATCTTTTACTTATTTCAATTTAAAATAAGAGTATTCTCGCCATCGTCCGTTGGTCAATTTATATAATTATTTAATTATTGAATAATTCTCTGCTTCTTCAAGTAAATCATCAAGCCGATCTTTGGGCACTTCTGCTTCAGTCATAAATGATTGAAGAGTGACATCCATCTGATGGATAAGATTTCGTTTATAATATTTTGGTGCGTATACCGAGCCGTCTATCATATATATTCGTTTTGTTTTCTCATCAAAAAAAGTATAGCTTATAAACGGACCGCCCATTCCCTTAATATTCAAATCCCAAAGACCCTGAGTCATTAACGCATATCGACCGTTAAAATTCACTTCGTTGAGTGTGAAATAATTTTCGGCTAAAACCACAAAACCACTGTCATCCGAAGTTTGGTAATATTTTTGAGTCAAGCGGTTGCGGACTGATCGAATGGAGTCTTCAGTAAGATAAGCCGGTGTGGCATTTTCAATCCAATGAATAAAAAGCCATCGTTCCATATCGCTACCCGGAGAACGACGAAGCCAAACGAAATTGTCTTCCGGTTTTTCCATCGCCACTTTAAAATCTGCCTGAACGTAAATTATCCAGCCATAATTTTTTAAGAAATGCCCTTCGACCTCTTTTTGTTCATACTGACTATTATATAAACTTTTGTATAAACGCTGGTCTGAAATTTTTTGAAACGAATAAAGAAGATTATCTTTTTCTTTAAGGATTTTAAATTCGAGCGCCTGCATAGTTGGAGCAGAAAGTATCATTACGATCTGGTCTTTTGCCCAGAGATCATATTTAATTAATGTAAAATCTTCTTCACTTTTAAATTTATTAATAATAACAGAATCAGTTACAGATTTAATAAACTGTGAAGTGACAGAAGTTGAGTTGAGAGGCGCAATAATAATTATATTTTTTCTTCTTTTATATTTTTCCAATTGATTCGGCGGGACACGAACAAGATTAAATAAATTTTCTGGCTGCGGAGTAAATATTGTTTTTTGAAATGTGGAATCTAAAGCATACTGCAGCTCTAAAAATTCTGCTGAATCTGCTACAACATAAATTTCATCTTCAGGTCCACGGGCGGGTTTATTGGAATAATCGCAAGAAGCAATAAGAAGTGGAATAATTAAAATAAAAAGTAAATAAAAATATTTGTTCATCGTTACCTCGGTACGTTTGGCAGAATTAATGATAAGCCCGGCATTAACAGAATGTACATTGCCCACATGCTAAAACCAATGGCTAATGGTATTGATAAATTATCATCTGCCCAGCCGAATGAAATATTTTCTACAATGGCTCCGATGGCTGCGGCAGTGAATCCAATTAAAAACTCGGTTGAATTTCCAATTAATTTGGGAGTAAACAAAACCACAATGCTTGCACTTAAAAAAAATGTTAAAGTTCCTTCCAAACTTTTAGCAAGCAATTTGTGTTTTCCGAACTTTCTGCCGATAAGTGCAGCCGCCGTGTCACTGATTATCAAAATCGTAAAGGCAGTAACAAACAGCACCTTAGGAAATATTATAGCACATAGAAGCGCTGAAATCAGCACATATGTAGCTCCATTCAAATTCTTCTTCTTATTATCAACCTCATGTTTTCTTAGGAGGAAGCCGAAATATTTATAAAAAAATTTGGCAACACCAGGCAAATAATATCTTGATAAGTCGAGGGTAATCGCAAAGAAAGTTAGAATTCCAAGAATTGTTATTGATGACGGGGTAGGTATAAAGTAATAAATAATCGGAATAGAAAGTGAGCAGAGATGAATTAATTTTCTTACTAATTCATCTCTGTAATTAATAGTTCCATTATCAATTTGATTCATTGCTGAGTGAAGATTCTTTCGGTTTACGCTGCTCGATTAATTTTTTAACATGTTCGGGCACTGCACCGTCCGCTTCGGTTGAGGCACTACCATTCTTTTTCATCGGAGGGAGTTCTTCACCCTTGATAAGTTTATCAATTTCTTCAGCGTCCAAAATTTCTCTTTCAAGAAGTTCTTTAGACAAAATGTGAAGTACGTCTATGTTTTCATTCAATATTTTTTCAGCACGAGCCATAGCATCAGTAACGATCGATCTTATTTCGTCGTCTATTTCAATTGCCGTGCGTTCGCTGTAATCGCGGTGTTTTTGAATTTCTCTTCCAAGAAATATTTCTTCCTCTTTTGCTCCGTAACTTAACGGACCAAGTTTGTCACTCATACCCCATTCACAAACCATTTTTCGAGCAATGTTAGTTGCTTTTTCAATATCATTTCCCGCGCCGGTTGTGTAATGATTAAATATTAATTTTTCAGCTGCGCGTCCGCCAAGTGCGTAGGTTATTATTGCTTCGAGATAACCTTTCGAATAAGTATGTTTCTCATCAATCGGAAGATAACTTGTTACGCCAAGCGCCCTGCCACGCGGTATAATAGTTACTTTATGCACCGGATCAGCTTCGGGAAGTTTGCGGGCAACAAGCACATGTCCTATTTCGTGGTAGGCAGTTGTACGTTTTTCTTCTTCTGAGATGATGAGACTTTTTCGTTCCATGCCCATCATCACTTTATCTTTCGATTCTTCAAAATCGATCATCTCAACTTTTTTCTTGTCCTTGCGGGCGGCAAGAAGCGCCGCTTCATTTACAAGATTTGCAAGTTCGGCGCCGGCAAGACCCGGAGTTCCTTTTGCAACAACTTCGAGATTAACAGTGGCATCTAAAGGAATATT
>Ga0210009_1002982_pt1 | contig 11466 bp, 6 predicted proteins | sample CryGeyCG2114_065_FD_185457 | JGI IMG/M metagenome (GOLD analysis project Ga0210009, IMG submission 185457) | Groundwater microbial communities from aquifer - Crystal Geyser CG12_big_fil_rev_8/21/14_0.65 (SPAdes) (version 2) | ecosystem: Environmental > Aquatic > Deep subsurface > Groundwater ... | reverse complement strand
TGACAAGGATTTGCAAGATTTAATGGAATATCTTAAATCATTGCAGTAACTGGTTAAATTTTGCGGAGAATGAAAATGTTTAAAAAAAATAGGAGTACTCTATGAAAAACGAACATCAAGATCATAATCATGACTCCCACGATAAGGAGGACGAAAAACATTCAGAAATGGATCATTCCAAAACTCCCGAATCAAAACCGACAAAAGACGAGGTTGCAGGGAAAGCGTACGACATTTATTTGAAAGAAGGCAGTCCGAAAGGACGTGCAAAACAGAACTGGTCAGACGCGGAAGCCCAATTGCAGCATTCCGGTACCGACCATCCGCACAAACATAGCCATTCTGAACATGAGGGACATACGATTGAAGGCTTCAAGAAAAGGTTCTGGATTTCAATTGTAATTACAATTCCCATTCTTATTCTTTCACCTATGATTCAGCATTTTCTCGGACTTAAAGAAGCTTTTCGTTTCAATGGTGATATCTATGTTTTGTTTGCTCTTTCATCTTTCGTCTTTTTCTACGGTGGTTATCCTTTCTTAAAAGGTTTGTTTGATGAATTGAAAAACAAGCAGCCCGGAATGATGACTTTAATCGCGCTCGCAATTTCGGTTGCTTATTTCTACAGCAGTGCGGTTGTATTTGGTGTTAAAGGCGAGGTTTTTTTCTGGGAGCTTGCAACTCTTATTGATATTATGCTTCTCGGTCACTGGATTGAAATGAAATCAGTAATGGGTGCTTCAAAAGCGCTTGAAGAACTTGCCAAACTTATGCCGGATGAAGCTCACAAAATTGATGATGCCGGAAATGTAGCTGATGTTGCTGTTTCTGAGCTTAAACATAAAGATAAATTATTAATCAAACCCGGAGAAAAAATTCCAACTGATGGAAAAATCTTTGAGGGTAAAACATCCATCAATGAAGCAATGATTACGGGCGAATCAAAACCCGTTTCTAAAAAAGAAGGCGATGATGTAATTGGCGGATCAATTAACGCTGAAGGCTCAATCAAAATTGAAGTTGAAAAAACCGGTGATGAAACTTTTCTTTCACAGATTGTAAAGTTGGTCAAAGAAGCACAGGAAAGTAAATCCAAGACTCAGAACCTTGCTAACAGAGCCGCATTCTGGTTAACAATTATTGCAATTACTGCCGGTGCATTAACAATGTTTGTATGGCTTGTATTCACCGAACAAAGTTTCAACTTTGCATTAGCCAGAACTGTAACTGTAATGGTAATTGCTTGTCCGCATGCTCTCGGTCTGGCAGTTCCACTTGTTATAGCAGTCTCAACAGCACTTTCTGCAAAAAATGGTTTGCTTATAAGAAATAAAAATGCATTCGAACAGGCAAGAAATATCAAGGCAATTATTTTTGATAAGACAGGAACATTAACTAAAGGTGAATTCGGTGTAACGGAAACAATTTCTTTTAATAATAACTATGATGAAAAAGAAATCCTAAAATACGCAGCTACACTCGAATCTGAATCTGAACATCCAATCGCTCAAGGAATAGTAAGATCTTCTGAAGATAAATATGAGTTGAAAGATTTTAATTCAATTCCAGGAAAAGGTGCCGAAGGTAAAGCAAATCCCGCAAACGGGACAAGTGCCAAAGATGTTAAAGTTGTTAGTCCCGGTTATCTCGAAGAAAACAAAATTGAATTACAAGAAAAAGATAAGATTGAACAATTATCCGGTCAGGGTAAAACAGTTGTGTTTGTTCTGATCGATAATAAACTAATTGGTGCAATTGCCTTAGCTGATATCATTCGCGATGAATCCAAAGACGCAATAAAACAGCTTAAAGAGTTAGGCATAAAAACTATGATGTTGACAGGAGATAACAAACAGGTTGCAAAATGGGTTGCAGATAAACTCGGACTCGATGAATATTTTGCAGAAGTTCTCCCAGATAAAAAAGCCGAGAAGGTAAAAGAAGTACAAAACCGCGGTATGATCGTTGCAATGACAGGCGACGGCGTGAACGATGCACCCGCACTTGCACAAGCTGATGTAGGAATTGCTATAGGCGCAGGAACTGATGTTGCTGTTGAATCAGCAGATATAATACTTGTGAAGAATAATCCCAAAGATGTTGTTTCACTAATAAAATTTTCACGAGCTACTTATAAAAAGATGATTCAAAATTTAATTTGGGCAACAGGTTATAATATTATTGCTATTCCTCTTGCTGCCGGAGTTTTGTATTCAGCAGGAATAGTTTTGAGTCCGGCATTAGGCGCAGTATTAATGTCTGCAAGTACTGTTATTGTTGCGATAAATGCGAAGATGTTAAAGGTATAGGTCAAACTATTAGCACAATTCATTCAAAAAAAATTGACACGGTGTCTCAATAAAATTTAATTTCGAAATGCTGGTTTGATGAATGTCCATTGGCTATCGGACAAAAAATATAACCGCAAACACCTGACAGGCTTGACACAAAAAGCCCTACCTTTATAACGATGTAACAAAATTATTATTCCAATTCTATAAAATTATTTCGGAAAATAAATTTGACATTAACTATTTTTTTTACAAGTTTCCCCCGTCAACTTTTCAAATGCTTAAGCAATAGGAATTATTAATTTGATTAATTGTTACGACTTCTTATTTATCTCTTGTGATTAATACGTTAAATCCATCCGGATTATTCCAGGATGTGGTAATAACTTTTTAAATTGTAAAATCAATTTCATTATCTAAATTCACAAGAAGATTCAATAATTCCTTTTTACTTCAGTTAGATATTTTGATGTGGCTTTTAAAATTTGTGATTTATTTTGCCAGTTAATTATTTGAAAAATCCTTAACTGCTTTCGTTAGGCATAAATTGCAATTCATTATTTTAATTGTTTCTCAACTATAATATTAAATATTTTACTAGGAGGTAAAATGCGAATACCCTACAAAGTTATACTACTTCCGGCAATAATTTGCACGATAGTTTTTATAGCTGGATGCGTAGACACAAGTGTTCAGTCTATTCCCAGTAGTATTAACTATTCAAGTCAAATTAAAGTTGTCAATTTAGTATCTGGCGCTGGAACAGCAACCCTTACGCTGGACGGTCAATCCCTTGGCGCGGCAGAATTCGGAAAAGAAGTGCCTGACTCTCTATCAGACTTTTTAACTATTCCGGCAGGAAGTAAAACTCTTAAAGCAAGTTTCACTAGCGCTGCGAACCAAAATTATCAATTTGCAGCCGCAACTGATTACAAGATTAGGATTTTCTTAGTCGGAACGGCAGCATCCAACGATTTGTTCTCGAAGGCACAAAGATATATTTGGCAAACTAAAAATTCATCGAACGGCAAAGATCTCTTCCCTGCAGATACCGGACAGGTTATGTTTTTCAATGGATCGCCTGACGCAGTTCTTGACAGCGTTTTTATTAACGATACTTTAAAAATTGCTTTCAGCAGCCCTCTTGAAATGGGGGATGGAAGTTCTTATATAAAACTTAAATCCGGTTCATACTCTTTTAAGGTTATATATAATGGTTCTTTGCACACTACATTTAATTACAATCTTGGTGCAAAAGATAGATATACAGCAGTTATATATGATGCTGCAGCTAGCATAAAAAATACAGTTTTCATTGATGATTAATAAATAACGGAGGAAAAAAATGTTTCCCAATTTTTACAAAATTTTACTTTTGATACTGTTTACCTGCTCGTTTACTTTTTCGCAGAATGGAAGAATTTCTGGAAAGGTTACTGATCAGAAGACAGGTGAACCCTTAATAGGGGCGAACATAATAATTGTGGGTACAAGTTTAGGAGCCGCTACCAGTATTAACGGAGAATATCTGATTACTAATGTTTCTGCAGGCAGCTATAGCGTGCGGGCTTCTTATATTGGATATCAGGACGTAACAGTTAATAATCTTATTGTAAGTACTGGCTTAACTACTAACTTTAACTTTGAACTGCAATCAACCGAATTTTCAACATCAGAAATCGTAATAGTTTCCGAACGACCTCTGATTGAAAAAAGTTCTACTAACGCAAAAAGGATTATAGGTCCCGATGAATTTGAAAATCTGGGCAGAAATCTTACTGCTATTGTAGCCTTGCAACCCGGCGTAGTTCGCCAAAATGATGTAATTTATATCCGTGGTAGTAGACCTGATGAAACAGGCTATACTGTAGAAGGCGCTGATGTAAAAAACATTCTAAACAGAAATGGCGGCTCACTCGTTACTGTTGCAAGCGACGCACTGCAAGAAATTATTGTACAGGCGGGCGGTTACACAGCGGAATTCGGAAATGCAAATGCCGGAATTATATCTTCGGAATTTAAAACCGGAACAAACCAGTATAAATTTTCTATGAGAGCTGAAACGGATAATTTCGGCAATTACCCCGGTGAAAAATTCTTGGGTACACATACGACCGGTTATTCTAGATATAGTCTGACTGTTAGCGGACCAGTATTTACAGATAAAATAAAGGTGTTTTTAGCCGGTGAAAATGTATTTCAAAGAGATGACCCGAGATTTTTCGATGGTAACCCAGCCGCATTTTCTGACGGAGCGCTCTTTGATACAACAAAAGTTTTTGATACCGGTTTCTATGGAGGATCAAAATCAGATTATCAATATTTGAAATGGAATGCCGGAAATATACCTGGCAATTCCAACAATAATTATACTGTAAACGGAACTGTGGTTTTCGATAATAATCCGTTTATTTTAAGATTGGCTGGTTCATTTACCTCGTCAAGAGAAAAAAACGCAAACGATATAATTAATCTATTTAATACAGAAAGATTACCTGTTACAGACAACTCAAACATTCTGTTAAACCTAAAAGGCACTTATTTATTAGGGTCAAATTCTTTTATTGACGGAAGTGTTGGTTATTTCGATTCCCGTCAAAAAGTTTATGACCCATTTTTTAATGATAATCTTTTAGCTTATAGCGATAGTTTAGCCGCAGCTCAATTTGGCTGGGCATTTAATAATTACGTTACAAGTCCTGCCCGCTACGATTTTTATGGTTTCCCATTTAATAGACAGGGCGCATTATTGACCGGATTTTCTAAAGATCATAATAATTATCTTTCCGGCTCTTTAGCCTATACTGGTCAATTAGGTAAACATGCTGTAAAAGTTGGAGGCTCTTATCAAAGGTGGACTGTTAGACGCTATCAGCAAACCGATCCGAGTAACTTCCTTTCAACAGTTCGGAATAACCCTGATCAAGCGCGGGATTCTTTAGCAGCTCTTATAGGATCGACTGCTTTTGCTAATTTGAATAATTATGGCTTCGATGTTTTCGGAAATGAAACTGACGAAGATGGACTTTTTGCCCCGAAACACCCCGTTTTAGCTTCCGGTTATATATTAGATAGAATCGAAGTTAATGATTTAATTATTAATGCCGGTTTACGGTATGATTATATAGATATGGACAGTTGGGCGTGGAAAGATCCTACTTTGCCTATTATAGATCGTACAACTCATCTAATTCCAGATTCAGCATTTGTTGAGGGAAGCACTTTCGGTTATCTCTCGCCAAGATTAGGGTTTGCATTCCCTGTAACAGATATGACTGTATTCCATTTACAGTATGGAAAATTTGTCCAGTCACCAAGTTTGGATGTAGCCTATCGCGGTGTTTATCAGGCTGCCCGGCAAATACAGGCGGCTAACCTGTTTACAACTCCAATTGCATATAACCCGAGTCCTATCAGAACAACGCAATATGAAATTGGATTTTCACATCAGTTTACAGATTTTGCTGCTTTTGATATCACTGCTTTTTATAAAGATATAAAAGGACAATTACAGTATGCTGCGGTTAGTACATCGCCCGGCGCTCTGAGAAGCAAATATAATGTATTTGCTAATCAAGACTTTGCAACCACTAAAGGTGTTGAGTTTAGTTTTAAACTAAGAAAAATTGAAAGAATTAGTGCAAACATTAATTACACGTATTCTAATTCGGAAGGTACAAACTCATTATCTGGCAGTGGAATTGGCTCCACAGAAGTGAACGGCGAAGTTCCTACTGTTCTTATTCCGTTGGATTATGATCAAACCCATAGAGGAACTCTTTCTTTAGATTATAGATTTGATAAAGAAGACGGCGGACCAATTCTTGAACAATTAGGAGTTAATCTTCTGTTTACTTTCAACAGCGGGCATCCGTTCACCTATTCTCAAACAACCGGTTTAGGACAATCTTCCGCATGGACAGGCGGGATTACTCCAATTGGTACCGGCGATACAAGAGGAAGAAGACCTATCGGACCGATAAATTCGAGCAACACTCCATGGGTTTACAACATTGATCTTCGTATTGATAAAACTTTTAATTTATTCAAATTTGAATTTAATGTTTATCTCTCTATACAAAACTTACTCGATACTAAGAACGTTATTAATGTTTATGATAAAACCGGTAACGCATTTAACGATGGATTCCTCGATTCCAAAGATGGGCAGCAGATTATTGCTGGTTCACGATATACTGAAAGGTTCGCTGATTTATACCGTGCAATAAATTATGGCAATAGACAAGCTGCAAATAGTGTCTATGGATATGATCTATTCGGTCTTCCGAGGCAAATGCGCGTCGGTATATTAGTTAATTTTTAATTTATAGGATCATCTAATGTTGCTATATGAAAAAAATAATTTTGCGGAGGTCAATTAATATGAAAAAATTTAATTATTTAAGTTTAATAATCACTCTCATTTTGCTGCTTGCAGTTCCTAATAATTTAATTGCAAGTGGTAAAACGGGTGGAAAAGATAAAGGGAAAAAACCCCTTTTGAGGAAAACTGCTGCTAACCCATCTCAAAGCCTTATTAATATAAATAACGCTACCATGTGGGTTACCGAGGAAGGTTTCCATGATTGGGTAGTTGCTGCCGGATGGAACGGAGCTTTTCCAAATGGAACTACAGTAGGAGCAATCTTCGCTGAAGGTATTGTTTGGGGAGGTCAGGTTTCTGACGGTTCATCTCCTGTAGTTAGGGTTGATGGAAACACTTACGGAACCGGCTGCGCTCCTATAACCCGTTTATATCGAGTAAGACCTGATTATTTAACAGGCAATCTTAATTCAGATGCAGCAAGTTTTAATAATATCCCGATTGGTTCGGTTACAGAAGCTGATGTAAAAGCTCTTATCGAACAATATCAAACAGACTGGAATGAATGGCCTGCCAATCAGGGCGCGCCTTTTAAAGATGTTGATAATAACGGAAGCTATGATCCAACTGTTGATATACCCGGAATTCCTGGAGCATCTCAAACTATATTCATTAAGTATAATGATAACCTTTCAGCATCAAACTACGGTTCGCCGCCAATCGGTATGGAGATATCGGAAACTTACTGGGCTTATTCCTACTCCGGCGCGCTAGGAAATGTTATCTATAAAAAAGTTGATATGGTTTATAAAGGCACGCCTACTTCTGCCCCTAATTCTAAGATTGACAGTATGTATATTGTTCAATGGGCAGACCCGGATGTTGGTAACTCAACAGACGATTTCGCCGGCTGCGACACATCTTTAAATTTAGGATATGCCTATAGCTCCGGTGCAACGGATGCAACTTATGATGGTGTGGGATTAGCTCCTCCGGCAGTTGGATATGACTTTTTACAGGGTGTTTCTAAGTATACAGGAAACCCAAACGACAGCGCCATATTCAATCTTCAATGGCGTAAAGGTTATAAATACATAAACCGCAAACCGATGAGCTCTTATGCTTATTTTGCTGCTGGCGGCACCTGGGAAGATCCGGATTTTAATTATAACGGAACTCTTGAATTTTATAATTTAATGAGAGGATTTAGACCAATTCCCCGCTACCCATCAGCATCACCTTTTCCTATAGAAGTAGCTGATGTTACAGCAGACGGAACTTTTCTTTTAACCGGAGATCCAACTGCAACCCCCCCTACTGGAAAAATTGACGGTTCAGTTGATGGACCGGGTGACAGAAGAATTATGGTAACTAACGGACCAATCACTATGAATCTGGGTGATACTGCTCAAGTGGTTTTAGCTTTGGTTTATGGATTAGGAGATGATAACTTATCAAGTATAAAGGCATTAAAGAAGAATGATGCAACGGCTCAAATAGTTTTTGATCAACTATTTTTGCTCCCTTCTCTTGATCCGCCTAAAGTACAGGTCGCTAATTTAGATAAGAAAGTCGTTTTGAGCTGGGGATCTGACGCTGTTAATTTGAATAAAATTGAAAACTTTGCCGATCAGAATTATACTTTTGAAGGATACGAGGTTTATCAATTACCTTCCTCCTCATCAAATTTGTCAGATGGCATTTTGCTCGGAACTTTTGATTTGATAAATGGAATAACAGCAATTTATGACACTGTATTTGATGCAAACGGAACAATTATACCAATGCTTTCCTCTGACGGTAAGGATAAAGGCGTTCAGAGGTATTTTATTATAGACAATGACAAGGTTAGAGGTACCGCTTTACGTAATGGTCAGGAGTATTATTTTGCGGTGGTTGCTTACGCATATAATCCAGCGCCGCTCCTTCCGTTCCACGTACTCAGGTCACCTTTCTCGGTGTTCACAACCAAACCGCAAATCCCAGATCCTGGGGTATTATACTCAAGTGCAGTCGGAGACACTATCTTTACAACTCACACGGGTCCAAGCGATGGCTCGGTAGTTGCTTTAGTGGTAGACCCCACCAGATTAACCGGTCATAATTATGAGGTTACATTTAAAGTTGTTGGCGGTGTTACAATGTGGGATTTAACAGACGTTTCTGTTTCACCTCCTGAACTTAGAGCAAGCGACCAGATTAACCAAACCGGTAATGAAGATTATCCTGCGGTTGATGGCTTTTTAGTTAAAGCAATGGGACCTCCTCTATTAGGCGTCAGTTTCACTTCTTCAGGCCCTAGATGGCTTACCGGCGATGCGGCAAATGGCGGAGAGCTTATGTTTGGCGCCGCTTTTCTCGGTCCTAACTTTTGGGGCGAAACTACTGTAGCTCCGGGTGATCTAAAGGATGTTCATGTTGATGCATTTGCGGTTCCAAGTTACGTTGACGCCAATAGTAACGGTAAATATGACGTTGGCGAAATTTATACTGTCGATCCTGCCAAAGGACAAATGGTAAACTTATATCAAACCTGGGGAGCTGGCAGCTGGCAGCGCAGCACATTAATTCCATTCAAGTTTTTTGATGTAACAAGTAATCCTCCGCGCCAATTATCTGTTGTTGTTAGAGACAGAGACGCTAATGGACAGTGGGATCCGGATGACGGAGTAATCTCATACAATTATCTTTTTGTCCTAGATAGCGATTACGACCCAACAGGAAATAATTGGAATCCTACTGCCGGCGGACGAGATTTCATGGATGAAATTATTGCCAATGGCGGACCGGTTCTTTGGAGTTTCTGGTGGATACCACGAGGCACAAGGGAACAATTTGCCGCTGATTTTACTATGGATTTTGTAGCTCCAAAAGTAAATACAGCTAACGATAAATTTTCTTTTACGACTCCTAAAAATTCCAGTAGTGACGCACTTGCTAAAGCAGATGTTGAAAAAATTAATGTTTTCCCGAATCCTTATTATGGATTTCATGCAAGAGAAACAGCGCCTAATAATAAATATGTTACTTTTAGTCATTTGCCAGCAAATGCAATTATTCGAATCTTCGACATAAGCGGCGTTTTGGTAAAGACGATTAAACATGTTTCTACCAGCGGGCAATTTGATTCGTGGAACTTGCAAAACGATAACAATTTACCTGTAGCAAGCGGCATCTATATTGTTTATATCGATATGCCGGATTTAGGAAAAACCAAAATACTTAAGTTAGCTATAATTCAAGAACAACAGATATTAAAAGTTTATTGATGTATAAAAATAGGTGCAAGATAATTTTCACTTGCACCTCATTAAATTTTAATTTTATTCGGAGGAAATTATGTCCCATTTGAAAAGAGTAATATTTTTAATTTTAATATTATGCTTCTCACTCTCTGAAACATTCGGCGGCGGTCAAAATCGCGCGGGCACTTCAGGCGCTCCAGAATTAAGAATTCCGGTAGGCGGAAGATACTTAGCGATGGTTGGTTCACCGATTGCTTCGGTTTCTGGTTTGGAAGCAATATATTGGAATCCAGCCGGCGTTGATTTCAGCCCCAACTCGGCTAATGCCTTATTTTCATATCGTTCTTATATAGCCGATATGAATATGAACTTTGCCGCCGTCAGCGGTAGATTGGGTGAATTTGGTTCGGTTGGTTTATCTTTTAGATCATTAAACATAGGTGAAATCAACGTTACTACGCTCGATCAGCCTGATGGCACCGGTCAAATAATTAACCCGAGTTATTTCATACTTGGTTTAACTTATTCAAAAAAACTTACCGATAGAGTTTCCATTGGAGGCAATTTTAATCTAATTAGCGAAACTATCGATAAAGTTGCCGCCACCGGTTTTAGTTTCGACTTTGGCGTTCAGTATAAAAATCTGTTCGATTTAAACGGCTTTGATTTGGGAGTTGTAGTTAAAAATCTTGGTTCCCCGATGAAATACGATGGGAACGGGTTATATGTGGAAGGTGAAAGCACTTCAGGAGATAGAGGACCAACTTTCATGAAAATCGACGCTGCCTCTTCAGAATTGCCTTCGGAGATAGTTATGGGATTGTCCTACGAAAGAAAACTTGATGCGGATAATTCAATATCTTTATCCACTTCGTTCCAAAACAATAATTATACTTATGATGATTACAAAGTTGGTTTGGAATATTCTTTCAAAAATATTCTTTACGTACGCGGCGGATATCTTTACTCGCCACAAGCAACTGAGGATACGCCAAACATATTCCAGAACTATGCTTTCGGTTTTGGTGTAAATTTTAATGAGTTTAGTAATCTCGATCTATCTGTAGATTACGCTTACGTACCGGTAAAATATTTCGACGCAAATCACGTGTTCTCAATTTCAATAGGTTTCTAAACACCGTCTCTCTTAAGAACAGTCCGCGCAGTTTGTTAAAAACTGCGCGGTTTTTTTGCCATCTAAGTCGGTTGACTTCCTGGAGTCAAAATTAGCACTTCATGTTACGCACAACTGTCATTCTGAATCCGTTGTCCGTTAGCTAACGGAAACGGATAACGGATTTTTAGAGGAGCACTTAAGTATTGAAGATGGTGAGAAAAAAAATAGCGCCCGGGGAAAACATTTCTTGCACTTAGTAAAAATATTAAATACATTTTAACAAGTAACATTTAGAGAATATGTTTTTATAAATAAAGACAGAGAAACCGCATTAAATAATGCCGTTGGCTAACGGACTATCGGGATAACACGCCATTAGGCGCCTTAATATAAATGGAGATAAAAAATGATTAAATATATATCCAAGTTCGCACTTCTAATTCTTGTTTTATCGATTATTTATTTGTTGATCTCTGGAAATATGTTGTC
>Ga0210009_1002978_pt1 | contig 11474 bp, 9 predicted proteins | sample CryGeyCG2114_065_FD_185457 | JGI IMG/M metagenome (GOLD analysis project Ga0210009, IMG submission 185457) | Groundwater microbial communities from aquifer - Crystal Geyser CG12_big_fil_rev_8/21/14_0.65 (SPAdes) (version 2) | ecosystem: Environmental > Aquatic > Deep subsurface > Groundwater ... | reverse complement strand
ATCATGAAATGCCGAATACAATACATATGTATAGTAGGTTTCCATGAGGAACAGGTGCTAAACTGAAGAGGCTGGAATTACCAGCCTCAATGATTGCTCCGGAGGAGAGATTCGAACTCCCAACCTAGTGATTAACAGTCACCCGCTCTGCCGTTGAGCTACTCCGGAAATTCAAAAAAAGCGGGCAAATATAGACCCATGATTCCCGCCTGTCAAACGAAAATGATAGACGACTAGTGTTCCGCCTCGAATGATTCTTTCAAAGAGTCATAGGTCTCAGTCAACCCTTGCACCATCACTTTTGTATGACCCGTTACCGGCATAAAATTGGTATCGCCGGTCCAGCGCGGTACAATATGAAAATGCAGGTGTTCAGCAATTCCTGCCCCGGCAATCTTGCCCTGATTGACCCCCAAATTAAAACCCTCTGCCCGGATGGATTTTCGAAGAATTGCCATCGTTTGCTGGGACATGGCCATTATTTCGGTGAGTGTAGCCAAGGGTAATTTCTCAAGCGTATTGACATGTTCATAAGGTGCAATCATCAAATGACCATTGTTGTACGGAAACAGATTCATCAGGATAAAGGCATGTTTTCCCCGAAACAGCACCAGATTCTTCCGGTCACTCACCGCATCTACAACCTGGGATTTATCGCAGAAAATACATCCACGCTCTTTGTCTGATAGAATGTATTCCATGCGCCAGGGCGCCCAAAGTTGATCCATATTTATCGTCCCTCAGTTTTTTTTTACGATCCCGTAAAAAAGTCCGGGGTAATCTCAGTCTGGGTCAGCACCTGAGATTACCCCAAACTCCATCATGCCATGTCATGTCATGTCAAGTTGTTTAATCTTCGTCTTTAGCCCTTTTCGAAGCAGCAATGATTTTTTGCTCCTCTTCCCGTGGCACCTCTTCGTAGTGGCTGAATTTCTGACGATGCGACGCTTTACCCTGCGTAATTGACCGCAGAACAGTCGAGTATTTGTAAAGGTTCGCCAGGGGAACTTTGGCTTTCAATATCTGAAAATGACCATCGGTCTCCATGCCGCCAATTCGTCCCCGACGCGCAGTGATGTCACCCAGGACATCACCCATAAAGTCCTCCGGAACAGTGACATCTATATCAAAGATGGGCTCTAGCAAACAGGGCTTGGCTTGTAAGAAAGCTTCCCTGAATGCATGTTTACCGGCGATTTGGAATGCGATGTCCTTGGAGTCTACCGGATGCATTTTGCCATCATAAAAAACTGCCTTCACATCAACCACAGGAAACCCGGCCAACGGACCTTCCTTGGCAGCAGCCCGGACACCTTTTTCAACTGACGGTACGAAGCCACGATCAACATTCTGTCCAACCAGCGTATCGGTGAAAACCAGCCCCTCACCGCGTGTCAGGGGCTCAGCCCTCAGCCACACTTCAGCGAACTGACCAGCGCCACCGCTTTGCTTTTTGTGACGATATTTGGATTCACCGGAACCTTTAATTGTTTCACGGTAGGCAATTTTGGGCTCCACCATCTCAACATCAACTTTATACCGGTCTTTTAGTTTGTTGAATGCGATCTGAAGCTGCAATTCACCCTGACCGCTGATGATCGTCTGACCCAATTCGGGATCCACTTCAAAGAAGAAAGTTGGATCTTCATCGTGTGCCATGACCAATCCAGTGCTGATTTTTTCTTCCTCACCTTTGGCTTTGGCAATGATCGCAGCCTGGATATTCGGAGGTGGATAATGAACAGGTTTAATGACCACCGGGGATTTTGGATCGGCAAGTGTATCGCCGGTATGGGTATCTTTCAATTTTACAGTCGCGCCAATGTCACCCGCGACCAATGCGTTGATCTCAACCCGATCGTGGCCGTTGACGACATAAATATGCCCCAATCGCTCGGACGTGTCCCGGGACTTGTTTGACAAGTCCATGTTGCTCACGACTTTCCCGGAGTAAACCCGGAAAAAGCTCATTTCCCCAACGTGTGCTTCACTTGAAGTTTTGAACACATACGCCGCGGCATTGCCCTTTTCATCACAGCGTAATTCTGTGTTCTCTTCGGTAATTTCCGGCAGAGCTTCGGCGGGTGAGGGTACATATTTTTCGAAAATCTCCATCAAGCGTGTCACACCAACCAATGCCGCTGCCGCCGTACAAAATACGGGGAAAATTTGTTTATGGATGATACCATCACGCAATCCGGCACGTAAATCATCTTCGGTGAGCGATCCCTCTTCGAAATATTTTTCCATCAGAGCATCGTCGGTTTCTGCAACCTGTTCGACCAATTCCTGATGCAGTTGATCAATCTCACCAACCAGATTCGCCGGGATTTCCTCATGCGTGTATTTGCCGGTTTTTGTGTCGAAAACCAGTACTTTTTTACGAATGATGTCGGCGATCTTATGAAAGCCGATGCCTTCACCAATAGGGATTTGCATCAGTGTGATATGATTCCCAAACCTTGATTTCAGGGCATCAAACGCTGCCCGAAAATCGACGTGTTCCTTGTCCAGCATGTTAATGGTAAAGAGCCGGGGGATTTTGAACTGTTCACAGAAAGCCCACATCACCTCCGTGCCCATTTCCAGTCCGGCAGTGCCACTCACTGAGATTAGCCCGACATCCGCAACACGTACGGTGCTGAGCGCATCACCTATAAAATCAGAAGATCCAGGAGCGTCCAGAATGTTGAATTTAAAATTATTGTTCCATTCTACAGCCAGGATGGAGGTGCTGATGGAGTGTTGACGGTCAATTTCATAGGGGAGATAATCTGACTTGGTATTGCCTTCGCTTACACTACCCAAACGGGTTGTAGCGCCAGTCGTGTACAACATTGCCTCCACCAGACTGGTCTTACCGGTGGCGGCATGACCCACAATGGCAATGTTACGGATATCCTTTACATGATACTCTTTCATGGACTTCCTCCTCGTGGAACAAATTTCTGCAGGTTAATATCAGCAATTAAAGCGGTTCTAAGCGATGCTATTGGAGCGTTAAATGACATCTCTGCTTGCGATTTAGCGCCCAAATCTATGTCCGGACCAACCACTCGAACAGGAAAAATAACATCGCTTACTCACTCGCACTTACTCCGAATTCCCCGGAGCAATCCCCTTGATTCAAAAAAGCTGGCTGGCATGATGCGCAATTCTATTCAAAAATCATTCCGAAATAATGCTACCGATCCTGAGGCTGATACCGCGCCAGGATGATGGTCACATCGTCTTTCAGATTGTTACTCTTGGTAAACCGGTAAATTCTTTCAAGCAGGGCTGAACCAATGACATCTACCCGAGCGCCGAGATGCTCCTGAACACAATCAATCACACCCTGCTCATCAAATAACTGACCAGAGCCATCGACGGCCTCCGTCGCCCCATCGGTATATAGCACCATCAGGTCATCCTTGACTAATGCAATTTCGGCTTCGGGGTATTCTGCATTGTTGTCAGCACCCAAAATGGGACCGCCCACTTCCAGGCGTTGCCAGGTCCCATCCCGATGAAAAATCATCGGCGGCGGATGTCCGGCGTTTACATATCGCAGAACCCCGCGCCGGGCATCCAATTGACTCAGAAAGAAGGTGACCTCGCGACTGATGTCCATGTCCTCAGCAAGTTTCTGATTTAAAAACCGCATCACCTCACCCAGTGGTCGCGTGGATTTGATTTCGCTCTGATAAGACGCATAGAAATTGGACATGAGCAGCGCGCCGGGAATTCCCTTTCCGATCACATCGCCAATCCCAAGCAGGAATTTGTCGGCTGTCTGTTCGGTCAAGTCATAAAAATCGCCACTGATTTGCATGGAAGGCTCGAATACCAAATCAAATTCGATGTCAGAATGGTTCGGAATAGACTTTGGTAACAGCGAACGCTGAATTTGCTCGGCGCGATCCATATCATCGCCCAATTGACTCCCGTTCATCTTGTTCTGCAGGTCGAGACTCTGAATAACAATCCCCGTTTGAATGGCGATTGTTTCCAGAAATTGCTGATCCTCGGTGGTATACGCTGCAATGTGATTCGATTCCAGATTGATGGCACCCCAGCAATGCTTGCCGGCAATAATGGGCACGCATAATTCCGACCGGGTCTCATTTCGACCAGAGATATAGGATTTATCCATCCGAATGTCCCGTGCCAGAAATGGTTTGCGACTGGCGATACATTTCCCAACAATTCCACGACCAATTTTCAGTTTCAAAGGGTTCAACCGCCGGCGATCATAACCACGTTGCAAAAATTTATCAATCGTCACCTCATCCTTGCCTGTAAGGAAAACACCGCACGCATCAAATGGCATGACGTGCTCCAATTGATCCAGAATGGTATTGAAAAGCGCTGCACGGCTGGCTGAAGAGTTGATTCTTTCGCTGATCGTTGCCAGGACATTTTTTTTATCGGCTTCGATCTCAAGCCGGTGAGCCAGTTTTTTAATATCTAATGCTACCGCAACCTGGTCAATCGTTTGCAAAAAAATGTCACTCAAACGATGAGAGGCAATGTCATCAGGAATTTTGTTCACCAGAATGAATCCGGTGAGCAGTCCTTCGGTCCTCAGCGGTATGGCATAGCGGAACAGCTTGAAACTTTGAAAACTCAAGGCTGACTGTCCCTGATCATCATCTGCCAGATCTTCAATACTGTATTTCACCTGAACCAGGTAGTTTTTACTCTGCCTTAATGTCGTCGGCAGTGGATGATCGAGTGTACATTGGATGCCCTCCAACACAATGGGAGAGGGCGCAGCGGCTGATTCTATCCGATAAACCGGACCCTGTTTCACAAAGACCGCGATGACATCAATCTCGAAAATATCGAGCAGTGAGTTCTTCACCAGCTCGAGCATTTCAGCATAAGATTTGGCTTCCCGGACCCGACTGACCAATTGACGCAATCGCTGGTGGCGATCGTAATAGGTTGGTGCCACAACTCGCAGTACAAATTTTTTAATGCGAGACTGAGTTTCCCGGAAGGCCAGAACAATTCCGACTGCTTGCAGAATGAGAGCAGTAAACAGGTGTTCGCCGAACCCGACGAACTGATCAATCAGCCCCGTCCATATTGACAGGAGCATGATGAGGATGAAACCGGTCAGAAATCGTTCAGTCCAGCGCATAGGTTTCCGTGTTCGTACGATTTTGGTTTTCAGAGCGAATATCGTGCAATAGCTGCAAAATTGCAGGATCCAGGTTTGTGAAATGAGGAGAATTTGTCAGGTTCAATTCGATGAACACCCGGGCGAATGCGTAATTCTGATGGTTGAGCGGTGCGGCTGAATTAATAATAATTTGCCGGTCTTTATCTACCCGACACGCTCCGCCGCGAAAATCGCCTTTTTCGTATCGCACGGTAAACCCCAGCGATACCGCCAATTCCTCAAATGCCGTTTTGATAGCGTCTGGTTTCAAGGTTAGAGTAGATCCTTCCGATTTTTCTTTTCCAGATCATCTACAATATACTTCACCTCTTCAGAATGATCGCGACGCACTATCAGGAGTGCATCCGCCGTGTCAATCACGATCAGCCCATCAATACCAACCATGGCAACGGTGCGTCCCCCGGCGTAGACCAGATTATTGCTACTGTCCCGGAGCAAGGCATCTCCCTGAATCACGTTTCCATCCTCATCCCGCTGCGTGGAAATATCATAAACAGCGTCCCAGGAACCCACATCATTCCAGGGGAAATCAACCTTGACGACCCAGACATTCTCGGCCTTTTCCATAATGCCATAATCAACTGACTCACTTCGAAGCGTTGCCCACTCAATGGTTAAAACCGATTCGTAGACATTATTGCCGATAGCCTCACGAATGTTTTTTAAACTGTCAAAGAGCTCAGGAATAAATAATTCTGTGGCGCTGAGTATAGCCTCCGCCTTCCAGCAAAACATGCCACTATTCCAGAGAAAATCGCCGCTTTTCAGAAAAGCCCGGGCCGTTTCCAGATTGGGTTTTTCTGCAAAGGTCCTCACCGGGTAGGAGTTTCCCACGCGATGATTAGCGTCGCTGAATTGAATATAGCCATATCCGGTGGCGGGTTTGGTGGGCACGACGCCAAAGGTGATCAATCCGCCTGTCTCATTTGCCGCTGAGATGCCATCATTGACATAATTCACGAAACTCTCCGTGTCACCCACCAGGTGATCAGCCGGGAAAATGCCCATGACGGCGTCAGGATTCCGGTGTGCCACATGAATTGCCGCCAACCCGATGGCCGGGGCTGTGTTCTTCCCTGCCGGCTCAATGATGATATTGTCAATGGGGAGTTCGGGAATTTCAGCTCTGATTCCGTTTTCCTGCTCCGTATTGGTAATAATCAAAATTTTGGATATGTCTGTTAAATGTTTAAGACGCTCCACGGTGAGTCGCAACATACTATAGTCGTTTGCGATTTTCAGCAGTTGTTTTGGATGTTGCTTGCGACTCTGTGGCCAGAAACGCTTGCCAACGCCTCCCGCCATGATAACGGCATAAAACGGCATGTTCACCCCTCTGTCTTAAAAATTTTGTCTATAACCTATTCCCGTGAAACCGACCTTCAAAGACCAATTCGACAGGTCCGGACAACCAATAGCGATGCTCTGAATAGTCAATTGTCAAGATTCCACCGGGAAAGTTCAAGTCAATCGGCCAGGATCGCCCCTTAGATTCTGTCAGGTAAATAGCACAGGCAGTAGCGCCGGTTCCGCACGCCAAAGTTTCAGCATCCACACCACGCTCGAAGGTTCGAACTTTCGATAAATGGTCGTCAAGTTCAATGAAATTAATATTCGCACCCTGTGGAAATTGCTCTGAAACCCGGCTCAACCGGTATCCCAATTCATTCACCGGTGCAGTTGCAATATCACCAACCGGAAGTACCACATGCGGCACACCGGTATCAATGAAGGTTGCGGGTTGTCCGTCTACAACGACATCACGACGGGTGGCTAAAGCCAGAATTTCGATCCAAAATTTTCCCGCTGATATTTTGTAGCCATGAACGCCATCATCGGCGATAAAGGTACCACCGGGTTTTTGCGTGATACCATTCCGCTCAGCGAACGCACACAGCGCTCGAGCGCCATTACCGCACATTTCCCCCCGGGAACCATCCGCATTGAAATATACCATCCGATAATCATGGTCTTTTGCGGAGTTGAGCAGCAGAACCCCGTCAGCGCCAATACCGAATTGGCGATGGCACAACCCCTGTATGGTTTTAGCAGAAAAAAGTGGGAGTTCCCCATCACGATTATCAGCAATGATAAAATCGTTGCCGGCGGCGGTGTATTTGTAAAATCGAAATTCGTTCATATCAGTATCCTGAAAAATCCCATAATCCCACGTCATAATCCCACCGTGCCCGGATTGAAATTTCATCCGGGAATTCCCAGAACGGCTCAGCAGACTCATGAATATTGAATCCACCGTTATCGTATTTCCCGTTAGCATTTAAATCTTCGTAAGCCCAGAGGTGATAAGATCCGGAGGGAAGCCCGGCCAGTATGGTGGCGGAATCAGACAGGCAGCGTTGCTCCCGGTAGAATTTGGTTCCGGTGAGAACCAACATCAAAGGTCTGCCGCTGTTCTGGTTGATGATCAATCGTCCCAAAGAATCGGGGGAGATCATTTTTAATACACCCGCATAAACGCTGTCCGGAAGGGTTTCACCCCACCATCCATGGATTGGTTTTGAATCAATTCGCCAGGCTAATTTGGGTCGGGCAGGCAGGAGCGAATCCGGCGTGAAAATCACCTGTGTCGTATTCTCATAAGAGAGCTTTCCCGGTACTTCCAGGGTATCCGGCCCAATTGCGTGTATGGTTAGAAAATTTTCTGCTGACTGAGTGATGGGTTTGGTGAATTGCACCGTTAGCGACGTATTCTGGTCCGGAACGACTACAGCATTTCCACCGGAGAAGGAGACGGATAGGAGATTTAATGCCACCGAATCCCGGCGCATTGGCGCTTGAATCAAGAGCGTGTCGCTTGAAAGAATGACGCCTGTTGTATCCATAAAATCACGAATATGGAGGGCATTTTCACCAGGCATGCCTGGTGCCGCCGTGTGAATAACCAAACCATACGCATCGTCTTTCACCGGTGCAATTCCCAGTAAATCCATGGGTTGATTATTGATCCTTACATTGAGATCGGTGCGTTTTGTGATTTTGGCTACTGGTCGCGTCAGGCGCAGACGTAGCAGGCTGGATTCCAGTTTTTTAGCACTCAATAATTTCAATTGTTTGGGTGGAACAATCTGGGGTCGAATGCGAATCTGACTCGAAGCGGAATCGGCCTGTGGATAGACGGTACTCGAAGCGGGACGCCCGAAAAAATCACCAGCATCAATCAATCCATTCTGATTTTGATCCCAGTGATAAAATAAAACATAAGCCCGCTCCACCAGATAGGGGAGTTTGAAAGTGCCGGTATCAGTTGGCTGAAAAGTGTATTCGGATTTCGTGGCACGCAGACTGTCCAGCTCCTGATTTGTATTTTCGTATAACAGGAGCTTGCCCTTTTTCTGCACGTCGGAACTCCCGACAATCAATCCCGCCAGCACGCCATTATCCAATTTATCCCCCGTGGAGAAGGCCAGAATAAATGTGCCATCCAACCCGTTTTGCCGGAGATCAGTTGCCGATTTGTCCAATGTGACAAGGTAGGTCTGATTCTGTCGCAAGGGTGAATTAAACCGGATTTCGAGCTTGCGCCAGGTGGTCTTAATGTCGTAACCATCCACCGGTTCAGGCACAATTCGCAGCGCAGATCGCACGGTGGCCGGGAGCATTTTTTCACTGAATGTCAACTTCACCTCTGTAGAGACAGGAACCCGTGTGGCGGCTGGCTTTGGTGAGCTAAATACCACCGTTGGCGCTGTTTTGTCTGCCGGACCACCCGAAAGTGCGCCCTCACTGGCACAGGTCATGAGCAGAAGTGTTGAGGCTGCCAGAACAGACAGGGTGAAGCTGGTCCAATCGGAATGTCGTGAAATCATACTGGTAACCATTCCTCCGAATTTAAGTCAACCACCAATCGATTTTGCAAGGTCATGCATTCAGGTGTGATTTGAGCAGAATATACCAAAATTTGGAGTCCTTCAGTCTGGGCGAGTGCAAGGGCTTGGGCGAAGGCCGGATCTCTTGACCAATGCGGTTGAAAACGATCAGCATCTGAACGTTGCACTATGAATAACACGGTAGTAGCGTACCCCGTTTGACGCATCTCCGATAGGTGCTGAATATGGCGAAGTCCTCTCGCCGTAACTGCGTCAGGGAATTTCGCGATACGATCTTCAACCAAGGTAACGGATTTTACTTCAAGGAGCATCTGTTGCCGGCCTTTTCCCAACAAAAAATCAAAGCGTGAGTGCCCAACCAGAAATTCAGGTTTGATCACCGTCCAGTTCGCCAATTCCGGAATCTGCCGGTTGTCGAGACAAAAACGAACGAACCGGTTCGGCAACAATGTGTTAATCGAGACCAGCTCTTCACCCTTGTAAACCATGACAAGTGCAAATTTGGTTTTGCGTTTTTCGCCATTTTTTGCCTGAACCAAAACCCTGGCACCGGGAATCAGGAGTTCTTTTAACCGGCCCGGATCAGGCACATGCGCCCAAACCATTTTCCCATCAATGCGGACCTTGGCGAGGAAACGATTGGGACGAAGGATGAATTCCGCCGGAATTAAGGGTCCCGGAATACGCATACTCAGTGGTTTCAAAATAGTCACGCGACCTCGGATTGATCTTTGGACTGATGGTAGCGCAGCATGAAATCGTGTTTCCAGCTTGCGAACTGATTATTCAGAATTGCCTGGCGCATGGCGGACATTAATTCCTGATAAAAGTGGATATTGTGAAGCGATGCCAGGCGCAGCACAAGGATTTCATTGACATTAAACAAATGTCGCAGGTACGCCCGGGAAAAATTTCGACAGGTGTAACAGGTGCATGATTCCGTCACGGGTGTGAAGTCAGCTTTGAATCTGCCAGCTTTCACATGCAGCGGACCGTCCCAGGTAAACAGAATACCGTGTCGCGCGTTTCGCGTGGGGAGTACGCAATCGAACATATCCACACCCAGACTGACTGCTTCCACCAAATCTTCCGGTTTCCCCACGCCCATGAGATAGCGTGGCTGCTGAGCCGGCAAAATGTCCGTGACGAGCTCCGTCATCTCGAACATGGCTGATTTTGGCTCACCGACACTCAATCCACCAATGGCAAAACCATCAAAGTCCAACGCTGTAATCGCCTCCGCGCTTTGTCGGCGTAATTCCGGATAAATGCCACCCTGGACGATACCAAAAAGGTGCTGTTTGTGGCCGTATGGATCAGCGCTTGCGCGAAAGGCATTGAGACTGGCAGCCTCCCAGCGATGGGTTCTTTCCAACGAGATTATGACCTCATTTTCAGTTGCCGGGAAAGGGGTACATTCATCAAATGCCATACAAATATCAGCGCCTAGATCGCGTTGAATCTCCATGCTGATTTGCGGGGACAGGATGTGCTGTGACCCATCGAGATGTGACCGAAAAATAACCCGATCATCCTCAATTTTGTTCAAATCGTTCAGGCTGAACACCTGATAGCCACCTGAATCCGTGAGCATGGCACGATCCCATCCTATGAATTTGTGCAGTCCGCCAGCCTGATGGATAATTTCAGTACCGGGACGCAAATAAAGGTGGTATGTGTTGCCGAGGATAATTTGTGCCCGGGATGATTTTAAGTCTTCCGGTGAGAGCGATTTGACGGCGCCGGCAGTGCCAACCGGCATGAAAACCGGCGTTAAAATATCGCCATGATCGGTCTGAAGCAGGCCGGCGCGCGCTTTGGTGTCTGGATCGGTGTGGAGTTCGTTTATTTCCAAAATTCTACATTCAGTAAGTGATTATCGGTTTGCCATTTTTCTTGGGATTGAACGTTGTCTGGAAGATCAGGGTTCCCAAAGACAATGATGGGAATCGTCGGTTCAAAACAGAAGTTTCAAAGCATCAGAAACCGTTTTTACAGGTGCAATTTGGATGCCTTTTAAATTCGATAAATCTTTTTGATTGACAGATGGACAAACGACGGTACGAAAATCAAGCTTACGAGCTTCAGCTAGTCGTTGCCGAAGATGGCTGACGCCCCGAACTTCACCGCCCAGTCCCACTTCACCAATAATCACCGTATGCGGGTCAATGGGAATGTCTTTCAGACTCGAGAGCACGGCCATTAAAATTCCCAAATCAACTGCGGTCTCTTCCAGGCGCAGACCGCCAACCACATTCACAAAAACATCCTGAGTCCCCATCCCAAAACCGAGACGACGATCCAGCACCGCGAGTAACATGGACAGTCGTCGCAGGTCGTAACCGGTGACATTTCGCTGGGGATTGCCATAAACAGCGGAGGAAACCAACGCCTGAACCTCTACGAGAAACGACCGGGAGCCTTCCAGGTGTGACGTGATAGCGGTTCCGCTCACA
>Ga0210009_1002973_pt1 | contig 11505 bp, 10 predicted proteins | sample CryGeyCG2114_065_FD_185457 | JGI IMG/M metagenome (GOLD analysis project Ga0210009, IMG submission 185457) | Groundwater microbial communities from aquifer - Crystal Geyser CG12_big_fil_rev_8/21/14_0.65 (SPAdes) (version 2) | ecosystem: Environmental > Aquatic > Deep subsurface > Groundwater ... | reverse complement strand
AAAATCCCGGTTGGCGGGGCTTGCTCATCGCTTTTCCTCTGTGTGTGCGCAGGTCTGCATTCTCTCAGATCGATTCGACGATGGGCGCGTCGGCTCGCAAATAGTGGCGAATTATTAGAGATGCCCTTATGAAAAGGACAAAGGTGGTGCTGTAACGCCTGCAATCGCTGTCGGAAATGCGCTTCGTCCATTGGCCCGTCAGTCGTCACCATCGGGTACTGGGTCGCGTACCTGATTCAACAGATCCCCGGCTTCCAGTTCGGTCTCGGCATGAATCATTTTGATAAGGCCGTTCACCCCCCACGCTTCGTCTTTGCGCAGTTGTTTGGCGCGGGCGGAGGCCTCGTTGTAAGCCTCATACTGCTCCAGCTTCTGCAACTGGCGGATAGGGCGTTCGGTGATGCGATAGATGTAGTAAGGCATGATTTTTTTGATGGTCAGGATTGGGGGCGTTTCATGAAGGTGATGACATTGCTGCCGGGCGCATTCTTGTTGTCGCCACTGTTCTCACCCAGGCCGGCCAACTGTTCGGCCTCGTGCAGCAGATTGATGACATCGACATAGAATTTCTGTTTGACCATCATCAGTGCGGTGTAGCCGCCCTCATTTTTCGCCAGCACATCCGCTCCCGCCTGCAACAGCGCCTCGACCACGGCGGTCTCACCGTAGCCCGCAGCCAGCATCAGCGGGCGCACGCCGTAGCCGATGGGCGCCTCGATGTTGGCGCCTGCAGCGATCAGCGCCTGGGCCACGTCGGCGAACCCGTGTTTGAGCTCGCTGTTGTAACAGGATTTCATCAGCGCGGTCCATCCCGCCGGGTCGGCTGCATTTACTTCTGCACCCGCCTCCAGCAACAGCGAAACCATGCCGAGATCGCCGCGATATGCCGCGCGCATCAACGCCGTCGCACCTTCGGCATCGGTCACGCTGACATCGGCACCGGCAGACAATAAACGCCGGATGGTATCGGCGTCCCCCTTTTTCGCAGCCTCAATCAATTCCATAGCCATATCCGTGTCGCCTATTTTTGTACCGTCTTCTGCAAAACCTCGCGGATCGCCTCCGGGGTCTTCATGATGTTCATGAAGCTGTTCTTGCCCATCATGCTGAGATCAGGAAAATTGATGGCGATGCGGAAACGCGCATACAAGGCATAGACCTTGTTGCCGGAGACCAGCACCTCGTACGGCAGATGCGCGGTGGATCTCAGGTCATGAAAATCGATTTCCTGCATGACAAAGCCGTCATCCCGGTATTTGTCTTTGCCGCTACCCTGCATCGCCACGCCGAACACGCTTTCCTGCTTGCCCGGAATATCCACCCGATAAACCTTGCTCACGCCATTGCTGTTGTTCGCGAGTTTTGCATCCACCGCTTTTACCGCTTCTTCATAACTTGCGTATTCGGCCAGTTCGCTCGGGTCGGTGAAGTATTCCATGCCGAACATGTAGTGATACTTGCGCGCCTGTTTGACGGTCAGGCCGCGTGCACCGAACTCTTCCACCCTGCCCAGCGCTTTTTCCAGCGCGGACGATACACCGGATAAATCGCCTGCCATGCGGTATACGTGCGACATGTAAACCGGGTTGGTATAGCTCACCTGTACTTCACCACCGGCTTCAGTCAGCGCCACGCGCTGCACCGCGCCATAACCGCCAAACTCGGAGGCGGCGGCATTCCGTTTCAGTTCATCGTTGGTGACGACGATGATATTGGCACCGGGGTATGGCGCATGTTCGCCGACCACCACGAAGCCCGCGCCAGTCAGGGCTGTCTTGACCTGGGCCGATTTATCGACCACCGTCCCTGTCCCCTTGGAGGCGAGGACGAAAGGTTTGAACAACGCATCGGCGCTATACGCACCGACAGATATGAACAACATCGATAGCAACAGCCCAACTCGTATCATTCGCATCATGCTTCTCCTTTAGTTATGGTTACTTCACTGTTTCAACAAAAACCCGGCTCTTGGGCAGGCCAAGCGCCAGGAAGAATCGTTCGGCGGCCGCGACAGCTTCCTCGGGGCCGGCCAGATAGATATCGCCCTGCATCAATTCATCCTGCTCGTTGCTGATTGAGGCAAGATATTCACGCAGTTGCGTTTCACGTTTTGCATTCATCACCCGCAAATCAAAATCAGCGACATGCTCGGTATAACGGAAGGTATCCAGCGCATCGTCCCAGGCACGGCCCACGTTCGGCAGATAAATATGATCCCGTGTCGAACCGATCCAATACAGATGAATCGATTCCACCTCCAGCGACATGGCGTGCTCGATCAAGCTCTTGATCGGCGCGAATCCGCCGTCAAAGGCCATGAAAAAGAGCGGGCGACCCGACTGCTCATGCAGGATGAATTCGCCCTGCGGTCCTTCGATTTCTACCGTCTCGTTGTGCTTCAGCTTGTCGAAAACATAATCCGAAAACAGATTCCCCGGCCACCGATGCACATGAAACAGCAGGTTGCGGTCGTCACACGGGCAGCTGGCAATAGGCAATTCTGCCGTATAAGCCCCCCCAACCTTCAGCACCACGCCCTGACCGGCCAGAAAGCGCAGGCGCTGACTGCGCGGGGTCTGCAGGTGTAACAGCACCACTTCGTTATTCAAGCTTGCTTTGGCTTTCAGGCTGGCGCTGATCTGCTGGAAAGGAATGTCCTGCACTCCGTCAGTGACAGCGGCCTCGATCATGACATCGCTGACCGCCGTATTGCTGCACAACAGCACGACACCCCGCTCCTTTTCGGCTTCCGACAGCAGGTAGTCGTGGTGGCGCGTCTTCTTCACTTGGCCGGACACTACCCTGCCCTTGCACAATCCGCAGTTGCCGCCGCTGCAGCCATAGTTGAGCGACACCCCGGCGCGCAGCGCCGCTTCGAGCAGGGTCGCCTGCCCTTCGACCAAAAAATCCTGTTTGCTCGGCAACAGCGTAACCTGCGCCGATAACACGCTCAACACACCGTCCTTGATCGCCAGCGGATTAGTGAATCCGGGTTCCATTGCCTGTGCGACCTCGTGCTCCAGCCAGTGTCTCAACATCGCGATCGTCGCGCCCGCTTCGCCTGCACCCCGCTTTTCGGTTTCCCTGAATTTGTCCCATATCCTGCCCAACAATGTATTGAATTGCCTGATCTGCGTTTCGCTCCGCGTCAGGCGCTTGCTCAGGTCGGTGATGCGTGTTGCCAACACTTCGGCATCGGGCAAAATGCGCTCGAACACGCGTTTGCCAAATGCGCGTTCCTTGATCTGCGTCACGCGCTTGTATTCGGAGATATCCTCCAGTTGCGCATCGGGATAACACGCCAGCAAATCGCTGAAAGCAACCATGCCGTCAAAGGCGACCAGCTCCCCGCTCTTCATCTTCTTCTGCAGTTCGACACGGTTTACCCCCACCAATCTTGCCGCACGGGTCAGACTCAACAGGTGGCTCATCGTGTTTTACCGATCCCAAGTATGCGCGATCTTCACGCGGTTCCTTGCGGGTGGAACCACGCCAGTTTTTCATGCAGGGTGACAACACCACCGACAATGATGAGCGTGGGCGCCTGCGGCTTCTCGCGTTCGGCGATGCCGGGCAATGTCGCCAGCGTGCCGGTAAATACCCGCTGGTTCTGGGTGGTGCCCTGTTGCACGATGGCAATCGGTGTGCTGTCCGGCAAGCCGTGTTTGATGAGTTCTGCACACAGCGTATCCAAACCATGCAAGCCCATGTACACCACCACCGTTTGCCGGGGTCGCGCCAACAATTCCCAATCGAGATTCATCGTGCCATCCTTGAGATGGCCGGTGACGAACACGCATGCCTGCGCGTGATCGCGATGCGTCAGCGGGATACCCGCATAGGAGGCGACCCCGGAGGCGGCGGTGATGCCGGGCACGACCTGGAACGGAATGCCTTCTGCCGCCAGGGTCTCGATCTCTTCGCCGCCGCGCCCGAAGATGAACGGATCGCCGCCCTTGAGGCGCAGCACACGCTTGCCTTCCTTGGCGAGACGCACCAGCAGTTCGTTGATGTCTTCCTGGCGCATGGTGTGATCGGCGCGTTTCTTGCCGACGAAGATGCGCTGTGCATCGCGCCGCGTCATCTCGACGATGGGCTTGGACACCAGGTTGTCATACACCACCACATCGGCTTTTTGCATCAAACGCAGCGCGCGAAAAGTGAGCAGATCGGGATCGCCGGGCCCGGCACCGACCAGATACACCTCGCCGCGCACGATGTTGTCCTCGTTCGCCAGCATCTGTTGCAGCATCGCTTCGGCCGTCGTTTCGTCGCCGGTCAGCACTTTTTCGGCGACCACCCCATCCAGCGCGTTTTCCCAGAAGATACGGCGCTTGGCCGGGTTGGTGACGCGCTGCTTGACCAGCTCGCGGAAGCGCTCGGCAAAACCAGCCAGCCGCGCGTAGTTCTGCGGAATCGCCGCTTCCAGCTTGCCGCGCAGCATGCGTATCAGCACCGGCGATGCGCCCCCGCTGGAGAACGCCACCATCAACGGCGAACGGTCCATGATCGCCGGCATGATGAAACTGCACAGCGCGGGATCGTCCACCACATTCACCGGAATGTTGCGTGCCTGGGCCAGCTCGGAAACGTGCTTGTTCACGTTGCGGTCATTGGTCGCCGCAATGATAAGAGTGGCACCGTCCAGATGTTTTTCTTCGAAGCGCGCAACGACAGGCTCAATGCCATGCATTGCAGCCAAGGCAGGATCGATCTCCGGCGCGACCACGCGCACCTTCGCCCCCGCTTCAAGCAACACGCCCGCCTTGCGCTTGCCGACTTCGCCGCCGCCGACGACCAGGCATAGCTTGTTTTTAATTTTTGCAAAAATTGGTAAGTAATCCATCTTGTCTAAATCTCTTTGTCCACAGATTTCGCAGATTCACACAGATTGATGGAATGCGCCGGGTTTAATCTTGCGCAATCTGTGTAATCTGCGGATCAAGCCTTTACGATTTAACCGCCTTTAAAATCAATGGTAGCAACACCTCCGGCAGTTTGATCTTGCCTGCCAGCGCAAATTCATGCGCGCGCGGCGACATCTTGTTCCAGGTCTTCCTGATGATGCCTATCCACTTCGCTTCATCGTAATCGGCATGCTGGGCGGCAAAGGCGAGCAGGTAATGTTCCAGGAAAGTCAGGTCGACGATGTCTTCCATCATTTGTGTCCCCGGGTTGCTCTTGAGCTCCTTCTTGCCGACGATGGTTTTGACGCGAGTAATCATGTCGTCGTCATAGCCCGCCTCTTTCATCAGGCTCCCGGCCGTCTCCGCATGGAATTTGTACAGCGTGGTGCGCCACAACATATAGCCGGGTTTGTCCATCGCATAGTCGCCGCGCGGGATCTTCCAGCGCTGGATATGCTGGGCGCGCACCGCCAGTTTCACCTCTTCCGGCGCCTCCGGCGCATAGCGCTCCTGCATATCGGTCATGCGCTGCGCATAGAGGAGTTCTTTCGGGTATTCCCTGCCGCCTGCCGTCTCTTTGTTCGGGTCTTCGGCATTGGCCTTGTCGAATACCACGATGGCGGTTTGGTACATACTGGAATTCATAGTGCCTTCTCTTTGATCGAGCCTGTGGATGGGTTCTTGCAGCGGCGCATGAAAGCGACGAAACGCGTGGCCCAGTAGCAACTGCCGATGGTGCGCAGGTGGGTATAAGAGGCCAGCAGATTGTTGACGATCAAACCATCCCGCTCGCCATCGATGCCATAGCCGCGTTCAACATGGTATGCGAAGCGCATGTCGGGAGGAAGGTTCTCCAGACTCGAATAATGGAATTCGTGCGCGCGTATTTGTTGTGCCGGTGCATTGGGTCTGGGCCATGGATAACCCTCGTCTTCCCGCAGATGGACATAGCCGCGGCCGATCGGTTTGGCATGCATCTTCACATCACCCGGAATCGCGCCGACCATTTGATAAGTGTGTCCCTGATAGCCGATGCTGCGTGACAAGTACATCAGCCCGCCGCATTCGGCATACGCGGGCATGCCGAGCGCAATAGCCTGTTTGATCTCGCCGCGCAGCGTTGCATTTGCTTCCAGTTCGACGGCGCAGGCTTCAGGAAATCCGCCGCCAATATACAGGCCGTCGATCTCGGGCAGATGGGCGTCATTCAACGCGTCGAACGGCACCAACTCCGCGCCCGCCGCCTGCAGCGCATCAAGGTCATCAGCGTAATAGAAACCGAAAGCGCGATCGCGGGCGATGCCGATCCGCACTTTGTCACCACAGGGCAAGGAACTGTCCGGCATCTGGTGCGGCGCATCCAGCGGTATTTTCTCTGACAGCAGCAGAAGCTGGTCCAGATCGACCTGCTCCGCAATGGCCTCACCGATCTGTTTAATCTTCTCGCTTGCCGCAATGGATTCGTTGCTCGGCATCAGGCCGAGATGGCGTTCAACGATGTTCAGGCGCTCGTCATGCTGGATCGCACCGACCATCGGCACGTCGGTGTAGTGCTCGATGACCTGGCGCAACTTGGATTCATGGCGCGAACCGCCAAGATTATTCAGGATGACGCCGGCGATGTTGATGTCGCGATCAAATGCCTGATAACCCAGGATCAGCGGCGCAATGCCGCGCGTCATGCCGCGCGCATCGATCACCAAAAAAACCGGCAGATCGAGCAGTTTGGCCAGGGCGGCATTGCTGTTGCTGCCGTCCAGTGACAGGCCGTCATACAAACCCTTGTTGCCCTCGACCAGATTCACTTCGGCAGCATGGCGCGCAAAGGTCGCCACGACATCGTCGTCCTCCATCAGATACATATCGAGATTGCGGCAGGCGCGTCCGGCAGCTTGGGCCAGCCACATCGGATCGATGTAGTCCGGCCCCTTCTTGAACGGCTGCACAGCATGGCCACGCGCTTTCAGCGCGGCACACAGGCCGATACTGACCATGGTCTTGCCGGAAGATTTGTGCGCGGCTGAAATAAGCATCCGGTTGCTCATGCCTGCAACCTCAATCGCGTTTGGTCATGCACGGATTCAGTGATGTTCCACTTTTTGCGGTACTTCGCGCGGCACGAAATTCAGCACCCGGATACCGATGGCCGTGATCAGGAAGGCGACCGCCAGACCGCCAAGACCAAGCAGTATCTCGAACACGGAAGGGCGATAGGAAGTAATCATGCCGTCGCCAAAGGTGCTGCTGGCCTCGAAGCCGGGAAAAATATCCAGCGGAAAGGCCTGACCGCCGAGGATGAAAACATACAGCAAAGCGAACGCACCCAGAATGATCGCCAGTGAAGCGCCGATCACGCTCTTCGTTTTACCGAGGGAGGGATGAAAGATCAGCAACAGCGGCAGCAAATTGCCAATGATGATATAGCCAAACCAGAACAGTTGCGGATAGATACCGCCGTCGAGCAGGATGAAATGTTCGAATGCGGTCTGGCGTGCAAAATACAGATTGGTCAGGTGATAGGTGGCAACCAAATACAGCGCGCCGATGACGAACACCCCCATCAGCCTGCTCATGCGTTTCAGTACATGCGCTTCCAGCGTTTTGCCATTCCACGCATAGATGGCAGATTGCGCAAGATGGAACACCGCGAAGCCCCAGGCGAAAGACAGGATGATGAACATTGGGGGCAGGATGGCCGAGGCATAGGCCTGGCGCGCAACCAGGAAGGCAAAGATCAGACCGGTGCCGGTAGTCAGCACGAAACGCCAGACAAATACCGCGAGCCCTGCCGCTTTCGACCACGGATACATACGGCGTTCCATCATGGTCCACAGATAGACGAACACGGTGGCGAACATGCCCGAGTAAAGCACAATGTTCCACGCGAACACCGAGGTGGGATTGTAGTTGGTTGCCGCGACGATAATGCGATCGGGCCGCCCCAAGTCCAGCATCAAAACCATCAGGCCGCCTCCCAGCATCGCAATCGACAGCAGTCCTGCCAGCGGCGAACGTGCTTTATAGTCAGGCTTGTTGAACACCGAACCGATGGAGGAAACATTGAGCACGCCGGAGGCGGCGACGATCAGGAAGATGGCGAACACATGCGGCATGCCCCACACGATCTGGTTGTTCATGCCGGTGATGATGTGCCCCTGCGATTCCATCTCATGCACGGCAAGCAATCCGCCACATAACACCAGCAGGGCGAGCGCGATCAGCAGGTAATAAAGTGGGCTTCTTAACTCATTGGGCGAGGTGTATGACATTTGGGTGCCTCTAGAAATTCATTTTTTCGGGATGAGGCGCAAGGAGCCGCGCAGTGAGGGACGAGACATATCAAATAGATAGGCGAGGAGCGAATGACAACGAAGTTGCGGTGAAAGCTCATATCGGCGCAGCCGATGTGAAACCGCGAAGCAGTGGCCGAAACCAACACGCGACACCGCGATTCGCCCGAAAAATGAATTTATAGAGGTACACATTTATATCCCCTGGTAACGGACGCCCGGATTCAGGTGCAGATCGGCACGAATCTGGATGCTGGCGACAGTACGCACTTTCACGGCAATCTCGCTGTTCGCATCGTTCAGGTCGCCGAACAGGATCGCCTTGTTTGGGCAGGACTCGACGCAGGCCGGTTGTCTGCCCTGGTCGATACGATGGACACACAGGGTGCAACTCTCCACCGTTCCCTTGCCACGCGGCACGTCCGGGTTCTGGTCATGCAGCGGCTCATGCACGAAGGAACGCGCCTTGTACGGGCAGGCCATCATGCAATAGCGGCAGCCGATGCAGCGGTGCTTGTCCACCAGCACGATGCCGTCGGCACGCTTGAACGAAGCCTGGGTCGGACACACATCGACACAGGGCGGATGTTCGCAGTGCTGGCACATCATCGGCAGGGACAGTTCGCGTCCGCTGCTGATGTCCTTGATCTCGATCTTGCGTATCCATTGCGAGTCGGTTGCGGCAATGCCACCGGACAGACCGTTCTCTTTGTTGCAGGCGGTGACACACTCGTTGCAGCCGGTTTTGCACTGCGCGGTGTCGATCAGCATTCCCCAGCGCACCTTGCTGCTGGCGCCTTCCGGCTTGCCATGGGCGATATCGAACAGCATCATGCCGGGCGCAATCGCCACCGCCGCAGCGCCGATGGAGGTCTTCAAGAAATTTCTGCGCTGGGTATTGATTTCGCTCATTTCGCATTCCTCTGCTGCAGCCAGGCACTCTTGCGCGTGCCGGAGTGACATTCGAAGCAATCCAGCTTGACCGCTTCGTAGCGATGACAGCCAACGCAGAAACTATCCTCACGCGCGATCACACTATCATCCACTGTGCTGGCGTGGCACTCGATGCAATTCTTGAGGCTGATCTTCTCGTCACGAGCACCCTTGCGCACTGCCTCGTCGCGCTGGTGTTTGAGCAGGTGCATGTGATTCTTGCGCATCCACTGCGTGTCCTCCACGCACTGCCCGCCCTTGCCGATGTCGAGCTTGGGCACGGACGAATCTGCCGCCCAAGCACCGGTAAAAGCGAACAATAATATCGACAGAAGAATTTTCATCATTTCATTTCCGCCACAGATGAACACGGATGGAACACGGATAAAACCGTAGGATACCCCTCAAGACTGTTTCTGCTATTCATCCGTGTAATCCGTGTCCATCTGCGGCTGATAAATGTTCATTCACCCAGGCCCATCTGGATGTACCCCGTCGGGCACACATCCGCGCAGATATGGCAACCGATGCACTTGTCGTAGTCGGTTGCGACGTAGCGCCCGGTGGTCGATTCGGTCTTTTTGACCCGGTACACCGCCGTCTGCGGACAATACATCACGCAGTTGTCACACTCGAAACACATGCCGCAACTCATGCAGCGTTTGGCCTCAGCTACCGCTTCTGCTTCACTCAATTTCCCCAGACGGTCCTCGAAGTTACCCAGCGCGCTTTCCTTGCTCAAGGTGACGCTGCTGCGCTTGTTGCGTGCCGTGTAGGCGAAATGCCCGAGGAATAACTTGTCATGCGGAATGATGTAGCGGTCGGAGCGATTATCGAAGTTGTGCACCGCGATATTGGAATTAAACGTGCCACGCAACGGTTCATGGGCCTCCTCAATCCTGAGCCCCTTTTCCTCCATCTTGCGCATCAGGTCGAACTGGTGTGCATCGATCTTGGGACGTTTTTCCAGATCGATCCCCAGCAGGAAGTGATGGATGCCATCGGCGGCGATCGAGCCGTGGCCGATCGCGGTCGTCAGCAGATGCGGACGAATCACGTCGCCGCCGGCGAACACGCCGGGCTTGCCGGCAACCACATAGTTCCTGTCCGCGGTGACCGCCCCTTTGCCATTATTGAATTCTTCCAGTCCGGTGAAATCAACAGCCTGACCGATCGCGGATACGATCAGGTCTGCCTCGAGATCGCGCTCGCTGCCTTCCACGTTTTTGATCTCCAGTTTGCCGCCAGTGATCTTTGCTTCACACTGGATCACGCGCAGCGCGGTGGCGCGACCGCTTGCATCGCGCACGATGCCGACGGGTGCCAGACCACCGATGATGGCGATGCCTTCCGCCTGCGCCTGTTCGATTTCGTGTTTGTTGGCCTGCATCTTGTCCACCGGGAACACCGAGGTCAGCGTCACTTCCGCGCCTTCCTTGGCCGAAATCATTGCCACATCCTGTGCCAGACGACCGGCAATCGCCGCTTCCGCATCGGTCGGTTTGGCATGCTTGATATGGCCGAGACGGCGCGCCACGGTCGCCACGTCGATCGAGGTATCTCCGCCACCGACCACCACCACGCGCTTGCCAACATGCTGCAAACGCCCCTCGTTGAAAGCTTTCAGGAAGGCGGTCGCCGTCACCACGTTAGGTGCCGTGGCATCGGCGATGGGCAGTGCGCGACCGGATTGGGCGCCCATGCCAAGGAACACCGCATCAAATTCCTTGCGTACCTCCTCCATGCTCAAATCAGCCCCCACGCGTGTCTTCATCCGCGTTTTTACACCGAGGTCGAGGATGCGCTGGATCTCTGCATCCAGCACGTCGCGCGGGGTGCGGAAACCGGGAATGCCGTAACGCATCATGCCGCCGAGCTGTTCGCGTTCATCGAAGATGGTGACGTCATGCCCCTTAAGTGCGAGCTGGTAGGCGCAGGAAAGGCCCGCCGGCCCGCCGCCCAGAATCGCGACCTTTTTCCCGGAAGGCGCTACGTTGGGTTTGTCGTATTTGAGGTTGTTGGCGATCGCGTATTCACCGAGGAAGTGCTCGACAGAATTGATGCCAACATGGTCTTCGACCTCATTGCGGTTGCAGCCGCTCTCACACGGTGCCGGACAGACGCGCCCCATCACTGACGGGAACGGGTTGGCCTCGGTCAGGCGCCGCCAGGCATATTCCTGCCAAGGCATACTGGGTTTCCCGTCAGCACCAACCGGCGGCTTTTCGGTGCCGCGCACGATGGCCAGGTAGCCGCGAATGTCTTCGCCGGACGGGCAGCTTCCCTGACACGGCGGAGTGGACTGGATGTAGGTCGGGCATTTATAGGTATAGCTCGCCTGAAAAATCATTTTGTTAAAACGAGCAACTTTATTA
>Ga0210009_1002971_pt1 | contig 11511 bp, 9 predicted proteins | sample CryGeyCG2114_065_FD_185457 | JGI IMG/M metagenome (GOLD analysis project Ga0210009, IMG submission 185457) | Groundwater microbial communities from aquifer - Crystal Geyser CG12_big_fil_rev_8/21/14_0.65 (SPAdes) (version 2) | ecosystem: Environmental > Aquatic > Deep subsurface > Groundwater ... | reverse complement strand
AAAGCTAATTTACCCAAATACCTTGAGTCCTGATAAAAACCGGATTCCATACTATCAACATTTGGAACACTGTTTTTTACAGAATATAAATATTTTGCTCTTTTTAAACAGTCATCTGCAAAATCAAAATCCTTAAATTTATTTTTCCAGATCCTGTAAGCAATTGCCATAGTTGCTGAATATAATCCAATCTGATTTTTACCTATGCCAACATATCCTTTTCTATCATATTGCAGAGTGTCATTTTCCGGTAATCTCCAACCAACATTATGGTCTGTTAAATCTTGTACCTGTGTTACCAATTTATCCTTTCTGAAATTAGATCTTTTCATCCAATCAAGACCAACTTTTGCTTCCTCCAAAATATCCGGGACACCATTTTTGTTGTTATCAAAACCAAATTTTTGTGGATCAAATTCATAAGCGAACAACATTAAATAAGTTGTTAAAGAAGTAGTTGGTAAAAATTTTATGTAATCTCCGGCATCATGCCAACCGCCTGTAAGATCTATGCCAGATGAATCAATATAACCGATTAATTTTGCTACATCTGATAAATGACAAGGTTGGTGTAATACTGGATTGGTTGGCCCGCATCTTTGTACTTGAAAAAAATATAAAAGTGAATCAGTAATATTATTAAATAATTTCTCTTTTATTTTAAAAGGGATAGACATGTTCCCTTCTATTTCAATATAGTATGATCCTTTTTTCTTTAGCGATGTAAAATCGAGTGTCTTTGCAAATTTAAATTTTCCATAAGAATAAGTTGTATCAGGTAAATGATCTTCAAATTCTATTTTTTGAGTAATAGAATTTATTACATAATATTTTTCAGCATCAATTTTATTGCCGGAAAAAATAACACCTGTTTTAATGTCATTTGGTAAAAACCCCACCTGACTGGTTCTTATATATAATCTTCCTTGGTTGGGTACATTGCATTCACTAGCTGGGAATAGTAAAAAAAATAAAAGGAAGAAAAGATTCAGGCTTAATTGCATAATTTAAAATTATTTTTTTGAAGTCCAATAATTTGATCTTAATAATCAATTAAATGTACTTACTTCTTTTTAGGAAAATCTGTTCCGATAATTTTATCCCAAACTGGAGAACTAACACCATAACCTAGATTTGGACTTTCAAAATGATGTTTGATATGATGGTTTTTAATAGCAAGCCAAAATTTACTATGCATGTTAAAATGATGAATAGCATAATGAGTCATATCATAAAATAAATAACCGGCAATAAACCCAACAAAAATAGGAGCTACATATATAGTTCCAAATATTGCTTCAAAAATATAATAGAATAAAATAGCCAAAGGAATGCTAACGGTGGGAACCATCACTAATCGTTTTGTATCACTAGGATAGTCGTGATGCACACCGTGAAATGTAAAATGTATCTTTTTACCAAATTCTGATTTTGCAGGATAGTGAAATAAAAATCTATGTAAAGTATATTCTGTTAAGCTCCATATTACTATACCAATTACTACATAAAGAATAATTTCAAAAATTCTCAAATTAAATTGAATGCTTTGGGAAAGAAAATATGCTATTACCGGAAGAAAAATATATAATGGAACTGTAAAATGAACTCTTGATAATGCTTCAAGAAAATCATTCTCAAACATTCTTACAGTTTCGTCTTTATTTGATACAAAATTTTTTGGCATTTTATTAACCTAATATATTAAATTTATTACAAATTTATAAAAATATTTTGAATGTAAAAATATCAAGAATGATCAAATAATGAAAGATGATTAATAATTAAATACTAAGTATAAAAAAGTCTAATTTTTAGCTGAAATAATTACTTTATTTTAAATATTATTTAAACTAAAACTGAAAATAGATATTAGGTTGTAATCCGGCAAATTTAAATTGAACCACTAATAATATCATTGCTGTTAATAACAAAGCTTGAACAACAATAGGCATTTTAACAACAAAATTTTCAGTCCATTTTTCAAGTTTTTCAGGCAGAAAATGTAATAAGTATCCAACAAACATTAAAATAATTAGTATCGGATATGCTTCAACAAATTGCTCAAAAACACCTGCTTTGAAAAAAGTAAATATTTGACTTACAACATCCCAACCACTTTGAATTGAAAAGGCTCTAAAAAATATGAATGATAAAACAACTAAATGAAATGTTATAAAGCCCTGAGAAAATTTAAGTAGTTTTGTGTTTGTTAATTTTAATTTATTATAAATTTTAGTTTTTGGTTTTTTAAGAAATATTGATACTGCCATATATAATCCGTGCAGAAAACCAAAAAAGATAAATGTCCAATTAGCTCCGTGCCAAAAACCAATTGCTACAAAAGTTATAAACAATGCAATGGCATTTCCATAAATCCTTAATTTTCTTAACTTCATTTGAAGTGGCGCAAAAAGATAATCCAACAACCAGGATGATAATGATATGTGCCATCTTCTCCAAAAATCGGCAATGCTTGTAGCTTTAAAAGGAGCATTAAAGTTATCCATAATATTAAAACCTAATAAAAGAGCAACTCCAATTGCCATATCAGTATAACCTGAAAAATCACAATAAAGCTGAAGTGTATAAGCATATGAGGCTAGTAAATTTTCAACTCCGGTATATCTGGTAGGATCTCCAAAAACTCTGTCAACTAAATTTAATCCTATAAAATCAGCAATAACTATCTTTTTGAATAAACCAGCCATAATAAGATAAGTACCTCTGCCAATATTTTCTTTTGGAACATTAATTTCACTTTGAATTTGAGGTAACATATCTGCAGCTCTATCGATAGGTCCAATTAAAAGATCAGCAAAAAAGAACATATACAATGAAAAATCTCTGAAGCTTTTTACAGGCTGAAACGTACCCATATAAATATCAATCACATAACTAAGCCCTTTAAAAGTATAAAATGAAATACCAATTGGGAGGAAAATGTCAAGGGCATCTATATGACCTGAAGAAATATCATTTATAATTCTAATAAAAAAGTTTGTATACTTGAAGTAACCCAGTAAACCAAGATTTACTACTAATGTAATTATAAATAGTAATCTTCTTTTACCAGTACCTTCTTTTAGGCTACCTAAAATTTGACCGGCATAATAATTTACGATAGTCATTACTACAAGGATAAGAAAATATTCACCTGCAGCTTTATAATAAAAGAAGAGAGAAAAAATTATTAATGTAAAAATTCTTAGATTTTTTTTGTAAGCAAATAGTCTGTAGAATAAGAGCAGAGTAAAGAAAAAGAAAATGAAAAAACTTGTACTGAAAAGTAAAGGATCACCTTCTTGATATGTAAATAATTGTAATAGTTTACTAAAGTCAATGTTGAATGGCATTAATTCTCCGTAAAATTATCTATACTTAAACTCAATTACTTTTGATCTAATTTAGTATTTAAAAGTTTTTGAAGATCACCAATATTTTTGCATTTCAGTACTTCAATACCTTTAAAATGTACATCAAAAGCTTTTTCAACAGCAAGTATAACATTGATATGGTTTAATGAATCCCAGCCCGGAACTTGATCCGCTGTTGTTTCATCCTGTATATCAAAATCATCCAAATTTAGTTCATCTAAAATTGTTTTCTTAAATTTTTCTGTTATCATAAATTAACTCCATTTAATAATTTCTCTTTTATCTACTAATCTTTCTCTGTTTGCTTTTCTGCTGGGTTTTCCGGCAGAACTTTTAATCATCCACCTTGGTGGTACTAAATATACTTTTTTAATATTGAAATCATAAACCATACAGGCTTTTATAATTTCTAATTTTAATTTTTTGTGTTCGGCTTCATCTGAAATTTTTGTCTCAGCAACAACACTAATCTGTTCACTTCCAAGGTCTTCATCATCTTCTCCAAATGCAACTACTCTACCCGGAATAACTCCCTCAACATGATTTACCAGATCTTCTACATCTTCAGGATAAACATTATTACCAGCAACTATAATTATATCTTTTTTCCTTCCAATAACATAATATTCTCCATTTAAACAGAATCCGTAATCCCCACTGTAATACCAACCATCTTTTAATGCTATTGCTGTTTTTTCAGGATAATTTCTATAACCATCAAATAATGAAACAGAAGATATTACAATTTCACCAACATAACTTTCAGGAAGATCATTTTCTTTATCATCTACAATTCTTACTTTACAACCATCAATTGTTTTGCCGGAAGATACACAAGTTCTGGAATTTTCATCATTTCCGTTTAACTCAATAACTCCTTTTGCTATACTTTGTTTTTTAACATAAAGTATTTTTGCTTCTTTATCAGGAGGTGTTTGTGTTACTGCAAAAGTTGTTTCAGCCATTGCGTAACATGAACTTAAGGATTCTTGTTTTACTCCATATTCTTTAAATCTTTTGTAAAATATTTTATGACTTTTAGCTCTGACAGGCTCACTGCAATTAATAAACATTCTCATACTATCAAATGTTAAATTTTCTAATTCATCATCATGAACTTTATTAGCCAAAATATTGTACGCAAAATTCGGTAACCAAGTTAGAGTTCCTCTTTCTTTTGAAATAGCTTCAAGTAAAAGACTCGGAACCATTACCCATTCAAAGGTATCAATCTGTACAGTAGGAATCCCGAATGCTAATGGTAAATGAAATGCAGCTATTAATCCCATATCGTGATATAAAGGCAACCAGCTAACAATCTTATCATCAGAATTTAGATTAATTGCCTTTCCATAATTTGTTACATGTTCTAAGACTGCTTTATGTGAAAGTAATACAGGTTTTTGTATCCCTGTAGTTCCGCTTGAATGCTGTAATAATACAGGATCAGTATCTTTAATATTTGCTCTAATTTGTTCAATATTTTCAAGATCCTTTCCTTCAAACTTTAAATCTTTTTTCCATTCTAAAGGAAAAAACATTCCTCTAATTGTAGATCCTTTTTTAGACATTAAAGGTTCAATTACATCGGCTATAACATTTTCTGTTAATACCCAATCAAGTCCGGAACGATTTGACATCCCTTCCAATCCTTGTCTGAATTTTTCAGGATGAAGCCGTGGATTGGGATAAGCTAATACTGAAGGAATAGCACCAATACTTGAAATACCTAAATAAATTGGATAAAAATATTTATTGTGCCGGATTATAATTGCACAAACATCACCACGTTGTACACCTTTTTTCTTCAGCCCTACTGCAAAACTTTCTGCTGCCTTTATAATTGATGAAAAAGTCCATCTAAATGGTTCTTCGCCTGCAGTCCAATGAATTATTGATTCTTTATCGGGATGTTTTTCTGCGTTTTCAACCCAACGGTCCCATTCTAATTCTCTTTTTTTAGACATAGTTTTGATTATTTAAAGCCCTCTCTTTAAAACTATTTTTTTCATTTTAATCAGCTAAATAAAACCCCAATTTTTTTTAATTCAACTCCATTTAATTATTTCTTTTTTTTCAACTAATCTTTCTCTGTTTGCTTTTCTACTAGGTTTACCTGCTGAACTTTTTATTAACCATCTTGGTGGTACCAAATAAACTTTCTTAATATTTATATCGTCTAACATTCCAGCTTTTATTATTTCTAATTTTAATTTCTTGTGCTCATCTTCATTTGTAATTTTAGTTTCTGCAACTACACTTATCTGTTCACTACCAATGTCTTCGTCATCTTCACCAAATGCAATAACTCTTCCTGGTATTACATCTTTTACCTGACTTACAAGATCTTCGACATCTTCGGGATAAACATTATTACCTGCAACAATTATAATATCCTTTTTCCTTCCGATTATGTAATAATAATCTTTGTAACAAAAACCATAATCGCCACTGAAATACCAACCATCTTTTAAAACAGCTGCAGTTTTTTCCGGATAATTTCTGTAACCATCAAACATTGAAACAGATTTAACTACGATTTCCCCAACAAATCCCTCTTCCAGTTCATTACCTTCTTCATCAATAATTTTAATTTCACATCCATCTATTATTTTTCCGGATGAGCAGCAAACTCTTGAATTATCACCATTAGTAACTAATTCTACAATACCTTGTTTTAATTTTTGTCTGTTTACTGTTAATGATTTTAATTTTTCTCCTGCCGGAGTTTGAGTAGCTAAAAATGTTACTTCTGCCATTCCATAAGAACTTGATAGTGATTTTTCTTTTACACCGTATTTTTTATATCTGTCAAAAAACAAATTATTACTTCTATCCCTAACCGGTTCGCTGCAATTAATAAACAATCTCATACTTTCAAGAGAGATGCCCTCAATTTCATCTTCATGAACTTTATCTGCTAAAATATTATATGCAAAATTGGGCTGCCAGGTTATTGTTCCTTTTTCTTTTGAAATAGCTTCTAGAATTAAACTTGGAACCATTATCCATTCAAAAGTATCAATTTGTACAGTAGGTATTCCGAATGCCAATGGTAAATGGAAAGCAGCAATTAATCCCATATCGTGATACAAAGGTAACCAACTAATAATTTTATCATTAGGAGAAAGATCCAGTGATTTTGCATAATTAGTAACAAAGTCTAATATTGCTTTGTGAGATAATAAAACTGGTTTTTGTAATCCTGTTGTTCCACTTGAATGCTGAAGTAACACCGGATCAGAAACAGAAATATCAGCCCTTACTTTTTCAATTTCCTCTAATTCTTTTCCTTCAAATTTTAGATCTTTTTCCCACTCTAACGGAAAAAAACTTCCTCTAATTGTGCTATCATCTTTTGTAATTAATGGATCAACTACTTCTGACAGTTCTCTTTCTGTTAAAATCCAATCAAGGCCAGATCGTTTTGACATTCCCTCTAAACCTTGTCTGAATTTTTCAGGATGTAAACGAGGATTTGGATAAGCCAACACTGAAGGTATTGCCCCAATACTTGAAATAGCAAGATAAATAGGATAAAAATATTTATTGTGTCTTATTATAGTTGCACAAACATCACCTCTTTTAACTCCTTTTCTTTTAAAACCAACAGCAAAACTTTCTGCAGCTTTTAAAAGAGAAGAAAATGTCCACCTAAATGGTTCTTCGCCGGCAACCCAATGTATAAATGCATCTCTGTCTGGATATTTTTTAGAATTTTCAACCCAACGATCCCATTCAGTTTCTTTTATTATAGGCAAGGTATTAATCATTTTTTCCTTTTTAATATTTTTATTTTTTTTATTCATCAATTAATTTGAAATAGAACTATATATTTTGCTTTATTCAGTCTCTACTTCAAGTTCTTCATATAGTTCTTTCATAATTACAGAATCAGGTTTTATATCCATAAGCATATCAATGCTTTTGATTTTATAATTTACAATTTTCGTACGCTTAGGTAAGTAGCTAAGAAGTAATGAAAATAGAATAGTCAAACCCACCAAAATTAATGGGCGGGTAATATCTTTAATTTTGTTCATATGGTACTTTAAATTATGATTCCTTTTGTACCCCAAAAATTATTTAAAATTAATATAGCATTGAATTACAACTTTTATACCAAGATTTTTTTTCGGATAAGAGGTTTTTTACCTCGACGAAGGCAAAATAAAACATTTTTGTTTAACAACAAAAAATTTTTTAAAAGAACATTATCATTTTGAGAAGTGATTTGAGGTCAGATCTTTAATTTTATTAATAAATTAATTATAGATGATGACCAAATTTTATATCCTTTTGCTGAAAGATGAACTCCATCAATAGAATAGTTTTCAATTAAATGGTGATCCTTTGAGAGATGGGTGTTTAGATCTAAAAAAATTATTTTGTTCTTAGAAGCAAATTCTTTTAGAAGAATATTTAATGATTTTACCCTTTCATTAATAGTATCTAAGAAAGAAGATCCGTTCTTTACATGCAGCGTTGACTGAATAACTATACTTATTTTGTGTGTATTAAGAGTGTCAATTATTTTTGTGATATTGTTGAAAACTTCATCAACCTCCTTGCCATAAAACAAATCGTTAATACCGCCCATTATAAAACATACTTTGGGTTTTAAGTTATATATATATTCTAGCCTCTTTAAAAAACCTGAGGTGTAATCACCACTTATTCCCCTTTCAACCACATCATTTCTATTTAACAATTCATTCCAATTTGCTCCATGAGTAATAGAATTACCAAGCATAACAATCTTTGCCCTTTTCATTCTATATACATTATATAATTCAGTTTGAATTACATAATTTGGGTTCTGTAAGTAAATGCTTGAATCTTTAACCACATCATTATTCTGCGGTAAACTAATAGTTGTTAAGATTATTGAAAAAAATATTGTTATGTATTTGTTTTTCATAAGTATAATATAAAATATTTATTAGAAAAGATTTCTCCCTTCCACCTTCGCTCTTTTAGCTTCGGTGGACAAGACGGTCGAAATGACAAAGATTTGTCATATCGAAGGAGGTACGACTGAGATATCTTTTACTTACTAAAATTTATTCATTAAGCCAATCTTTACTCAAATCCAGCCATTTGGGATTTAACGATTCAATCAATTTATTTTTTTTCTCCCTTCTCCATTTCTTAATTTCCTTTTCCCTTTGAATTGCTGAATTTATATCTAACGTTTGTTCATAATAAACTAATTTATTTAGATTGTATTTTTTAGTGAAACCATTTATAAGTTTATTTTTATGCTCATATACTCTTCTCATCAGATTATTTGTCACGCCTACATATACAACCTTATTATTCCAATTCGATAGTATATAGATAAAATAGTTGTGATCTTTCATATTTTAATTTAAATAAATAGAGAGAAGATTTCTCACTCTCACTCCGTTCGGTTCGAAATGACATTGTCTGTCATATCGAAGGAGGAACGACTGAGATATCTTTTCTATATCATTTTCGGAAAAGATTTGTCATATCTGCCGAAGGCATTTCTATGGAGCTTTGGAGAAAATGAAACATATGTCATATTGAGACCTTCTTTAGAAGGACGAAATATCTCTACTATCAAATTTGGAGACTCTTCATTTCATTCAGAGTGACAAATTAAAAAAAAGCCGCATATAATTTAATATACACGGCTTACTTTATGTTACATTTAAGCGGAGAGCGTGCTTCTATAATTGCTTATCCCCACATATTCAACCTTCGTAAAAATTTCGTCTCTTATTTCCTCTGTAAGCTATGTAACCTACTGCAAAAAAGATAGCTATTCCTGATGCGAAAATTGATGCTGCTGTTAATATTATATTTACTAGTGACATAATTTTTTCCTCACTTATTTAAAAAACAAAATAGTTAGTTATAAAGCAGACTCTTGGGTTTACACCCAAGAGTCTTAGTTTATTTTGTTTATTTCAATAAGATCATTTTCTTAGTAAATATGTTAGCTCCTGCAACAACTCTATAAATGTAAGTACCGCTGGATACTTTTGTTCCGAAGTCATTATCTCCTTTCCACTGTACATTAAATGTACCGGCACTTTTCTGCTCGTTTACAAGAGTCTTTACTTCTTGTCCTAGCATATTGTAAATCTTAAGAGTTACAAATGATGCTTCCGGAAGAGCAAACCTAATGGTAGTTGTAGGATTAAAAGGATTCGGATAATTCTGAGCTACTTCATATTGCTGAGGAACTATGTTTACATCATCTACTCCTGTTACACTGTATTTTGCATAGAAATTACCAGTGCCTGAATAATTAGAATAGGTTCCATCTGCATTTTTAGATCGAACTCTCCAGTAGTAATTTTGATTATTATTTAAGCCGGATACTTTTTGATAAGTAGTTTTTATATCACTTATAACGCTAGAGTTTTCCATATTTTTGTTATCTGCTATTTCTAATTCATAGGTCATTGCTGCATTTGGTTGAGCGCCTAGCTTCCAAGCAAGTGTTGGCTCGCTTGTTGGGACAACTAAGTTATCTGATGGACCGGCAACTATTGGTTGTATTGGAGCTGCACCAGGATTAACTGTAAAATAGAATGTTGAGCTATAAGCTGATGCTGGTAAAGATGCATAAGTAGATCTTACCTTCCAGAAGTATGTAGCCCCGGGTGTCAGATCACTTGTTGGTGTATATTCTGTTGTTGTTGTAGCTACAGTTGTTGTTACCGGTGCTGCAAATACATCAGAAGTACTGTATACAAGTTCATAACCTGTAATACCGTTTGATGAACCAGGTACATACCAACTGAATGTTGGTTTTTTATTGTAAACTGTAGAAGCATCATACGGGAATAATAATGTTGGTTGTCCTGAACCAGTTCCACCGTTAATTGTAAATTCACCTTGTGAATAATCAGATTCACCGGTTGCATCTACTGAAGCAACTGCCCAGTAATAATGACCACCATAATCTAAAGCTGTTGTAAGTTCTGTAAATAAAGTTGTTCCTCCGGATACAGATATTTCACCATCTGTTTCGTCCGGTACACCTGGTGAAAAAGATGACCAGGTTGGTGCAGAATTTTTATTATATTTTACTGCATATCCGGTTATTCCTAGTACTGAACCAGGTACTGTCCATGATAATGTTGGTGTTGTTGAAAGTATAGATACATTTCCAACAGGCCAAATTGCTACCGGCAGAGCTGTTGTAATACCACCGCTTACAGAAAATTTTGCTTCAACAGACCATCCGGATTCTGTTGTTCCGTTATCCGAACGTACTTGCCAGTGATATGATAATCCCGGTGTTAACGGGTCTGATAATTTGAACAGTGCATCAACGTCTTGATAAGTTGGTGTTCCAGTAAAAGCTGTTCCAGACTCTTGTACCTCAACATCATAAACTAATCCTAATCCGGTTGTTCCGGTATACCAGCTAAGTGTTGGCTGAGCTGTGTAAACTGTTACACTACCAAGCGGGAACGAAGGTGTTGGTACTGCAAGAGTTCCACTTCCGTTTGTTGTAAATTTAGTTGGAGTAGAATATGGTCCGTATGTTCCTGCTGATGGATCATATACTCTTACTTGCCAATAATAATCTGTTCCTGGATCAAGGTCTGATGGAAAATCAGTAAACAGATCTGTTACTAGTGCAAGATCTGCTGCTGAACCGTCATCTAGCGCACCTCCGCCATCTACAGAATTTGTTAAAGCGTAGCGTACTTGATATTTTAATCCAGGTACATAAAGTGATGGATACCAATTAAGAGTTGGATTATTTGTATAAACTGTTACTCCACCAACAGGCCAGCTTGGTGTTAGTGTTACACTTGTTCCGCCGTTCGTTGTAAATGAATTTACTGCTGAGTAATCTACGATATCACTACCATCTTTTACAATTACTCTCCAATGATAATCTAAACCACCTACTAAATTTGAACCTATTGCTTTAAATAGATCTGTAGTGGATGCAAGATTTACGGTTGAGCCGCTTGCCCAATCAGCTGCATCTGGTGCAGCAGTCTGCTGAATATATTGTACATAAAAAGATAATCCTCCAACTGCTGAATTAATATACCAGCTGAATGTAATATTATCACCGGAAATTGTTAATCCGTCTGATGGCCATAATAGTGTTGGAGCAAGATCCGGATATGTTGTGTAG
>Ga0210009_1002967_pt1 | contig 11512 bp, 8 predicted proteins | sample CryGeyCG2114_065_FD_185457 | JGI IMG/M metagenome (GOLD analysis project Ga0210009, IMG submission 185457) | Groundwater microbial communities from aquifer - Crystal Geyser CG12_big_fil_rev_8/21/14_0.65 (SPAdes) (version 2) | ecosystem: Environmental > Aquatic > Deep subsurface > Groundwater ... | reverse complement strand
CGCAAAACCTGGGGCATTGGCACTGGTCGCCCCGCCGCCGCTCAGGCTGGAGGTGCCTACCCAGTTGCCCCCCCCTCCGATATCGCGCATGGTTATCGATTGCAGGGCGCCATTCGCCGAAGTCCCGTCGACAACATAGAACAGATCCGCCGGACTTGCCAAACCATCGAACCACGCGCCTGAACCGGCAACTTGCACCGCCACATGGTTCGGAACATAGGCCGTGAAGGGCGAAACCGTCGGCGGTGTGTCGGTATAGAACGCCGCCACCCCTTGGATGATGTCGCTCACCAACGAATCCGCAACTGCGGTTGGCCAGACTTTGTAGGCAAGGGTTGCGCTCGATGCCGTGGCACCCGCAAAACCGCCGGTCAGCCAACCGAGATAGACGCCGGAACATCCGGTACCCGTACAGCTCACCATCGGCGCATTATTAAATTCGATGGTTCCTTCGAACGACGAAGTACCGACAACGATCGGTATGGCCGGGTTTGCGATGGTCAGACCCTGATTGGCGATGGTGAACGCGACGCTGGCATCGACGGTCTGGCTGGTGAAGTTCGCGAACAGGGTCGCAACCGGCAGCGTCCCGACATTGCCGAACGAGTCGGTCGGCAATGTGGCGCCCGCCTGGGTATAGCTGGTCGTGCCGATCAGCGTCTGCACGTATTCCCATGGCTCTGCCCTGACCATAAACCAGTACGAACTGGTCACGCCCAGATCATTCACTATCGTGGGCAAACTAATATTGTTATCGACAACAGTCATCTGCCCGCCGGTCCAGCGACCGATGGCAACGTCGCCAACCGTGTAATGGTCTGATGCTATACCACCGCTATAAGTCACCATCGCATCGGGGTAATGATTGGCTGACGACGATGTCCCGCTCACGAAACGTTCGTTGTAGTCCACGTGCAGCGACCTGACCAGGTTACCCGTTCCGTCCAGGATGAAGTTGGTCTCCGGCAAGGCAAACTGTCCACCATCATTAAATCGGCCTCTTTCCCATCCCGGCCCAGTGCTGCCCAGGAGCATGTGTCCAAATGAACTCCATGTGCCTGCGGCAGGATTTGTCGGGCCGGTCGGCGGAGTAGCGGTATCGAAGGCAACCAATCCCTGCACAAGGTCAGTGACAGGTGATCCGATGGTCACGGTTGGCCAGAGGTCATAGCCCAAGCCCGCACTCGCTGCGCCAGCGCCGGCGAAACTGCCACCGACATCTGCACTGTACCCCCCAGCCACATTTGCCGCGCAGGTTCCGGTGCAACTGACCGTCGGGATAATATCGCCGCCAAATCCGCCATAGCCCGCACCGGATACCACGCTGTTGATCTGCATGCCATTGGCAGTGATGTCATAGGTTCCCGCCATGCTGCTTGCGGCAGGCATCGTCAAATTGATCGCTGCATTCACCAACTGGCTGGTGAAATCGGCAACCAGGGATGCGGAAATCAAATTCCCCACATTCCCTGCCGTATCAAACGGCGCTGTCGCACCTGCGAGGTTATAACTGGTCGTGCCCACCAACGACTGGACGTAACCCGATGTCGGAGTCAACAGCACTGCCCACAGACTGTTGGCGGGGGTCAGCGAGAACGGCGCAACCGGTGTGGTTGCAAGATCCGTCACGGTCACCGTCGCGCCAACCCAGCGCCCACCGTAAATGCTGTTATCTGCCAGCATGAAGGTATCGGCATCAGTGCCGCCACTCCACTTGACATCTGCGTTCGCGATCGAGGTAATGGCTGTTGATTGAACCGGCCGAATCTCGAATGACGTGTTACGCATTTCCACCAGACTGCCGTTGCCATCCAGCACGAATTGGGTGTTGGGCTGTGGCACACTGAAATTTTCATTCGCGAGGTTATAACCACTTGGCGTCCCCGGTGCTGGCATCGACATATGGCCGGTGAAGTTATTGCTCGCCACAGCCGGGTTGTTGTAAGCCGCGATCGGTGCATTGGTCGCCACCGTGCCAGCATTGGTCGTGACTACTGCCCATTGGTCGCTGGTCGTGGTCAATGCGTTGCTGGCAGCCGTGGCAGCGGTGCTGGCATTGTTTGCTTGTGTTTGTGCCGTCGTTGCCGCAGTCGCAGCAGCATTGGCTGCGTTGGCAGCCGCCGTCACCGCCGCGCTGCCTGTCGATTGAGCGGCTTGTGCATTGGTTAATTGCGTGGTTATTGCGGTTTGTTCAGCTATTGCTTCAGCCCGCTTTGCTTGCGCAATGGCGAGTTGTTCCTGGGCGATTACCAGTTGTGCCTGCGCTCCGGTCAGATTGCCCGCCGCCTGCAATGTGGCCGCTTGAGTCGCTGCTGTTTGTGCGGCAGTCGCTGCTGTTTGTGCTGCAGTAGCCGCTGCTTGTGCGGCGCTCAACGACGAGGCCGCCGCAGTCTGCGCTGCAGTGATGGATGTGTTCTGTGAAGCCACTGTGCCGACTGTGTTATTGGCCGTTGTCAGATTGTTGTTAGCACTCGTTAGCGAGGCACCCGCCGCAGTTTTTGCTGTACTCAATGCTGTGTTTTGCGTGGTCACCGCTGTCGCGTTGGTTTGCACAGTAGTATTGGCAGATTGAGCCGCAGTTTTGGCTGATTGCACCAGGGTGTTGGCTGGTGTTGCGGTGGAATCCGCAAAAGTTCCATTCGCCGTCAACGCAGTCTGTGCTGCAGCTGCCAGATTGGCCGCATCAGTCGCTGCAGTTTGTGCGGCGCTGGCTTTGGCTGCAGCCAGCGTGGCATCGGCGGGTGTCAGCGCAATGGCATTGTTCACGGCCAACGTCGCGCCCGTTGAGCTCGAGCCTATCGCGGTGGATGCGCTTCCGATGGCCGTAGTCGCGGTTGTCGTATCTACAGGGGCAATTGCCTGCAGCGTGGTGTTGGCGTTGGTTGCGGCGACCTTGGCTGCATTCGCCGCATTCGCTGCGACCTGTGCCGCATCTGCCGCTGTCTTGGCCTGTACGGAATAAATACCGTCCTGCACCGATACCGTCGTACCGCCTGACGTCACTGTTTGTTCGGTGGCGTTCAAGGTCAACCCACCACTTTTCGCTATCACCGCAAGTTCTGTTTTAGGGGCGACTGTTGTCGTAATTGCTGCATCAGTTTTACTTTCGGTCGCTGCAGTTGTTGTGACCGTAGTGGTGATGTTTTTAGCCAACTTGGTGTTATCAACCACCGCTGTGTCACGAATCGGCTCTGCAGCGCCGGAGGATTTTTCGTCTTGTGCCTCCGAGGCAGACTGCTGCTTCTGACTGGCACCTTCCGGTTTGCCGTTTTCTTTACGTTCCTCTTTTTTGCTTTCCTTGATTGTCTTGGTTGGCGCAGTCGCGACGGTAAATATGGATGTGTTAATCGGCTGCAACTGGGGCGGCTGGTTCAAGCCACCCGCAAAACCCATTTGGTTGGGTAGCACATTGATGGTGCCTTTGTTGGTGGTGAGCGAGGTCTCGCCAATATTTACCTTGCTGTACGCACCTGCCTGGGCGCCGGGCGTGGGCGTTGGCAGGTAGACGGTTTCATGGTCGGTGCCGCGCACGCCGATGGTTGCTGCCGGCGTAGTAATTCGATAGTCCTGTCTGTTGATTCGACCGATCAGACCAGTAACGGCGCGGAAGCCGCCCCTGAATAAGGAGAAAAAGCTGCTTTCCGGCTTTCCTGCCTGACCCGTGAATTTGAAACTGTCAAATTTAAGCTGCGTGTCCGGACGCACGGCAATAAAGCCGCCGTCCTGCATCCTGATTTGTGCCGAGGAACTTTGCTTCGTGCTGACGGTGTCGCCTTCGTTGATTGCTTCGCCTTTTTGCAGAGTGTGCGTTGCTCCTCTTGCGGTGGTGAGACTGACTTGGCCGTTTACAAATTGCACGTAGCCAGCCGTTGCCCCCAAAGTTGCGTCAACGTGCAACATCAACGTCACTAAACCAGAAAGTGCTAAAAGTAGTTTGCTGTTTTTCATGGCACACCTCACACTCGTAAAATTTATTGTCTATTTGAAGTCTCGACGAATCATCACAGAAATGTCGGTTCGGTCGTAACTATAAATTGGGATATTGGATCTGTTGCGAGACACCGTCAGTTGCGGTCGTGCTGTCCATATCTTGTTCAAATGCCAATTCGCGCCCGCATTCAAATCCCATGCAGTATCACTGCGCGTGGCCAGGAATGCGAGATTCTCTTTGTTGTATTTTCCCCGCTGCACTCCAATCCCGGCCAGGAAATCCCAAGTTTCATTCAAGGTGATCTGGCTGCCGGCGCGCAAACCGAACATTGTCTTGTCACCGTCCGGCCGCCCGCCACTCGGATTGACAGGACTTACTGGAGCAACCGCAACTTCACGCCCCCCAAACAAACTGCCATACACCACTGATTTGCCATTGGCGAGGACGTGCAGCCAACTTTCACCGATCAAGGCCAGGTTATAGTCCTGCACTTTCATGCCGCTCGTGACAAAGCGGTTTTGTGTAAATTGGCCAAATAGCGTCGATTGATCGCTCGGACTGACCTGATGTTGCCAATCGGCAGTAATACCGCTGGTATAGCGATAAGGCTCGGGCTCATAGCCCACGCCAAAACGGTACTGGCTGGCAATGAGACCCACTCTGAATACTTCGGCATCACGGTTGTAGGACATTCCCGCATTGGTCGACAGATCGACGAGGTTGAACTGGTGGTGCCCAGGATGACTGCGCGACCGGAAATCGGCGCCTGCGTACACGCCAAATGCAGAAGAGAGCAGGTGATTCACCGCGCCCCCACCTGCCAGACCGCCGTAGTAAGAAGACGTTTTCAGGCTGGACTGATCAAGGGTGAACACCAGATCGCCAAATGCATCGCCAAATGCAGGGACAGGGATTTGTGCCTGACTTGTCGCGCCGTTGACATTGCTGTCGCGTCCCATTGATGCTTCAAGGTAAGCCGTAAAGCGAGTTTTTTCCGCTTCATCATGGGCGCGGATGGTATCCAGATATTTTTGAATCGTGACGCGAGCCGCTTCGGGCGGATCCTGCTTCATCACCATTTCAAACTCGGTCTTGGCACGCGCCAGATCGCCCAATTGATAATAAGCGCGGGCCATATCCAGACGCGCACCGGCAAAATTCGGATCCACTGCCAACACCCGTTCAAAGGCGAGTGTTGCCTTGTCCGGTTTGCCGCTATCCAGTGCGGCAATGCCGAGCAGGTAGTCGAAACGTACTTCGCCGGAGCGCTCGAACTCAAAGGGTTGCAGCAAGGCATAAGCATCGGCGGGCTTGCCGCTTTTAAGCAGGGCATCGGCATCGAGCAGCAGTTTTTCACGTGCCCCAATTCCGGCTGGTTGCGAAGCACCGTACTTGCCAGCGGCGGTTTGGTTTACTGCTTCCTGTGCATGCACACCGCTTGCCGCCAACATTAACCCGGAGAATATCCAACAGGCCGATTTTTTTACAAGTGCCATGACTGCCCCCCTGACGTTATATTTTTTAGGCGTGCATTATTGCCAGTGCCAAGTTCAAAAATCAAGAAGAACCTTTTTAGTTGTTGGTAATGGTGCAATTGTCGGGTAAATCGCCCGCCACTGGAGACTGAGCCGCGAAGAACGGAGACTTATCCACTCACCATACAGAGCTTCGTCGTGAAACCCGTTGATGGCTACCAAGGCCGACGGCACCGGTACTCTGACAATCTCCATCCATTTTGCATAACGCTGCAGAACTTCAATCAGATAATAGGAGGCATTGCATTCATGGCCAAGCGGCCTTTCAAAACCGGTTAGGGTCCAATCCCTTTGCCATCCCTGTCTTCGAACGAGCAGCCGTCGGCTTGGATGTGTCCCGGGTAATGTTCCTCGAATGCACGACACAGATCAGGTTTGGCAAGCCATTGCCGGTCGGGTGTGGTGAATAGCCTGGTATCTACCAGTAGTTCCTGCTCCTGATAAACCTCGAAGATCTGTGCCTCGTCCGGCTTGATGTTGTTCTCCTGCAGGTATTCCAGCAGGCCACAAATCGTGGCGGCGAGGTAGGAATTGTATTCCTCGCTTCCTTCAAGAATGCGCACCCGGGCTTCATAGGTATAGGGCAGGCTCTTGTCGTATTTTGATTTCGGACCCAGTATTTTTTCGACTAGACTCATAACAGTTTCCTCCTTGAAGGCAACTTTACCACCAATGCGGCGTGCGGAATTGCGCGGCGTTGTCTTCGATTAACCTGAAGTCTACTTTGGTTTTGTAAAAGGTTTCGGTTATCGCCTTTATTCTTCACTCGATCCGTGAAACCAGGCGCACCAAGTGTTTCCCTGTTCCGCTGCAGTCCGTTCATTACGGTGGTGCCACTGAACCGGCGTAGATCACTTCGCATTCTCCTCCGGGAAAGAGACTCCTGCCCTTCTTCAGCAGCTTGAGCGCCGGCCCGGCGAGTGTCCTGAGAATATTCGGCTTCTCCACCACCGGTTTCTGGAAGGGGCCGTGGATTTTCTGGCGCACCTTGGCGCATCCCTTGGCGTCGATCAGCGATACAGTCACGTCATCGAAATGCCCGTTGACGAAATTGAGCCCTCCATGGAGGGTGATCCGGTGCTCGTTCGTCGCCAAGGCCACGTCCTGCGCCTGGGCCACGCCGCGCTCAACTTTCCAGTCGGAGACGAGCGTCCGGATCGCGCTAACGCCTCCCGCTCCTTTAAAGAGGGTCGCAAAGTCGTACCCCTTCGTGACCGCCAGGCCCACAGGCCCGGCAAAGAAGAAGGCACCGACGTCCACGAGGTTGAAGTTCTGACTGGACTCAAACCGGGAGAACTCCCGATCGAGATCTCTGCCATTGAGCGTGAGGTTCCCGCCCCGAAGGGAGACCTCTCCGTTCGCGGTCTGCGTCAACTCGTTCACGGTCTTTCCCTGCATCGATAGATTTGCGGAGAAATCCATCGGGCCTTCCGCGACCTTCTGCGGTGACAGGGTTTTGAAGAACTCCCCGATGCGGAACTGCGGCAGAGAGTAATGAACGTGGTAAACGGGGACAGCGCCCGAAAAGTCCACACGGATGCTCCCCGAACCCTGCCCGCCGAAGACCTCCATCGTGACCGGCTTGAGATCGAAGACCCCACTTTCCCCGTTGGCCGAAAACTTTAAATCGGACACCCTGACCTTCCTGGTATGGATTTCCGCGCAGGCGAGTTCAGCCGTGAAGGAAAGATTTTTCATAAGGTCAGCGCTTACCCCGCCGGAAAGCAGCAGGCGGCGGACGTCCAGGCTGCAATCCCCGGCCTCGAATCCTTCCCCGGATTGTTTGTCCGCGTAAATGAGGGTCGCTTCCGAAACAGAAACTTTCGCCATATCGAGGGCGGGTAACGTTGCCCGGGTCGGCTCCGGTTTCTCGAAGTTGAACTTGCCGTCGAGGTTACGCTCGATGGAGATGCCGGGTTTTTTCAGCGCGAGGTTCCCGATCCGGACTTCCTTGTGGAGTAAAGGGAGAAGATCGATCCCAAGCCTGACCTCCCCGGCGGAGACGACCTCTGCCCCCCGGTTGCGAACGTGCACATCCTCCAGGGTGACGAGCAGGCCCGGGAAAAGGCCGATCCCCAGCTGGCCACCGACGCTGACTTCCATCCCCAAGGCTGCCGAGGCGGCTGCTTCAAAGCGGGGCTTGTAGGCATTGGCATCCAAAAAAACAAGCAGGGCCGCCGCGATGAAAACGAGAAGACCAACGAATCCGCCGATGGCGAAGAAAAAGATTTTAAGTGATTTTGACATTGCCCTGATCCAGGCTCGCGGTAATTCTACGCCACCCGGCTTAAACCAGGATGCCCAACAATACCATGACCGGACTTGCGCTGGTACTGTCTACGCTATTCCATATCCAGATCGTCCTGTACCGCTGCTAGTCCGGCTTGCGCACATGCTTCATCGGTCAACCTACGGGCTGCAATCGCAGTGCAGTGATTCCGGCCTGTCCGCTCGACCTGAAACTAGGCATCTGTTTGATTGCCGCCGTGTTTGGTGGTCGGTGGAAAGCGCCACCATGTCACCGCGACGAGCAGACCAAAGAGCGAATAGCCAAGCGTGAACACCCAAGTCGGGCCCTCATAGTAGAGTAGCCGCTGAAGCCAATGCTCGATGAAACCGCCGCGGTAGCTTGCGGCAGTGGCATTCGCCCGCAGCCACATTTCGAGAGAGGTGATGGGGCAGGCGGCTCCGAACCAAGCCTGTGCCACGACGAAGGCGACAGCGACCAAGTGCGCAAGGCGAAACCACAGGCCATTGACCCACCGCCAGGCGCGAAGGTTGCCGATAATCGTGAGAACGAGGCCGCCAACGACGAACGCGACGATGGAGAAATGGAGCGTGAGCACAAAATCCGCGAGCAATTGATACGGTATATCGTCGCGCACTTGCGCTGCCTAAAGTTGGAGCTCAGGGCACGGCCCGTCAGGGTCGTCGGCCTTGCAGAGAATGGTTAGCTGCGAACGCGCCAATTCACAACGAGCCATATTTCTGCTTTCGTATGTCGGTGTATGACCACCAAGGTTTTGGCTCTTCTCCGCTCATGAAGCGAGTAATTGAAATGAACACGTCCAGCACGCATGGATCATGATGGGTTGAACCCTTTCTGCAAAGGCTCCGATACAACTTGAGCGGATCTTGGCCCACCAACTGCTCAGGCGTACTGATGCCGATGAACATGAGGTCTCTTGCCATTGCCGGTCCAACATTCGGAAGATCCGTCAATATATGCACTCGATCACGCTCAACCCTGGCCGGATTCATAATTCTTGGCGCCACCGCTTAAGCCGACCAAGCCCGTTCGCGAAAATCTTGGCGATAAATTCAGGAAGGCCCTTCTCTTGCAACTTTGCAACAACCAAGGTCTTCATCTCTTTCATGGTCATCTCGGGATTTACGAAAGTTCCGTTAACGTAAAAGTAACCGGTGCTGCGCGGCTTAATCGCGCAGCGTCCGGCTGACTGCCGGGTTATGCTGCACGCGCAAGTGGAACCTCCCAGCCGGGAAACACGAGTACGGCAGGATGACATTGGAGGGCACGAGCAAAAACCTTCGCTCGCTCGACCCCTAAATTCACTCTACCGTTTTCGATGGCTGAGATAGCGGATTGAGGAATACCAGTAAGCTCGGAAAGCTGGCTTTGGCTCAACTCTTGGAGTTCACGCAAAATGCGAACAGACTCCCCCACCGAGACTTCAACTCGTTTTTTTGCGGGACGAAACTCTTTCATATCATGGCCTCCTGTATGCGAATGTTGACCCTCTTGTCTTTAGCCAGAGATGCCGAGGCCATTGCCGCAAAGCGTGCAACTTCACTTTTGCCTTTTGGAGAGGGCTGCCATTCACCTCTTTCAAAAGAGGCCAGAATCTCTTCCTCAAGTTTTCTTTCTTTGTCCATTTCAACGCTCCTCATCAAGATAGATGCGAGTAGCTTTCCTGCTCGGGATGATCGTTTTCAAGAAGACATTTTGTTTCGTCTCCACAAACGGCACCAGATAGGCGTAGCCACGAATACGAACCACAAACATACGTTGGTTCGGATATTGATCTGTGTTCGGATGTCCTTGGCAATCACGCGCTGTGGGTCGGCGAAGGCGTATTGGGCGTGGGAAAATGAAACGCCGTGCTTCTGCTAATTTTTAGCATCCTTGTCGGTATCCCAATCAAAGCGAGTGTTTGCCATAGGCGAAGACTGGCACTTGGCAATATAAAAAGCCATACGGCGATATGGAGGCTCTAACGTAGAGCTAAGGGGCTGCGCGCTTTTGCGCAGCCCCGCTTGAGCGTAAGGTTAAAGGCAACGCTTCGAGTCGTTCGGCAAGCCATACCTTAATAATGGATTGCCGAGTTACGCCAAGCTTTCTCGCTTCACGATCTAAAGATTCGATCATCCACGTAGGGAAATCAACATTAACGCGTCTTTGCTCTTGCAACACGCGCCTTGATTTGAGTAAGTCCAGTGAGCCGGTGATGTCAACATCCTTATCAAACTGTTGGTCAAAAATTTTAGCTTTCATATAAGGCAACCTCCTCAGATCGTGAGCGACGAACAGAAATTAATCGGACACTTTCATTTCTATAAGTGATTACGGCTGACCAGTGTTTCACGTTAATAAGACCTATCAGTAAGTACCGAGGTTCGTCTTCTGTTTTTGCGGGAATTTCCAACAATCTTGGGTCATCCCACAAAGTCTGTGCATCAATAAAATTGATGCCGTGCTTCAGAAGATTGGCTTGGCTTTTCTGCTCGTTAAATTCAAAAGTAATCACGGTATAGAAAATATACCACTATTGGTGAGAATACAAGTATCGGAGGATGCGTCTAACGTTGAAGTTCGGCAGCGGCAATGGAATGCAGCGGAATTGCGAAGTAAGGAAATGATGAACTACACCGGTGAATGCGTTTTGAGCCAGTCACGCAACGCAGTATCAACGCGGGTTTGCCAGCCTTCGCCCGTAGCGCGGAAAGTTTGCACCACGTCGGGCGATAAACGTCCATGCCTTCTTTGAGCATGAGTCCGATGATCCAATATTCAATTATTTTGCCAAATCCTGCGGAGTGCCGAAATGTGGTGGTCATAAAGGTCTAACGCATGAGTTGTGGGGCGAGCGAAGCGAGTCCCACACGAACGACGGGTTATGCGTCACTTTCAGCGAGGTAAAAATGGAAAAAAGATTTGAGGCTGCTTTGCTGCGGCTGGCAGCATGGATACTAGACCGCAACGTACAGCGGGCAATGGTTGTGTCACGACGTGACAATAACTGGCTATTTGAGGTTGCACACGAATTGCGCAGCATCGCTTGCAGGATTGAAGCCGGATATGGGGCATAACGTAAAGTTGAGGGGCGCCGCGCTTTTGCGGCGTCCCTCTCGAACGACGGGTTGGGCGTCACTGTTTCGAGCAAGTGCCATCACTTGAGACTGGCTTTTTGAATTTCATAATCACGACGTGCGTAGGTGTATTTCCAATATTCTCGCCGATATGTGTTTGTTCATCTGACCACATTACATCTCCCTGCTTGAACTCACGGGTGAGCACTTTTCCACCGGGCAGAGTCAACATACGTTTGAATGGGTTTAGTGCATAGAGAACGAATGCAGGGTGATGATGCTGATGAGTCTTTTGCCCTGGTTGGTCAAAGTAGTCGAGGACTCTGACGCAATCATTTTCAAGAATTACTTTGTACTTATCCCCGTCTGTTTTGATTGGATCTAACGCAAATGCGGATGATGCAAGCAGGATGGAAAGTGCAAAAAACATAGTGCGTATCATTAGAATATCTTCTTGTTTGCCGAGGTGCCTGTTGTATTCACCGATGCCAGTCTCGACAAATTGGCGCGGGACCCGAAAATTTTGGTTCGTCAGTAAAATGTGTGGGTAATGTAGATTCGGTGTGATCGTGCAATGCATTGATAATATGCTTTATTCTTTAATTGCCCGTCATAAAATCTTCAAATTATTTTCGGGGTGGAATAATAAAACTCGTCAAATTGTGTTTATTACACGGCTTACCCACAGGCGGTCGCCCGCCAGCGATAGAGGCGCGCT
>Ga0210009_1002955_pt1 | contig 11548 bp, 10 predicted proteins | sample CryGeyCG2114_065_FD_185457 | JGI IMG/M metagenome (GOLD analysis project Ga0210009, IMG submission 185457) | Groundwater microbial communities from aquifer - Crystal Geyser CG12_big_fil_rev_8/21/14_0.65 (SPAdes) (version 2) | ecosystem: Environmental > Aquatic > Deep subsurface > Groundwater ... | reverse complement strand
GGATAACAACCGAATACTACAATGGCAGACCCACCCGCAAATATAAAAAACTCATTGAGCTCAAGCGACGGTATTATGGCTTTGATATGGATAGTGTATTACAAAACATGGAAAAAATGCTGGGAAGATGATATACTAAAAACGCTTACCCAATTCGTACACAACCAAGAAGATTTTTTATTTGTTACCAACAAGGGGCAGTCCTTCCAACAAATATGTCTTCTTGGCATACGAGTTGGGTAAGCGAGGGCTGTCCCTTTTTGTAACCAAAAAATATGAATTACAATGACAATAAAACATACACCTATTTCCTCTATGCCAGAAAGTCATCGGAGAGTGAGGATCGGCAGGTGCAATCCATTGACGACCAAGTAGGCAGGCTGAAAGAACTTGCTAAAACTTTGGGTATAAAAATAAAGCATGTCTACACCGAAGCAAAAACGGCCAAGAAGCCAAACAATCGTCTCGTCTTTGATGAGATGATGAAAAAAATTGAAGCGGGTGAAGCAAATGGCATACTTTGCTGGCAGATCAATCGACTTTCGAGAAATCCCATAGATAGCGCACAGGTACAATGGCTTCTTCAACAAGGGGGGCTAAAATCAATTCAAACAATAGATCGTGAATACAAACCAGAAGACAATGTGCTTTTGTTCAATGTGGAAAGTGGCATGGCAAATCAGTTTATCCTCGACTTGAGCAAGAATGTAAAACGAGGAAACCTTTGCAAAGTGAAAAATGGCTGGAGACCTGGGATGGTGGCTCTTGGCTATTTGAATGAGCTCGAAAACCATACCATCATCCCCGATCCCGAACGTTTTGATCTTATCCGTAGAGCGTGGGATTACATGCTTACGGGTAACTATACTGTTCCACAAGTCCTCACAAAGCTCAATGACGAGTGGGGATTTCGTTCAAAAAAAAGAAAACGAACAGGAGGAAAACCAATGTCAGTGAGTGGAATGTATCGTACTTTCACCAATATCTTTTACGCTGGTGTGCTCGTATACGATGGGGTGGAATATGTTGGCAAACACAAAAAAATGGTTACACTCGAGGAGTATGATCGAGTACAAGAAATTCTAGGAAGAAAAGGAAAGCCAAGACCAAAGAAATATACGTTTGCGTTCACTGGCATGATCCGTTGTGGAGAGTGTGGTTGCCAAATAACCGCCGAGAAGAAAAAGAAGTTTATCAAAAAAACAGGAGAAATCAGATACTACACGTATTACCACTGCACGAGAAGAAAAACAGATGTCGTGTGTACGCAAAGAAAATCCATAGATGAGAAAACCTTAGAAAACCTGATATTTGAACGGATAGATAAACTAGCTATTCTACCAGAATTTTTTGACTGGGCTATGGAGGCTTTGAATCAAGATAATGACAAAGAGATAGTGGATCGTTCCAAAGTCTATGAAATGCAACACAAATCAATCACACAAGCTCAAAAGGAACTGAATAATCTCACCAAAATGCGTTACCGAGAGCTGATTGACGATGATATGTTCATAAAAGAGCGAGATGTATTACAAGGGCAGATCAAGAAACTACAACAAGAGCTCCGTGAAACCGAACAGCGAGCAGAAGAATGGCTGGAACTCACCGAGCAGGTATTTCACTTTGCCAGATATGCTCAAGACCATTTTGAAAATGGAAGCATTGAAGAGCGGAAAGATGTATTGTCTGGTTTAGGTTCGAACTTTTTATTGAAAGACCAAAAACTTGATATTTCAGTACACAAATGGCTGTTGCCGATAATAAACGGCTACAAAACGCTGGAGGATGAATATAAAATGTTAGAACCAAACATTTTTGGCTCAACAAAAGTAAAAACAGAGGCTTTGACCTCTGTCATTACACGTTGGCAGGCGCGGTAAGAATCGAACTCACGCAAGAGGTTTTGGAGACCCCTGTACTACCATTATACGACGCGCCCATGAACTAATTGAAGTTTATAAAGTTAAAAGTAACTTTAGACTATTTCAACTATTTTTTATGCCCAAATAATATACACCAAATCTTAAAAAAAATCAAGTCTAAAAACTACTATTTATATATCTTTAGACTATTATTTCTAAGCAGTCTTTTCTGCACACAAATCACAATTGCCAAATAAATTGCCATGCTCGCATTCACCAAACAAGTCATCACCTCCTAACAATCTATCAATATTAACAATGTCAGTATTGACGACAAAATCTTCTTTAGCTTTGTGTGAATTTCCGACACCATGACCATGATTTTCTATATTCATATAATAATATATTATTTAATAATATCTACTTCCAAAGTTTTTTCTTCTGATTTCAAACTACTATATTTACTACTAGTCACTACTACCAAAATCACAATCAACAAAATTGAATAAAGAAAAGAAATACTATAATTAAAAATACGCAAGACAGAAACCAAAACACTTGGGACAGTAAGAGCAAATAAGCCAATTGTATAAACTTGTCCAAAACTAAGCCTATCACTTTGTGAATTTTTATTTATTAAGAAAACTACCAAAGAAATCAACAAAAGGTTCAAAAGTTTGAAGACTGAAAAGCCCACAAAAGACATAAGTAAAAACATTCCAAAAAATAATCCCGTATTATGTAAGAAGCTATCAGAATAACTTATGAGAAATTCTTTGTCAAAAGTTTTATTTGGAATATCCTGAAAAGTGGTACTATGCTTATAGCCAGAAGTACCATCGTAAGAATACATTGTCGTAGAAGTAAAATATAAAACATCTTTCTGTTTATCATTTACAAATTCATCAAAATTAAAATCTGTCGTACTTGCTGTAGTATCTATACGTATAACAATATTATTATCTTCAAAAAGATAAGGCTGTTCAAGATTATTGACAATCAAATGATTGTCTTCTATAGTAGCCGAAAAATCTGGAACCTGACCCAGGATACTATCACGCAAAACAATCAACTTCTTTGGAGCCAAATAAGCCAAGAAAGTGGCTGTACACAAAGAAAGAATCAAAATAAATAAGACAATATAATTGGCAGCTTTTTTGCCATTGTTGGCTTGGGTACGTAACCAAGCAAAATTGTAAAAACTATTTAAGAAGGCTTTGAGATAATACATAGATTTTAATATAATAAAAAAACAGTCTAGATTAGACTGTTTTATTTTAGCTTATTTTGTCTCTTTATGCAATGTGTGTTTGTTATCACAAGTTTTACACAATTTTTTCAGTTCTAATCTATTTTGAAGAGTGTGATTTTTTTTTGTAAAATAATTTACAGTTCCACACTGCGAACATTTTAATTTCTTACGATTTTTTCTTTCTTTTGACTTTGAGGCCATATTTTTAGTCTAATGTTAAATACCGCTATATAATACAGTATTACTTATGTTTTGTCAATACTAGTTATTCTCAGGTCAAAAACGACCTTTTAGAGCCATCATCCAGGATCTCCGCCAAAGGCGGATCCGCCTTTGGCGGAGAACTGGAGACCAATTATTTAAACAAGTTTTTGGATAAATTCAAACTACACTTAGAGCCATCATCCAGGATCGAACTGGAGACCTCATCCTTACCATGGATGCGCTCTACCAACTGAGCTATGATGGCATAGATACTATAAACCCACTGTAAAAAGTGGGTTATATTGTTAGTACGCGCCAAGGGATTCGAACCCCTGACCCCCTCGGTGTAAACGAGATGCTCTAACCAACTGAGCTAGGCGCGCATAATATTTTATTTATATAAAACTTAAAACTTGTAAATGCCTTATGCTCTGACCTCAGCCAGAGGCTGACCCATCCTATGGTGGGAACTGAGCTAGGCGCGCATAATATTTTATTTATATAAAACTTAAAACTTGTAAATGCCTTATGCTCTGACCTCAGCCAGAGGCTGACCCATCCTATGGTGGGAACTGAGCTAGGCGCGCATTGTAAAAGACGTGAGAATTATAGTATAAAACTATAAACATGTCAACAATTATTATTCACAAAAAAATACAGACAAAAACGTCTCAAATTACAAATTGTTTTTACTTTCTTCCAAACTTCTTTCTATCAGTTTCACTCAAAAGCTGTTTGCGAATACGGATACTTTTTGGAGTAATTTCTAGATATTCATCCTCAGCAATCATTTCTAGACCACGTTCAAGATTGACTTCAATTGGTGGAGTAAGATTCAAAGCATCATCAGTACCACTAGCACGCATATTGGTAAGTTGTTTACCCTTGATAGGATTGACCATCATATCTTCACCTTTGGAAGTGTTACCAATTACCATACCTTCATACACTTCAACGTTTGGGGCAATATACATGTCACCACGCATTTGCAAATTAGCAAGAGAATATCCAAGAGCTTTACCACCAACCATAGAAATCATAGAACCAGTAGCACGCTTCTCAATAGGACCCACATAAGGTTTGAAACCTGTAGTTTGACTAGACATGATACCTTCACCTTTGGTATCCATCACAAATTGACTACGATAACCAAGAAGACCACGAGAAGGAATATCAAAAATGATTCTAGTTTGATCACCATGATTCATCATGTTTGTCATACTTCCTTTTCTTTTACCCATTTTTTCAATCACAGTACCAGAAAAACCAGAAGGTAGATCAACAGTCACTTCTTCGAAAGGTTCACACTTCACACCATCTACATCTTTGATAATAACATGTGGTTGACTTACTTGTAATTCAAAACCTTCACGACTCATTTGTTCAAGCAATATTGCAATATGAAGTTCACCACGTCCATAGACTTTGAATCTATCAGCATCAGCAAAATCTACTTGTAAACCTACGTTTACTTCCAATTCTTTTTCTAGACGTTCACGAATTTGACGAGTAGTCACAAATTTGCCTTCTTTGCCAGCAAACGGAGAATTGTTGACGAAAAAATCCATTTCAATAGTAGGTTCATCTACTTTGATAGCTGGAAGAGCTTCTTGGTCTAAAGAATGACAAATAGTCTCACCGATATCAATATCAGCGATACCAGCTAGCATCACAATATCCCCTGCAGAAGCTTCTTTTACTTCCAAGGTATCAAAACCCTTAAATTGTTGCAATTTCGTTACATTGGCACTACGTGACTCACCGTTTACATTTTTTATAAATACTTTTTCACCAACTTTGACAGTGCCCTCATAAATACGACCAATAGCTAGGCGTCCGACAAAATCATCGTAAGCAAGATTGAAAGGTTGCATACGAAGCGGGGCTGTTGTATCTTGTTTAGCGACTGGCACATACTCCAACACCATATCTAAAAGAGGAAAAATATCTTTTGAGTCATCTTCTAATTTTCTTTTGGCAATACCTTGTTTACCAATAGCATAACAAAAAGGGAAATCCATTTGTTCATCAGTAGCGCCAAGATCCATAAACAATTCCAAAACTTCGTCATGTACTTCCAAAGGACGAGCAGCTGGTTTGTCTATTTTGTTCAAAACGACCAAAGGCTTCAAACCTAATTCTAATGATTTCTTCAAAACAAATTTGGTCTGAGGCATCGGACCTTCTTGAGCATCAACGATAAGCAAAACAGAATCAATAGAACGCAAAACACGCTCAACTTCTGAGCCAAAATCAGCATGGCCTGGAGTATCTACAATATTTATTTTGGTATCTTTGTAAAAAAGTGAAGTATTTTTGGAGTAAATAGTAATACCACGTTCCAATTCTAGAATGTTACTGTCCATACTTTTGCCACTACTAGCTTCGTCTACCATGCCAGTTTGGCGTAACAAAGCATCAGTCAAGGTAGTCTTGCCGTGGTCAACGTGAGCGATAATCGCAATATTACGAATTTCCATATAATAATTTCAAATAAAAACGCCTCATTTGAGGACGTCGCTATGATAACATAAAAAAAATGTTTTGTCAATGAATAATAGTTATAAAGTCAAAAGTTTACAAAGTCATAAAATCTCTTATATTAAAAACATTTTCAACATTATAATTCTAGACTTTAAACTTTAGACTTTATGGACTTTTGACTAACGCTGACACTTCTCACAATAAACCGTTCCCCTACCACCGATTTTCGTCTTTTTCAAAATACTTTTACATTTCAGACACTCTTCTCCATCACGACCATAAACTTTGAGGAATTTTACAAAATTACCCTTTTTACCCTCACCATCAAGATAATTATTAAAAGTTGTTCCCCTTTCTTCTACAGCTTTTTTTATTATTTTTTTGGTTGAATTATATAATTTTTTTAGTTCAGCCAAAGTCAGTGTATTCACTCGCCTATTTGGTCTGACATCAGCATCAAAACAAACTTCATCCGCATAAATATTACCAAGTCCAGAAATGATTTGTTGATTGAGAAGTAGAGCTTTGAGCATAGTACTCTTACCTGCAAAAATCTTAGCAAAATTATCCCAAGTGAAATTTGGAGTCAAAGGCTCAATACCATATTTACTTTTTATCTTTTCTAATTTCTCAACTGGTTCTAGACTCAAATAACCAAAACGACGAATATCATTGAAAAATACTTTTGATCCATCAGAAAAATGAAATTGAACGTGCGTGTGTTTATTTGGTACATCTACTGTGGAAACATCATTGTGTCCACCTGGAATTATTTTGTCGTCTTTTTTGTAAATTAGTTGTCCTGTCATTTTCAAATGCACAAGCAAAACATGTTTTTCATCTGGTAAAATAAAAATAATAAGTTTGCCGATTCTGTCTATCTCAGCAAAATGATTGCCAACCAAAAAATCCACAAAAAACTTCTGACTTTTGTTTAGTCTGGCTTTTTTGCTCAATATCAAGTCTTTGATTTTTTTGCCAACTATTTTTTGACGCAAATCTTGGCGTATTGTTTCTACTTCTGGTAATTCTGGCATATTAGTTCACAATCCCCGAAGCCAATGAAATATGGTGAGGGGTCTTTCTAAAAATTAGACGTATTTATTTAACATTATACTGAAAACTAAAATAACTTTTTTAACTCTATTATTTTACAATATCTATACACACTTGGCAAATTATACCAGTTTAGTATAATAGATTATGTAAGGAATGACATGCGCAAGCCTGTTACACGCGCACAAAACAAGCTTGCGCTTGTCATTCCACTCTATTTAAACATTAAAATAAACTAATATCAGCCAGAGGCTGATCAGCCTCTCTGGCTGAAACCAATAAACATATGAACAAAGCCCCTGCTTTCAATCTACCAGACCAAGACGGCAAAAAACACAAACTTGCTGATTATTCTGGCAAACTAGTACTCCTCTATTTTTATCCAAAAGACATGACACCAGGCTGTACTGTAGAAGCCAAGTGTTTCCGTGATAGAAACAACGAACTAAAAAAATATGATGTTCAAGTTCTAGGCGTCAGCGTTGATTCTGTTGAATCTCATAAAAAATTTACTGAAAAACATGGACTAAACTTTCCCCTACTTTCTGATGATAAAAAAGTTGTCGTAGAAAAGTACGGCGTTTGGAAATCAAAATCTATGTTTGGTAAAAAATATATGGGAATTCATCGTGACTCTTTTCTTATTGGCAAAGACGGTAAAATAATCAAACATTATGAAAAAGTAAATCCTGCCAAACATGTAGACGAAGTGATTAAAGACCTAAAATCTTTGTAAAACATAATAATAATAAAACAGTTCTAGTAAATTAAGACTGTTTTTAATTTTAAATTTTTAATTTAGTAATTTTAAAACAATTTTAAAAATTTTTTAATTAGAAATTGTTTGAAAATTTAAAATTTCTAAATTACAAAATTCTACGCTAAATGTTTCTCAATCAAAATCATCTCTCTCTTATACATATACCAAGAAACTATAAAAGCCGAGAAGTCAGCTACAGGAAAAGCATACCAAACGCCATTTAGATGAAAGAAAAATGGCAATATTATAACTAGTGGTATAAGAAAAATTACTTGACGCAAAGATGACATTATAAGTGAAGCCCAAGCGCGTCCCATTGCTTGGTACATACCAGCACTAACCACTTGTAAACCAAGGGTAAAAAAGAAAATAATAATAATTCTAGTAGCATGAGTGCCCAAAGCTAACAACTCCGTATCAGTACTAAACACACGCATAAATATTCCTGCAAAAATAAACAATAAGACAAAAGCAACCAAAGACATTATAGTTGTAATTTTGAGAGAAAGACTAATAGCTTGTTTTACCCTATCAGAATTCTTGGCACCATAGTTGAAACCAACAATAGGTTGCATACCCTGTACAATACCAAACATAGGCATCAAAACAAAAGCCAATAATCTATTGATAACACCAAAAGTAGCAATTGCCACATCTCCACCATAAACAGCCAAAGTGTGGTTAATTACCACAGACATGGCACTACCAGAGGCCATACGCACAAATGAAGCCACACCAAGAGCTAATATTTCTTTGACAATGTACATTTGTAATTTCAAATTATGAAAATGGATACGAAGTAAACTGTGTGTTTTACTAGCAAAATAATACAACACGTAAACAAATGAAACAAATTGTGAGATAATAGTGGCCCAAGCAGCACCAGCCAAACCTAATTTGAAAACAAAAATAAAAATCGGATCCAAAATTGTATTTAGTACTGCTCCAATAAGCATGGTAAACATGGCCATTTTGGCATTTCCCTCAGCCCTAATTACATTGTTAGCAGCCATACTAGTAGCAAAAAACAAAGTACCAGCAATAATAATACGGCCATATTCTAATGCAGGCCCCAAAATACTTTCGGTTGCCCCAAAGGCGATAAGCAAAGGCTTTATAAAAATTAGTCCCAAAATTGTCAAAACAATTCCCAAACCAAAAATCATAGTAATAACATTACCCAAGACTTTTTCTGCTTCTTCTTTTCTAGCTTCACCAAGACGACGAGAAATGATAGATGAACCACCAATACCGACCATCATAGCCAATGACATTACAATCATTGAAATTGGGAAAACTATAGCAATACCAGCAATACCAGTCACACCAACACCATGTCCTACAAAAATAGTATCTACCAAATTGTACAAAGCCATGACAAACATACCTATCATAGCTGGAGCTGAAAGTTTAAAAAGTAATTTTCCTATTTTTTCTTCACCTAACAATTTTCTTTGTTTTTCCATAAATTAATTTTAAACTAAATACAAGAGGTTTTATTATACTATAAAACAAAAACTTTAGCTATGCTAAAGTTTCTTTGTGGGCAGAGAAGGATTCGAACCTTCGAAGGCGGAGCCAACAGATTTACAGTCTGTCCCCTTTGACCGCTCGGGAATCTGCCCTTTATTAGTTTCTAAAGTTCATAAAGTTAAAAAGTTTATAAAGGGATTCCTTTACAAACTTTATGAACTTTAGAAACTTTTAACTCTTTTTGAGCCATCTCGGGGATTCGAACCCCGGACCGACGGTTTACAAAACCGTAGCTCTACCAGCTGAGCTAAGATGGCACGTTGAAATGACAAATCTCAAATTACAAATTCCAACCTGTCCGCCTTTGGTGGAACAAATTACAATCTACAACACACAATATTTGTAATTTGTGGTTTGTATATTATTTGGGATTTGTTTATTTTTAATTGTAATTTTAAAGATCTTTGTCCTTTTCAAAATATTTTTTGCCCAAACATTATAACACTACTCTTTTATTTCGTCAATCCTTTGTCTGAATACTTCCAGCTTCTGATTATCTGGATTTATCATACGTAATTGTTTGTACCCTTCTTCTGCCAAATCTTTACGCTTGAGTATTATACTAGTTTCTATAAAATTGTCAACATAACGAGGATTCTGTGGTTCAATGTCCAAAGCCTGTTGTATAGCTTCCATCGCTGTCTCATAATGCTTTAGATAAAAAAGCAAATCATAGATTTTCAAAAATCTTTCAGGGTTGTTGGGATTTGTAAGCACAGCTTGTTGATAATATTCAACCGCTTTTTCTTTATTTCCTTCTTCTTCACATATTTCACCAAGTTTTACATTGGCGTCCTCATCATCAGGATCAAGTTGTAAAAGAAAATTATAAGTTTCTTTAGCTTCCTCTATTTGATTTTGGGCATAATATACAGTAGCTAAACCACGATAAGCTTCTTTATTTTTTGGATCATATTTGAGTGATGCCAAAAATTTCTTTTCAGCTGTTGGATAATCTTCTTGTTGCAAATCATTTTGAGCATCTTTGACCAAATCTTTGGAAGCAATTACTTTTTCTTTTATTTTTTCTCTGGTAATACTTGAGCCATTGACAATTTTATTATTTTCTCCGACTTTTCTTTCTATTTTACCAACTAGAATACGGAAAGCTAACTGAATTTTTTTTAGTAATTTTACAAAGGGAGTAAGTTTATTTTTGAAATTAGCATAATATTGTTTTTCCCTTTGCTCTGATTTACGCATTATTAATTTGTTTTTACTTCTGGCCGTTTTCATTTCTGGCAAAGTATCTACGTCCAAAAGTAATAATTGTGGATATTTTCGTACAATCACAAAAACTATTATCACAAGTGATAACACAATAAGAACAAAAGGTAAAATATTAAACATAGGTCTATTTCAAAACGCTTTTGATAATATTACCAAAACTAGATATCTTAGTAGAGGCGCTACCAATAAGCGCACCATCAATACTACCAAGACTAAAATATGATAACACATTATCTTCATCTACACTACCCCCATAGAGCACTGGCACAAAATTTTGGCTATATTTAGCTATTTCTGATTTGATAAAATCAATTCTGTCAGTAGCGTCAGCAGGCAAACAAGCATTGCCCGTGCCTATCGCCCAGACAGGTTCATAAGCTACCAAAACTTGACCTTCGTCAAAACTCAAACCTTCAAAAGCACGCATAATTTGTTTTGCTAAACGATATCTAGTTTTGTCACTGTCTCTATCTTTCTTAGTTTCGCCAATACAAATTACTGGTTTCAAACCAGCGTCTAAATAACTTTCTACTTTAGCTCGAACATCTTTGTTGGTCTCACCAAAAAGATGACGACGTTCCGAATGTCCAGCAAGAGCATACTCACAACCAATTTCTTTGTACATTTCAGCGGAAATCATTCCTGTATAAGCACCTTTGGAAGGATGCCCTGCATCTTGAGCACCAGTCTTAATTGAAGTACTTTTCAAAATATTATTAATATCTTTCATCACCAAAGCAGTTGGAAAAACAGCAAGTTCAATTCCAGAATCATCTAACTTTTCTGTAAACAAAAAATTAGCTAGATTGACAGATTCTTCAAAGTTCAAATACATTTTCCAATTTCCAAATATATATTTCATATTTTCCTCTTTGTTATTCTCCCCCTACTAGGGAGAGTTAGAGGAGGTCCATCTTTGAACAAGACGTTTTATCTTGCTAAAGACCTCCCCTAACCCCTCCTAATAGCGGTAGTGTACAGTAATTTTAATCAAAATCAAGAAAATTACGCACAACCTTGCAAAGATTTGCCACAGGTCAAGTGTTGAACCTTTTTCTTGAACATTTAAGCGTCATCCCGAGCGACTGAAAGGAGTCGAGGGACCCCCTTGCTGTCTAATCTTCCAAACAATGATTCTGGGATTCCTGCCTGCCGGCAGGCAGGTCT
>Ga0210009_1002951_pt1 | contig 11556 bp, 13 predicted proteins | sample CryGeyCG2114_065_FD_185457 | JGI IMG/M metagenome (GOLD analysis project Ga0210009, IMG submission 185457) | Groundwater microbial communities from aquifer - Crystal Geyser CG12_big_fil_rev_8/21/14_0.65 (SPAdes) (version 2) | ecosystem: Environmental > Aquatic > Deep subsurface > Groundwater ... | reverse complement strand
TGATATTCATATTGAACCGCAAGAAGAGGATTTGCGCGTTCGATTGCGTGTTGATGGCATGCTAAAGGAATTGCCGGCTGCCACAAAACGACTCCAGGAGGGTGTCGTCGCCAGAATTAAGATTTTAGCCAATATGGATATAGCCGAGCGCCGAATTCCTCAGGATGGTCGTGTAAAGTTCAAAATCATGGGGCGTGGCGTTGATGTGCGCGTTTCGACTATCCCGGGCATTTATGGTGAAAAAATCGTTATGCGAATCCTGGATAAGGGAAGCACGTCGTTGAATATCGAGGATTTGGGGATTGCTCCCGATCTCCTGGTTTCATTCAAAGCCGCTTGCCGGCAATCCCATGGAATGATCCTCGTTACCGGTCCCACCGGAAGCGGTAAAACCACGACCCTCTATTCAGTTTTGAACTATGTCAATACGCCGAGTCTGAACATTATGACCGTTGAAGACCCGGTGGAATATCGGTTGGCGGGCATTAATCAGATCCAGGCTCGCGCAAGTGTGGGTCTCACATTTGCCACCGCTTTGCGATCGTTCTTACGCCAGGATCCGGATGTGATTATGGTAGGGGAAATCCGTGATCTGGAAACCGGGGAAATTGGTATCAAAGCAGCCCTGACAGGTCATCTGGTTTTAAGTACGCTCCATACCAATGACGCTGTCGCCACCATCATACGACTTCTCAATATGGGTATTGATAAATATCTGATTGCCTCTTCAGTCTCAGTTATTGTTGCTCAACGATTGGTCAGGCGGATTTGCCTGGCTTGCAAAAAACCTGTGGTTCCCTCAGTCGAAATCGCCGCCGCCATGAGTTCACGCGGGATGGATTTGTCGGACAAGACATTCTACCAGGGGGTTGGATGTAAACAATGCTCAGGAACCGGGTATTGGGGGCGAATGCCATTGCACGAAATCATGTTCATTTCAACTGCGATGAAAGAGATGATCGTCCGCGATTGTTCTGAAATTGAATTAATGCGGGCTGCTCATGATAGCGGTATGGAGCCACTTCTGTTGAATGGGATAAATAAGGCCGTTCGAGGACTTACCTCATTAGAAGAAATTTTACGGGTGATCTGATGCCAAACTTTAGCTATATCGCTCTGGATATTCAAGGCAAACGCCAAACCGGAATTATTCAGGCAATCACAACCCAGGAAGCAGGTCTGGCGGTTAAAAAGCAGGGGTTGCGGGTATTGGAGATATTACCAGCCCATACCCAACGCAAAAAAATAAAATTTAGTGAGATCAATCTAACGCCCCCAAAGGCGTCACAGTCAGCTATCATCATCTTTTTTCGGCAACTGTCTACCATGTTGGATGCGGGCATTCAATTGGTGCAGGCTTTAGGAATTTTGGCTGAACAGACCAAAGACAAAGTGCTGCGAGCTGCATTAAAAGAGATCACGGATTTGGTTCGCATGGGGATGTCATTTTCAGAGGCGTTAAAACAATATAAGCATGTTTTCTCGCCGCTGGTAATTTCGATGGTACGGGCTGCCGAGGCTGGTGGTGGCCTGGAAAAAATATTGAGTCAAATCTCAGCCTTTATCGAAAAGGATGCTCAAACCCGCAAAAAGATTAAGTCAGCCATCAGCTACCCTAAATTTGTTATGTCCTTTTTTGGCGTCATTTTGCTGGGTATCGTATTTGGGTTGTTACCCAAGTTTAAAGATATTTTTGATGGCTTGGGCGCTGAGTTACCGCTTCCCACACTCATTCTCATGGGTGGCGCAGCATTTCTCACGCACAATTTTCTTTACATTCTACTGGGCGGTATCGCAATCACCATCGGTTTTAAGTTCTACCGTAAGTCGAAAAAAGGCCGTCTGTTTATTGATCAGCACCTTTTCTCAATTCCAATTGCCGGCAGTTTGGCGCAACAATCCACACTCACCCGATTTTCCGAAACTCTGGGAGTCATGCTCAGTAGTGGGGTGGGGTTGATAGATGCCCTGAAAATCGCCGCTGAAACAACCAATAATTCCTATATCGAAAATATCGTGGCGAGTATATCTGAACAGGTTTCCCAGGGAAAATCCCTGGGCAGTCAATTTTTAAAATACCCGGACATTTTCCCGGCACTGGAAGCCAATATGATTGCCATCGGAGAACAATCCGGCGCTTTAGCCATCATGTTGGCTAAAGTTGCTCAATTCAATAACGAAGATTTTTCAGTTCGGGTTGACAGACTTTCGAGTTTGCTCGAACCCATTATGATGGGCGGATTGGGTGTCGTGGCTGCCATTCTCGTACTGGGGCTGTATTTACCCATTTTTCAGATGTCAGGAAGCATCCATTAAGGATTGAATCATGAAACGAACACAACACAAAAGATTGATCGCAACTCAATTACCAACAACAACACATTCCCAAAAGGAGGGACATATGCGAATCAAAAGACAAAACCAGAAGGGTTTTTCCCTGGTCGAATTGATGATCGTTCTCGTGATCATCGGTATCTTAGCTGCCGTAGGTGTACCAATCTACTCGGCTAATGTCACCAAGGCAAAGATGAGTGAGGCGGATGCCACGCTGGGCACGATCCGAACATCCTTACGCGTGTATTATGCTGAAAATGGTGTTTACCCCACCGTTGCAGCAGATACCGAAGTAGGCTCTGCAGGAATCGGCATCAAAGCGACAGAGCTGGATGGAAAGTACTTTTCTGCTTCCAGCTTCATTTTGGTATCTACCGACTCTACCTACACGATCACTTGTTCAGCGGGAAGTATCCTGGATTCCGACAGGAACCTTGATCAGGCCGGTACATTCACTGGCGGTGTTGATTAATCCCAGATTGTCGGAGATTAATATGAAATTGCGGCTAACAGATTCGGGTTGTGGACTTTCAAGAGGGTTTACCATGGTTGAAACCCTGACTGCAACAGTTCTGTTAGCCGTAATTTTGCTTGGGACAGTCCAGTATTTTTTTGCTTCACGCAATCAGATCGAACACGCTGCTCGTTCTCAATGGGCTCGCGGCCTGATGCAAAATCAGTATGAGCGCTGCTTCTCACTGGGGTTTCGGGCATTAGCCGACAGTTTGCCGGAAACGAGTACACTATTCAGTCGCGGTGCGCTGGTCGGCTACCGCACAACGCAGGTCTTTCTCATCGACGATTCTTTGGATGGCCTGTCACCAACCGATATAACCACGCCGGATTATGCGCAAGTTCAGGTGACTTTTGCCTGGTTTCAACCATCGCTTATTTCGGACAGTATAGAATTTGTTTACTCACCCCAGCGTGACTGGGGTTGGGATTGGCAATAATGAGCGGTATGACCAAACACCCCAATCAGCCTGGATTTACACTGGTGGAACTCAGCATGACCATGACGATCTCATTGATCCTGCTACTGACGATGGCTGTCATACTTGTATTGAGCCGTCGTCAGACCGATTCCATGAACCAGCGGCTGACACTCTTGAGAGACGAAATGATCCTGGATCGGTGGGTACAACACTATATGGAACCTGCCGTCCGCGATTCAATCCAGATATTTTCCAATGTCACGAATGAAAACAACGATGTGGATACAGATGACGGAACCATTGTTCATCTGTTCCTTCCCGACAGCACTCAGATTCGACTGGCTCTGGCCGATCAGCAGATAGATTGGCGAGTCAATCTGGTGGATAATCATCCATTGGATTCACCCGCAAGCCGGATACGGTTAAGACGCATCGCTGGTCAGATCGCTGGTATTCATCTTGAAGTCACCCTAACCAACAGTGAGGACTCTTTAAATTATGCCCGATTTATTGTCCCCCGAAATTGATACTTTTTTAAGTTTGTTTGGTGTTCTATTTGTTGGATCGGTGTTCGCTATCCTGAGTAACAATTCCATTGATCGCATCCCAAGACACCAATCGCTCATAAGCCCTAAACCCTATTGTCGCGAGTGTCTGGCGGCTCTGAATTGGCGGGATTTGATTCCAATCTGGAGTTATCTCCACCATCATGGACATTGTCCCTATTGCCATGCCGCCTGGCCCAAACGCCAGATCATCACTGAAATGATCGAATTCCTCTGGGTGGCGGTATTTATCATCCGATTTGGATGGAGTTATCCTGCTTTTATCACCATGCTGTTTGGCGTGGGACTCATTGTAATAACCGTGATTGAACTTGAAAATCGAATACTTCCTGATTCCATGTTGGTGATCATGGGCGGACTCGGAGTTATCAACGTTTTAGCCTATAGCCAGTCTGAGTTTCCCCGAGCCATAGCAAGTCTGGCCGTCGGTGCAATGGTGCTGATTATCTATAATTTTTTAAAGTCATTTTTACCCGGTGAACAACGAGCAGATCTCAATGAAATCAAATTTGCCGGCGTCCTGGGTCTATTTCTTGGCCTGCCAAAAGTGCTGACGGCCATTTTATTAGCCTGGTTTCTCGGATCAATATTTGGGGTAATTGGTATCTATGGTTTTGGGAAAAAGGAATACCAGTGGCTGCCTCGATTCCCCGCGTTATTATCAATCGCCGGGCTGTTCGTGCTCCTGTTTGGTGACAATTTATTGACCTTTTATCATGCTTTGATCAGGTGAAATAACACGAATGATGGTTCAATCACATAAATGCCAAAAAAATAGACGCGGATCAGTCCTGGCGATAGTCATGATCTATTTTGTGGTTTTCTCGTTAACCGGATTAGCTGCCCTGGCGGTCGCTTCTTACTATAAAATGGAAGTTGTCCAGGCTAAACAGAATGAGTCCAACTATCTGGCAGTTGAATCAGTGTTAAACGAAGCACTGTGGCGAATCAACGTTGGTGCTGATAGTCTTGCCGATTTTTCCCGGAATGGCATTACATCAACCTATAGTTCGATCACGCGACTCGTGACGATTTCATCCGAGAAACGGACCATTTCAGTAGCGTTGGAAGATATGCACCCCTTTAGTCAGGGTGTTGCATTCCGGGATGCGATTGATACATCATCCTATTCAATAACCCTGCTACCGGGTCATGGCATACGCCAATTTCCCACACTACCAACCATTGACACCACTTATTACCTGAGTCATGCTGTTGCGGTTTATAACGGGGGCAACATCAATATCGAAGGGGTGATGGCGTCGGGTATCCATTATGTAAAAAAGGGTACTGTTTTTCTTAAAAATGGAACTTATCTGGATGGTACGCTGGTGATTATGGGGAAACTTAAAGTCGTCGGCACAGATGTCATTTTGAATGCCATACCGGACTCAAATGGTACCTATCTGCCAGCGCTCATTGTCGCTGATTCCACCTCCGATATTTCAACCACGCCGGGCATTATCATTCGAGGTCCAATATTCAGCGCCGGGCCATTTTCCATGAAGGGCGGAACACTAACCGGTCCACTGGTGGGAACTGAGATTGAGCTTTCATCAAAATTAGACATCAATGATCTGTCGAATGAAAAATACTATGATTATCCACCAGGCTTTGGTGATGTGCATGCCTATGATTGGCCTAAACGCATTTCTGCCCAGTCCTGGAAAGTTGTATTATGAGTTGGCGCAAACCAAAGCTGCGAATTGGATTGGACATTGGTGGTCACAGTGTGAAACTGGTTGCGATTAATTCCCGGGATAATAGTGTTTATGCCTGCCAGCGCTCGGAATTGGTAAGTGCGGAGATGGCTCGGACGCCGTCTGAAGTAAGCGATGTCCATCTCCGGATGGCCTTGCGTAAGGTATTTCAGGATTTACCCAACAAACGATCTGCAGTCCAACTGGCAATATCAACACCCTTTAATAACGTATTCGTCTTGTCAATGCCGGATGTGGATGATAGTGAAATAAAGCAGGCGCTCTTTTGGGAACTGGGTCCATTGCTACCCAAACCTGCAGCGCAATATGAATTCGATTATCGGTTGTTACGTCGGGAAAAAAAGAAGCATCGTCTGGTGGTTTTAGTCGGTACGATTTTGCGAACTCAATTTGAAATGATCGTTCCAGTGTTAAAAGGTCTTGTCAGTGAAATTCCTCTTTTGGATCTCGAAAGTCTTGCGCTACTGGAAAGATTCAGACAGGATTACCCTGAGTTGACCGAACCTGTTGGGCTATTGCATATGGGTGCTACCCACTCGTCCTATACGATTGTTGCTCCGGAAGCCGATCCGGTTTTCCTGAGCCTGCCCTTTGGTGGTGATATTTTGGATGGTGTGATAAGCCGTAATCGCGGAGTACCTGTTCTCACTGCGGAATGGCAGCGGAAGGAGCCAGCATTCGCTGAAAAAATTATTTCCCAATCTGCTGACGGCGATAAAGAAGATCGTGAGACCTGGGAGATTCTTGTGCAATTTGTAAGCACCATATTGCGATTCAACACCAGGTATGATGTTCAAAATCAAAAAAAGGTTACGCGCGTTGTCGCCACCGGCGGATTGTGTAATGACCATCTCATTCAACATATTCTGAATACACCGGATTTATTCTTGAAAATACCCGCAGAGTACTGGGAACCATTAAAAGGGTTGATGCCCGATGAACAAATCGATGCCGGGTTAGGATTCCAATATGGGATCGCACTGGAAATGGCATTGAGGAACGGATAAAATGCGGTACTCACTAAATTTCCTAAGTACGACAGCGGATCGTCAGCGCAAAATCCATTATCAGCGCGTTAGCTCTCTTCTGTATGGTCTGATCTGGTTGGTCACGGTGGTCATATTCTTAAATGTATACGGGTCACTTTCTTATATCACGGGCGTCTTTCAGCGCCAATATCGTTCGGTGGGACAACAAATCAACAGCATTGAACCCCGGGTCATGTTTCTGGAGAATCGTGTTGCTGCTAGAAGTCGTGCGCTTAAAAATATGCCGCTTTATTTACAGGAAAAGCAGCGTCCGATTATTTGGTATGCGCGACTGTCAGAAATCGCCAATCTATTACCCTCAGACTTGGTGATCAGCCGTATCAGTTATGACTCTGAACGGGCTGTCAAAGCGAAGGACACGCCGGAAATTCTCATCGATGGCTATATGGTCATCAAAGATAAAGCTCAGGATATATTTGCAGTGGATGACTACCGGGCAGCGCTTTCCGATGCGGTGACAACCCGGGATGCCTATTCCCGATTGGTGGTTAAAAACAATCGAATTTACAAAGATGCCGATCATATGCGTTTAACCTACACCCTGGGATATTATCCATGAGAAAGATTCTTCAGGACTGGAAAAATGCCGTAACGGTTCACTGGTTTCTGGCTGGTATGGGTATCTATTTGATCGCCGTGGCCGTTCTGGCCTATTGGTTTCTAGCGCCGTTGCGTTCCCAATACACCGAATTGATTGATAATCGGGAAAGCCTGGAAAACACCTATATCAATTTAATTCAACTGGATATTGAAGAGTCGATCAGGAGTGTGGATCACATTTTGGAGAAATTGGAAACCTATCAAAATCAATTCGATGCCCGACTTTTACAGGAGCCCAACCTGAATGCACTCATGCCGGTACTCGACGGCTATTGCACCAGTTCACATTTAAAAGTCCTGACTTTGGAACCCTTGAACAAAGTCCAGGAGGTCACGAAAGATTACCAAAAACTTTATGCCCAGCTTCGTCTCACCGGTCGTTATGTCGATTTTCTGGATTGGTTTAAAAAATTAGAAGGACATCCACAGTGGATATTAATTGAAAAACTATCGATTGAACCAACCGACCTGCCTGAGATACAAAATTTTACCGTAGAAATCAGCGTGCTCCGGGATCGGAGAAAAAAATGAAAAAGAAACGCTACGGTTTTTTGCTATTTAATATAGCTACTCTGGTTAGCATGGTCTGGGCTATAACGCGCGTCCCTGAAATCGCCAACCTGAACACGGATATTGTTGCGGATATGCAACCTGTGAGCAAGCCGGAGATTGACCTGGTAACCATCAAGACGCTGATTCGCCAGGTATCAACGCAATCGGGTGAACCCCAGCGTTACCTGAATCGAATCGACTCAATGGCCGCTACCATTCAGGCACAGCAGGTCCGGAATCCATTCGAGGTAGCTCCGGTTCAAGTTCTCTTGGTTCCAACGAAAATCGAAAAAAAGGCGACTGTAGAAAAAAAGCCCAAGCGCAAGTCTTTGCCCAAAATCGTAAGACCCAAAGTCGTCATCAATGGTATTGTTTGGGATGTACAAGAGCCTTATGCCATTCTCAACGGGGAGCTCTATCGCGTGGGAGATGAATTCAAGGGATACACAGTCTATGCCATTCTGGATACCACTGTTGTCTTTAAAAATGATCGGGATAAATATGTGGTTAATTATCATCAGGAATAGGTTTCATGGAGTTATGCTATTGCTCGTTGCTCTGGCATTTTCACTGCCTGTTTGTGGGGCACCTCAGGTGATTGATTCAACGAATCCCATGACTTTGAAGGTCAAAGATGTGAAACTGAGCCAGGTTTTACGCATTATCAGTGAAAAAAGCGGATTGAAATTCATCGCCGATCCGGCCATCAGTGACAAACTGATTTCATTGGACCTAAATGAGGTGGAACCCCTGGCGGCACTCAGTATTATTGCCCAGCTTTATAATCTGGGATACCAGGAACTCAGTGAACCCAATAAGTATCTGGTCGCTGATAAAAACACCTTTGCTGTAGAAACGGAAATGGGATTTTATTCCTGTCAATTTGCCCGTGCTGAGGAAATGGCGGCAATTCTGGGAAAGCTGGCCACCCCTTTCATTGGACAATTGTTCGCAGATGTTCGGACGAACACCGTCATTTATCAGGATACACCGGAAAAAATTGAGCAGATCAAAGAGATGATTGTGCATTTGGATAAACCCACGCGCCAGGTATTTATTAAAAGTGCAATCGCCGAGGCGTCATTATCCAAGGGGAATGATCGGGGTGTGCAATGGTTTACCAACGATGATAAGGTAGCTGCGGGAACCGATTTTAATCTTCGCAGCGGTGTGTTGGGTTCGCTACCCCTGGAGCCCGTCCGGCCAGTCGGATTGGGTTTGGGTATTGGCATATTGGATATGAATATTGATGTCGCCATTAAATTACTTTCAACCGTGAATGATCTGAATTTGTTGTCCACACCCTATTTGCTCACCCTTGATAATCAGAGCGCGTCCATTACAGTCGGCGACCAAATTCCCTATCCGAAGCTCAATCAGTTTGGCGTGACATCATACGAATTCAAGGATGCGACGATTCAGCTCAAACTGTTGCCACATATCAACAATGATTCGACGATCACCATCGACATTGAACCCCAGGCAAATTTTCAGCAGGGATTTACACCCGACGGCATTCCCATTATCTCCACACGGTCAGCGAAAACCCAAGTTGTTGTAAAAGCTGGCCGGACGATCGTGATTGGTGGTATCATGCAGGAATCAGATGTGAAAACAGAAAGTCGGGTTCCGATTCTGGGAGCGATTCCTTTGATTGGTGAGTTCTTTAAACAAACGAAAATTACGAAACAAAAAACAGAACTGGTGGTCTTGTTGACACCTCAAATCGTGGGATTGACCCAAGAAGTGGAAGCAGTCGCACCCATCCCACCTGAATTGAAGGAGCGTCTGAAATGAACACGAAAAAGCAGCCAATCAATCAAAATACCTATGTGCTGGTTGTGGATGATGATGAGGGGGTGTGTGAATTTTTCCAGGATTTGTATGATGAAATGGATATTAAGGTTGATGTTGTTACGTCAGGGGTGGCTGGTTTGAATTCCGCCAAGACGGGTGACTATAAATTAATTTTTCTTGATATAAATCTTGGCGACATCAGCGGTCTGGATGTGTTAGAGGGGATTCGGAAGGCGGATAAGCAAGTGAAGATTATCATGATTTCCGGATATTTAACCGAGGCGAATATTGAACGCGCATTAAAAGCCGGAGCAGATGGATATTTGTATAAACCACTGCAGGTTCGGGATATTATCGCCCAGACGTTCAAACACGTTGCGGTAAATGAATTGCGCAATCCGGGGTTGCTGCATTTATGACCCACACGATCGATAAAAAGAACAACCAAGCGAAACGCCCAAAGCGGATTTTAATCATTGATGACGATAAAAATCAGCAACGTCTGTTACGACAGATGCTGAAAAATTTGGATTACGATGTCGTTGGCGTGTTGGGGTCCGGTGCGGCTGCGGTGGAACAGTGGGCGAATTTTAACCCCGACCTGATTCTCATGGACATTATCATGGAGACGCCGGACGCTGGTATCGAAGCGGGGAAGAAGATAGGGTCTCAAACCACACTCCCGATTATTTATCTCACCGCGTCGGAGGATACTGCTGCTCTGAATCGGGCATTGACAACCAATCCTCAGGGTTATCTCGTAAAACCGGTTACACCACCAGCATTGAAAGCTGCCATAGAAGTCAGTTTTGTTCGATATAAATATGAAAAGCAGATGATGGACTATCGGGAAGCCCTGGAACGGTCCGAGCAGCTATTTCGAGGAATATTCACAAATTTGCAGATTGGCTATTTCAGAGTCCGACCCAGCATGACCATCGTCTTGATGAATCCATTTTTAGCCCAATTGCTGGATGTCCCGCCGGGTGAAGAATTGATTGGGCGGAATTTGCGGGATATTGTAGCAAGTGATCTTCATCCACACGCATTTTTGCCATTAACGGGTAGTGATGCCCATGAAATGACCTGGAAATTGTCATCTGGCGTTTTACTTCCAGTGAAGATTTACTCATGGCCGGTTATCAATTCAAAAAACGGTGAAATCGTGTACCTCGAAGGCACAGTGGAGGATATGACCCGATCAAATATTATTCGGGATCAACTCATCCACGCTCAGAAAATGAAAGTAATCAGCATGTTAAGCGGGCGGGTAGCTCATGAAATCAATAATAGTCTAACATCCGTTTTGGGGCATGCCGAGCTGATCATCTCTAAAGTTGAGCCAGAATCAAAAATCAATAAATATGCAAATTCGGTTGTAAAAAATTCCCGGCGTGCCTCAAATATTATCACTCAATTACTGAGCTTCAGTAGGGAATGGCCGGAAAACGAGTACAGTTTTGATTTGGTCAAACAAGTCCTGAATATGCTGGATTTGATTCGACACCTTATCGGGAGTTCGATTGAGTTGATCATGGAGATGCCAGATTATCCGTTGGAAGTATTGGGAAATCCAAGAGCGTTTGAACAAGCGCTGCTGAATATTGCTATGAATGCACGAGATGCAATGCCTGAGGGAGGTGTCTTTACCATAAAACTTGAGAAGGCATATCAAGATGGTACCGACGCACTTCCTAAAACCGTCCCAGCCGGGATCTACGCACAATTGATCCTGATTGATTCAGGCGTGGGTATGACACAGAATGTTAAAAAACATCTGTTTGATCCCTTCTTCACAACTAAAGAGCAAGATATCTCCACCGGACTGGGTTTATCGGTTGTACAACGAATTGTACACAAGATGAATGGGCATATCTTCGTTGAGAGTGAACCAGGGCAGGGAGCTCAGTTTCAATTGCTGTTCCCCGTTTTGTAGTATGTCTTAGTTCTGATTTGATCTGGCAGAATACACGGTGCCCATTAAAACTTGTCATGGTTTTCT
>Ga0210009_1002949_pt1 | contig 11565 bp, 15 predicted proteins | sample CryGeyCG2114_065_FD_185457 | JGI IMG/M metagenome (GOLD analysis project Ga0210009, IMG submission 185457) | Groundwater microbial communities from aquifer - Crystal Geyser CG12_big_fil_rev_8/21/14_0.65 (SPAdes) (version 2) | ecosystem: Environmental > Aquatic > Deep subsurface > Groundwater ... | reverse complement strand
TTTTTGTCCATCTTTGTGCAAATAAATTAGCTCCGGCAAGATGAATAATTCCATACACACCGTCTATCTCATTTCTCCATGTTTCAGGTTGAGTATAATCCCAATAAACATATTTTTCAGCGCCGATGAGTTTTGACTCAGCTTCCCTGGGATTTCGAGAAAATACTTTTACCGAGTAACCTTTTTCATTTAAAGCTGTAAATATTTTACTTCCTATCAATCCCGTCGCACCGGTTAAGATCACTTCTTTTTTCATATCTCTTTACTTCCCAAATATCGCCAAATTACATTTAAGCAGGTTTGCATATTCACAGTAAGCGGAACTTGCCGCATTCTTCTTGCATAAATTATCCATCTCATTATTTTTCAATAATTTTTGCCATCATAAATTCATCAACGTAATTACCATCAACCAAAAAAGAATCTTTCTTGGTTCCTTCTTTAACAAATCCCATTTTATTATATAAATTGATCGCATTTGTGTTGTATGTAAAAACGCATAAATCCAAACGGTGAATATCATTTAACTTTGCCCATTTCTCTACTTCATCAAAAAATAATTTTGCAATTCCTCTGCCATGAAATTTTTTCAACACTGCGAGATTTATATGCGCCGAATGTTTATTCCGATTGAATTTTCCTCTCTCGGCTTCAATGTAACCAACTACATCATCATCATTGATTGCAAGCAGTATCAAGTCTTCTTGTTTTGATGAAATTATTTTCTCCATCTCTTCCGGAGTAGTTTTTCTTTCATCCGGTTCGTATACGCGGAATTCTGTCTCCTCATCGAGTTTATTTTGAAGTGTTAAAAATACTTGTGCATCGTCAGAAGTAATTTTTCTAATCTTCATATAGTTGGTTCGAACTTAAATGTATCCATTTTCTACTTTCAAATATAATCTAAAAAAAGTCATTATTTCTTTTTCCGGCATAGTGATAACGTTTCATCGTTAAACGCTGAAGGGTAGATATATTTTTCAATACACATTTAAGAAGTTGAAGGAAAAAGCAAAAAAATTTTCTCTTCTACAAGGTGTTATTAACGAAAAAAGCATTATAACGAATTTATTATTGAGTAGAGTCTTTTGTTTTGATAATAAATATTACCGCGGGTGTTAGTTACAGCATGATTATTTTTTCTCAGTCTATTCCGATCATAAATGAGTTTGAAATAAAGAGAGATAAAAAGAAGATTAAAAAATCAGATGATTTATTTCTTCAATAAATTCTTTTCTATAAAATAGCTGAACTTTAATAAATTTAATTCAGCAAATTGAGGAGCGAGCAGTTGTATGCCGATTGGAAGTCCGTCTTTATCTTTTGCTGCGGGAATATTTATGCCCGGAATGCCAGCAAGATTGGCGGAGGTTGTGTAGATATCACTCAAATACATTTCCAATGGATCGCTTGATTTTTCGCCGATTTTAAATGCAACAGTTGGCGAAGTTGGCGTTAAAATTAAATCAACTTGTTTGAAAGCTTCATCAAAATCATTTTTAATTATGCGTCTTGCTTTTTGAGCTTTGCGGTAATATGCATCGTAGTAACCGGAAGAAAGTACATAAGTACCGAGCATTATCCGGCGTTTTACTTCGCTTCCAAAAGCTTCGGAACGGGAATTATTATACATCTCTAATAAGGCAGATGAATCTTGAGAACGGTACCCGTAGCGTGCGCCGTCGTACCGGGCAAGATTTGAAGAAGCCTCTGCGGTTGTCAAAATATAATAGGTGGCGATTGTGTATTCAGTATTAGGTAGACTTATCTCTTTTACCGTTATGTTATTTCCTTTTAACTGCTCAATAAAATTTTCTACTGCGTTCTTCACTTCAACTGAAACTCCTTCTGAAAAATATTCTTTCGGAATTCCAATTACCGGATTAGAGTGATTTTTAAATTCTTTGCTATATGCAGGAACATCTTTGTTTGAAGAAGTAGAATCATTTTCATCTTTACCGGATATTACTTCAAGAATAGCAGCAGCATCGAAAACATTATTTGTAAATGCGCCTATCGAATCGAAAGAAGATGCGAATGCTGTAAGTCCATAACGCGATACTCTTCCGTAAGTTGGTTTTAAGCCAAACACTCCACAAAAAGAAGCAGGTTGCCTAATCGAACCGCCGGTATCGGTTCCGAGTGCAGCATCGCATAAACCGCCAGCAACCGCCGCAGCCGAACCTCCGCTCGATCCGCCAGGCACTCTTGATTCATCAACAGGATTTAATACGTTACCAAATGCGGAGTTTTCGTTTGATGAGCCCATCGCAAATTCATCACAATTAGTTTTGCCGATTATTATAACGTCCTCATCAATTAATTTCTGTATCGCGGTTGCGGTATAAATGGAATAAAAATCATGTAGAATTTTGGATGAGCAGGTGAGAGGTTTATTTTTAATGGCAAGCACATCTTTTACTGCGATAACCATTCCTGCAAGTTTGCCGTAACTGCCGCCCTTAATTTTAGATTCTACAGAATCTGCAATTGACAAAACATCTTCATTAAAAATAAAATTAAAGGCATTTAAGTTTTTCTCTGCTTCAATTTTTTTAAGAAAATATTCGAGGTTGGAACGGAGAGATAGCTCTCCCCGTTTAACCTTTTCAATTTTGTCAAAGTTGTTGGAATATGAAATCAAACTATTAAGAGCAGTTTAAACAGGAAACAAAGAATTATGATTTGTTCGATGTTTTTTTATCTTCATCGGATACTTTAATATCCTCTTCAACATCCTTTAATGATTTCTTAAATTCTCTCATTCCTTTGCCAAGTCCCTGAGCCAGTTCTGGAATTTTTTTAGCTCCGAACAAAACAAGTATGACTAAAAGAATTAGTATTATTTCTGTTGCGCCAATGTTTCCAAACATATTAAACCTCTATTAAAAAATTATTAATAATTGAATTAAAAATTAATGCGCCATCAGTTTTTCCGAGAACAGAGTCGCAGCAGCGTTCGGGATGGGGCATCATTCCTAATACGTTTCCTTCTTTATTCATTATTCCTGCAATATTCATCGCCGAGCCGTTCGGATTAAACTTTTCAGTAATCTCGCCATCTTTTGATGAATATTGAAAAATTATCTGTTTGTTCACTACAAGTTCTTTCAGAGTATTCTCATCTGTAAAATAATTACCATCACCGTGAGCCACCGGCACTTTAAGGATTTTACCGGCAGGAATATCTTTTGTAAAGATAGTCTCGGAATTAGCAACGGAAAGATAGACATCTTTACATATAAATTGTAGTGATTTATTTTTTAGCATTACTCCTGGCAACAAACCGGCTTCTAAAAGAATTTGAAATCCGTTGCAGATGCCAATAACAATTCCTCCGCGTTGGGCAAATTCAATAACTGACTGCATAATGGGAGAAAAGCGTGCAATAGAACCTGTGCGTAAATAATCGCCATAGGAAAAACCACCCGGCAAAATTATTACATCGCTCTTTTGCAGGTCTTTATCTTTATGCCATAAAAAATTTACTTCGAAACCAAATATTTTTTTTATTACATAATAAGCATCGTAGTCGCAGTTGGAACCGGGAAAAACTACTACTCCAAAGTTAGGTTTCATTAAATTTTTTCTAATTTAAATTCATAATCTTCCATGATAGGATTGGCGAGAAGTTTATTGCAATATTCATTTACTTCCTTTTCAGCCGCACTTTTATCATTCGCATCTACAACAAACTCTATAAATTTTCCAATACGGGTTTCTTTGACGTTGGACAATCCTAAAAGTGAAGCGCCTTTTTCCACTGCCACGCCCTGCGGGTCAAGAATCGATGGTCTTCTCCTGATTATTACTGTTGCTTTGAACAATTTATAATTCCGTTTAATGGTAAAATTTGAAAAATAATCGTTTAAAAATTTTTGTTAATCTTATTAAAAATGTGTCTAAAAATACCAAATAGAACCATGAAAACAAAAACATAAAACAGCGCATTACCTTTAGTAACAATTAGTGCTATGGCGGAAATAACAATAAAAATTACAAGACCCGGTTTTTCTCTAAGTCCCTGTCTCGTCAATTTAGGGAGTGTATCGTACTTAATTTTACTTACCATTACAAAAGAAAGTAAAAGTACCATTGGAATTATAAAATAGTTGTACGGCTCGGAGAAACCAATATCAGGTTTGTAATATGCTAAAATAAATCCTGCAATTGTAATTGCTGAGGAAGGAATAGGGAGACCTTTAAAATAGGCTTTATCAAAACCTACAAGCTGCACATTGAACCGCGCGAGTCTGAATCCACCAGCAATCATTAACAGTGAGCTTAAAATAACTCCCCATGAATTAAACTGATAAAAGTACGTTTGGTAAATGAGAAATGCAGGTGCTACTCCAAAACTTACCACGTCCGAGAGGGAATCGAGCTGCACTCCAAGTTCACTGCTTGATTTTGTCAACCTTGCCATAAATCCGTCAAGTGCATCAAAAATTGCAGCGATAAAAATAAGCCATGCTGCATATTTAAACTTGCCCTGGCTTGCATTGATGATGGATAAAAATCCGGCGAACATATTCATTGCGGTGAAAAGATTCGGCACAACCGAGCGGGGGATGCGTGGCATGTTCATTTTCATTTTTTCTTGAAAATAATTGTTTCGCCGGCAGTAACCACATCCCCTTTTTTAACAGAAGGAGCCCAATCTGCGGCAACAACAACAACATCAACACGGCTGCCAAACTTTATCATTCCGAAACGTTCACCAAGTTTTACTTTGTCGCCTACTTTCAAATCGTACACTATTCTTCTTGCAACAAAACCAGCCACCTGTGTAAAAAACACTTTGCCATTTTTGCTAACTATCCCAAACTCTGCGCGTTCGTTTATATCCGAAGCTTTATCCTCAAAAGCCGCAATATATTCACCCTCAATATATTTTAAATATTCAACAGTTCCGTCAATGGGAATTCTGTTCACATGAACATTTAAAGGCGACATGAAAATTGAAATTTGTAACGCTTTTTGGTTAATGAACTTGTTATCAACAACATCTTTTACAAATAATACTTTACCATCAGCAGGAGATACTACAACATCATTTTGTTCGGGGGGTGTTCTGTCGGGGTCACGAAAAAAATTAAGTGAAAATATTAAGAAAGCAACCGGGGCTATTATCAGAATGCCTTTAATATAATTATTCTGTATAAAAAAACTGATAACAATACAGATAAAAACAAAAGCGGTAACTACTCCTAAAGTTGAATAACCATATTTTGTAAACATTTTTTCCTAAGCGCTTATTAAGTTCATCAACTCATCCGTATAGTTTTTTATCCCGGACGATGTAGTTAATTTATAAGGGTCGTGCCATTTACCATTAGTATCAAAGGGAATAATTTTAATACTCTTAGGCGAAAAATCATCCACTAAATAAATTTTGTCTTCGCATTTTCCAAAATGGCAGCAGAACTCTGCAAGAAAGAAATTTCTTCTTTCAAAAAACGATTTCAAAACTACATTAACTTTTGAACAAATCCGAGAAATTAATTTTAAATCTTCACCGTTGCATATCTCGAATGAGATTACGTGGCTTTCAGATATAAGAGAATCTTTTCCACTACCAATATGAAATTCCATCATTGGAAGATTTAAATGTTCGCCTTCTTTTCGACAAAATAATTTCGAGGTTCTTTTGTCTACAGTATTGAGTACTTTTACGTGGAAGGGAAACCGGTCAAATTTTAAAAATTTGAGTTTGTTCCCATCAAAATTTTTAAAAAAAGTTGAAGGTATATTATACTCTTTTAGGTAATCGAAGAAAAATGCGTTAAGTGACGCAAATTTATTTCCTAAATCTTTACTTCTAATTTTTTTTCCGTTTAAGACTTCAAAGTAATCATCATATTCGACTACTAAAAAATCTTGCGCATCAATCTTGTGATCTTTTTTTTGTAAATCGTCAAACAAGCTGTGGTTGTTATTAGTTTTTACTTCCAATTTATCCCTTTACAATTTTAATGGTAGAAATTATGAAAAATAGGTATAAAAAGTCAATTCAATGTGTTATATTTGAGCGAAAAATTCAAGAAAATGTAAAATAAAAATCACTTTAATTTATTAATACTTAATTATTTAGGAGGAATTTAATGAAAGGTGGCATGCAAGGAATGCTTAAACAAGTTCAGAAAATGCAGGCTGAAATGCAAAAAGTTCAAGGCGAACTAAGCAATAAAACTGTTTCGGAAGAAGCGGGCGGCGGAATGATAAAAGCTACTGCAAACGGTAATAAAGAAATAGTTTCGGTGGAAATCGACCCTCAAGTAATCAATGCTGAAGAAAAAGAAATATTAGAAGATCTTGTGGTTGCGGCAGTTAATAAGGCATTACAATCTGCAGCAAAAATGGCGGAAGAAGAGATGATGAAAGTAACAAAAGGCATGCTTCCTCCGGGAATGAATCTTCCGGGAATGTAATGTTAATTGCCGAACCGCTGTTAACAGCAATTGAAGAATTAAGCAAGCTACCGGGCATTGGAAAAAAAACCGCCCAACGGCTTGCTTTGCATTTATTGAAATCTGAAAACGAAAGCGTAGAGAAATTAGTTTCTTCAATTCAAGAATTAAAAGCAAAAATTCGCTTCTGTGAAAGATGTTTTAATATTTCAGTCGAAAATTTATGTGAAATCTGTAAAAGCCACCGGCGGGATGTAACGTTAATTTGCATAGTCGAAGAAGCCAGTGACGTTATTGCTATCGAAAAAACTAATGAATATCATGGGCTTTACCATGTGCTTGGTGGAGTTTTATCGCCGCTATCGGGTGTTAACCCCGATTCTCTTCATATAAAAGAGTTAATCAAACGATTTGAATATGAGGAAATAAAAGAAGTCATTCTTGCATTAAATCCCGATACCGAAGGCGAAACAACGGCGTTATATCTTGCCCGATTAATCAAGCCATTAAATATCAAAGTCACAAGAATTGCGCGGGGAATACCCATCGGAGGTGATTTGGAATTTGCCGATGAAGCGACTGTGGGAAGGGCAGTTTTGGGGAGGATAAGTATTTGATGGCAGAATGGTATAAAGAATGGTTTAATACGCCTGAATATATGGATGTTTACCGCCATAGGGATGATGAAGATGCGCTTAAACTAGCTGATTTAATTTTTAAGATTATAGAATTAAAGCCAAGATCGCGCGTGCTTGATATGGCTTGCGGCTTCGGGCGTCACTCAATCATTTTTGCACAAAGAGGAATGGAAGTAACTGCCGTGGATTTAAGTGAAAATTTACTTGCTATTGCAAACACTTCTGCTAAGAAGCTCAATCTTAATATTACTTTCGTCAATGCCGATTTAAGACATTTTTATATTGAAAAAAAATTTGATGTTGCTTTAAATCTATTTACAAGTTTTGGTTATTTTGAAACGGATGAAGAAAATTTTAAAGTTTTTAAGCAGGCGCATCTTCATCTCAAAGAAAACGGGATCTTTGTTTTCGATTTTTTCAACACTAAGTTTTTAGAAAACAATTTACCTGAAAACAGTTGTGAAAATTTAAATGGTTTCAAATTAATTCAAGAGCGAAGAATCATAGACAAGAGGATAGAGAAAAAAATAGTGATAAGGAAAGATGGACATGAGAAGGAATATATGGAATCTGTAAAATTATATAGTTATGCTGAATTGATTGAGATGATAACTAAAGTCGGATTTAAGATCATTCACACCTTCGGCGGGTTTGCAGGAAATAATTTTAATGTAGATACTTCATCACGATTAATAATTTTTGCTAAACGATGAAATACTTATTAGTAATTCTGAATTTGGTCCTTCTAAGCGGATGTGATATTTTTAATGCCCGTGAAGCTGAAACGCCAACTCAACCCCGCTCTAACTATCAACAGGCGGTTACTCCGGAAATCTTAATTGATAATTTAATTAATGCTTTAAAAGATAAGGATGCAGCTAATTACATAAATTGTTTTTCAGACACATCATTTACAGATAAAAAATTTATCTTCTCTGCCTCCAGCGGCGCATCTTCATTGTTTCCTGCTTTATCATCCGATTGGGGATTACAAAATGAACAGCAATATTTTAACAACGTAAAAGCAAAAGTTCCCGAACAGGCACAGATCATATTAACATTCAGTAATGCAACTCAAAGTCCTCAAGGAGACAGCCTAATTTTCACAGCGGAGTATGTTTTAAATGTGCCGCACACAGATAATGATCCAACAGTTTATCAGGGTGATTTAATATTCAGTATGGGAAGAGATTCCCGCTCAGTTTGGACAGTTTACTTTTGGCAGGACAATAAAAGCACTGCTCTGCCAACCTGGAGTGAATTAAAAGGGAGGTTCTATTAAAAGAAACGCACTGATATTATTTTTTTTTTCTTTTTTAATTGTCGGCTGTGTTAATCCTTTTTCACCAAAGTTGGATAATAGCGATAGCAACGATGAAGGCACAATAACGGATTTGAAAACAATAGACGGCGTTTTTCAAAATTTTAAATATGCTTATACTTTTAAAGACACCACCATTTACGGTGAGATAATCAGCACCGATTTTATTTTTACATATCGTGATTATGACCAGGGAGTCGACATATCGTGGGGAAGAGATGAAGAGATGAAAACAACTAACGGGCTTTTTCAAAATTCACAGCGTCTCGATTTGATTTGGAACAATATCGTTCTTTCATCGCAAGATTCTTTAACTGCTAACATTGTCCGCGGATTTAATCTTACGATTACCTTCAATCCAACCGATGTTGTGCGTTTAGATGGTAGAGTTAATTTAAGTTTACGAAAAAATGCCGAAAAAAAATGGCAGATAACCAAATGGCTTGACGAATCAAATTTTTGAGTTTTTGTGTTATTCCAATTAAGAACATTATATTTGCAGAAAAATTTTATTGATGATTATTTTTTACTTAAAAGAATCCCTAAAATTAATTAGCAGGGCAAAAGCATCTTTTTTACTTGCGCTTTTAGCAAGTACTTTATCGATCGGACTGATTGCTGTATCAGCAATGTTGCTTATACTTTCAAATGAGTTTCAAAACCGGTTAAAAGAAAATATAAGGATGAGTATTTTTCTAGAGGAAGAATTATCGGCTGCAGAAAAGGCTGACATCAAAAAGGAAATTGAACAAACCGGATATTTTTCGACCATCATATATATTTCGAAAGACAAAGCAGCAGAAAGATTCATAAAAGAAACCGGTGAGGACTTCCGGCAGATACTTGATTACAACCCGTTGCCTTCTTCTTTTGATGCAAAAGTAAATAAGAACTTTGTTAATAATTCGGAACTAACCCGAATAAAAAAAGAAATTTTAAAAATCGGCGGAGTAGATGAAGTTATTCTCGACGAAAGAATAACTGCTAAAATACTTGATTTTTTATATTCTTCCAGAACTATAATCTTTATAGCCACTGCTTTTCTTCTGCTCATATCGATTTATATTATTTCGAGTACAACAAAATTACTGCTTAGCAGAAAGTATGAAGAACTTGAGACGATGAAGCTTGTCGGGGCAAAGTTGATTGCCATTAAAGCCCCGGTTTATTTAAATAGTTTACTGATAGGATTATTAGCTTCAATAATTATAATTATTGTAGGGTATTTCAGTTCGGTCTATTTTCTGAACGGAAGTATATTAAAACTTTTTTCAAGTATAAGTCTTTCCCTTATTGCAATTTTCCTGTTACTCTTGGGACCGGGACTGTCATTTGTGGTAACAATTTTTTCACTTAAAAAGGTCTCTTTAAAAATTTGATGTAAAACTAATAATATGTAATTTCACTTCTTCAATTTTCAAGGATTTTCAAGGCATGGTGCGAATTAAACTATTATATATTTCTCTGCTCTTTTTTATGACTGTTCCTATTTTTGCTCAAAATGACGTGCAAATAGGAAGAGGATTAAACGAGCTGAGGCAACAATCTCAAGGCGCTTTTTATGATTACTCTGACCCCTCAACTTTGAATATTAAAGTTGCAATTTGGGGATTTGTAAGATTCCCTGGTAAATATATTGTCCCATCTTATAGCAGCGTAGAAGATTTATTATCGTTTGCCGGCGGACCGACTAACGATGCACATTTGGATGACTTAAGATTATACAGGACAGATGAGGATTCAACTCAATCCTTAGTTAAATTTAATTATAACGATCTTTTCTGGAATGAAAAGTTGGAAACAATTTCTGAAATTCCCGACTTACTTGCCGGGGATATACTATTAGTGCCGGGTGAACCGAGATTATATTTTAGAGACTATGTTACGCTTACTCTGTCTATCGTCTCTACTCTGATCTCATTGTCCATTTTAATAATAAATATTGTAAAGTAGCCGGATGGAAGAGATAAACAAAAATTTTCAAAACACAGAGACTAATTCATTAAAAGATTATTTAAATCTTATTAGGAATAATCTTTTACCCGTTATCCTTATAACCATAACAAGTTTAACGGTGGCTATTATTTATGCAGTTAATGCGCAGGATATATATAGTTCTGTAACGAGTCTTAAAATTTCAAAACCATCCGGTAATATTCTTGAGTCACCGCTAATGCCTGAATTCCAGGATTTTGGCAGCGATAGATTTATTGCTAACGAACTCGAAATATTAAAAAGCTATTCTATTCGCAACCGTGTTGCCGAATCGATAATTCAAACATTTCACGAAACCAACAAACCGGATAGTTTTTATCTTGTACTTGATAAGGAATTTAATTTTGAAGAACAACCTAAGAAAATTTTGCCTCAAGAAAGCATCGCTAAACTTTTTGCCACCCGGGTAACTATTGATCAGAAGAGAGGGTTGGATATCGTTGAGATAACTGTTGAGTCACCATCTCCTTACGAAGCCGCTCTTATTGCAAATACTTATGCACAAGAATACAAAGAACTTAATTTAGATGTCAGCAGAAATCAACTCACGAACGTAAAAGAATTCCTTTCCATGCAGAGGAAAGAAAAGATGGAGCAGTTGAATGAAGCTGAAGACATTTTAAAAAATTACCAACAAAAGGGTGGAATAATAGCTCTTGATGCACAGGCTACGAATTTAATTGAGCAATTATCCCAATTTGAAGCAAAAAAAAATGCGGCTGATATCGAACTCTCTGTTTCGAATAGAGTATTAAATGAGTATAAAAATGAACTTGAGAAACAAAGCCCAAGGATGGCGGAGTATCTTGAGAGTATGTCGAACGAGGCATATTTCACCGCCCTTCAAGAGCAGATAGCACGTCTTCAGGTAAATAAAGATTTAGCACTTGCAGAAAAAAAATCCAAAATTGATACCAAAACACTTATTCAAGAATACGACCAAAAAATTGCAGATCTTAAGCAGAAACTTGATGAAAAAATAAGTGTAATTAAAAAAGGAATATTTGCCAGCAGCCCGGAAGAAGTAAAAAAACTATCTCAAAATATCATTGAAGAAGAAGTAAAAAATCAATCGCTCAAAATTACATCAACAGAGTTAGCGGCGGTTGTTAGAACTTACGATGCAAAATTTAATCAGCTTCCTACAACGGCTATTGAACTTGCCAGATTTCAGCGACAAAGAGAATCACTTGAAAAATTA
>Ga0210009_1002946_pt1 | contig 11572 bp, 15 predicted proteins | sample CryGeyCG2114_065_FD_185457 | JGI IMG/M metagenome (GOLD analysis project Ga0210009, IMG submission 185457) | Groundwater microbial communities from aquifer - Crystal Geyser CG12_big_fil_rev_8/21/14_0.65 (SPAdes) (version 2) | ecosystem: Environmental > Aquatic > Deep subsurface > Groundwater ... | reverse complement strand
TTAGCGAAAGACGCCTACGACCAGGCTTCTCGTGCTCACCCGGAAAATCCACATGTTGCCCTGCATCAGGGTATGTTGTCGTATCAGGCTGGCCATTGGCAGGATGCGATTGACTATTTCACGATCACGGTAAAAAGCGATACTCTGAATGCGTCAGCCTGGATGATGTTTGGACGATCTGCCCTGGAAAATGGTGATTTTGAGCAGTCAAAACTCGCCCTGGAAGAGGCGATTATGTGCGACTCGACCTTGGCTGAAGCCTATTTATGGCTCGCCGAACGGGCTGATTGGCTGGAGCGGGTTGATATTGCCATGTGGTGGCTCAGTGGCGCGAAAAACCATATCGGACCAGCCCATAGTGAGTGGCTGGCCGATGAAAAACACCTTGAGTACACACGCAAGGGTAAAGCATTTAAGGCATTATTTCCGGATTTCGCACAATAGGGATTTCCAGTAGACTTTTTTTCGCTGTATAATGAACATATGTTCATTATATTTCCACCATGTCACGCCCCAGAAAAATCCGCCAAGTCCAATTCCCGCCCCGGTATACCAGCTTCAAACCCTGCGGAATTCCGCGCATCCAACTTAGCCAAATTGAATTAACACTGGATGAATTCGAAGCCATTCGGTTGGTGGATGAACAGGGTTTGGATCAGGAAACGGCCGCGACTCAACTGGGCGTATCCCGCCCCACGGTGACCCGACTGGTGGAATCCGGCCGTAAAAAAGTCGCGAGTATGTTGGTCAAAGGCGGGGTCCTGGTGATTCAGGGGGGAAATTACCGGCTGGATGGGCATCTCTATCACTGTCCACGCTGTCGGAAATTCCAGGAGCGCCAGTCTGCGATCCAAATGCAAGCACGAGGCTGTCCGCATTGTCACGCTGCCGAGCTGGTTGAAATCGCGCCAGAGGGATAAAAAATGGTATCCATAGTTGATCACCTTGACAGCATTTTGGGTGTGATCACACAGAGCCTGACCATCACATTTTTTGTTTTTGTGATGATGGTTATCGTGGAAGCCATACACATTCTTTCAAATGGTCGGTGGGAGGCGTATTTCTGCACGCATGGCGGTTTTTATCAATATCTATGGGCAGCGATTTTAGGAGCGACTCCCGGTTGTTTGGGTAGTTTTGCAGCCGTAACGCTTTTTCAACACCGCATGTTCTCCCTCGGTGCTTTGGTAACCACCATGATTGCAACGAGCGGTGATGAGGCATTTGTGATGCTGTACCTGTTCCCCCAAAAAGCCATTTTGCTCACTGGAATTATGGTCCTTATCGGGTTGTTGGCAGGTTATCTGACAGATCGCTTGCGTCGTAAAGATAAATCTGACCCTGAGGAAACAGGCTGCGACAAATTGATATTGCATCCTTACGAGAACGTTCGGGTTTGGCGGCCATGGCAGGATCTTTCGAAAGATTGGCGGCGATTGAGTCTGATTCGAATGGTTTCAGTTGTGGGTATATTCTTGCTCGTCATCGCCTTCGCAAATGGCATTTTAGGACCGCCGGAGTGGAATTGGGAGCGCATATCATTTATCCTGCTGGGAAGCATCGTGCTCCTGATCATGTTGGTATTTCCCGAACATTTTATTGAAAAACATCTCTGGGAACATGTCATCCGGGAACACTTGCTGCGCATATTTTTATGGACCTTCGGCGCAATGTTGTTGATTCACATTGGTTTGTACAGACTGAATATTTCAGAGTGGATGCAATCCAACCCGCTGTGGCTGGTTCTCAGTGCCGGACTGATCGGGATCATTCCTGAATCCGGTCCACACCTGGTTTTTGTCACCCTCTTCAGCAAAGGGGTTATCGGATTTATCCCCTTGCTGGTGAGTTCCATCGTGCAGGATGGACACGGCATGCTGCCCCTGTTGGCATTTTCCCGCAAGCGCTTTGTACAGGTAAAAGCGATCAATTTGTTGGTGGGTCTACTGATTGGTGGTGTTTGGTTACTCACTCAACTATAAACTAACTGGAGGTATAAATGACTACGAAACTGGCATTTGCAACAGACGACGGCGAACTGATCCATTCCCACTTTGGGCGAGCACAATACTATGAAATTGTTGAACTTGGTGAAGACGGCGCGGTTAGCCGGTCTCGTATTCCAAAATTCTCACCCCATGTCACCCCGGCGCCGGAGGCCCTCAGCCACGATGATCGTCATGCTGGTATGTTTCAGGCTCTGGCAGGTGTCGATGTACTCATCGCACGGGGAATGGGTATCGGGGCTATTTCCGGTGCGATGGCGATGGGGATTAAGGTGATCCTGTGTGATACAAAGTTCATTGATGAAGCGGTGCGTCAGTATCAAAAAGGTGAACTTGCACACAACGATCGCCGCGTCCACCACAATCATCACCCCGAACACCACAATCGTAACGGTGGTCACCAGCATCATCACGCTGAGCACCATAATCACGGGTAAGATTTTGTGAGAGGGGTTGGTCAGATTGGTAGCTGGTCAAATATTGCATCAATCCTGCGGTACAGATTTTCTTTCGTACCATCATTTACGACCACGTAATCGGCTGCGGCTACTTTTTGCACCTCAGGCCATTGCAGGTTATCACGGGCAATAAAATCTTCCGGGGAAATACCGCTTCTGTCAAACACCCGCTGTTGACGAATTTCCTTTGGGGCGGTGACGACCAGGACGGCGTCCAGTTCTGCATTTAGGCCGGTTTCAAAAATCAGTGGGGCATCCACGACAAATAATTTCACCCCTTCATTCATCGCTAAGAGCATCCTCTGGCGAGTGGCTTCACGAACTTTTGGGTGGAGGAGTTGGTTTAGAAATGCCTGGTGGGAAGGGTTTTGAAACGCTGCCGCAGCCAAATTTTTTGAGTCCAATTTACCCGTCGCGGTGTCGAGGATTTTACTCCCAAAATAATGTAGGAGTTGTTCGAGGATTGATCGGTCACTAAACAGAATAGATTTGGCAACATCGTCTGAATTACTCACCAGCGCACCCCGTTCAACCAATCGTTGCGAGGCGGCACTCTTGCCAGCGCCAATACTTCCGGTTACACCAAGCTTAAACATGTAAAAAAAATAATTCGGCAAATGATGTTTTTAGTCGCAGGGCCCCAGAACTTCCCTGATTCGGTCGAAGACTTCGTCAACGGTGCCAACACCATCAATGTGCTTCACCATCCCTTTTTTCATGTAATGTTCGATAAGTGGCCGGGTTTGCCGTTTGTAAACCGCCAGTCGATTTCGAACAGTTACCTCCTTGTCATCCTCACGCTGATAGAGCTCACTCCCATCGTTGTCACAGATTCCCGGCTTTTTGGGTGGGTTGAAGGATAGGTGATAACTCCGACCACAAATGCGGCAGGTTCGTCGTGCAGTCAGCCTGGCCACCAATTTCTCGTCAATGACATCCATAACCAGAACATGATTCAGGTGTTTGCCTTCCTGGATCAGAAAATCATCAAGTGCAGTAGCCTGCGCCACGGTTCTTGGAAAACCATCGAGAATGAAGCCATTCTCAATTTTTGGATCTTTGAATTCTGCAGCGACCATTTTAAGGATCAAATCATCCGGTACCAGCTCGCCGGCGTCCATATAGGAATGCGCCAGTTGACCCAATTCAGTGCCCCGTTTCACATTCATTCTGAGTAGATCACCGGTGGATAAATGAACAATGTTATATGCTGTTGTAATTCGTTCGGCCTGCGTGCCTTTTCCTGCGCCTGGAGGTCCCATAAAGATTAACCGCATTTGCTCCCCTAAACTCCAATCGTTCCGCTGCTAGAAGTCATTTTGAGCGGGTAAATTAATTTGATTCACAGATAATCAAACCCGCATTAATCATCAGCCGGTAATCTCAAAGCATTAACCCGGCCAAACTAGCCGTCATCCAAGAGGCTAACGCACCACCAAACATCGCCCGGAATGCCAGGGCCGCGAGGTCACCGCGCCGGGATGGGGCGATGCCGCCGATTCCACCAATTTGGATACCGACAGATGCGAAATTTGCAAAACCGCACAAAGCATAAGATGCGATAATTTCAGATTTCAGTGACAATGCGGTGGAATGTGATGCCAGCATAGCGGACAAATTTGAATAGGCTATGAGTTCAGTAAGAACAAGCTTCTGCCCCATTAAAGAACCCACCACACCAGCCTCATTCCAGGGCACACCCATCGTCCAGGCCAGAGGACTGAATGTCCAACCGAGAATTTGTTCCAAACTCAGTCCGGCGAACCCAAGCAGAACATTGATGCCGGCAATGATCGCCACGAACGCCACGAGCATAGCTGCGACATTCAGCGCCAGACTCATACCATCCGTTGCGCCACGACCGACAGCCTCAACCAGATTGGTATCGACCTTTTCCACCACCATTTTAAGATCACCGGAGGTTAAGGACTCCTCCGTTTCGGGATAAATAATTTTTGCAATGACCAATGCGGCAGGGGCACTCATGATAGATGCAGCCATGAGATGCCCGGCGATCCCAGGAATGTCCGACAGCATTTTGACATACACCGCCATGACGCCACCGGCGACGGTTGCGAATCCTGCGGTCATAATGGCCATGAGTTCAGACTTGGTCATGTCCCTGATAAAGGGTCTTACCAACAGCGGCGCTTCGGTTTGACCGACAAAAATGTTGGCCGAGGCGCTCAGTGTTTCAGATCCTGATGTCCCCAGGGTTTTTTGCATCGCCCGGGCGATCCATTTGATAATCCACTGCATGACTCCCAGGTGATAGGCCGCTGCCATTAATGCCGAGAAAAAAATGATCGTGGGTAATACCCGAAATGCAAAATTGAGCAGGGGAGCTTCAACTTTCCCTGTGACAAATGACGAAAAAAGGAAGTCACTGCCTTTGTCTGACAGGCTGAGCAGCCCTCGGATGATGGTATCAACCCAGCCAAAGAATGGCCTTCCGATAGGGGTCATCAGGATGAATGCGGCGAAGCCAACCTGCAGGACAATCCCCCAGACGACCAATTTCCAGTCGATTTTTTTCCGGTTGTTGGACATGAGATAAGCCAATCCCACAATGGAAATGATGCCTAATACTCCTGTAAATCTTTGCAACTAGGTCTCCTCCTTTGGCGCTTCAAAGCAGTTGCGACAACGAGCTTCGTAACTGTCAGTCTCTCCAATCAGCACACGATCCTGTGAGGCAACCAGACGCTGGGTAAATCCGGCCGGGTTACCGCAAATCACGCATATTGCTACGGTCTTGGTGACAAACTCTGCCTCAGCCATCAGGCGCGGCATCGGACCGAAGGGCTGACCGCGAAAATCTTTATCCAAACCAGCAACAACAACCCGTTTTCGTTGCCGGGCAAGCATTTGACAGACGGTCACGATTCCATCGTCGAAAAATTGTGCCTCGTCAATTCCCACCACCTGGGCCTGTTTGGCGAGGTTCAGAATATCGCTGGAATGTGCAACCGTCAGCGATTCCACCCGAAGTTGGCTGTGGGAGACGATATGATTTTCGCTGTATCGCGTGTCGATGGTTGGTTTCACGATGACCAGATTTTGACGGGCGATCTGGACCCGCCGCATTCGGCGAATCAATTCTTCTGTTTTTCCGCTGAACATTGGCCCTGAAATAACCTCGATCCATCCGGTGTGTGTATGCGGTATTAAAATTGGAATGCTCCCGTTCTAAGGTCTTTCCGCGCCAAATTGTGCCGCGAGATGTGTTTTAAGTTGATTCGTGATCACTTGAATATCGCCGTTTCCATCAACGCGAATATCAGCGAAATCGTTGGCCGGCAGGATATGAGTCTCATCCGCCGGAATCACACTTCCCAAAAGTCTTTTTTTGATGATCTCCAGTTTGAGGCGGCGTTCACTGAGGTCGGTTTCCATGCGGCGAATCATGCGAATCCGGGCATCGGTTTCGACTGCAATTTTCAGATTGAAGCGGGTCCGTAATTTTTCAGAGACCAGTGCGATGATGCCTTCCACAATTAATACCTGTGGTGGCTGAACCCCTTCTGAAATGGGGCTGCGTTGGTGAGCCTGGCGATCATAAATTGGTAGATAGGTTGGTTCGCCAGCGCTCAGTGCATCTATATGCTCCATCAGTTCGTCCAGGTGATAAGCTGCCGGTGTGTCCATCTCGGCCAGTCCATTAGCATTTTGGGGCAATTCCGCCAAATCCCGCAGATAGCGATCTGTACACAAATGGTAAACTGACAGGCTGAGCTCTTTTTGAAGTTGATCGGCTAAAAATGATTTTCCTGCACCGGTGCCGCCGCCAATTCCGATAATAAACAGCGGTGGCATCATTTCGTGAGCATCGTTTTGTCAAAGGCACCCGGTAAAAGGTCCCGACTGGTGGTTTGTGACTCATTTCCCGATTCGTCCAGCAGCCTAACCGGAATGTTACCACACAGCTCCCAAATGACTTGCCTGCACGCACCGCAGGGGGGCACGCCGGAATTGGATGCGACCATCAATTCAATAAATTTATTTTCGCCAGCGGCAATAGCGCTTGCCAATGCGTTCCGTTCGGCGCACACTGTCAGACCGAAACTGGCATTTTCGACATTACAACCGGTATAGATATGACCGTTTTCAGTGCGAATAGCTGCCCCGACCTGGAAATTAGAATAGGGAGCATAGGCACGTTTCCGCACGTTGAGTGCACTTTTTTTCAGATCATCGTCATTAGTCATTTTACAACCACCCACGCATTTTTAATTGCCGATAAATCGTATACAGGAGCATCCCGGTCAAAAACCCCCCGATGTGTGCCATATAAGCAACGCTTTCTCCCTCTGCTGCCCGAGCCTGCGAGAGGAGTTGGAGAGCGATCCAGATGCCGATATAGTACATGGCATGGATCTCTTTAAAAAAAACAAAAAATATCCAGGTCAACACCTTGGCTCTGGGGAATCGCAAGATATATGCGCCCATAATCCCGCTCACGCTGCCTGAAGCACCAATGAGAACCCCCGGGTTGGTTGCGCCAAATGCAGGGTCAAGATAGATTTCTGCCAACGCCGCGCCAATTCCACATAGTAGATAAAAAACGATAAAAACACCGTGCCCCATGGCTCCTTCAATATTGTCGCCAAAGATATACAAAAAAAACATGTTGAACAGTAGATGTGCCCAGCCACCATGCACGAACTGGTAGGTAAACAGCTCGATAAATCCCAAATGCGAACCGGAAAGAAATCGATCCTCCCAGAGTGCGAGATTGTCCAGTGGAATAGTCCATCCCAGAACAAAAAAAATGATATTTGCAGCCATTAATGTGAAAACGACGCTTGGATTCAACAGTCGAGGATTGTTATCGCCAAGTGGAATGAACATTAACGCACCTTGAATTGAAACCGGTTATCAGAGCGATTTCCCCCCTGGTCCGCCAACGTGACAATCAAGGTGTAATCGCCCGCCGGTGTATCCGGTAAGATCCAGTATGATAACTCTTGTCGCATCGGGTTGTAGTCCGGATAGATTCTTGATTCGTTGAGTGTAGCACTTTGGATGCGAACCGCAATGGCGCGTTCCTGCAAATTATCCTGCACACTGAAAAGCAATTTATCGCCGGGTTTAAAAGTCGTTTTCGATAAAATGGGTACGAGTTTTGGGGGGATATTGTCGGAAAGTAAGAGATAGTCCCCGCTGCCCTTAACCGGACCAGAGAGCCAGGTGCCGACGGCAGTGCTTTTTAGAAATTCTACCTGTCGCCCTTTACGTTTGTAAAGTTGCCACTCACTCGATTTCCCCGTCCCAACATGAAATTTGAACTTACCTGATACGGGTGCACTCCCCTCTGGTTGCTGGATTCGGAAGCCTGGCCAAAGCTGATTTTCAAATTTATGTGCCAGGGTATCGACCTGAAAATAGGCTGCCGTCGTTGAGGAATCGGTGTGCAACTGAACTTCGAGCGCGCCATCCAGGAGCGTTAGATTCACGGAATCGTTTCTTCCCAACCATTGCCATTGCTGAAAGCGGTATGATGCATTTGATGCTGGATTGATGGCTAACTGAAAACGGTCAAAGGTCAATTTTTGCGCTACCGTAACCGGATGCGATTCGGCCAATTTATCCGATAAAATTTCAAGAACTAATTCAAGTGAATCACGCCGCCCTATCAAGCGGATTGTGTTGGGAAAAACGAATGCTTTCGAGGTTCGCAACTGCAGAATTTCCCCGTAACCGGTTGGGACCCAGGCATATTCCAGAGCGGGTTTTTCCTGATTTCTGGGTTGTACCAAATGGAATATTTCGGTTTTGTGCTCATTATCAACTATTTCTCCAAGAACACCAGATTCAACACCCCCGGGGAAATTGAATTCCCAGGTTGTGCTATTGGATGCGTAGAGGGTGGTGTGTGCAAGAATTTCGAGTTTGGGTAACTGGAAAAAATGAGGTTCAAAAGCGTAGTCGTTGGATCCAAACCGTGTAAAACTGTAGACACTGTCGAAAGTGGTGGTTGACACCCAGTGACGCGTAGATGGCAGTTGAGAAATCAAGATTCCGGAAATGGTTGTCTGGTTTTGATGAAAATCTTCCAGGGTCAGGCGCCAGATGTGTATCCCGGGTGAAAGCTGAATTCGACCGTCAAGACCCGGTGCGAAAAAACGCAATTTTTCCAACGCCTTATTCCGGTAAAGCCTGGTGAAGCGCCAGTCCGGATAATCCCGGTAGAGCGGGCGTAATTGCCCCACCAAATTCGTTGTTTCAAATGGTGCGGCATTGTAGGTCATTTGGAATGCCAGTGAGTCATCCAGCCATAAATCAGTTTTGTAAATCGAATATTTGTTCTGAGTCCCGTTTGCAACATCAAATCCGCTGATCTCGAGACCAAAAGTTCCCGAAACATAAATAGGGGTTGGTAAGGATTGCGCTCGATGGGTCGCGACTGGCAGATCAAAAAAATAGGGCAGGTAGCTATTATTCACTGTGCTGAAGGGTGTTAAGGGTACGACAGCAAGATGTTTCATTCGCGGTGCCATGGTGTCCAGCAGGTCGTTATAAAACGCCAAAGGATTCACCGGTACATTTGTTGGGTCACGAATTTCAAAATGCAGGTGTGGGAATTGTGTACCTGAAACACCGGTATACGCAATCAGGTTACCCTGCTCTACCCTGAATTCATTCGGTTTGAAGTGTACATCAACAGCGTAGCGTTTTGACGCAACCTGTGCCTGGCGAATTTTTTTTTCGAGATAAGGTGCAAAATAATCGAGGTGAGCATAAACGATTCGATTACCGTCATCAAGCATTAGAAAAATAACTTTGCCATACCCGCGGTAGCCGGCGGTTATTTTTTCGATATACCCATCGGCAATCGCGACACAGGGCACATCCATTTCGCCCCAGGTTTTGACATCTATCCCGGAATGGAAATGCCCTTCACGGTATTCACAAAAAGTAGCCGATAGGAATGGGGTGGCTTTTATCGGCCAGATATAGTCACTTGCGGAAGCGGTGACGACTATAAATAGGATTGGTATAATGTGTCTAAACATGGCTGGAAAATTACGCGATCAGCTTACAAAAGCCACCTGAAAGAAAAATGATCAATGCTTGGCAGAAACCTATCCTGCATGTATTTTCGCCCCTGATGTTAAACCTGTTCAAAAGCCACAAAACTTCCCATAAAACGATGCCGGTGAGCATCAAACAGCGCCTGGCTGATGTCCATAAAATTCTTTTCATCTATCCTACGGGAATTCCCCATGCTCGGGTGGCGAGATACACATTGGCGCATTTGGCTGCCGTGCCGCACCCGTTTGGAATATTTTTCGCCGCGACGACCCACATTTTGGAACAGGTCAAGCTCCCGGTCGAACAATTTTTCCCCATTGAGCTTACCCGACCTTCAGGAGAGGTGAATCCGAATAGTCATCGTAACTGGGCAGTGCAGGAGTTTGATGCGCTGATTTGCCTTGAACCGAAACCCAAGCCTGATTTGATGGATTTTATCTGGCAGATTCCGGCTCCCATGTCCATCGGTTTTTCTGATGGAAAAGGTGAACATCTATTTACCGTAGAATTGGTAAAAAGACCGACTGAATTCCTGGAAAATTCTTACGGAAGCGTATTGGGGTTGTTTGGTCTGAATTCTGGGATTAAGTAATCAAGTCTTGACTAATCTAATCAAATCTGATCTAACCTGAGTTGAACCGAACCGTTGGTTTACTGGTTGTTGTTGCGCTGGTTTGCTAATTCTTTGCAATGGACATGGTATTTTGCGATGGGAACTGCCAGCAGCCTTTGTTCTTCGATTAATTCACCACAAATCGTACACGCGCCATAAGTTTTGGCTTCAACCCGATCCAGGGCTGACTCAATTTCCAATAAGTATTTTGCCTGGCGATGGGCAAACATGCTGGTTTTTTCACGCTCCTGCATATCCGTTCCAACATCCGCCATATGGTAGGTCATCGATGAAAGTTCACCGGATCCATCCGTGATTGTTTGGTGGAGTTCAGCTTTTTGATAATCAAAATCTTCGATAATTTTATTCCGTTCATCAACTAACAGCTCTCGAAATTTTTCCAGCGTATTATCGTCAAATTGATTTGCCATCATCGCTTCCTCACGGTTAAAGATGGGGGAATATAGAACGCAAACTATCGGAGACAAGAAATTTCGATATCTCGTATTTGGTGCGAAAACAGGAATATCCGGGTAGTGATAATTTGTTTGTTGACGCCTGGGGTGCCGTCTATATTTGCGCCGATTTGGCCCTGCTAATTAACATATTATGGGATTGTTTTTATGGAAAGTATCATCTGTCCGGAATGTGGTGAACCGTTAAGCGAAGAGGGACTTGCGAAGTCACTAATTTGCTCTCACTGTAACACCAATTTGAAAGATAAAAAGTACATGGATTTCCTTGAGTTCCTCATGGTGTCAGAAATTGTAGATGACATCGATTTCTTCGACGAGAGCGTGTATGGGGAGGAATATATCAAGTACGAAACAACTGATTTTGATGACACCGAAGAGTCCTCCTTCCAGCCTAACCCGCCGGAATGGGACAACGAGAGCGAAGAACACGAAGAAGAATGGGGCGAAGATAGCGGCAACAAGTGGGAAGATTAATACCCATTTGGCGTGGTATGGAGAATTACGATGGATGAATCAAAAAAGCAGAAACCGCAACAGCTTCAAATTCAGGTCAATGAAAAGGTCGCGGATGGTGAATATGCAAATCTGGCTGTGATCACCCATTCCAACGCGGAATTTGTTTTCGACTTTATCCGGGTTATGCCGGGATCACCGAAAGCCAATGTACAATCGCGTGTCATCATGACACCGAGTCATGCCAAAGCGCTCATGCTGGCACTAAAGGCTAACATTGAGAAGTACGAAGCTCAATATGGTGAAATTCGAATGCTGGACCAGCAGATGCCGGGCTATCCTGGAAGTGTTGACCCCCGGATGCAGAATTAGATCATTAACGATTGCCAGGTGAAAATTTTTAGCCACCATAAAAATAATGTTGACAGCGAGATGTTATTGAGACTAAATTAGTCACAGATAATCTGCAGGGGCATGTATCTGGTTGTCTCCCCCGCTTCCAGGTAATTATTGTCCCTGTTTTATTGAAAA
>Ga0210009_1002943_pt1 | contig 11579 bp, 10 predicted proteins | sample CryGeyCG2114_065_FD_185457 | JGI IMG/M metagenome (GOLD analysis project Ga0210009, IMG submission 185457) | Groundwater microbial communities from aquifer - Crystal Geyser CG12_big_fil_rev_8/21/14_0.65 (SPAdes) (version 2) | ecosystem: Environmental > Aquatic > Deep subsurface > Groundwater ... | reverse complement strand
GTTTTATTATTCCACCCCGAAAATAATTTGAAGATTTTATGACGGGCAATTAAAGAATAAAGCATATTATCAATGCATTGCACGATCACACCGAATCTACATTACCCACACATTTTACTGACGAACCGTTTTTTTAGATCGGTACGGCTGGGCACTTGTGCGGTATGGTAATCGCGCAACAGCCGCCCCTGACTCAGCACACCCACTGCCAGGCGATAACTGGTGCGTAACTCCGTTTGCGCCGCATCATTGTCACGATCAATGCCCAGCGCAGCACCTAGCAAGCCATGTATTGCGGACTGGCTGGGATATTCTGCGCTGGGGCGATATTCGCCCACTGCCACTTCGCCCCATGAGGACAAGGGCGCTTGCAGTTGAAAGATCAAAGTTTCCATGGCGATTATTCCGCTATGAATTTGACTATAGCACTCAGGCTGCCCTCACCCGTTTCCACATTAAATTGCGCGCTGGTATCGGCGCAATCGCCATACACCGTGTTGAAGTTGTCGCGACGTTTGGTTAATTCTTTGATGGCACGGGTCAAGGTATCTTCGCCATTTTCTTGATTGGGCTTCACTGGCTTGAGAAAAGCTTGCGCCAAACTGCGCGGCTGTTGATCGCCTTTTTCTGCTAGCACAAAACCCGCATATGCACGCGAAGCAAAACTGTTTTGTTTGCCAGTGGGTGACACCTTGGTAACCGCCTGTACGAAAGCATTCAAGGCTTTTTGTGTCAACTCGGTATCACCACCTAAATTCTTCTGCAACAGTTCACGGTCAATGCAGATATACAAATAAAACACCCCCGCACCAAAACCCAGTTCGCCGATATGCGCTGCGCCTTTGTCTTCCTCGCCGGTATTGAGATCATCAACGGCAATAAAATAATCATCTTCGACGGCAGCCTTATGTACGGTAATGGCGTGCGCTACTTGTATGGCGGCTTCGGTATTAAAGGCCGGTGATGAAGCCAGCATCCGGCCAAACATCGCAATATCTACAGCGGTGTGCTGCTTGCGCAGCAGCTTTAAATCTTCCTCTGTGGGCGCAGTCGCAGTCGCCGCCAATCGGTTCACCAAATCGGCAATCGCTTTTTCTTCTTCAGGATTGAAATGCACCAATTGCTCAACGTGCAGGTCTTCGTTGTTTTCGGTCTTCTTGTCGGACTTCAATTTGCCAAATTGGCTGGCAATCGTTTTGGCCCATTCTCGCGCATTTTTCTCGCTGACACCTTGCTTGGTCAGCGATTGATAAACGCTGATGCCCATTTCTTTGGTGCGAGTGCCAATGTGCCCTTTCAGCGCGGACTCAAAAATATCGGAAGTGCGCCAAGCACGTTTCAGGCTTTGCGATGAAATGCGCAAGCGGGTGCAATCGCCAATCACGGCAGTTTTTGGGCGACCGGTATCATCGCGGTTCAGGTTTGAGGGTGGATAGCTGGTCAGGATGTGCAATTGAATAAAGCGGGACATGGTTTTCTCCTTGAGTGTTTTTCGTAAAGGGTTTGTTTGGAAATTTAAGCTGAAGGTTTAGCAGGCCAACGATAGCTGTAAGCCCATTTTTTTTTGGTATCGTCATTCCACCAATAGACATCGTGTGCCAGTTGCTCAATGCTGGCTTGATACCCCATCAAAGGTAAGGTACGACGTAAGCTGATAAATAAATCATCGGTGGTTTCAACTTTGAGCAAGTCACGAAAACGCAGTTCTGACACCAACGGTCTGTCACCTGCTAATTCGGACATTTTTATGGGCAAGCGTTGCATGTCATCGGTTTTGACGTGCGCCAACAATCCGGCAATCGCGGCCAGCTTGTCTCTCTGCCATTCGCTGGCATTCTCTGACCAGCCGCAAGCCAGCATATAGCGATAAAAACGCTGGTAAGCATCGCTTAACGTCACCGCATCCAGCGTTGTGCATCGTCGCAACACTGCGCGGCTGGCGCGGTCTTCCTCCAACCCTTGCCACCAATGAAATAACGGTTTTGCAAAAAGGACATCGACGGGCGTTGATTTTTTCTCTTCCATTATTATTCTTCCTTCTACAGTAACGATTGAGCTTGTGGCTCGGCGGATGGCTTGGCTTTCTTGCCTTCTTTACCAGGCTTGTTTTTCTTCTCGGTCACCGGCAAATGCAAGATTGTTTTGATCGCATCGCCCTTCAAGTTTCTTTGCAGGCCGTTATAGGCTTCGGCAATACGACGCGGGTCTTGTTGGCCGATAGCGCCTGTGCCAACAATATCCACATCAAACAGCTTGGTCGCGCATTGAATCAAAACTTTGTGCCACGCTTCGCCCAGGGCGATGATGAAGTTGGCATCATCCATATCAATGCCTGTCTCGGTGCGCGCCTGATTCATCAAGTAATTTAGTTGCCGATAAAAACCGGCTTCAGTGCTGTCCCAAAACGCTTTATCAACGAAACTTAAATCGCCGCGCAAATCACTCTCGCCAAACCATGCCTGCTTGACGGCTTGGCGCAAATAAAAGACGGCTTGCTCTGCGGCCTCGATTCGGTTGGCGATCAGATTTTGAATCTTTGTTTGGGTGGCGCGCGCAGCTTCAGCCAAGCCGTACAAAGGGAAAGTTGTTTCGTACCAGCAACGGGGTTTCATCTTGTCCATGTCATAGCCAAACACCCATAATCTGACCTGACCTGACTTCTGAAACTTAGCTCGCTCTTCAAAGAAGTAATCGACGATCCCTGCGGCTTGAACCGTTTTTTTTCCTTGCTTAATCCCGAATACCCACGCCAGCCAGTTTTTATAACTGAAGCTGCCCTGTTGAGGATGCGTGGGTAACCAGCCATCTTTGGTCTCGTAGTAGGGTGAAAACGGGTGCCGCCACGGGCCCTTATAATTTAAGCCATGCGGCTTGGAGATATAACGATGCAGCAGTTGTGTCGAATCGCGCTTGCAGACATCGCACTGCCCGGTTTTCACATCTGCAAAGTCAACGCGAATACGACGCGGCATAGCCCAAAATACATGATGCGGATGCACTTGCTTCGGCTGTGTCTCGCCACCTAGAGGCTGAATCTTGCTGATCTCGGCGAGCCACGGGAAGGTAAAGTGCTTTGCCGTTTTCGTGGGATCTCCACATCTTCGCAGAAAGTCTGGTTTCGGTTCTACATTGAGCCACAAGTCTTGCCACAAACTGCGTGATGGCGTAGCAACCAGCAGCGTAGTCAATGGGCCGCCGCCGCGCAAACTGGTGCGAATCCCCGCACCTCCTGCGGGCGCATTTGTTTGCAAGGTGAATAAAGCCGTAGCCATACAATGTGGACACATTGCCTTGATGGTGCCGCGCTTGACGAAATGATCGGTGTTTTTATCAATCGTCGAACCACCCGCAGCATCAATCAATAGGGCATCAATCGTGTATTCCGCGCCTTCTGCTAGGGTTAAGCTGAAATCCTGCATAAACCGCGCGCCATCGCCGTCCAGCACGAAGGCTTCCTTTGCTGGTGCAAACCATTTTTGCAGGACTTCGGCAGACGGTGGCGTATCCAGCAAGTCTTCCCAGTCGCCTTCGTCATCCACTGGCGTAGTCGTTTGCAACAAGCCAATCATCATTTGCGCCAACGCACCGTTGAAATCGGCGCGGTTGGCCGCAAACGCCACAATATCCGGCTCGGTAATCTGCTGCGGTGCGATCCAGTCCACTTGCCCGGTGCTGCGGCGAACGGGTAGCCATTTCTCTTCCAATAAATTCATTCTGTCGCCACTCCCTCTTGAGAATCTGCCATCCGTAAACCAAAATCCGCATCGTAAAGCCAAGTCATAAGTTCTGGCTGTTTCCCTGATTTCTCATTACCGGCAGTCCACGCCTGTCCTTCCCACATTCCATCCGCACGCTGCGTCAATGGCAGCAACACGCACCATTTACCTTGGCTGGGCAGTGTCTGCTGCAAATGAACATAAGCCTTTTTCTGCATCGCATCAGAGGGGGCATCTACCCTTGCCAGCAAACGTGCTGCCACTTTTACCATGCTGTATGTCCACACACCCTCCGCCCAGCGCTGCAAATATCCATCAACCCACTTCGCCAGCATGACTTCCATCGTTTCTTCGCCCAAGCGGGAGGGTGTTTTAGATTCACCCCACCAGTCGCTGATCTCGCCGCGTTTGTAACCGCCGTCGATTTTCAGCGTGTTTAGCTGCGCTAAACTTGCTTCGGACATCTCTTGTCCTTCTGCTTTCAAGGCGTTTTTAGAAAGAGATTCCGGGAGTATTTCTGTTTCCGAAAAGACCGCTTCAATCATGCTTCTGGCATCGGCTGGCATGGTGAAGCAGCCATTTTGCAAGACCTTCGCCGTTAGCCACAGTTGCCCGTGATGACCATAGACATATTGGGCTTTCTTGAATACAGCGCTGTACCAGTCTGCCTTGGGCTGTTCTGTCCACGCGGGAGCATATACCCATAGGCAGGGCGCTGATCGCTCATCTTTGGCATCAGTTGCAACTAACCGGTTGCCTTGAGCATCGCGCACATGACGCTGCAAACGCCCTGCCCGTTGCAAGACGCGGTCTATCGGCGCGAGGTCGGTTATCAGCACATCGAAATCCACATCCAATGATTGCTCGGCGACTTGCGTGGCTATCATCAAGCGACCATGCCGATCTTGCTGGTTGCTGTTTTCGCCAAACGAGTCCAATACCTGCGCTTCTTTTTTCAGCCTGTCTTGCAGGGCAAAGCGGGCGTGAAATAGCGTTATGTTTTCGGCGGGAATAGATTTGGATAGGCGCTCGTAAGCGTCCATCGCATCGGCAACGGTATTGCGTATCCATCCCACACATTGGCCTTGTTGCAACGCGGCAATAATGTGCGCATAAACCTTTTCATCATCGGCTTCGTAATGTACTTGCACCGTGCGGGAGACGCTGGATCGTGAGGCCAGCGCTACTTCCAACAAGACCGGTTGACCATCATGCCAGCGCGTTGCCAGCGGGTAAGCCTCCGAGCGCAATTCGGGCGCGGTAGCCTGATGGCGACCTTTCGCATAGGCGTTGAGCAAGGCTTGTTTCATGCAACTAGGCAATGTGGCCGATAGCAAAATTACCGGGCCGCCAGTGCGCGCATGGAACTCCAGCAGCACCTCCAGTACGCCTTGCATATAGGCATCACAAGCATGCACCTCATCCACAATCAGCACCTTGTTGAACAAACCCAATAAGCGTAGCGATTGGTGTTTGCTGTGCAAAACAGCTAACAGAGCCTGGTCTATCGTTCCAATTCCGGCGGGGGCCAATAAGGCACGTTTGCTATGGTCAGCCAGCCATGCACTGCAACGCGCCGAAGCGGTTTCATCCAGTTGCGCACCATCCTGTTCGGGTGTGCCGATAGGTAAAATCGAAGCGGCAAACTCTTCCACCAGTTTTTTATGGCCGTGTGCCAGCACTAAATTGGTATTGCCTGCGAAGAGCTTTTGATAAACCTCCGCCACGCGCTTGTACATGGCATTGGCTGTCGCCATAGTCGGCAAGCCAATAAAGAAACCTTCCGCCAAGCCTTGCTCCATCAAACGGTACGCCAACATCATCGCGGCTTCGGTTTTTCCTGCTCCTGTCACATCCTCCAGCAAATAGATTTGCGGTGCTTGCGGAATGTCCACTGACACTGCCCATTGCTGCAATGGTGATGCCTCTTGAATTTTTTGAAATAAATCTTTGAGAGAACGCCCTTTTTCAATGGCGGATGGTGAAACTCCCGAATGGGCTAATGCTACAGTTGCCTGAGCTTGCGCATATCCCCAGTATTTTTCCAAATCCATTGAATGGTTTTTATAGGGGAAAAATTGAGTATTCGAGCCGAGCCAGTCGGCCAGTACCGTTACTCCCGCAAACCACCACGACAGCATTTCGCTAAGATGCTGAAAATCTTTCACGTCCATATTCGTAGGAATGCGCTTAGCTTCGTCAGTGAGCAACAACTCGGCCATTACTTTCACAAAGTCGATAGCAGTTTGTTTGTCTTCTTCGGAGAAAAAACTATCTACGCTGCCATTTGGTTTTGGTGGCATACCATGATGACCTGTTACCGCCCTCATCCAGCAGGTAAAACTATCCTGTGTTCTCTTCGTGTTACTAATGCCTATTTCCGACAATATCTCACTACAAATACCTTCGTACCCACCACCCCACAACCAAAATCCTAGCGAATCATGACGCTCGCTGTATATTTTAGTCAGGTTCGGTTCTCGTTTTTGCAACTCTAAAATCAAATCAGGCCGCTGTGATTGAAACGCTTCGCTAAACTTGCCGAGGTCATGCAACGCCAACAAAAAAGCCGACCATGACAAAAATTCCTGTTTAGAACAGTTCAGCAACCCACAACAGGATTTAAGCAAAGAAGACTGTTTAAGATAAGCCACACCCACCGCCGTCACATCCAGACAGTGATAGGCGAGCGGATGCCACTTTTGTTCGAGCGGGTAGGCTGGGTCGGCTTTGCCCCAGTAGTTGAAAATCGTATCCACTCGTTGCTCTGGCATGTTGGTGTTTTTGGTTCTTGGTTTTTTTGATTGCCGGGAAGTGTATATCCATGGGTGGCTCAAAACCTGAGCCTGTCAACAATCTATTCCATTTTTTGCTGGATTCCCGCCTGCGCGGGAATGACGGTGCTATGTGTTTACGCCAACCCCAGCTTCTCCCGCAGGTCGGCGAGGATGTCGGGCGGGATGGGCTGAGCATCGTTCATGCCTCTGCGTTCAAACTCCATGAGCAGCGCTTCGACCATCTCTTTTCCATCTTGGGTCTTGACTGCTTGCAGCGGGGTTTTGTTTTTTAGGATTGGAAGTTTTTGGTTAGGCCAGTCACGGTAGTACTGGCGCATATATTCGGCTATTTGTTCATGGACTTCGGGCCGGCTATTTAACTCATCATGCTCTTTTTGACGTTGTTTTGCCTGTGCCGAACCTTCTTCTTTTTTTAACTGGGCGAGCTTGGCTTGCGGTGATTCGATTACGGTGGTTTTGTAGCGAGCCTTGCCGGGGAGTAATTTTTCCATGAGTGACTTGAATTGTTGCGCGCGATTTTCGGAATTGACTTCGGCGGTGAGGGTTGCGCCCTCGATGCGAAGATGGCCGAGGATGGTGTTGTTCCAGTTCTTGTGCTTCTTGTTGCCGGGCTTCTCCCAGGCGAATTCGATTTTGCGCAGTTCGCCCGCCGGGTCGAATTCCGCACCGGTGAGAATGCTTTCAGCGTCTTCTGTCAGGTTGAGTTGGCGGAGGGCCTCGATCGCTTCGTGCGGTGAACAGGCAAGATCGTAGATCAGTTTGTTAAACACCAATGATTCGCCGTCGGTGTTTTGCAGTTGTGGCATGGCCGGATTGAGCAGCCGGTAAGTGATGTCATGGTAGATGCCCAGCATTTCGTAAATGTATTCTTTGAGCAGTTCCGGTGTGAGCGGCAGTTTGCGGCGATTGATCTTCTTGCGCAGGTCGAGAATGGCGCTTTTCTCTGTGGGTGGAAACATCACAGGCGCGCAGGCTTCCAGCATTGTCACCTGATCTATACGTGCCAATTTGGCAAACATGATGTCGCCAACCTGTGTTTGTTGCGAACCGGAATGTTCGGTTACATCCGTTTCCTCTCCGGTGAAAATATCGCGCAAGGTAAAGCCTGTTCCGGGGCGCACCGAAAGCACGTCATAAAAGCTGAATGGTGCTGCGCAGCATTGCTCCATGTAGCGCACGCGCAGCGGATCGAGTTGCCTGCCTTTCTTGTCCAGATACGCCCGCGCCAAGGTGCGCCCGTCCAGCGCTTCACGTTTCACTGAAGTTTCGAGCGGGGCGGGCACCCAGTCGTAAAAGAACCAGGGCATGAATATCGGCATGTGCGGCGTGTCGGGGGCGAATGGCTCGTCGTCAAAAGGCATGAATTCATCCCATGCTTCCTGTACAGCCCCCGGCCCGAAATGGGAGGCGGAGAAATTGAGCAGTTGCGCGGGTGAGCCTTCAATCGCGCGGCGTATCCTGCGCCAGAGAAAATCATCTTCGGGCTGTACCTGTTCTGTTTTCAAACAGCATTGCTTGTATTTTTTCCCGCTGCCACAGGAGCAGGGATCGTTGCGGCCTGGTTTCATGTCAAATAATCCATTTGCCCGTCATTCCCGCGCAGGCGGGAATCCAGATGATTAAAGAATCTCCCGCAAAGCGGGACAACATCGCGTTTGTCCGCTTCGCGGGATATTTGTCCTTGCTGGATTCCCGCCTGCGCGGGAATGACGCAGTTTGGTGCTAATGGACTATTTGAGCTCATGTTTTCATCTTTCGTGTTGTGTATTTTACTGTGGCCTGGCGTAAGCATTCCGCCACATCGCGCCGCAATTCTTCCGGCTCGATAACTTCCGCTTCCGCGCCATGTTTGAGAATGTCCATTATCAACTCGCGTGAATCGGAATAGGGGATGCGCAGTTCATAGCTGCCATCTCCACGCATGAGGCTCTGCTGCTGCGGATGCCAGTGTTCATCCGCCACCCAGCGCGCCCGTTCCGGGGTGAAGCGCAGCACGGCGGTGTGTTTGGGTTTGCCCGCGAAGATGCCGTAGCTGGAGGCGAAGTGCGCGTCCAGTTCTTTTTCAACAATGTCTTTGGCGCGCTTGTCCAGCATACGGGCCTCGCGCAGGCGGTCCACGGCGAAGCTGCGCAGCGCGTTGCGCGTATGGCACCAGGCATCCAAGTACCAGTTGTCGCGGTAATGGATGAGGCGCTGCGGCGAGATTTCGCGCCGGGTTTCTTCGTTGTTGCTGCGATCGTGGTAGTGGATGGCGAGGCGTTGTCTTTGTAGTAGCGCACCAGCTACGGTCTGGAAGTATGTGCTTTGGGTGTCGCGTCCGGCCATGCGCAGGATACGCACGCGCTTGGCGATTTCGCTCCCGTCCAACTGTGCTGAAGTAAGGAGCTTTTCGATGCGCGTTTTTAACGGCTTGAGGTGGTTATCCAACAGACCAGGTTGCGCTTGTTCGAGCAGTTGCTGGATGGTGAGCAAGGCGTATAGCTCGGCGGCGTTGAACCAGATACCGGGCAACTCGAAAGTTTGGCCATCCTGTGTGTCGTAGTAGTAGCCGTTGCGTTCGCGGTCGTATTCAAGCGGTGCATTGAAATAGAGCCGCATCTCTTGAATGATGCGGTTGACCGTGGCGCGTGAACATTCGAGCTTTTCCTGCAATATCCGATGCGCTACCGGCAAGTGATGCGCTGCAATGATCTGGTGCAGTTTGTAGATGCGTTGCAGGCGATCCATGGTTTTTGTAGTGCCTACAGCAGCACCAGATTATCCCGATGGATCAGTTCCGGTTCGTCGATATAGCCGAGGATGGCTTCGATCTCGCTGCTGGGTTTTCTGGCGATGAGGCGTGCTTCGTCGGCGCTGTAGTTGACCAGGCCGCGCGCGATGTCGTTGCCGTCGCCGTCGAGGAGGGCGACCACTGCGCCGCGCTGAAAATTGCCGCCGACGCCGGTAACGCCGATGGGCAGCAGGCTTTTTCCTTCCTTGCGCAGGGCGCGCACAGCGCCGTCGTCGAGGGTGATCTTGCCGCTGACTTGCAGGTGGTCGGCCAGCCATTGCTTGCGCGCGTCCAGCGCGAGGGCGGGGGCGAGCAGCAGGGTGCCGATAGATTCGCCTTGCAACAGGCGCGGCAACACGTCTTTTTCATGGCCGGAGGCGATGACGGTGTGCGCGCCGCTGCGCGCTGCGCGTTTGGCGGCGAGCACTTTGGTGATCATGCCGCCGCGCCCGATGTGGCTGCCGACACCGCCCGCCATTGTTTCGAGTTTGGCGTTGCCCGCTTGTGCTGCACCGATGAGGGTGGCGCTGGCATCCTTGCGCGGGTCGGCGGTGAAGAGGCCGACCTGGTCGGTAAGGATGATCAGCACATCGGCTTCGATCAGGTTGGTGACGAGTGCACCCAGGGTGTCGTTGTCGCCGAATTTGATTTCGTCGGTAACGACGGTGTCATTTTCGTTGATGATCGGAATGACGCCGAGCTTGAGCAGGGTGCGTAAAGTGGAACGCGCATTCAGATAACGTTCGCGGTCGGCGAGGTCGGCGTGGGTGAGCAACACTTGTGCGGCGAGCAGGCGGTGCTGGTGGAACGCGCTTTCGTAGGCCTGCACCAAGCCCATCTGCCCGACGGCCGCCGCCGCCTGCAATTCATGCACGGCATCGGGACGCTGTTTCCAGCCCAGACGCTGCATGCCTTCGGCGATGGCGCCGGAGGAGACGAGCACCACTTCGCAACCGCGCGCGCGCAGGGTGGCGATCTGCTGCGCCCAGTTGGCGATGGCCTGAATGTCCAAGCCGGCGCTACTGTTGGTAACGAGGCTGCTGCCGACTTTGACGACGATGCGTTTGGCTTGAGTTAAAACGGTTTTCATAGCGATGGGTCGTAAATATCGATTCCGGTTTCCTGCGCGCTGTCGGTGACGGCTTTCTGTTCTTGGGCGGCGGCCTGGTCGAGATGTTCCATGATGGCGTAAGTCAATTCCTTGCAACCCTCGCCGTTGATGGCGGAGATGGCAAACCAGCGCGTGTCCTCACCAAAGGCTTTGAGGAAGGCGGCGACCTTTTCCTCACGGTCTTGCAACAGGTCGAGTTTGTTCAACACCAGCCAGCGCGGTTTGTTGTACAGCGCCTCGTCGTATTTCTTCAGTTCGTTGATGAGGGCGTGTGCTTCATGCACCGGATCGACGCCCTCGTACAGCGGTGCGAGATCGACCAGATGCAGGAGCAAACGGGTGCGTGCCAGATGGCGCAGGAACTGGTGCCCCAGCCCCGCACCTTCCGCCGCACCTTCGATCAGGCCGGGAATGTCGGCGATGACGAAGCTCTTCTGGTCGGAGACGCGCACCACACCCAGATTCGGGTGCAGGGTGGTGAACGGATAATCGGCGACCTTCGGTTTTGCGGCGGATACGGAACGGATGAAGGTGGACTTGCCCGCGTTGGGCATGCCGAGCAGGCCGACATCGGCCAGCACTTTCAATTCCAGTTGCAGTTCGCGCCGCTCGCCTTCTTCGCCGGGTGTGCACTGGCGCGGGGTGCGGTTGGTGCTGGACTTGAAATGCAGGTTGCCGAGGCCGCCCTTGCCTCCCCGCGCGAGCAGGATTCTTTCGCCGTCGCGCGCGAGATCGGCGATCACTTCGCCGCTGTTGAGATCGGTGATGACGGTGCCGACCGGCATGTGCAGGATGATGTCGTCCGCGCCTTTGCCGTAGCAGTCTGCCCCGCGCCCGGACTCGCCGTTTTTGGCGCGGTGCATGCGCGCATAGCGGTAGTCCACCAGGGTGTTGATGTTGCGGTCGGCCACGGCATAGACGCTGCCGCCGTGACCGCCATCACCGCCGTCCGGCCCGCCCTTTTCGATGTATTTCTCATGCCGAAAACTGGCTGCACCGTTGCCGCCGTTGCCGGCGATGACTTCAATTTTTGATTCGTCGATAAATTTCATACGCCTTCAATCCCGTTCGTCCTGAGTAGCTCGTGAGAGCCTGTGAAAAATTCTACTGCGCGTGCCGGATCGAGCCTTGGGCGGTGCTCGAAATCCTCATGTATATCAGATACATTCCGGTTTCTGCGCTCC
>Ga0210009_1002942_pt1 | contig 11584 bp, 13 predicted proteins | sample CryGeyCG2114_065_FD_185457 | JGI IMG/M metagenome (GOLD analysis project Ga0210009, IMG submission 185457) | Groundwater microbial communities from aquifer - Crystal Geyser CG12_big_fil_rev_8/21/14_0.65 (SPAdes) (version 2) | ecosystem: Environmental > Aquatic > Deep subsurface > Groundwater ... | reverse complement strand
CACCCTGTTTAAAGAACATACAAGCTGTAACAGATGGCTTGTGGAGTTACCAATCTGCCCTTGGTGATTTAGGCTTTGATAGAGATAAACTCCATAAGGTCTATCGCGGCTTCTTTGAAAGGCCTAATAATAACCGCATAGAACGAAGCTGGTCGTCTCTTAAAGTCAATGCCAGACGTTACAGAGGCTTTAAGTCTGATTTGGGCTTATGGAGTTTTATTACGTTACAGATATATCTCCATAATTATTTTAGGCCTAACCAGAGGCTTAAGGGCCTTACCCCAGCTGAAGCCTGTGGAACCAAGCTTCCATACTGTAGGTCTTACTGGAAGCTGTTTTGTAAGTTCTTATAGTTTTGACAAAGAACAATTGCTCTTTGAAAATTTATTCTACTCTTACAGAAAAGTGTCGCTAATTTTATCTTAAAAACTAATTTTATTGAACTTTTTATGGTTTTTGCTGTATACTTTAGCTATCACTCCTTACCGAACAGGCTGACTATTCAGTTCCATTCATTTTACGAAAGAACCTATACAATAGAGTATACCATACCCCCCCTACCCTATGTCAAGCCCTTTTTGCATTTTTCTTAAAAAGACGCCCCAATAATCATTCTCGTCTGGACATCATCGGTTCTCTGATTTAATCCAAAAGCAGCTCCCAAAGAAACCCAGAATTTACTGCTAACCCATGATACTGTTGGCCCTATAGCGCATTCGCGCCCAGCATAACTGCCTTTTGATTCTACGCCTAATTTAAAGTCTGGCAATAACGCATAACTTACACCAACAGCATACTCATGGCTGGTCTTTCCTTCTCTCTCTAAGTTTCTCTCAATAATTTGATTGTAGCTTACATTAAAACTACCTACATCTTTTGCCAAAATCAATTTTACTTCTCCGACGCTAGGTTCTGAAAGATTGTCATCTCTTATGTATTCAAAATAAAGCTCAGGATCAATAAAATATTCGCCCTGTTCTCCAAATCTGTATCTGGTCCTGACTTTAAACCCATCGTAATCAAAAGTAGAGCTTGTGGCAGTATTAGTATCCTTCCACATCTGATACATTGCCGCATCCCACTTATCAGTAATGCCGTATTCTAATTCCAGCCAATGCTGCCATGTATTTATATTGGATGCATCCGCATCCGGCACTTTTGCAGTAAGATAATACTCGATCTCAGACTGGCCTTTAGGCATAGTAGAATATTCGTAAGTCCAGACATAACTTCTCCAATCAGCCAGACAGTCACCTGACATCCCAAAAATTATTAATAAACCAGCTGCTAAACCGTATAACCCAGCTTTCCACATTTTACCCCTCCTTTTGTTATTGAAATGTATTTTCAATAATATATTAAAAAAAATTATGCCCTGCACCTCTTGCATATTCCGAATATCTGCAATTTATGATTTGTAGGCGTAAAGCCATGCTTTTTTGCCAGTTTATCCTGCATCTTTTCTATCTCTGGTTTCATTACCTCAATAAACTTGCCGCATTTTATGCATATGAGATGATCGTGGTGTTCATGCCCATATTTATGTTCGAATCTCAATATGCCGTCTCCAAAATCTATCTCTCCGCATAAACCAGATTCAGATAACAATTTCATAGTCCTGTAGACTGTAACATAACCAATACCGGGATATCTCTTTTTCACGAGTTTATATAATTCATCGACCGATACATGTTTTTCCGTGGAAAGAAAAATATCCAGAATCCTCTCCCTTTGCGGCGTATGCCTCAAGCCCTTAGACCCTATAAACTCTCCAAGCACATCAAACTCTTTTCTTCTCATAGACTAATGAAAACTAATTTCAATAATACAACAATGGTAATTTTCTGTCAAGCGTTTTTTATGCTTTATTCTATAATATCGCCCACAACAGGTTCAACCTTGATCTTTATCTTTTCGAGATATTTTATCGCCTTATCCAGATTCTCCCCTGTGCCTTCGAGTTCCAGGGTTACCTCTCCCACGGTCTCGGTAATCTTTGCCCTTCTGATATTCGGGATCACTTCGTATTTCTTCGCCATGGTATAGATCGCTGGTTCCTTTATCAATTCCTGAGGGAATACCAGATGCACCATTTTCTTAGGCATGTTAAGCTACTCCTTTCTTCTTAATTGGCAGAACTGTTCATAATCTATAAGTTTAGTTATGCTGGGATTTTCACTGCATACAGGGCATTTTGGGTCTCTTGAAACTTTTACCTGCCTGAAAAATGAATCCAATGCGTTAAATACCAATAGCTTCCCTGCCAGAAGCTCGCCTATCCCAAGGATATATTTCAAAACCTCATTTGCCTGGATAGTGCCTATTATTCCTGCGACCGCGCCAAGTATCCCTGCTTCCTGGCAGCTTGGCACAAGCCCAGGAGGCGGAGGTTCAGAAAACAGGCATCTATAGCAAGCGCTCTTATGCGGCAGGATTGTTATTGCCTGGCCGTCAAACCTGAATATGCCTCCGTGGGATAAAGGCTTGTTAGAAAACACGCAGGCGTCATTAACTAGATACCTTGTCGGGAAATTATCTGAACCGTCTACAACCATATCATAGCCCTTGATAATATCCAGGATATTGGCTGATGTAAGCCTTATATTATAAGGTATGACTTTTACATCTGGATTTATGGCGTTTAACCTGTCTTTCGCAGAATCCACCTTTGGCCTGCCCACAGTATTAACAGAATGGACTATCTGGCGCTGCAGGTTATTCAGTTCAACCTTATCTGAATCCACAATGCCAAGCGTGCCTACCCCGGCAGAAGCTAAATACAATGCACACGGAGAGCCTAAACCGCCTGCGCCTATTATTAAAACTTTAGCATTTAATAATTTTTCCTGGCCTTTTCCGCCAACATTAGGAAGCAATATCTGCCTTGAGTATCTTTCTATCTGATCGTCTCGCAATTTCATTGTGAGCCCCCCGCTATCGCTGGGATTATCGAGACCTCGTCTCCATCTTTAAGAGAGGTCTGGTCCTGTTTTAAAAACCGAACGTCCTCTTCATTAACATAGATGTTTATAAACCTGCGGATATTGCCTTTCTCATCGCAGATCCTTTCCTTGATGCCTGGAAAATTCCGCTCCAAGTCATCAATCAATTCCCTTATGTTAGACCCACTCAATTCAACCTCGGCTTTATTCTGAGTTATCTTCTGAAGCGGTGTTGGAATCCTGACTTTAATAGACATTGTTCTACCTCCCTTGTTAATCGCATCTGCAGGGACAGAACATTGTTCTGTCCCTACTATTATTAACGAATTGCCTGTTCAAAAGAAGCCAATGTAGGTTTTATCCTGATCGGCTTTCCTATTCTATCCTTAACTGCTTCCTGTGTTTTTAAACCATTCCCGGTTATACATACAACAATAGATTCATTCCTTGGGATTCTGCCTTGTTCAATAAGTTTTTTTGCCGCGCCCAGCGTCACTCCGCCTGCTGTTTCAGTAAATATGCCCTCATTTGAAGCTAAAAGTTTAATCGCTTCCACTATTTCATCGTCGGACACATCCTCTGCCCAGCCGCCAGATTCTTTTACAGTCCCTACTGCGTATACCCCGTCGGCAGGATTCCCGATGGCCAAAGATTTAGCAATCGTATTTGGCTTAACTGGCCTTATAATCTCAAGATTCTCTTTTACCGCGGTAACTATTGGATTGCAGCCGGCAGCCTGGCTAGCATACATCTTCGTATCGAGCTTGTCAATAAAACCTATATTTTTAAATTCCTTTAAAGCCTTCCATATTTTAGTAATAAGAGAGCCGCCCGCGCAGGGGACTATGATATGTTTTGGCGTTTTCCATCCTAACTGCTCTATGATCTCATAGCCATACGTCTTTGAACCTTCAGCATAGTATGGCCTTATATTTATATTCACAAATGCCCATTTGTATTTTGTGGCAACCTCTGAGCATAATCTATTAACCTGGTCATAATTGCCGTCAACCGCCACTAATATAGGATTATAAATAAGCGAGCCTATAACCTTGCCAAGCTCTAGATCGGCCGGGATAAAAATATACCTTTTAAGGTTAGCTATGGCTGACTGCGCTGCTACAGAATTCGCAAGATTTCCTGTTGAAGCGCAAGCTACGGTATCAAATCCGAATTCTTTTGCCTTGGATATAGCTACGCTCACAACCCTGTCTTTGAAAGACATGGTAGGATGATTCACGGAATCGTCTTTTAAATACAGCTCTTTTACCCCCAGGGCCTTTTCTAAATTCCTGGCCCTTATTAAAGGCGTAAACCCTGTCTCAAGCCCGACTACAGGCTCTTTATCAATCGGCAGCAGCTCTCTATAGCGCCACATAGTTTTAGGCCTGGATTCTAAAACATCTTTTGTAAGTTTATGTTTTATTTTTTCATAATCATAGTCCACCTCTAAAGGCCCGAAACAATATTCGCAAACATAAATCGGCTCTTTTGGATATAGCCTGCCGCATTCCCTGCATTTTAACCCTTTTACATAACTCATAAACATCACCTCTTTTTAATTAATAATCTCCAGCAATTATCTATTTTTTCTGCCTTTAAGATCTGATGGCCTTCTTCTTTTATAGAACGCGGCACATTTTTAATAGGCTCGCCGTCATCGATAATAATCTCCAGGATTTCGCCTGAGCGCATCTCTTCAAGTTCAAGCTTTGCTCTCACAAAATTATTAGGGCAGGCCACTCCTCTAAGGTCTAGTACACTGCCGGGCTTTATTTCATTCATATAACCGCCTTTTTGTATTTATCAATACCTGTCCTATCCAGCGTGTCCCTGAACCTTTCGCCTTTTATGCCGGATTCTTTATAAAATATCAGGCTCTTTTTTATAATCTCTAAAATCTTTTCTTTTGTTTCAATAAAATCAAAAATCTTTATGCCAAGTTTTGGAAATTTGCCCATTTTACCGCCAACAAATACGCTGTAACCCTCCTGAGTTTTCTGCCAGGCATTAGCAGGACAGCTATGGACGCAATCTCCGCAGCCTATGCATTTATCTTCATAGAATACGATATCATCGGAGTTCTTGTTTACTTCTATTGCGTTTACAGGACAGACGCTGGCGCATAAGCCGCAATAATTGCACTTTTCCTTTATGAATTTCTTTCTCAATCTTCCCATTATGCCAAAATCATTCTCCTGAGGCTTAATACACCCATTGGGGCAACCTGTAATGCCTATCTTAAATTTATGGGGATGGCCTCCTATGCCGAAATATTCTTTATCAATATCCATTGCCAACGAAAGACAGTCTATTAAACCATGGGAGCATTCTCTGCCCTGACATGCGGTTACAGTCCTTACTCTCTGGCCGCAGGCGCCCATCTGAAGCCCGGCTTCTCCAAGCTCTTTTTTTACTTTTTCAACATCTTTAAAATTTATGTTCGGAATTTCTACGCCCTGCCTGGTAGTCAGATGTACGTGTCCTTTACCGTATTTACGCGCTACCTCTGAAAGCTTAATCAATTGGCCGGCATTAACAAATCCTCCCACTATTCTGAGCCGCAGAGAAAATAAATCCTTTTTCTTTTGTTTCATCAAACCGCCACTTTTTAATTCGCTTAAATTATATTCGCTCATCTATTCTCCTCTCCCGACTAAAGTCCAACTTAAGCCTCAAAATACTGCTGCATGGAAAAATACCTGTCGCCGGCGTCAGGCAAGATTACAACCACTGTCTTATCCTTGTCCAGCGTCTTTGCAATCTTTAACGCTGCCCATAACGCGGCGCCGCTTGAGATGCCTACAAACAACCCTTCTTCTTTCGCAAGGGCCCTTGAAGTCTCAAATGCGCTGTTGTCATCCACGACGATTATCTCATCTATAATATGCCTATTCAAAATATCAGGCACGAACCCTGCGCCGATACCCTGAATTTTATGAGGCCCTGGCTTTCCTCCAGAGAGCACTGCGCTTGATTTTGGCTCAACCGCAACTATTCTAATTTTCGGATTTTTTTGTTTTAGCACCTCTCCAACGCCGGTTATCGTCCCACCCGTGCCCACGCCTGCGACAAATGCATCTATCTCTCCATTTGTAACATCTATTATCTCTTTTGCGGTTGTTTCTCTATGAATTCCAGGATTTGCCTTATTCTTAAACTGCTGCGGCATAAAACTATTCGGGATTTTCTTTAAAAACTCCTCTGCCTTTTTAATAGCGCCTTTCATGCCGTCAGTGCCTGATGTAAGCACTACTTCCGCCCCATAGGATTTAAGAATATACATCCTTTCCAGGCTCATTGTCTCAGGCATAGTAAGTATACACTTATAACCTCTGACCGCGCATATCATTGCAAGGCCTATCCCAGTATTGCCGCTTGTAGGCTCAACTATAGTTGAGCCTTTTTTAATCAATCCTTTTCTCTCGGCGTCATTAATCATTGCCAGGCATATCCTATCCTTTATGCTCCCACCCGGGTTATAAAATTCAAGTTTGGCCAGGATCCTGGCCATATCAGGTTTAACTATTTTGTTAAGTCTGACCATAGGCGTTTTCGTAATCAATTCCAGGGTATTCTCTGCAACCCTGTCTGAAAAAGGAGAACCGCCTCCCATATAGTAAACAAACTCCAGCTTGTCCCCGGGATTTAATACAATCTCTGAATACTCTTTTTTATCTACAATCTTCTCATTCAACTCCACTGTAACCACCTCAGGCTTAATTTTCTTAACCTCTAAAAGTTTTAATATAGTGGTATTTGTTTCAATATTCTCCTTCTTCCCGTTCAAATGAATAACTGGCATACCTCCTCCTTTAGATGTAACCATCTCAACCACGTCTTAACTCTTTTAGGGTTTCATCAATCGCCCCTAAAGTTTTATCTATATCCTCATCGCTATGAGCGATGGACAAAAAATCTGTTTCAAACATGGAAGGAGAAAAATAAATCTTCCTCTTTAATAAGCCGTGAAAAAATCTTTTAAATAGCTCTGTATCTTCGAAAGATACACTGAACATTGAAGCAATATTATTAACCTTTAGCTTTACTCCATGATCTTGAGCTCTTGATATTATACCATCGCACAATCTCTTTGTCTTTTTTTCTAACCCTTTATACGGATTAAGTTTTTTCAAGGCCTTCAAAGTAACTATGCCTGCTGTAACTGTAAGTGGATTGCCAGAAAATGTCCCTGCCTGATATACAGGCCCTATAGGCGCAAGAAGCTTCATTATTTCTTTTTTGCCTCCAAAAGCCCCTACTGGCAGCCCTCCTCCTGTAATCTTTCCCAGGCATGTTAAATCCGGCTTTACATTAAAAAATCCTTGAGCCCCTCCATATGAAATCCTGAACCCGGTTATCACCTCGTCAAAAATTAAAACAATGCCATACCTGTCGGATAATTTTCTCAAGCCTTGCAAAAAACCTTTTTCAGGCAGGATAACGCCTGCATTTCCAGCAACCGGCTCCACAACAATTGCCGCTATGCCCCTCTTATGTCTATTAACTAACTCTTTTGTTTTTTTTATATCATTATAAGGAGCGGTTAATGTATGTTTTCTAAAGTTCAACGGCACGCCTTCGCAATTTAAAAAATAATCCGCATGGCCGTGATACGAATTCTGGAATCTAACAATCTTATCTTTTTTAGTATAAGCCCTTGCAAGCCTTATCGCAGCCATCACTGCTTCTGTCCCTGAGTTTGTCAACCTGACCTGCTCTACCGAAGGCGCTGCTTTTACAATAAGCCCTGCTAATTCTATTTCTAATCTTGTAGCTATGCCGAAACTTGTGCCATTCTTAACCGCCCTATTCAACTCCTTTATGATCTCTGGATAAGCATGGCCTAAAATTATCGCTCCCCAGGACATACAGTAATCAATAAAAACCCTATTGTCTTCGCTGTATATTTCTGAGCCTTTTGCCTGCTTAATAAATACAGGGCTAGAACCCACTGCGTTAAAAGACCTTACTGGGCTATTGACGCCCCCTGGAATATATTTTTTAGCAAAGCTAAAAAGTACATCATTCGTCGTTTGTCGTTTGTCGTTTGTTATTTTAACCATCTGGCAGCCTCTTTTGCATGATAAGTTATAATAATATCCGCTCCAGCCCTTTTTATACTTGTAAGTATTTCTAACACCAATTCTCTCTCTGGTTTCCGGCGATACGCTTTTACCATTGCATATTCTCCGCTTACATTGTATGCGGCAAGAGGAATATTGAATTTCTCTTTCGCTCTATAAATAATATCCAGGTATGCCAAGCTAGGCTTAACCATAACAATATCCGCCCCTTCATTAATATCCTGGCATATCTCTCTTAATGCTTCATCTGAATTCCTGTAGTCCATCTGATATGTTTTTCTGTCCCCGAACTCCGGAGTTGAATCCAACGCCTCTCTGAACGGCCCATAAAAATTAGAAGCGTATTTTGCCGAATAAGCTAATATACCGGTATCCTGGAAACCATTTTTATCCAATGCCTCTCTTATAGCCCTGACCTGGCCGTCCATCATAGCTGAAGGAGCCACAAAATCAGCGCCTGCTTCGGCATGCGATAAAGCAATTTTAGCCAATGTTTTCAACGTTTTATCATTATCTATAGAATAACTTTGCGCTTTGCTCTTTGCGCTTTGCTCTTTTACAATCCCGCAGTGCCCGTGCGAAGCATATCCGCACAAACAAACATCTGTGATAATAACAATATCTCCCGTATCTTTTTTTATCGCCTTTATTGCCTTCTGGACAACGCCGTTTTTATTATAGGCTTCCTTACCATATTCATCCTTTTTTACAGGAACACCGAAAAGGAGCGCTGAGTTTATGCCCAGCCCCCTTGCTTCTTTTATATCCTTTACAAGATTATCCATGCTTAGCCTGTAAATTCCCGGCATGGATTTAATAGGTTCTTTTTTATTTCTGCCTGCAACTGCAAAATAAGGCATTACCAAATCGCTGGCTGAAATCCTTGTTTGGCTGACTATCCCTCTTATAAAACTATTCCTTCTTAACCGCCTCAACCTGACAAATTCCATTTTTCTGCCTCTTTTTTAGTCACATCGCCTATACAGGTTAATTTAACTTTCGCAGGCGGCCTGCCATATCTCTTAATAAAATTCCTGACCCCTGAAGGGCTTGTAAACATAATTTCATTAAAGAAATTTAAATCCAAATCCGGCAAATCCTTAACCATTACATTTCTATATGCAAAACTTGAAGTTGGTCTGGCCCCAAGTTTTTCAAAGTCTTTTTCTAAGCCTTTATCAGAGATATCTGAACGCGGCAAAAATATCTTTTTGCCTTTAATATCCAATTTCCTGAACTCGTCAATCAGGCCTTTTGAAGATTCTTTTTCTGGAACCAAATCCGCAGATATTGTGAAATCCAGGAGCCTTTGCCTCGTGCAATTCCCAATAGCGGCAATCTTAATATTGTTAAGAACCCTCGCGTCTAACCCAAGCTCTTTAAACCTTTTAAAAAAATACTCCACGCCAAAACGGCTTGAAAAGACAATCCAATCAAACGCCTTTATGTTTTTTATATAGCAGTCGAACCCTCTATATTCTTTCAGAGGCTCTATCCTTATTAAAGGAAGATGGAAATATGTCCCTTTTATAAAAAATCTTTCGCCGGATAAACCTGTAAATAAAATACGCTTATTTTTTCTGAGCCAGTTAAATTGTCTTTCAAGGCCCACGGTTTTACCTATTATAAATATAGCAGGCGCCGTAATATCCTCTTCTTCTGCTACGCGAGAAATATTCCCCAGCTTTGCCTTGGCTATTTTTTGGTTTATGGAGCCTGCTTTTGAAATTGCTAAAACAGGCGTATCCTTCGGCTTTCCCAGCCTGATCAATTTATCTGCCGCTTTTGCTATATTTTTTACTGACATATATAAGACTACTGTCCCGAGCTTAGAAATGCTTTTCCAATCAATCTTACTTATTCCTTTCATCTCATCTTCATGGCTTGTTACAAAGCTGACGCTTGAGGAAAACCTTCTATCTGTAAGCGGCACCCCTGTAAAAGAGGAAGCCGCGCTCGCAGCAGTCACTCCAGGGACTATTTCAAATTCTATCTTATTTTTTACCAACGCCTCCATCTCTTCTGAAACCCTGCTAAAAACGGAAGGGTCGCCGTTTTTAAGCCTTATTACTCGCTTACCTTGTTTTGCTTTTTTCACTATTAAATCGTTTATTTTTTTCTGGGCTGATAAAGATTCTCCCGAATATCTTTTTTTGCCCAGCTCTTCGCAAGAGATTAATTCAGCCCCTGATTTTATCTCTTCTAAAATAGCTTTATCCACAAGATAGTCATAAATTATAGTATCCGCCTGCTTGAGGATATTTAATCCTCTCACTGTTATCAAATCAGGTTTTCCAGGCCCTGAGCCGACTAAATAAACCTTGCCGCTCATGATAAAGCTTCCTTCCGAGAATCTATTATCGATAATAATTCTACTAACTCTATATTGTCTTCTCTTGCAACAATCGCCAGCGAACCCTGTAAAGGATGCGGCTTTAAAATCTCCAGTGGTATCTTTTGTGTAATCCTGTGCGGCAGGCCAAGTCTTATCAAACCACACGCAGCTATCACAATTCCATCTAAACCAAACCCGATCGGCGATCGGGACAAATATCCCGATCGCCGATCGGGATCCGGTTCTGGAACTTGTAGTCCGCTATCGAGTAACCTTAAACGCTCTTCAATATTGCCTCGTATATCAACTATTTTAAGATCTTTTCTGTATTTTTTCAACTGTGCCTTACGCCTCAAACTGCTCGTACCAATCTTTGCGCCTTTCGAAAGCTTATCTAAAGTCAAACCTGATTTTGAAACCAGCGCATCGTAAGGGTCCAGACATTCTGTAAGAGCCGAAATGACCAGGCCATCTCTTAACTTATCCGGCAAATCTTTAGCGCTGTGTACAGCAAAATCTATTTCATTCCTTAAAAGAGCTTCGTCTATTTCCCTTGTGAAAAAATCAGTCCCTTCTATTACTGATATAGGCGTAATTTTATCTTTATCTCCGTAAGTATCTATACCTACAACCTCCAGCTCTATGCTAGGATAAAACTTCTTTAACATGCCAAAGACCTCTTCAACCTGTTTTAAGGCAAGAGGGCTGGTTCTGTTTCCGACCCTATATATTCTTTGCATAATTTTCCTGTCTCTATCCTTATCATCTCCTTCAGCCTTTCTGTCTGCCGGAGTTTGCCTGATACATTTTTTTCAATAACATCCTTTAAATCCTCTAAATAAAATAACTCCACATTTTTTATACATCTTACCTGAGGGTCAACATCCCTTGGCAAGGCACAATCAAGTATAATGACCTTATTACCGGCTATGCCTTCCAGCATCTCTTTTTTTATAATAAAGCAAGGGCTCCTTGTAGCAGTTATAATTATATCCGCTTTAGCGAGGGAACTTTTCAGCTCATTAAACCTCATTGCCCTCGCATTAATCAGGCTGGCCAGGGCCTTTGCTTTTTCAAATGTCCTATTTGCTATAAGGATTACCTTTGGCCCTTCTTTTTCTAAATGCCTTACGACAAGCTCTGTGACCTTGCCTGTGCCTATAATCAAAATATTCTTGCCTTCTAATCTGCCAAACCTTTCTTTTAAAAAAGATACAACG
>Ga0210009_1002932_pt1 | contig 11613 bp, 9 predicted proteins | sample CryGeyCG2114_065_FD_185457 | JGI IMG/M metagenome (GOLD analysis project Ga0210009, IMG submission 185457) | Groundwater microbial communities from aquifer - Crystal Geyser CG12_big_fil_rev_8/21/14_0.65 (SPAdes) (version 2) | ecosystem: Environmental > Aquatic > Deep subsurface > Groundwater ... | reverse complement strand
GTCTCGGGATTAAATCTTTTAACTTGCTGCAAACTTTTCTTCCCCAATCATAAGCCTTATCTCTGTGAACGATCATCGACAATGCATCCACCGGTTCGTTGTTAAGAAGAATATCAAGTTTAACAAGATCAGACTCACGGTAACCGATAAACTCATAATCGAATGAAGCATAACCGCGCGTGGTTGATTTTAACTTGTCATAAAAATCAAAAATTATTTCACTCAGCGGCAGTTCATATTGAATATCTGCGCGGGTTGGATCTATATAAGTTGTGTTTTTATAAGTGCCCCGTTTTTCAGTTGCTAGTTTCATTATGTTGCCAACATACTCACTTGGGCAAACAATCTGCGCTTTGATATATGGTTCTTCGACATATTCTATGTCGCCTATGGTAGGCATAGTGGAAGGATTATCAACTACAAGTTTTACGCCGTTCTTTTTATAAACATGATACTCAACGTTTGGAAGTGTTGTGATAATTGTCTGATTATATTCGCGATCCAATCGTTCCTGAACAATTTCCATATGCAGCAGCCCCAGAAATCCACATCGAAATCCGAAGCCAAGAGCAGCCGAAGTTTCAGGTTGAAATACAAGCGCCGAATCATTCAGACGAAATTTTTCAAGAGCATCGCGCAAATTCTCAAACTCATCGGAATCAGTAGGATATAATCCGCTGTAAACCATCGGTTTAACTTCTTTGTAACCTGGCAAAGGTTTGTCCGCACCGTTTTTTGCATGCGTTACTGTGTCGCCAACTTTTGCATCATGAACATCTTTTATTCCAGCTATTAAGTATCCAACATTCCCGGCTTCAAGCGTGTCTGTTTTAATTCTTCTAAGACCGAGCACACCTATTTCTTCAGCTTCATATTCTCTATCGACAACAAAAAATTTAATCTTATCATTTGTTTTTAAGGAGCCATTCATCAGTCTTATATTTGCGATGGCTCCGCGGTATGCATCAAATATCGAATCAAAAATCAATGCCTGTAATGGCGCATTCGCATCTCCTTTCGGAGCGGAGATTTTATTAACCACCGCTTCGAGCAATTCCGTAATTCCAAGTTTTGCTTTAGCGCTGACGAGCAATATTTCATCTTCTTCACAGCCCATCAAATCAATTATCTGCCCTTTAACTTTATCAATTTCCGCACTCGGCAAATCTATTTTATTAATGACAGGAATAATCTCAAGACCTGCTTCCACGGCAAGATATAGGTTACTTATTGTTTGAGCTTCAACACCCTGCGCTGCATCAACTACAAGAATCGCGCCTTCGCATGCTGCCAGAGAGCGTGAAACTTCATAACTAAAATCTACGTGCCCGGGTGTGTCAATTAAATTTAAAGTATAAATTTGATTATCCTTAGCTTTATACTTCATCTGGATTGCGTGCGATTTGATCGTAATACCACGCTCGCGTTCCAGTTCAAGATCGTCAAGCACCTGCGCTTTTGACTCCCGTTGTGAAACGGTGCCGGTGGTCTCAAGCAAACAATCTGCTATTGTAGATTTACCATGATCAATATGTGCAACAATGCAAAAGTTTCTAATTTTGTTCATATGCTCTTAAAATTGGGTGCATAAATATAAAGAGAGGGTTAGACTATTGAAAGGTATTTGCTTCTTATAGTTAATACCTTAACACTTAAATTCTTGTAATATATGTTAGAATATTTGCAAACTAAAAGATTAGAAAGCATGAATGAATGAAGTTGAATGGATGAATGTTTTTCATTCAATCCGTTAGCTAATGGACAATCACTCATCTCAATAATTTGGTTCTGGCTTGTCCAGGTTAGGCTAATTTGATTTTAATTTCTCAAGCTCATCAAGTATTATCCCTTCCCGAAGGGCGTAGGAAGAAACTTTCATTTTTTTGATGTTGAGCAGTTCGAAACTTTTAAGAAGAATTAAAATTCCTGCCGGCATTATATCTGCTCTCCTTTTTTCAAGCCCTTCTAATAAAAGGCGATCTTCTACAGTTTTTTTTGAAAGAATGAGTTGGGCAATGTTTTTTAATTCGTCATAAGAAAAAATAAAATTGTTTAAATCTTTTGGCTGCGGTTTTTTCAATTGTGCAATAATCATTCTTGCTGCGGCTTGTATAGTGCCCGAACTTCCCGAGGCAATATCGAAAGAGCAGTCTGTTTTTATAGATGAAGATTTAATCTGCTCCTCAATATATTTCAAACATGCTTTCACATTGTCATCAGTAATATAAAATTCATTAAAAAATCTTTTTGATAAACGCACTGCTCCAATCTTAATACTTTCAGCAAATTCAAACACGCTTTTATTGCCGAGCGTATATTCCGTACTTCCGCCGCCGATATCAATATTTAGAAGCTTCTCGTCATTTAGCTTAAGCCCATGCCGCACACCTTTGAAGATCAAAGCAGCCTCTTCATGTCCTTCTATCGTTTGAACATAAATTCCCGTGCTTTTATAAATCTGTCTAACATACTCAGCCCGATTATCCGCTTCGCGCACTGCGCTGGTAGCTCTTGCATTTAACCCGGCATTATAAATTGATGATATTTTTTTGAAGCCGTTCAGTATTTCAATCGAACTTTCAAGCTCTTCATTAGAAATAAAAGACAAATCTTCCCCCATGTGCGCCGCAAGCCGTATTTGTTTTTTTTCTTTATCAACAATCTTAAAACTGCTAAAATCGTTTTTAATTTTGGCAACAATTAAGTGAAAAGAATTTGTTCCCATATCAATTGCAGCAATAAAATCATTCATTAAGTTTTACCACTTTTTTATTTTTTGCAAGAAGAAGTTCACAAATGTCGTAAACATCCTGAACGGTAACATCGTCAATTAATTCGGAACGGCGGACGAAAATTTTATTGCTGCCAATAGGCGCCCAGCAAAAAGGATTTGTAGGACCAAATATTGAAACCTGCGGTGTTTCGGTTGTGCCTGCCACGTGCATTATTCCTGTATCATTTGCAATAAATAAATCGGACAATGAAATCAATGCGGCAACTTCAGGTATTGTTCTGTTTATAAATGTATGTACTCTTTCATCATAATTTTTTAAGATATAATTGATCTCTTCTTTATCACTTTTGCTTCCGGTCAAATAATATTCAGCTCTGTAATCATCCCGTAAACGTTTCATCAGTGTTACAAATTTAATTAGTGACCAGCGATTAGGCGCTTTGCCGGCGCCAACGTGCAGCCCTATTAAAGGATGTCCGGGTCGGTATTTAATTTCATTGAGATATTTTTTCACCGACCCTATATCAGCTTCATCAAAAGAAATTTCTGAACGGTAATTGCTTGTTTTAATTCCGAAAGGGCGAACTATATCAAGGCTTCTCTCACTTACATTCGAATCCGGATGCATTCGCCAATCAAGCACAACCCGGCGGTGAAAAAAATATGCGCTCTTATTTATTTTCCCATCAAGTTTTTTTGCGCCAATTTTGATTTTTGCGTTTGATAGCCCGGCAATAAAATTGCTGGTGAAAGAAATGGAGACAACGACAGGTACAATAGCCACATCATATTCTTCTTTTAAAAGTTTTAAAAACTTATAAAAGTAATAAGGGTTGTAAAGTTTTTTTTTGTTAAAGACGACGAGTCTGTCGATAAATTTATTCTTCACAAGCCCGGGTAAATTAACCGGGCTTACGATTAGCGTGATATTACTTTCCGGATAAGTTTCTTTAATTGCCCTAAAGAGTGAAACGCCGGCAAGCAAATCACCGAGCTGATTATGCTGACGTACAAGTAAAAACTTTTGGGGATTTCCCAAATCAAAATTCTGGCTTTCCTCAACTTCAAAAAGTCTCTGCAGTATTGTATTAAATAATTTTGAAAAAAAGTTTTCTTTGCTCATCTTTTATTTTTGTTCTTCCCTCTTCGAATCTTTTATTTCCAATATTTGAGCTTCTTCTACATTTTCAAATTTACTTTTACATGCACGTTGGTTGTAATTTATATTTTCATTCTGACGAGGAGGTTTACGGCTCAGTAATCTTCTAACTGTTTTCACTATAAAATAAAACAGCAAAAAATATAGGATCAAATAAAGTAGTTTCATTCTAATTTCCTCGATTCCGGTTTGAAGTATTCTATTATACCTCTGTCTTCTCTGAATATCTGTCTAAACATTTCGTCGAAGTCTGCTTCGCTTTTAACGAAATCAATTTCACTGCTGTTAACGATTAACAGAGGTGTTGTTGAATACCTGAAGAAAAAATGGTTATAAGCTTCGCTTAGTTCTTCGATATAATTTCTAGTTAAGTTTCGTTCTATTTTACGGCTTCTTTTTTTTATATTAAACATCAACCTGTCAACGTTGCTTTGCAGATAAACCACAAGGTCGGGTTTGCGAAGAGAGCGGCTCAACAGCGGGAAAATACTTTCGTACAGTTTTAGCTCTTCGCCGCTTAAGTTTAAGTATGCAAATATGCGGTCTTTCTCGAAAATATAATCGCAAACAATGTAATCACAGAATAGATTTTCCTGCGCAAGAACTTCCTGTTGTTTGTAACGGTTTATAAGAAAGAACATCTGCGTTTGAAAAGCGAATCTTCTTCTGTCGTTATAAAATTTTTCTAAAAAAGGATTAGTTTCAAACTGCTCCATAACAAGTTCGGCATTTAATCTTTCCTTAATTTTTTTTGCAAGAGTAGTTTTACCCGCTCCAATTACTCCTTCAATAGCTATATATTTTATTTCTGAATTTTGCTCCAAAGTAAACTCCCAAAAATTACAAAATTTTACCGGCAACTTTATTAAGAATATTATCAGTGCCGGATTCTTTCAAAAGCGCCGAGATTGTTTTATTCAAAACCGGGTGAATAAATTCCGCATTAATATCTGCAATCGGCTGAAGAACAAAATCTCTTAGATGAACTTCCTTATGCGGCAGGGTTAATTGTTCATCCGAATATATTAAATTATCATAAAACAAAATATCAATGTCTATTTCACGAGGACCCCATTTTTGCGATACCGTCCGTCCGATCTTCACTTCCAATTCTTTCAAACAAGTTAGAAGATCTTTCGCGTTTAATTTTGTTGTGACCAGCACAGCAGAGTTATAAAAATTTTGCTGCGGTATACTCCCATATGGTTTGGTCTCGTATACGCAAGCTGTTTGCTCAACTTTACAGCCTTTGCAATTATTAATTTCATACAGTGCAGTTCTAATAAAATTCAATCTGTCGCCTTTATTCGAACCGAGTGCAATATATGCAGAATGTAAAATAAATTCACCTACCTAATTTTGTTAAGCCAGAACCAAATTATTTGAGATGAGTGATTGAATGGTTGAATGAAAAACATTCATCCATTCATCTTCATTCATTCATGCTTTCTAATCTTTTAATTTGCAAATATTCTACCATATAATACAAGAATTTAAGTGTTAAGGTACTATGTAGTTAATTTCAAAGCTTGTTTTTCACGCTCCCGCTCGTCCCTCGTTTTAATAACCTCTACTTCAACGCAGTCAACTACTCCGCCAAGCGGCGGATTATTTTTAATAACCCGCACCGAGAGTTTTTGAATGTTACCGAAACGGTCGAGCAGTTCATCCGCAATTAACACAGCAAGAGATTCAATTAAATAATGTTTTTTTTCGAGTGTAAGCCGGTTAATACATTGATAAACTTTTTCGTAATTTATCGTGCGGGTTAGGTTATCTTCTTTTGCCGCCGCAGTAAAATCTGTGTACATATCCACGTCAGCTTCAAATCTTCCGCCAACACTTTGCTCCTGGCTTAATACTCCGTGATAACCGTAAAATACTGCTTTTTTAATCCTAATGATGTTTAACATATTATCCTAATCGCACCGGTCTAAAGCGCCGGTTCTTTAATAATTTCTTCGTTATTTAGTTTTTTGACGCCTCTGATATTGGCAATAAATATTCCTGCCAGTACAAATAAACATCCTATAAAATCATACAAAGATAGCTGTTCATTGTAAAAGAGCCAACCCGCAATTAATGCCACCATGGGAGTTATAAACGCCATCAATGCGAGGATCACAATGTTTATTCTTTTCATCAGCCAATAGTATGAAGTAAATGTAACTACACTTCCGAAAAATCCTAAATAAACAACCGTCCACACCGCAGTAAAATCAAAACGAAGCGCCGAGAAGTCTTCATATATTAATCCAAACAGAAGCATTACAACCGCCCCCATAAGCATTGGAATAAGATTCATCGATAAAGAATGTAAATGATGTCCATGTTTCTTAATTACAACTGCCATTGCTGCCTGCATTGTGCCCGAAGCTACCACGCCAAACATTCCGAGAAGGTACAAGGAAATGTCACCGCCGATATCATCTGCAAAAATTATTAATATACCGATAAACCCAAACAATATACCGGTGACTTTGTAAAAGCCAATATGTTCGCCGGGGATAAAAAGATAAGAAAATAAGGCGACAAAAAATGGGAACACACCGAACAAAACCGAAGCTAAGCCAGAGGGCACGAACTGTTCTGCCCAGTAAACTAAAGAGAACGGAATGGCAAATGCAAAAATACCCTGCAGAATGTATAACTTTGTTGAGAGCGGGTCCTTCTGAATTTTTATTCCCTTCATCATCATCAATAAGTAAATAAAAAGCCCTGCAAGTAAAAACCTAAAGGATGCAGAATAGAGAGGAGTAAGTGATTCTAAACTTACGCGAATTGCAAGCCAGGTAGTGCCCCAAATGACACAAATCAAAACATAAACCGAAATGACAACTGCTTTTGTACTATGCATATTTCTCTTTCATAGCAATTACACCAAGCGCTCTGCCGGAGCGTGCCCCATCCCGCCGGTACGAATGAAGCAAATGATCAACATCGTATGAACACAAATTTGAAATCTGAATATTTTCCTTAGAAATTTCAAAATTAATCAGCATATCATAATTTGCCTGCGCAACGTTTAGTAAAAATTTTTCGTCCTTCTGTATTAGATACTTTTCTTCAAAAAGTGAGGCAACTTCTTCCCCAACCTCATAATTTTTTTGACTGATTGACGGGGCAAGATAAACGAACAAATTTTCTGGGGAAGAATTAAAATCATTCTTTAACTTTTCAAGTGTCTTTTCAACAATTTTTTTTTCGGTCCCACGCCAGCCAGAATGTATAGCTGCAATTACTTTATTCTTCCTATCATAAATAAAAACAGCAACACAATCTCCGGTGCTTACAGCAAGCCCTAAATCAGTTTTATCGGTAATCATAGAATCAGATTCGCCGCAAAAACCAGGAGTTGCAACATAAGTTATATAATTTCCGTGCACCTGCTTTTGAAACACAATTTGGGTTGATGATATTCCAGCAGCCTTAAAAAAAAATTTGCGATTTTGCTTAACCTTGTTTTTATCATCACCGACGGACATAGATAAATTAAAGAAATATGGCGCTCCGGATTTGCCGCCTATTTTGGTACTAAAACCAAATGTTATTTCCTCGAACTGTTTAAAAATTAAAGATCTTATAAATATCATATACAAAAATAAATTTGATGTAAATTTATTAAAAAATAAGTTTATAAATGAATGAGTAATAGTTAGCAGGTTAGAAAGTTGGAAAGAGATTGCTTATTAAGAATGCAAAGAGGCTACGATAGTTGAGTGTAAATTTGCACTTTTTAAAATACTTTTTCTTTCAATTAAGAATAACAATTTAGTCTGATTTGCAAGGAGTTTGGGTAATTTGTTCCGTAACACACCTGTCCAGAACGAATAAAAATAAAATCCTTCAAATAAGGTTGATAAATTAGATTGTTCAATAAAATCAATCAAACAATACCGGGGGATCAATTATAAACGTAACTCTTTTTAGTCAAAAAACACATTGTTTAAACAGAACTCTATTTCCCTGCACCGTAGCAGAATATCAAACAGACAAACACAATAGGGGAATAAATAGCTGGACACATTTTGTTTCAATGTTATTCTGTCATCTATCTAAATCTCATTCAATTAGAGAAATAACCAATGGATTATTATCAATATCCGGTTATCTAAATCATTTAGGAATACAAGGAAAATCTCCAAGAAAATCTTCTCTATCATAATAGCATCTCTAAAAACTTTAATTAACGCTCTTCGAAAATCCGGTTTGGCAGCATATACCAATATTCCGTTATTCAATCCGTTTCCGTTGGCTAACTGAAAGAATCTCAACTTTGTATTAAAAACAAAAGATTGCTTCACTTGAAGATCCGTTAGCTAACGGACAATGACAGAAGAGAAAAGTCATTGCGATCCCGCTTTGCGGGATTAGCTGACCGACCAACGGATTCAGAATGAAGGTTGTGCGTAACATGAGATATTAATTAACTAACCGCATTCAGAAGGGCGGCTTTTTTATTTAAGAATAAATTCTATCTTTTCGATTTCACCATCAATTGTAGAGCGGGGTGTGATGCCAAAAATTCTGCAAAGAAGTGGATAGATATCAATATTCCGAATTGTGCCGGTAGTGTAATTGCTTTTTATCGACGGACCTGTTGCCATAAAAATTCCATGCATATCAAGATGATGGTTATCGTACCCGTGGTTTCCCCCTCTAAAGTAGTTGTTTATTTTTTCCAGCATACTATTTTTAATTAGCGACCAGCCTACATCGGCAATAACGATAATATCGTAAATAAAAGGGTGCTCGCTAAAATGATAATATCCCGGCATTTCATTTTTCTTATAGACCTTGTAATGATTTTCGTTTCTTTTTAAAGTTGAATAGACGGAGTCTTTAAATTTTGTTTCAGGTTGGATCATTACAACCGGACCGTCTCCGTCAAGTTCGTAAACGTATTCGTTAATAAATTCTTCTATGTTTATTGTTTTATCGGGTGAAGTTTCTGTCATGCCGTGGTCCGAAACGATGATGACGTTTACACTGTCGTGCATCTCAATTAACTTAAGTTTACCGGAAATTTCGGAAACGATTTTGTCTAATTTTTTTATAGTTTCATTCACCTCGTTAGAGTTAGGACCGTGCCGGTGTCCATAAGTATCTGCTGCATCGAAATATAAAGTGATAAAATGCGGGCGTTGATCATAAGGTAGCTTCAACCAATTAATCACGCCGTCAATTCGCATCGAATAATCACGTTCGTGTTCATATTCTTCAAAATATGAAGGATGACGGTAGCTCAAATTAACTTCGGAGCCGGGCCAAAAATAGCTTGCAGTTTTAATATTATTTTTTTCTGCAGTTTGCCAGAATGCCTCGCCATCGTACCATTGTGAATTTTGAACTGCTTCTTTACTGCTAAGTTTGTAAATATCTCCGGTTACTCTGTTCTTAAAAAAATTAGAAATTATTCCATGGTGTTCCGGATACATTCCGGTAACAATTGTGTAATGATTAGGAAATGTTTTAGACGGAAAAGAAGGTTGTAACGAAAGGGCTTTAACTCCCACTTGTTTTATTGAATCAAACGTAGGAGTAATATTACGATTAAGATAGTCCCATCTAAAACCATCGAATGAAACAAGCAGAACGTAAGGCTGCTGAGCGTTAATAGTAAGAACAGAAAACAAAAACAAAGCAAAACATAAAAACTTTTTCATAATACTTTTAATTAAAAATGAGAAAAAAAAAGCCGCTCAAAATGAGCGGCTTTAAGATAAATAAATTATTATTTAGAGTCTTACGGAGAAACCTAAATTAAATGTTCTCGGTAAACCTAAAAATACTTCAGCGTCGTCAGCAGTATGCGTACCGTCTAAGTTATTCTTTTTAGTATCGCCGTTTCTATCAGGGTTATCTTTGTAATAACCGTTATACTGCGAATTGTCAACAGCGTCCTGAACAAAAACTTCGTCAAGAAGATTGAATATATGTCCGAATAAAGTAACATCTATTCCGGCAATATTTACAGGCACGTCATAGCTGAAATGAAAATTGTACAATGTGTAAGATGGGATCTCCCAGCTTTGTTCATTGCTGAAATATGCTTGGGATCTTCCGAATGGATCAAAGTCGGCAAAATATTTTGCATTGTATTGCATATCAGCCTGTAATGTTAAGCCTTCGAAAGGCATAACAGATAAAGCAGCAGCAATCTGTGTTTGAGGAGCATCGCCAACTTTAACATCGGCAAGGTAGAAATTATAGTTAACGATTGATGCCGCGCCGCCCGAGGTTGTAGTGTAATTACCGGCTACGTCATCAGTATATTTCCAATCACCAAAAGAAGCAGCAGCGTCTAATCTTGCATACTTAATCGGCTGGAAAGCTAATTCAAATTCCACACCGGTATGAAGTGAGTTCACACCGCTAATTCTAACAAGTCCGTCTGTTCCGTCTGGATTTATAACGCCTCTTGTAACGCCTCTGTCTTTCCATGATGTGTAATAGAAGTTGCCTTTTAAGCTTAACATTCTTTTAAGAAGGTAAGCATTTGCGCCAACTTCAACAGACATAATTTTTTCGTTATCAGGGTTGGTTACGAGTATGCTATTCTGGTCATCCATTACCTGATCAAGTATCGGGGCTCGGTTGATGTAGCCTGCATTTGCGTACACATCAATTAATTCGGTTAAACGATAGCTTGCGCCGCCTTTAGCCTGGTAACCTAAAAGATTATCCGATTCAATTGTTAAGAAACCTCCGCCGGGTCCTTTTTTGAAATGATTTTCATTTGAATATTTGATCATTGATAAGCCGCCCATAGCATACAACGACCATCTGTTTCTTGTATATTCTGCCTGTGCGTAACCGCCGTACCAATTGATAGTATTTGTAAAATCGTCCGCAATTCTATCTCCAAGTCCCTTTAACTGTTGAGCTTCAGTTATATCAAATTCACTGTTTTTTGAGAGGAGATAATCGCCGCCGAGCAAATCACGAACTTCTCTATAATGCTCAACAGTTGCGGTTCTCCAATCAACGCCGAATGAAAGATTTAATGCCGGATTAATTTTGTAGAAAGCTTTTGAAATTAAGCCGATAGTCCATTGCTTATTAACGCTGTTGCGATGAACTGCCTTGGATAATTTTACAATACTATTATCTTGTAGTGTATCGATATTTGCAGCGTTGCTTGCAATAGTAGCGTCCCAATCAATTACTCGCTGCAGCAAAGTATAGTCGTATTTTATACCGCTGCCCGGGCTTGAGCCTCCGCCAACACCACCTGAATAATAAGCAGTTGTATAGAGAGATAATTTGCTGCTTAACTGGGAATACCAGTTTAAATTAACTATCGGTTTGTGATAATAGTTTTCTCTTTCCATAAGAGACGTTTGGGAAAATCTTTCAGCTTTGCTGCCATCCCAATATTGATTGTCAGTATAATTTGGATTAACAGAATTCCAGTTAGCGTTATAATTTAAACTTTGTTCTGCAAGTTTAGGATCGTTAAGCATTGCATCTGTATAACCAAGTTCTTTTGCATATTCATGATCAAAAGTAGCTGCGTTTAATTTATAACTTCTCTGACCATGACGCTGTGGAGCGCCCATTCCGTATAATTCGATACGGTTGTCGCCGTTAATTTGATAAGAAGCGCCAAAATAATAAGCCCATGCATCTGTCCAGGTTCTGTCTACAACTCCGGCTCCTGTCTTTCTAACCCCACCGAGACTGAGAGCGAATTTGTTATCAATTAAACCTGTATGAG
>Ga0210009_1002930_pt1 | contig 11615 bp, 5 predicted proteins | sample CryGeyCG2114_065_FD_185457 | JGI IMG/M metagenome (GOLD analysis project Ga0210009, IMG submission 185457) | Groundwater microbial communities from aquifer - Crystal Geyser CG12_big_fil_rev_8/21/14_0.65 (SPAdes) (version 2) | ecosystem: Environmental > Aquatic > Deep subsurface > Groundwater ... | reverse complement strand
TTGTCCCAATCCATTTATTGCCAACACTATCAATGGTAATGGTATTTATATAATTATCCGGGAAGCCGTTTATTCCTTTGTTATAAAGAGTTTTCTCTCCGCTGCTTTTATCGAGCTTAATAAGTCCACCTGTAGTACCAACCCAAAGATTGTTACCTTCATCTGCCAGAGAAGTAATCGGTTTGCTATCTACATAATTCTCCCAAACCGGAGTTTGGGAATAACCGATAATTACGATAACCATCAAAAAATAAAGCGTCTTAAACTTGAATTTCATTCTTTCCCTTTTGATATATTAATACATCAGTTAAATAATTCATAAGTTTATTTTTTACTTGACAAAAATTGCTTTTACCGTTTTTGTGTAATTAATGGATTTACCGTTTGCGGATAACCTAATTAAATACACGCCTGAAGGAAGCATCCTTCCTTCACTGTCTTTTGCTTCCCAACTGATTTGGTAACCGCCGGGAGTTTGTTCTTTCTCTACGAGTGTTGTTATTTCTTTCCCTAAAATATTATAAACCTTTATCAATACTAATGAATTTTCTGCAAGTTCATATTTGATATTTGTCTGCGGGTTAAACGGGTTTGGATAATTTTGTGATAATGAAAATTCTTTGGGTGTACCACTGTCTTCTTTTTCAACCGAAACGGAAAAGTCCGGATTGTAAATCCAATTGAACCATTTAATAGTTCCAAGCCCTGGTGGATCGTCCCAACAATTTACCAACAATTCTTCTTTTCCATCACCGGTCAGATCATAAAGATTAGCTCCATAATAACCGATGGTATTATTCTGCCAAATATTCTGCTTATAATAGAAAAGTTTGTATGTCTGATGGTTTTTACTTCCATTAAATTGTAGAATAAACACCGTATCATCCAACCCGAGCAGCACCTCTTCTTTACCGTCTTTATCCACATCAATTACCTGGATATTTCCGGCAAAAAACGAAAAAATCCCGATTATATCAATTTTCCCAACAACCTGGTAACTATCCTTTCCTGCATTTTCGAAAAGTGTTATTCGGGTTATCCCAACTCCACTATGAAATGATTGTCCACCAATCCAAATCTCTTTTTTCCCGTTTCCATCAAGATCGTTAGTTTCCGCACAGAGATATGCATTATTGGTTTCAACTTTTCCTTCCCATATCGGTGCAAACGAATTATTGCCTGTATTTTCAATAGAAAGGACTTTCCCATGGATACTTCCAGAAAGGAATTCTATCTTCCCGTCATGGTCAAAATCCCCAATCGAAAATCCCTTATAATATAGGTCGAGAGGACGATAATCATATTGATAAACCATATCAAAATTGTTCAGTAAAGGATTGTACTCAAAAATTTTAAGATTATTTTTACCTGAAGAAGGTTCAATAAATATCTGATCAGTGAATTGATCTCCATCCCAATCACCAAAATAATTGTCATTCTGTTGATCACTTGTATCTCTTGTTTTGAATGTGAATGACAAATTATTTGCAATAGCCGAATCGTTACTTTGCTTATAAAACAAAAAACTCCAAACCAAATAACTTGATTTTTCATCGACATAGTTTTTCGCTAAACGAAGTTCTTCCTTCCCATCCTTATCGATATCATAGATATTCCCGGCGATGACAGTGCTATCATAGCTAAAAACAGATTCGAATTTGCCATTTGTGTTCATTTCAAAAGCCATAATATCAGTGTAATCTGTCCAATAGTCTTTCACTTGTCCGTACAGTTCAGGTCTTCCATTTTTATTTACATCACCCACCAGTAACGTGCGGAAATTACCAAGAGGTACTGTCTGCCAGTAGCTGTACTTTTGATAATAAAGCATTGTGTCAATGGTTGCAATGTCAATTATTGTACTGTCGTAAGTTGGGGAGTAGTTTGTTTTTTGTAAGCTGTTGTTGGTCGGGGGTTGGTACTCACCTATATTTATGTAGAGGGTTTTACCGTTGCGGTATTTAAGTTTTAAAATATTTGGTTCTACCTCAGTTACATTTACATCCTCACGGGTTTTTAACTGCTGTAGTTTTTCTTGTTTGCTTTGCTGCGCAAACAAAGAACAACTAACTACTACTAACAAACAACAAACCAATAACTTTTTCACTTTTAATACCTTAAAAATATTTAGGGAAAGCTCCCGGCGCTTTTTGCGCGGGAGATAACAACTTTTTCTTTAGTTAAGTTATATAAAACCGGTCGGGTAGTTTTGGTGTAAGAATGAAAGGGGTAATAATTGAATGAATGTTTGTACAAAAACTTTTTGATACAGCACTTTTGTATTTAGAGGATAATCATAAATCGGAACTAATTGTTGCGCCTCCCAAGAATTATTTGATGCAATATAATCACGTGTATACGGTTTGCCATACATATCATCAACATATGCAGTATGCACTTTCCCTTCAGAAACCGCAACTGTAGGATTTTCCCCACCATAGTCGGTGTTTTCAGTCAAGTTTTTGTTATTTGACCAGGAAGCATTTTGTATATTAAATTTGATGTAGTATGCATCTTGTGGCCAGTATCCTCCTCTATATAGAGACCAAACAACATGAATATCATTACCTTTGATTTCAGTTTTCATACTGGTTGTTGTAGTATTATCAATGGTTCTACTGCTGAAATTAGTATTCCAGTTATTCCCAAAATCAGTACTTTTGGCAACTTTTATTTCGGCATTCTTTTTATAGACAGCAAAGAGATTTGTGCCATCTGAGACAATATTTGCTAAAGAACTGTTTGAACCTTCACTTTCGATAACGATATTACTTGCTTGAACAGTACCGGATGCACTCGTTCTTGCATATTTAATGCCGCCATTGTATTCGTAAACGATATGATTTCCATTTCTATCCGCAAAGGATTCAACTTTTGTGTTGGGCGGAATAATTATTACGCCTGTTTCAGTATTCCAGCTTTGTGAGAAAATAGTTGCCGTGAAAAAAACAAAAAGAGCAAATACAAATTTTCCGATTTTTATTTTGAACTCCATTTCATTTTAATAAAATTGTTTTAATTGTTTTTGTGTAAGTAAATGATTTCCCATTCGCGGATAACCTAATTAAATACACGCCTGAAGGGAGTAATTTCCCTTCGTTGTCTTTTGCTTCCCAACTTGTTTGGTAACTGCCGGGAGTTTGTTCTTTCTCTACGAGTGTTGTTATTTCTTTCCCTAAAATATTATAAACCTTTATCGATACTAATGAATTTTCTGTAAGTCCATATTTGATAGTTGTCTGCGGATTGAACGGGTTTGGATAATTTTGTGATAATGAAAATTCTCTCGGCACTTCATCGTTTTCTTTCTCAACCGAAACAGAAAAGTTCGGTTTGTATATCCAGTTGAACCATTTAATCGTTCCAGGTTCCGGTGGATCATCCCAACAATTTACCAACAGTTCTTCTTTTCCATCACCGTTCAGATCATAAAGATTAGCGCCATAATATCCAATATTGTTATTCTGCCAAATATTCTGCTTATAATAGAAAATTTCGTAAGTCTGATGGTTTTCACTTCCATTAAATTTTAGAATAAGTACTGTATCATCCAACCCGAGTAGAACTTCTTCTTTACCGTCTTTATCAATATCAATTACCTGAATATTTCCGGCATAAAACGAGAATATCCCGATTATATCAATTTTTCCAACAACCTGGTAACTATCATTTCCGTCAGCTTCAAAGAGTGTTATTCTGGTTACACCAACTCCATTATGAAACGAGTCACCACCAATCCAAATCTCTTTTTTCCCGTTGCCGTCAAGATCGTTGGTTTCAGCGCAAAGGTAGGCATTGTAGGTTTCAACTTTTCCTTCCCATATGGGGGTATGCGAATTATTGCCGGTATTTTCAATAGAAAGAACTTTACCATGAACACTGCCTGCAAGAAATTCAGTCTTCCCATCTTGATCAAAATCTCCTATTGAGAAACCGCCAAAATACAAATCAATATCTCGATGATCGAATACAAGAACTGAATCAAAATTATTTAACACAGGATTATACTCATAAAAATTAATGAAATATGTAGGCGTTATAAAAATTTGATCCGTTGTTAAATCCTCATCCCAATCTCCGAAATAATTATCGTTTTGTTGAAATAATGTATCATTTGGTGCAAAAATAAAAGACATTTTCGTGGAAAGTGAAGTATCAGAATTCTTTTTATAAAAAGGGAATGATTTCCCAGGAAGAGTCACGGTGTTATTTCGTTCAAGTCTCAGTTCTTCGCTCCCATCCTTATCAACATCATAAATATTTCCAGCAACTACGGTAGTATCATAACTAAAAACAGATTCGAATTTTCCATTTGAGTTCATTTCGAAAGCCATAATATCAGTGTAATCTGTCCAATAGTCTTTCACTTGTCCGTACAGTTCAGGTCTTCCATTTTTATTTACATCACCCACTAATAACGTGCGGAAATTACCAAGAGGCACTGTCTGCCAGTAGCTGTACTTTTGGTAATAAAGAGTGGTGTCAATAGTGTTTATGTCAATAATTGTACTGTCGTAAGTTGGGGAGTAGATTGTTTTTTGTAAGCTGTTGTTGGTTGGGGGTTGGTACTCACCAATGTTTTTATAGAGAGTTTTACCGTTCCGGTATTTAAGTTTTAAAATATTTGGTTCTACTTCAGTTACTTTAACATCCTCACGGGTTTTTAACTGCTGTAGTTTTTCTTGTTTGCTTTGCTGCGCAAACAAAGAACAACTAACTACTACTAACAAACAACAAACCAATAACTTTTTCACTTTTAATACCTTAAAAATATTTAGGGAAAGCTCCCGGCGCTTTTGTGCGGGAGATAACAACTTTTTCTTTAGCAAAGTTATATAAACCCGGTCGGGTAGTTTTGGTGTATGAAAGAGAGGTTGAATGAATTAATGAATATCTGTAGAAAAACTTCGGAAGTTTCATAAAAGAGGGGAAGTAAAAGGAAGAATACATTTACCTGCATCTTTCCCTTCCACCGCCGCAGAGAGAGAGAGAGAGTAACTATCGTGCCAAACTATGTTAAGAAATGTACTCAAGTTTTCCTTCTTAGTTAATGAACTTAAATTATCTTATCGCATTGTTCCTTTTTTGTAAGCCCGTTTTGTGTGTGGTATCTGTGTGTTGTTTTGGTAACCCGCACATAATTCATACGGCTCCGGGTATTAATTATTTTGTTCTAAGGCAAACCTAAGGCAAAATGTAATTAATGTCAACAAATTTTTTCATCACTCATTTTTATGTTCCTGATGCTTTTATTGTGTTCTTCGTTATAAAAAAAATACAACTAAAGAAGCACGGTTTTGCATAAAGGGCATTATTAAAGATTCAATTGCAGGTGTGTTATGAAATGTGAAATGGAAACTGAATAACGTAATTTATTTTGAATTGCGGTTAGCTGTTCCGCCGTTAATGCGGCAGAAATGATGTTTTGGGCTATATGATCCTCCGATAATTTATTTTTTCGCGACAGTATATTTTTGCTTCTCTAAAGGCTGCCGCATGTTATCCCGAAAGAGAAGAATGGTGAACTTGTCAATGGTCATCGGTCAATTGTCATTTCTTAAATTCTCATTTACTACTGTGTCTTCAATGACTAATGACCGACTTCTATTTCAAAAGAATGAACTTCTTCGTTTGTACAAAACTCCCCGCTTGTAAGATGTATAAATAAACTCCACTTGCCAAACCGGAGCCGTTGAATTCCACTTGATGGAATCCGGCTTCGTTTTCTTCGTTGACTAACACAGCAACTTCTTTTCCAAGTACATCAAATATTTTTAATGTTGCTAATGTTTTCGCGGGTAGTTGATACCGGATAACGGTTGCCGGGTTAAAAGGATTCGGGAAATTCTGCTCCAACTTATATTCTGTTGGCGTTGTATATTTTAATACGAATTGCTTTGTTTGATAAACACTTTTTCCGTTGGTAATGAGAAATTCAATCGTGTCGGCAGAGCTTGCTTTTATATTGTAGGCGACAGCAAATTCAAATACCGCTTCTTCTTCTTTTCCTTTTTCAATGTTTTCAATCCTTTTTTCCGATTGACTGAATTTTATATTCCCGGACACCTTTAACACTTTAACGTTTAGATCAATAACATTTTCGGAAGCGGAAGTATTGGAAAGCTGGAGAACGATCTGATTCCCTTTTACTCCCGGAGTTACTTCATAGATGCTCTGAGCATTTGATATACCAAAAAGTAAAATGATTAGTGCAATTGTTTTCATTGTTTACCTCAACTTTTACATTTCGTTTCTGTTGTTGTATTCTCAGACTGAAGTCTGAGCTACGGTGTATTTAAATTTATCTCAACTAAATTGTTATCGGTTATATCCTGCTGTTTATCCTTACTTACACTTCCGGCACTTGCTCTAAAACTAAGGTTTGCCGGAAGTAATTCTTTTGTTGTTATCCCGGTAGCATTTGTTATCCCAAGATCCCTCCACGCGCCTGAGTAGTATTTCACATTCGCATTGCTAAGCGGTTGATTCATTGCGTTACTTACTTTTACGGAGCAAAGTACCGTTGCAAAATCAACAATGGGGTTTGCACTTAGGTTTTGCTGTTTATCTAAACTTGCAAATTCATAAGCCATTCTAAAGCTGTAGTTGATGGGAAGAAGTTCTTTTGTTGCAACTCCATTTGTTGTTGTACCGAAGTTTCTCCATGCACCGGAGTAATATTGAACTGTCCCGGCATCAATTAAATTACCCAAACTATTCTTTAACTGAACAGCAGCGTTTACTGTTTGGAAAACTACAGTCGGATCGTTTGATATATTTTGATGTTTATCTAAACTCGCAAATTCATAAGCCATTCTAAAACTGTAATTGATGGGAAGAAGTTCTTTTGTTGCAACTCCATTTGTTGTTGTACCGAAGTTCCTCCACGCGCCGGAATAATATTGAACTGTCCCGGCATCAATTAAATTACCCAAACTATTCTTTAACTGAACAGCAGCGTTTACCGTTTGGAAAACTACAGTTGGATCGATTGACAAGTTTTGCTGTTTATCTATACTCGCATATTCGTAAGCCATTCTAAAACTATAATTAATTGGAAGAAGTTCTTTTGTTGCAACTCCATTTGTTGTTGTACCGAAGTTCCTCCACGCGCCGGAAGAATATTGAACTGTCCCGGCATCAATTAAATTACCCAAACTATTCTTTAACTGAACAGCAGCGTTTACCGTTTGGAAAACTACAGTTGGATCGATTGACAAGTTTTGCTGTTTATCTATACTCGCATATTCGTAAGCCATTCTAAAACTATAATTAATTGGAAGAAGTTCTTTTGTTGCAACTCCGTTTGTTGTTGTACCGAAGTTCCTCCATGCACCGGAGTAATATTGAACTGTCCCGGCATCAATTAAATTACCCAAACTATTCTTTAACTGAACAGCAGCGTTTACCGTTTGGAAAACTACAGTTGGATTAACGGATAAATTTTGCTGTTTATCTATACTTGCAAATTCATAAGCCATTCTAAAGCTATAATTAATTGGAAGAAGTTCTTTGTTTGCAACTCCGTTTGTTGTTGTTCCAAAGTTCCTCCACGCACCGGAATAATACTGAATCGTACCGGCATCAATTAAATTACCCAAACTGTTTTTTAGCTGTACTGTTGCATTTACTGTTTGAAAAATAACAGTCGGATCAATTGCTATGTTTTGCTGTTTATCTATACTTGCAAATTCATAAGCCATTCTAAAGCTGTAGTTGATGGGAAGAAGTTCTTTTGTTGCAACTCCATTTGTTGTTGTACCAAAGTTCCTCCACGCGCCGGAGTAATACTGAACCGTACCAACATCAATAAAATTACCCAAACTATTCTTTAACTGAACAGCAGCGTTTACCGTTTGGAAAACTACAGTTGGATCAACGGACAAGTTTTGCTGTTTGTCGATACTTGCAAATTCATAAGCCATCCTAAAGCTATAATTTATGGGAAGAAGTTCTTTCGTTGCGACTCCGTTTGTTGTTGCACCGAAGTTTCTCCATACGCCGGAGTAATACTGAACCGTACCGGCGTCAATAAGATTACCTGAACTGTTCTTTAATTGAACTGTTGTATTTACTGTTTGAAAAGTGTAAGTGTTGTTGTGCGCTGGTATGTTTGATACTGTCTGAGAGCCGTACTCGTATGCCATTCTTAAACTTACCGTGTTAAGGCTTGTTATTACAGTAAACGTTCCGTCTCCATTATTAACAGCATCTTTCCAACTTCCTTCATAGTATTTAAGCGAACCGGTTGTTAGTAAAGCCCCTTGACTGCTTTTGAGGTTTACAGTAAGATTAGGAGAAGATGATTGAGTTACTGTAAATTGCAGTGTATCTGAGACCGCCCATTTATCTGTTACCCAAACGGGGAAATTACCCGCAACTGAAATAGCTGAAGAAAGAATTTGTGCAGTAAGCAAACTATCTGAAACAAATGTAGTTGTTTTTGTCTGTCCATTAAAATAAACCGTTGATGTACTATCAAACCCTCTTCCTTTTGCTGCTAAAGTAAATGACGGTGAGTTTACTGTTGCTGTTGATGGAGTTAAACTGCTTAAATTCAACTCATTAAAAATTGAATCCATTTTTAGAGTAAAGATTTGTCTTGTTGGTAACTCAATATCTTTTACATAGTAAAAATCATTTGGGTAGTTGTCAAAAGTGTAGACGACACCACCTGGTGGAAAATTAAGAGTTTTAAGTAGCTGCCCACTCAAAGTTTTATATATCCTAATTAAACCTGTGTGATAAGAACTTACTGAGTCGTTAATATTTCCATTCATTTCCATTATTAACAAAAATGCACCATTGCCAGTGAAATAAGCTCCGGCAAAACCATGATGGTCAATAAAAGGAGAAGATGAGTCATTATCAAAATCATAAAGTCGGTAATAAAAATCTTTTATTGGGTTGGTATAAACTGGACCGGATTCTATAATCCCTTTTCCATTCTTTCCGAAAATAACACTATGACTATCTGAACCAGCATAACCGAGATCAGCCAAATTTCTCTTTTCAACTATACTATTAGTCTCTAGCGAATAAATCCAAATTTGTTCTGCATGGTTCAATGTATCAAGGTTGAAAAAGTATATTTTGCCTTCATCAGTAGAGAAAAATACATTACGAGCAGGTTTCATCAAAAAATTACTGCTATAAGCTATACCTAAATTTAATTCAGAAGTAATTTGTCCGGAAGGTATATCAAAAACACTTATTTTATTATAATCATCAGAAAACAAGTATAGTTTATTACGCTGAGATGAATATAACATTTCATCAATATCTCTACCAATAATTTCATTTAAGTCAAAATTTATAGCTGTATTTGAACAATTAAATAAAGTATGAGTCCAATTATGAATATCTATTGTTATATATGATTGAGATGGATCCCATACAGCGCTAACATACTTTCCGGCTTGTTCGGGTAAGAAATCTTCTACAGAATTTGCAGCCAGATCATAACGAACAAGTTTTTCAAATTCACCATAAATAGTGTCTGATAATTGTATTCTATAATAAATATATGGCTGAGCTTTTATTTCAAAAAAAGATGCTAAGCAAAAAATTATTAAAACTATATTTCTTACTAATTTCATTTTATTTGTCCTTTCATTTAATTTTCACCTCCAAATACGATGTATTTATCAAATACTTTTTTACCGTATTCACTGCCTCTATCAGGATTTGGTGTCCATCCAATTGTTACACCACCCCATATGTAATATTTTTTATGCTTTTTACCATTATTATAATATTGAAAAGCATTAGTCATTCTGTACTTCTCTTCATTCGTAGCGCCGATTCTCTTTATGTAGTCATCTGAAACTTTTTCTGTTACAATAAGTTTTTGTTTCCCCCCTTCAACATTTGCTTTCCAGTTCCAAAGCTGTCTTTCTGTAGCAGCAGGTCCATTATCTAATTGCATTAATCCATAGCCATTTGGTTTACCATATAAAGGCCAGCCCTCTTCATTATAGGGCCACCAAAATTTGGAATTAATTTCCACTCCGGTAAAATGATTAGTTTTCCCTTCCTGCCACATTATCGCTTTTATTTTATTAGAATTAGCAAAAGCATGAATTACCGGAACATCTGGATTTATACCGAGAATTTTTCCCGAATGAACCGTATCAAGGATTGCAAGCACTTTACCGGTATGATAATCCTTTGCTATTAATGTTATCAGTACATCTCCACCGGTAAATATTTCTTTATTTGTATCATACCATTCATTTGTTTCACCCGAACAACCATAAATATAATTTAGAGGATCATATTTGTTTTTACCAGGTTGAAGAGATTTGAAATAAAAATACCCGCTATCTTTATCAAATGGAACAGTCCATTCAGTAATTTCTCCACCCAAATCCGAATATGACAATCCTTTAAATTCACTTTTGCTGATACGAATACATATTGATGAATTATTTATATCTCGCCTTCCATAGAATTTTCGCACTAGATATTTCCATTCATACTTTACAATACCCTGATAATTTGAAGTTAATTTTGCTTTGCAAATAACTTCAGGCATTTTCGGTTCTGTAGTTATCTGTGCTATAGTGTTCGGAGTTGGGTATATAATTTCTAATTCTAGTTTTTTTATAGTTGCGGCAGCATCTGTATTGTCGCTATATATCGGCGTATAAATTGTGCAAGAAGTTTCTTCAGCAGTTTTTGCAAGTATTTTAGCGTTTGTATTCTGTGCAGCTTTCATATTAAGTTTATTAACAGTATTCTTTGCATTTTTTGATTTGCTTAATGCGGGGATGTTTACTAATTTCTTATTTGCTACGTTCTCCTCCACTACCGGCGCTCCCACTCTAAGGACAACAACCGTATCCGTACCGGTAAGAGAATCTGCAACAACAAATTTTATCGGTTGTTGAACGTTACTTAAATGATCGCCGGTTCCGTTTATCAATCCAAGACCACATCCTTTTACAATTGCTACTTCAAACGGTGTATCCGGCGGATAATTCGTTTCATTTCCATTACTGTCAACTTTCTTAACAATAACATTTACCGTATCGCCGGGGGCTAAATCGGATTTTTCAAAATATGCCGCGATGTGTGAGCTATCTTTCCCTATCGTAATAATTCCGCTTCCCCAAAGTTGTTTCCCGTCTTTATCTGTTGAAACAAGGATCGTGGTCTGAACCGAGCCGTTCAGAGGTATTTCCATTGCCGCAAACTTAAACGGCATGTAAGCATATGCAAGCAGTTTTGCATCTACCCAAAACATCCCGCGGAATAAAAATAAGATATCTCCATAATCACTGCCGTCCGTAAGCTCAAGCGAGAAAGACTGATCTTCCGGAAAATCTACTACCGCCCCGGTTGAATCTCTCATCTTCAGAACAATATCTGTTGTGTCTGCGGGTTGTATTGAGGGAGGCAAAAAAGTAACAAGAATATCATTCGGATTTACAAAGAAGGAAATCTCCGTTCCGGTAATATCGGGCGACGAAGCCGAAATTCTAATGGTTATAGTTTCTTCATTTACCGGAATATCTCCATCAGCAATAAATTGAAATTTCATGCTTCCTTCAATTTGATCAATATTTTGTATGCTCTCTCCCACATTTCCGTTCAACATATTTTTAAGATGC
>Ga0210009_1002928_pt1 | contig 11621 bp, 9 predicted proteins | sample CryGeyCG2114_065_FD_185457 | JGI IMG/M metagenome (GOLD analysis project Ga0210009, IMG submission 185457) | Groundwater microbial communities from aquifer - Crystal Geyser CG12_big_fil_rev_8/21/14_0.65 (SPAdes) (version 2) | ecosystem: Environmental > Aquatic > Deep subsurface > Groundwater ... | reverse complement strand
GAAAGAGGGCGGTTCTGTGCCTATAATTTTGAATGCTGCGAATGAGATTGCGGTGGACGGATTTTTAAGCGGGCAAATAAAGTTTCTTGAGATTGCAGAGATTGTTGAGAAGTGTATTTTGCGAAATAATAAGATTAATATCAGTGAATTAAGCGATGTTTTTAATGTAGATTGTGAGGTGCGCAGCAAGGCTATTGAACTTTGCAGGCTTGCAGCTTAAATTATAATCTGCTAGCAATCATTTCATAAATTAACCATTTTAATCGAGAATTTTCAATAATGAACCCCATCGACATCATCAGTAATTTTTTCCATTACGGAATCTCCTTCATCGTCATCATTTCAGCCATCGTGTTCATTCATGAATGGGGGCATTTTGCGGTTGCAAGATTTTTCGGCGTCAAGGTAGACGAATTCTCAATCGGCTTCGGTAAGGAGCTTTATGGCTGGTGCGATAAGCGCGGCACGCGTTGGAAAATCTGCCTATTACCACTTGGCGGATTTGTGAAAATGCATGGCGATGCTTCGGAAGCAAGTGTTCCTGATGAAAAAGCTCTGGAAAAAATGAGTGAGGATGAAAAGAAAATATCATTTCATTTCAAGCCTTTATGGCAAAAAGCGCTGATAGTTTTTGCTGGCCCTGCAATTAATTTTATCCTCGCAATTACGATATATTCCGGAATTTATATGTCTTATGGCAAGCTGGAATTGAAAATCCCACCGGTTGTGACCGAGGTTGTTGAGGATAGCGCGGCGGCTGAGATTGGCTTATTGCCGGGCGATAGGATTTTGACTTTGGACGGCAAGGAAATCAAATATTTCACCGATTTGCAAAAGATAATCCGCATCAGCCCATTGGAAGTAATGGAGATTCAATATGAGCGCAATGGCGAGGTTTTGAGCGCAGAAATTGCTCCAAAATTCCATGAGCAGGAAGATGATTTTGGTAATAAAGCAAGAATCGGGATGATTGGTATTAAAGGCTCTGCTCCGGAAATTAGCGAAGATACTTTGCGCCGTCTGGGCTTCTTTGAGTCAATCGGCGCGGCTGTCGAAGAGGTTTATTCGCAATGCGTAACGATGCTAAAGGGCTTGCAGCAAATTATCACCGGAGTGCGCAGCACCAAGGAACTGGGCGGGCCGGTGAAGATTCTCGAATATTCAGGGCAATCAACCAGCAAAATATCGCAATCAATTTCTTGCGCATTTGGTGCGTCTGACGCGCCGCTTGAGAACGGGCAATCCTGCGCGGGGCTTGCGCGTGACGGCTTTCTGATTGCATTAGTATTTATGGCTTTAATCTCCACAATGTTGGGTTTGGTGAATCTTTTCCCGATTCCGATGCTGGATGGCGGACATTTGGCATTTTATCTGATTGAGGCAATTACGCGACGCCCGATGGCGGAAAAATTCCAAGAATGGGCATTTAAGCTTGGTTTTGCTTTTCTCATCACATTAATGGTCTATGTTACCTTCAATGATATAGTTAGTTTTGTAGAAAGGCATATACTTTCATGATTGATGAGCATTTTTATAAGCGTTTTAAAATTGGCTTTGCAGCTCTAGTTTTTGTGTCACTTGTGCTACCTCAAAATGCCTCGGCGGAAATTGTCAAAAGCATCAATATCGAGGGAAATCAGCGTGTTGATGTTGATAGCGTTATGTCATACATAACCTTTAAAGAAGGCGCGGAATATGATTCTGCGCGGGTGAATGAATCCATCAAAACCTTGTTCGCGACAGGGCTTTTTTCGGATGTTGAGGTTAAGGAGAGCGATGGGTATGTGAATATTATTGTTACTGAAAACCCGATTATCAGCCGTGTTGCATATGAAGGAAATCGCGGGATTAGTGATGATAAGCTAGCCGCAGAGGTGACATTGGAAGCGCGCTCGATATACACTAAAGCGGCGGTGCAGGATAATGTTCAGCGCATTGCGGATATTTATCGTAAATCCGGACGTTTTAATGCCCGTGTGGAGCCGAAGGTGATATTGAAAGAGCAAAATCGCGTAGATTTGATTTTTGAAATTGATGAAGGCAAAACTACGGAAATCAAAAAAATTATATTCCTTGGCAATAACGCATTTGACGATTCGGATTTGCTTTCCGTCATACGTTCTACAGAAGATGCATGGTATAATTTCTTCACCAGCGATGATACTTATGATGCGGACAGAATTGAGTATGATAAGGAGTTGTTGCGCCGCTTTTATACCAAAAATGGCTATGCGGATTTTCGTGCAAGCTCGGCAATTGGCGAGTTGACTAAAGATGGGGAGGGGTTTGTTCTGACCTATTCCGTTGAAGAAGGTGATAAATATCAGTTCGGCAAAATAAATATTGTAACGCAATTGGATGAGCTGCGCCCTGAGCAACTTGACGACGATGAGGAGATTATCAGAACCGCTGAGGGCGATGATTATGACGCTTCTCGTGTGGAAACAACAATTGATAATCTCGTGGAAAAGGCCGGAGAGAAAGGCTTTGCCTTTGTTGAAATTGAGCCAATGCTAAGTCGTGACGAAGAAAAAGACATAATTGATATCACCTATGTTGTGAAAGAGGGGGTAAAAGTATTTGTCGATAGGGTGAATATCAATGGTAATACCCGCACATTAGATAAGGTAATTCGCCGTGAAATGCGTCTGTCAGAGGGCGACCCGTTCAATACTTCAAAACTCAAAACTTCAAAGCAAAAAATTGAAAGGCTGAATTTCTTCGATGGTATTGATATCAGCAAAGAGCAAGGCGATGCGCCTGATAAGGTTGATATTAATATTGATGTTAAAGAAAAATCCACCGGCGAGCTGAATTTTGGTGCAGGCTTATCAAGTACAGACGGTGTGCTGGGTGAGGTGAGTATTGTTGAGCGTAATTTGCTGGGGAAAGGGCAATATCTGAAATTCAACATAACCGCTTCTTCACGCGCGCAACAGGGGCAGCTTAGCTTTACCGAGCCGCGTTTTCTCGACAAAGAAGTCTATGGCGGATTTGATTTATTCCATTTAGAGCGCGATTATGATCAGGAAAGCTCGTATAAAAGCGTTTCAACAGGGCTGAATTTGAAAACCGGATATAATATTTCCGAAGATTTGGCTCATAATATTGTCTATGGTATTGTCAGCGATGATATCCGCGATGTTGACCCGATTGCTTCAAGATTCATTCGCGATCAGGAAGGTAAGACCATCACATCAAAAATCGGCCAGAGCTTCATCTATGACAAGCGCGATAGCTCCCTGACTCCGAGAGATGGTTATATGGTGAGATTCAGCCAAGAGATTGCCGGTTTGGGGGGAGATAACAGGTTTTTAAAGCAAGAGCTGGGCGCGTCATATTATTATCCGGTGACGGAAGATAAAGATTGGTTCATGACCTTTGCCGGAAACGCCGGAAATGTTTTCGGAATTGGCAAGGATGTGCCGATTAACCACAGATTCTTCCTAGGCGGCAGGAATTTTCGCGGGTTTAGTACCGGTGGCGTAGGGCCTCGCGATAGTATTTCTGATGATTCACTTGGTGGAAATAATTATTATACTGTTAGCTCGGAATTGGGTTTCCCACTCGGAATTTCAGAAGAATTTGGCTTGTCGGGCGCGTTTTTCGTAGATGCGGGTTCTTTATGGGGCTTAGATGATGATGGCCCTGAGGTTGTTGATTCCTCAAGTTTGCGGATGACAGTCGGTATGGGGCTTGGCTGGCAATCGCCTTTTGGCCCATTACGTATTGACTTTGGCGTGCCGGTGCTTAAAGATGGGCTTGACGAAAAGGAAAGTTTCCAATTTAATTTCGGAACGAGATTTTAAAACGAGATTTTAATTTTAAAATTTCATGTATATGATATGTATATGATATATTTAATCAAAGGGGTTTTTTAAATGTTTAAAAATTTTATATTCGCGCTTGTTGTAGTTATGCTGGTTCCTGTGGTTGTTGCCGCGCCTGCTTACTCTGCTGAGATTCAGAGTCCTAAAATTGTGGTTGTTGATATCCAAAGAATTTTGAATGAGTCAACGGCTGCAAAGGATTTGTCCAAACAGATTGAAGAAAAAAGAGACCAATATCAAAGCCAAATTACGGCTGAAGAAAATAGCCTCAAGAAAAAGGAAGAGGATTTAGTTAAGCAAAAGAATATCCTCAGCAAGGACGCTTTGGCAGCAAAGCAAAAAGAATTCATCAATGATGTGAACGAAGTTCGTAAAGGTATTCAGGAGAAAAAACTGAAGCTTGATAATGCTTATAAAAAATCTTTGGGCAATATCCAGCAAGAAGTTTCCAAGATAATTGAGGAAATGGCTGCCGAGCAAGGGTTTAATATTGCGATGCCAACTTCACAGCTGGTTTTTGCAAATGCTGATTTGGATATTTCTTCAGAGGTATTGAAAAAGCTCAATAGCAGCTTGCCGAAAACTTCATTGAAATTTGAGTAGTTGGTGTAAGTGATTGATTTAAACGCTTGTTTTAATCAAAGTTCTGCCCGTGCCCAGATATTCTAAATAGGATGCATGATGCCTTTCAAAAGAGCTAATTTCAATTATCACGGTCCATTCACTTTGGGCAAAATTGCCGATGCTATCGGCGCTGAAATTGACTCTTCTGCAAAAGATGTGGAAGTGCGCGACCTTGCCCCCTTGCATATCGCAGATTCCGGCCATCTCAGCTTTTTTGATAACGCAAAATATCTTGAGCAATTTCAAATCTCAAACGCAACTGCTTGTATAGTTCATCCAAAATTCAAGAATAAAGCCAAAGAAGGGATGATTTTGCTGGAATCGGCAGAGCCATATAATGCTTATGCATTGGCGGCACAGCTATTTTATACCCCATTGGATAAAAGCGGCAAAATTCACCCAACGGCAGTTATTGAGCCGGATGCTATAATCGGAGAAGGCTGCTCAATCGGTGCATTCACCTATATCGGCAGGCAGGTGGTGGTTGGGGATGATACAATTATCGGCAGCAATGTTACGATAACTTCTGCAAGAATCGGAAGAAATTGTATTATCCATAGCGGTGCGAGGATTGGTCAGGATGGATTCGGTTTCGCGCATGGCAAGGGCGGGCATATCAAAGTTCCTCAGCTCGGCGGTGTGATTATTGAGGATGATGTTGAAATCGGCGCAAATACTACAATTGACCGTGGAAGCGGCCCAAATACCGAAATCGGACAAGGCACAAAAATTGATAATCTGGTACAAATCGCCCATAATGTTGTTATCGGAAAATATTGCTTTATTGTTGCGCAGGTTGGGATTGCCGGTAGCACAAAGATCGGTGATTATGTGCAAATTGGCGGAAGTGCTGCTATTAACGGGCATATAAAAATCGGCAATGGTGCAAAAATCGCAGCTACTTCGGGAGTTATGAGAGATGTGCAGACGGGGGCAACCGTGGTTGGCGCGCCAGCAAGGGACGGAAAAGAGTTTTGGAAATATACCGCAACCCTTGAAAAGCTTGTAAAAGAAAGAAATACGAAATAAAACTAGTTATGAGGCTATGGTAATGAAAGGAATTAAGACAAAAAAGAAGAGTAAGGCGGCGGGGGAAACCATCCCGATTGAAAGGATTGTGGATATGATTCCGCATCGCTATCCTTTTCTGCTGGTTGATAAGGTTGTGGATGTTGTTCCGGGCGAATCATGCGTTGGTATAAAAAACGTGACTATTAATGAGAATTTTTTCCTTGGGCATTTTCCCGAAAAACCTGTTATGCCGGGCGTGTTGATTATTGAATCTATGGCGCAAACTTCAGCCGTGCTGGTAGTGCATACGCTGGGTGCAGAAGCTGAAGGCAAGTTGGTTTATTTTATGTCAATTGATGATGCGAGATTCCGCAAACCCGTTGGCCCCGGTGATAGCTTGAACATTCATTGCCAAGTTTTGCAAAGCCGCCGCAGCGTTTGGAAGTTCACTTGCGAGGCATTTGTTGGAGAAAACAAAGTGGCTGAGGCAAAAATCAGCGCGATGATTCTGGAATAATCTTATATGTCATTAATCCATCCCACAGCTATCATCGAAGATGGTGCAAAAATTGCCCCTAGCGTCAAAATCGGCGCATATTGCTGCATCGGCAAAGATGTAGTGCTGCATGATAATGTTGAGCTAAAAAGCCATGTAGCAGTTGATGGAATAACCGAGATTGGCGAAGGGACGGTGATTTTTCCGTTTGCTGCTATCGGGCATATTAATCAGGATATGAAATATGCGGGAGAGCCTTCGCGCCTTGTTATCGGTAAAAATAACAAGATTCGCGAGCATGTGACAATGCATCCCGGTACTACGGTAGGCGGTATGCTAACCAAGGTGGGTGATAATTGCCTGTTCATGGTGGCTTCACATGTTGCGCATGATTGTATGGTCGGGAATAACGTCATCATGGCAAATAATGCGACATTAGCAGGGCATGTTACGGTTGGTGATTTTGCGATTATCGGCGGGCTTTCAGCAGTGCATCAATTTGTTAGAATCGGCCAGTATGCAATGGTTGGCGGGATGTCGGGCATTGAAAGTGACCTGATTCCATACGGCATGGCATATGGTGAGCGCGCTAGTTTGAATGGTTTGAACCTTGTCGGATTGCGCCGCAAAGGCTTTAGCAAAGATGAAATTAATGCGGTGCGTAAGGCATTTAAGGAGATTTTTGATAAGGAATTGGCTGTGGATAGTGCAGACAAAAGACTTGCGGAAGTAAAAAGTAATTTAGGTGAATTTTCGGTGGTAAAAGATTTGCTGGAATTTATTGAAAGTGAGCATTCGCGCTCATTATGTCGTCCAAAAGGGTAAGCAATAAATGGCTGAGTATGCGATAATTGCCGGAACGGGCAGATTGCCTGAGATTGTTAGCGAAAAGCTGACAGATAAGCTGGTGCTGGGGCTTGAGGGCAATACTAACCCTAATATTAAATATGATTTTGTGGCGGCAATGGGTTCAATCGGCGCTGTTACCGAATATTTGCAAAATAATAACGTCAAAAAAGTGATATTCGCAGGTGCGGTAAAAAAGCCTGATTTAAAGCAAATCAAGCTGGACGCGGTTGGCGCAAAATTGATGTCCCGCGCGATGGCAGCCAGATTTTTTGGCGCAAAGCAACCGGGAGATGATTATATATTATCCACGATAATCGTATATCTGGAAAAGCTGGGTTTTGAGGTGATTGGCGCGCATGAAGTTTGCCCTGAGCTTGTGGTGCAAAATGAGCGGGTTTGTAAAACAGATATAAATGATGAGATAACCGCGCAATTTTCAATGGCGATGGAAGCAGCAAAAGAGCTTGGGCAAAAAGATATCGGGCAGGCAGTTGTGGTTGCAAATGGAGAGGTGATTGCTAGTGAAGATGTGCTAGGCACGGAGAATCTTATAAAAAGGGCAGGGCAAATTGCAAAAGAGCGCGGAGTTATTGGCTTTCTGGCAAAATGTGCAAAACCCCAGCAAAATATGCGTGTGGATATGCCGACAATCGGTGCTGATACAATTGAGCAATTATACGCGGCAGGGCTGAAGGGCGTTGTTGTGGAAAGTGGCAAAACGCTAATTCTGGATAGAGAAAACGCCATTGCCAAGGCTGCAGAAAAAGGAGTTTTCATCATTGGGCTGTAAGATATTCATCATAGCCGGAGAAGCATCGGGCGATTGGATTGGCAGCAAATTGATGCGCGAATTGAAGAGTTTGGATGCAGATATAGAATTTTCAGGGATTGGCGGGCAGCACATGGTAGAAGCCGGTTTAAAAACCTTATTCTCGGCAGATGAGCTTTCCTTGATGGGCTTTGCGGAAATCCTCCCGCATATCAGGCGCTTAAAAAGATTGATGCGGCAAACTGTGGATGAAATCAAGCGTATAAAGCCTGATATTGTGGTGACGATTGATTCACCGGGTTTTAATATGCGAATTGCTGAGCGTATTCAGGAATTGCGCGGGAAAACCAAATTAGTGCATTATATTGCACCAACCGTTTGGGCGTATAAGGAAAAGCGCGCAAAAACCGTGGCGCGTCTCTTTGACCGTCTGTTGATGATATATCCTTTTGAAGCGCCATATTTCGCGCAGGAAAATATTGATGCGTTTTTTGTTGGGCATCCTATGGTGGAGGATGGTTTGGATAAGGGCGATGCGGCAGCGTTTCGCGCTAAGTATAAATTGGCGGATGGGGAATTTATTTGCCTGATGCCGGGTAGCCGTAAGGGTGAATTAAAGCGTATGCTTCCGGTTTATGAAAGGGCAGTGGAGATATTGGAAAAAACTCCGGTGATATTGTCTAATGATAATATGAAATTCGCTCTTAATGCTCTGACCAAAAACTGGAAGTTCAGGCCGATAATTGCCGATAGTCGCAATCGCGCAGATTGCTTTGCGGCAGTAAGTGCGGGGATTATAAAATCCGGCACGGCGGGTTTGGAATTTGCGTTTTCCGGCAAGCCCTATGTCGTGACATATAAAGTGAATCCGCTATCTGCTTATATGATGCGGCGGATGATAAAAATCAGCTATGTTAATATGGTAAATATTTTACTGAATGAGGAAGTTGTTCCTGAATTATTGCAAGATGAGTGCGATGCGGATTATATCGCTGATAATCTCATTGAGGCGCATAATAACCCGACAATGCAGGTGAAAAAATGCGCTAAGGCAATAGCAATGCTATATCCAAAGGGGCGGAAAATACCAAGCAGGCTAGCTGCTGAAAGGATTTTGGAGCTTAAGCCGCAAAACTAAGAGGATATTGCTTGCAAATAGAGCGAATATAGGGTTAATTTCCTGCGAATCTGTTATGCCGATGTGATGGAATGGTAGACATAGTGGACTTAAAATCCGCGGGGCATTGCGCTCGTGCCAGTTCGAGTCTGGCCATCGGTACCAGATTTCTTGCTGCTAGCTGATGATTTACTCATCCCCGATTCCTGCTGTTAGCGCCGTGGTCAATAGCGATAAAAAATATTATTGACTAATCGATTTCCTTGTGACAATTTGACAACAAGAGTTATAACACAATATATAGTAGGAAGTTATGAGTAATATTGGCGGAAACCACGATATTTTGATTGTTGATGACGAAGAAGATATTTGCAGACTGATTGCGGATATCCTGAAAGATGAGGGCTATGAACCTCGCTATGTCAAAGACAGCCTCTCTGCTTTGGAGGAATTGGCTGATAGGCAACCATCATTATTATTACTCGATATTTGGCTGGAAGGCAGCCAGCTTGACGGGCTTGGGATTCTTGAAATCGTCAGCAAAAAATATCCTAATATTCCGGTTCTGATGATTAGCGGTCATGGCAATATTGAAACTGCGGTGAATTCTATCATCATGGGTGCGTATGATTTTATCGAGAAGCCGTTCAAAGAAGAAAGATTGGTGCTAGCTTGCCAAAAAGCGATTGAAAATGCCGAGCTAAAGCGTACAAACCAGATTCTGCAATCTAAAATTATTCCTGAAGATGAATTTATAGGGAATTCAGCAGTGATTAATGCGCTGATGGGCATTGTGGAAAAATATGCTGCGACTAAAAGCCGTGTATTCCTGACTGGAGAAACTGGCTCTGGTAAAAAGCATATGGCGCGGGTTTTTCATAACAACTCAGATTTGAAAGACCGTCCGTTGATTATTTTTAGCCCGGCATCATATAAGCCCGAACAGCTTGAAGAGGTGATTTTCGGTAAGGGAATTGATGGCGAGGGAAGTTTTAGTTCAGCCATGCCAAAGGAAAGTATTTTTGAAGCTGCAAAAGGCGGAACGCTGGTGATTGATGAGGTGACAAATCTGCCGTTAGAAATTCAGGGTAAGATGCTCAAAGCTTTGGCGACCAATAAATATAAACGCATGGGCAGTGAAAAAGAATATCCGATTAATTGCCGGATTATTTCCACAACTTCGCGTGATATGGATGCGGAAGTGGCAGAAGGAAGATTTAAGGGTGATTTTTACCACAGGCTGAATGTTGTTCCGGTTGCGATGCCGCCAATTCGTGAGCGCCGTGATGATATCCCGCTTTTATGCAATTATTTCCTTGAGAAATATGCGGAGATTTCCGGCAAAGCTGCGAAAACCCTTTCCGAGGAAGCGCTTTCGGTTATCCAATCATATGAATGGCCGGGAAATATTCGTCAATTGCGCAATGTGGTTGAGTGGATAACAATTATGTCGCCAAAAACTGATAATGAAATTATTGAGGTTAGCTCGCTGGCAAATGATATTTTCTCCTCTGTGCCAAATATTCCGGGTTCGGATCAGATTGAAAATAATGTTGATATTATGTCGATGCCATTGCGTGATGCGCGTGAATTGTTTGAAAAACAATATCTTCTGGCGCAGGTTAACCGCTTTGGTGGCAATATCTCAAAAACTTCGGCGTTTATCGGTATGGAGCGCTCAGCACTGCACCGCAAGCTGAAATCGTTGAATGTGCATGATGTGCGTAAAAAACCTGCCGCCGACCAAGAAGATGCGGCGGATGAAAATGCTGATGAAGAAAAACTAGCGAATGTTGGCTAATTTTTCGCTTCCCGCATTGACAAAATTAATCTAATAGGCATAACTAGCCTGCGGCGTTTGAGTAGAAAGATGCCTTCAACCATGTGGATTTTGCCATATAGTTGAGTGCATTTAAGTGATGTACGATGTGGAGGGATGGCCGAGCGGTTGCCAGCCATGCGGCGTTTGAGTAGAAAGATGCCTTCAACCATGTGGATTTTGCCATATAGTTGAGTGCATTTAAGTGATGTACGATGTGGAGGGATGGCCGAGCGGTTGAAGGCAGCAGTCTTGAAAACTGCCGTGCTCGCAAGGGTACCGTGGGTTCGAATCCCACTCCCTCCGCCATTCACTCATTTCTTCGACTTTTATGAAGTCGTTGAACGGGGAACGTAAGGCATACTCTAGCTTTCGGCCTTTTAATTTTACTGTCGAAAACACCAAATTCACCAAACGCCTTTTCCCCTCGGTGTTCGACAACCGGAAGTGATCGTAAGCATTTCCGCCAATTTTCACCACATCCACCAACCGCTCTGAAAACTTGTCATCTGCCTTATTGTGCTGCTCAATTTCTACCGTGATAAGGTCGCGGCGCTCCACCAAGCTCCTGCGCTTCTCGGTGTGTTCTTCCTCGGTGATCTTGCCTTCCAGCCAGAAATCCATGAGGCGATCCAGCTTTGTTTTGATTCCGGTCTGTTCCTTATACAGCGATTCCATGCGGGTTTTGTGATATTCTCGCTCATAGCCCGCACCGCTGCGAACATAGCGCATCACCTCTGCAATGGCCTCCGGCGTTAGCTGTAATTTGCGAAACACCTCTTCAATCTCTTCCATCACTTCATCTTCGCGCACCCATATCTTTTTGGAGGTGTCTTCGGGGTTCCATGTACCGAGATAGGTGATTTCATAAGGCGTGCCATCGGCTCGTTGTCGCTTTTTGGTATCGGCGGATACTACGCGCCCAGTGACTGCACAGGTGATCATTCCGCGGAACACATATTCCTTTCCGGCATATTTGAAAGGCTTCTTCTTCCAGCCCAAGCGTACCGCTTGGCAGGCATCGTACAGTTCCTTGCTCACCAGCGGTTCATAAATATGCGGGTATTCTCTCCCGGTTTTCTTAACGCGCATAACGCCATAATAGA